>Ga0310810_10000008_pt1 | contig 362399 bp, 287 predicted proteins | sample NCmetagenome_FD_207641 | JGI IMG/M metagenome (GOLD analysis project Ga0310810, IMG submission 207641) | Soil microbial communities from experimental microcosm in Duke University, North Carolina, United States - NC | ecosystem: Engineered > Artificial ecosystem > Soil microcosm > Unclassified...
CGATCGAATCAAAACTTCGGAACTGGATCTTCGGGTTGTGCTTGGACAACACCTTCGTGATCGCCGCCGTCAACGTCGTCTTCCCATGGTCAATGTGACCAATCGTCCCTACATTGCAGTGCGGCTTATTCCGTTCAAATTTTTCCTTCGCCATTTCTCTCTCAGCTCCGTGTGCCAGTTACCAGCGACCAGGCACTAGCAACTATTTCGTTGTCGTCTTCCCCTGGGTCTTGGCGATGATTTCTTCCGCCACTGACCTCGGGGCTTCTTCGTACCTTGCAAAATGCATCGAGTACTCGGCACGGCCCTGCGTCGACGAACGCATGTGGGTCGCATATCCGAACATCTCCGCCAGGGGAACGATGGCCTTGATCACCTGCGAACCGGCGCGATGCTCCATGCCTTCGATCCGTCCGCGACGCGAACTCAGGTCGCCCATGATCGTTCCAGCGAAGTCTTCTGGCGTAACTACTTCTACCGCCATCACCGGCTCGAGAATGACAGGACTCGCTCTGCGAGCTGCTTCTTTGAAAGCCATCGATCCGGCAATCTTGAATGCCATTTCGTTCGAGTCAACATCGTGATAGCTGCCGTCGTAGAGCGTCGCTTTCACGTCGACCATCGGATAGCCGGCCAACACGCCGCCTTCCATGGCTTCCTGCATGCCCTGGTCGATTGGCTTGATGTATTCCTTTGGAACGGTGCCGCCCACGATTTCGTTGATGAACTCGTAGCCCTTACCCGGCTCGTTTGGCTCGAGACGGATCTTGGCGTGTCCATATTGACCGCGACCACCAGTCTGGCGAATGTACTTGCCTTCGGCTTCCGAGTGCTTGCGGATCGTCTCGCGATAGGCAACCTGCGGCTTGCCGACATTGGCCTCAACTTTGTACTCGCGCATCATGCGGTCGACAATGATTTCAAGGTGCAACTCGCCCATACCGCTGATGATGGTTTGTCCGCTGTCTGGATCAGTGTGAACCTTGAAGGTAGGATCTTCCTGGGCTAGCTTGGCGAGCGCCATACCCATCTTTTCCTGATCAGCCTTGGTTTTCGGCTCGACGGCCACGGAGATTACCGGAACCGCGAATTCGATGGACTCGAGCGTGATTGGGTGCTTCTCGTCGCAGATCGTGTCGCCCGTACCAACATTCTTCAGACCGACGACGGCACAGATGTCACCCGCCAGAATCTCTTGAATATCCTCGCGCTTGTTGGCATGCATTTTCAGCAGTCGGCCAATGCGCTCTGTCTTCTGCGTACGCGAGTTCAATACCGATTCGCCAGACTTCAGTTGCCCGGAGTAAACACGAATAAACGTCAGCTGACCGACGAACGGATCAGCCATGATCTTGAACGCAAGCGCTGAGAAGGGCTCTTTGTCGGAAGCTTTTCGCGTGACCGGCTGACCATTGTCAGGGTTGATGCCATGCGTTTCGGGAGCATCAAGAGGGGAGGGCAGATAATCAACAACCGCGTCGAGCAACGGCTGCACGCCTTTGTTCTTGAAAGCTGTTCCAACAACCACGGGGAACAACTTCAATCCGATGGTTGACTTGCGCAGCGAAGAGCGCAGTTCATCGGCAGTGATATTTTCGCCTTCCAGGAATTTGTGGAGAATCTCGTCATCGTTTTCAGCAACAGTCTCGACGAGCTGCGTATGGAACGCTTCGGCTTTCTTCTTCAGGTCGGCAGGAATTTCTTCGGTTTCGTATTCCGCCCCCATAGTCTCGTCTTTCCAGACGATCGCCTTCATTTCAATCAGATCAATGACACCAATGAACTTTGCTTCTTGTCCGATGGGGATTTGAATTGCGACGGGGCGTGCGTTGAGGCGCTTGCGAATGGTATCGACGGCGTGCTCGAAATCAGCACCCATCTTGTCGATCTTGTTAATGAAGCAAATTCGCGGGACGCCGTACTTGTCCGCTTGGCGCCAGACTTTTTCCGACTGCGGCTGAACACCGTGAACAGCGTCAAATACAGCGACTGCGCCGTCAAGAACGCGGAGTGAGCGCTCGACCTCGGCCGTGAAATCGACGTGGCCGGGAGTATCGATGATGTTGATGCGGATATCGCGCCATGTACAGGTCGTGGCCGCGGACGTAATCGTGATGCCGCGTTCCTGTTCCTGTTCCATCCAGTCCATCGTGGCTGTGCCTTCGTGGACCTCTCCGATGCGATGAGTCCTGCCGGTATAGAACAGGATGCGTTCGGTCGTAGTGGTCTTGCCGGCGTCGATATGCGCCATGATGCCGATGTTTCTGCACCGCTCTAATGGGACTGTTCTGGGCACTTCCTTGCGTTCCTCTCTGGGCTCCTAATTCGTTACCAGCGATAATGTGCAAACGCCTTATTAGCTTCCGCCATGCGGTGCACATCTTCTTTTTTCTTGATCGCGGCACCTTTGCCGTTGGCCGCATCGAGCAACTCGTTCGTGAGCTTATCGACCATGCCTTTTTCACCGCGACCGCGGGCATACGTGATGATCCAACGAATCGCGAGCGACGTACGACGATCCGCATTCACCTCAACCGGCACCTGGTAGTTCGCGCCACCAACGCGACGTGTTTTTACCTCAAGCAGCGGCTTCGCGTTCTCGACAGCCTTCTTGAATAATTTCAACGCCTCGTCGCCGCCCTTCTCCTGAAGCTTGGTCATCGCTTCATAGAAAATTCCCTCAGCGGTGGACTTCTTGCCCTGCCACATCAGCGAATTCACAAATTTGGTGACGAGGTCGGATCCGTACACGCCATCGGCCGCTACGGTCCGCTTTCCAATATGTCCTTTTCTTGGCATCGCTCAGCCTCTTAACCCTTCTTGGGGCGCTTGGCGCCGTACTTGGAACGTCCCTGCATACGATTTGCAACCCCGGTCGCATCGAGCGTTCCGCGAATCACGTGATACCGCACACCCGGAAGATCCTTCACGCGGCCGCCGCGAATGAGCACGATCGAGTGCTCCTGCAAGTTGTGGCCGACACCCGGAATGTAAGTCGTGACTTCGATCCCATTTGTCAGGCGCACGCGAGCCACCTTACGCAGAGCCGAGTTCGGCTTCTTAGGCGTTTGCGTGTACACACGGGTACAGACGCCGCGCTTTTGCGGACACGCCTGCAAGGCGGGACTCGCCGTCTTGTAGCGGGGCCTGGTCCGTCCACTTCGCACCAATTGATTGAATGTGGGCACTCTCGCTCACTCCTTAGCCGCAAAATGCCAGCAGGCGTGAGGAGCATGCGGCACGCTCCAGCGCCGAATCTTTGCTGTTTCCCATCTGGGAGGCTGACTGGGATCATCCAGTCATACTTCTCCAGCACAAAAATGCAGGAGAAAATTTGATTTCCCGTTCAAGACTGAAGCTAGCGACGGTGGCATCAGGCCGTGGAGGAGATGCTCCGTTTCGTCAGCGTTTGCTCGGCATAGCTTCCCGAGTGTTGCTCAAGGGCGGGAAGGTGTTCGCAGAGCTTTTCAGCGAGGGCGTCCTCAGGCTGTTCATTCGGCCTGAGCACGTGAATCTTTCAGAGCTCAGCCAACTTCTTGGTGGGAAGCTTCAGCGTCTGAGTGCAGACATACTGAACCCACCACGTACAGGCAAGCCAGACTTTACTCGCGGAACCTTATAAATATAGCAACTGGAGTTAAAAATCGTCAACGCCTGCATCTGAGTAGGGTGGAAGTGCCGGCCTTGCTTGCCGAAAGCCGGTGGCACCTCTTACACTGAAGGTTTTCCAGAACATACAGGCTCGCGCATGAGGACTTCGGGCGCGGGGAGGATGCATGGGTCGTTGCTGTTCTTGGGTTATGGACTGCGCTTGGATCAAAACTGCTGCAATCCTTTTATCTCTTATTTTTATGGCTGCATGCGGCAGCAGCAGTTCCAGCAGTACTCCGCCACCACCACCAACTCCAGCCAGTGTGTCTTTAACACCCACTGACCATTCTTCGATTGACATTGGCAGTCTTTTGAGTTTTTCGGCCGTGGCCCGGAATGCCGCCGGTCAAGTCATCACCACCAAAATCACAACCACCTTCATCTCGAGCAATCCTGATGTGCTAACGATTGCGAACTCTGGGGCGGCATGTGCCGGGAAATGGGATTCCTTATCCTCCCCGATCGTGTGCACACCTGGGCCAGCAGGCACCAGCGTTGTGACCGCAGTGGTGTCGGGAATCAGCAGTCCGCCCACTACGGTTTATGTACATCAACATATCGATCACATCGATCTCGGTCCGATCGACACTCCGACAACATCTTGCTTCTCCCAGGAGCAAACCTGGACGTATCAAGCTTCCGTGTTCGCAAATGTGGGCGGGAATCTTGTCGACATATCGCCAACGGTGGGACCACTAACGTGGAATACCGGGAACGCTGTTGTCGCAACGGTGACCACAAATGGTGTGGACTTATTATCGAACCAAGCTAGAGCAACGGCAGTAAACCCAGGGCTCACCCAGATTTCCACCTCCGTGAGCGGTGTAAACAGCAATGCGATTCCATTCCGAACATGTTTCGTGCGATCGATTGTGCTCACGGTACAAAATGAAGGCACAATGTCGTTGACCTTGGCAGCTGGGACATCCAAAACAATTGAAGCGACGGTGACAGATGAGTTGGGGAACACACTGACGAAGCCTCCGCTCACATGGAGCAGCAGTAACTCGGCGGCAGTTACCGTGCCTACAGGAACGCAGGACAAAACCACCGCGACAATTACCGGAACCGCAGGTGGGGGCGCTAGCGTGATTGCTTCATGTACGCCGCCAGCATGCAACAGTGGGTTGTTCCCGAGCCAACCGGTGTATCCGCCAGATCCGATCAGTGTGATCGTGACCCCAAAAACAACAGCTACGTCGACAGCATGGGTCACGAGCACACAGTGCGTGGACCCGGACACTGGGCTACCCCGGCTAAATTGCGGGGCGATCCTGACTCAAGTCAACGGGTCGGACGGGAAAATTGGTTCGAGCATTTTCCTCCCAAATACCCCCAACTCAATTCTGTTTGCCCCAGGCGGAGCACGAGCTTACGTGGGCAGCAGGCTGGCGATGATGGTTGTCGATCCAGCGGCTACGAGTGGCTCCATCGCACAGGTTGTTGGGGTGAATGGCACAGTTCTGGCCGTGTCACGCGATGGAACTCGGGTGGTCGTCGCTGGTCGAGATCAACTGTCGACGCCAACTCCGAACCGTGTTTTCATTTTTAATCAATCGAACACTACCGCGATCACGTTGCAAATTCCGAACGCAACGGCAGCGGCGTTCTCACCCGACGGATTGAAGACATTCATTGTCTCGAGTCCTTCGGGGTCAGCGGCGAATCTGTATGCTGTCTCAACCGTCGATGCGCAGAAGGGGCCGTTCTCGCTTGCGCCGCTGACAACGGCTGATAACGTCACATTCGCACAAAACGGCGCTTTTGCTTTGGTGGCGGGATCGCCAAACAACATAACTCCGGTCAGAACGTGCAACAAAAAAGACGAGAGTCCTGTTCTCGATTCGTTTCCGACTCCCGGTGTCCCGCTTTTCTTAACAGCGATCCCGGATGCGACCCATTTGATCGCACTCGATCCTCCTTCGATTGATATTTTCTCTTACACCAGTACGGTTGGCGATTGCGCGAGCACTTTCCCATCGGTGACGCTGAGTCTCGATTCGTCTACAAACCTTGGACAGGGTAATTTCACGCCGATCACAATGCAGGTGGCGAGCGATGGAAGCAAGGCTTACGTGGTGGCTGAAGGACTGAGCAGTGTCCTTGTGTTCGACATCACGGCGAAGACGACCTCCGCGATACCGCTGGTTGACAATGGCGTACCGCTGAGTGCGGCGCTGACAACGGATGGCACTCGTCTTTTTGTAGCCACGAAATGCTCGAATTTCGACGCGACAACCGGAAAATGTACAGTGCCGACCCTGCATATTCTCGATACGAACATTGGAAGCGATGTACAACAGGTACAGTTCGATAACAACTTCTGCACGAACATCGATAACAAAACGCTGTTTTGTACGCCGGATTTGGTCGCTGTGAAACCGTAGCTGCACCGATGAGGGTTGTACTGGGTTATTCGATTAGCGCCGGACCCTACGCGTGCGAAGCCTGGTCGAGCTCTTTCCCCACGCTATCCAACACGCCGTTGATGAAGGTCACGGACTCTGGAGACGAATACTTGCGGGCGATTTCCAGTGCCTCGTTGATGACTACCGCCTTGGGAGTTTCGGGGTAGCCGAGGAATTCCGCGACGGCTCCTCGGAGAACGTTGCGGTCGACGGCAGCCATCCGCTCCATGCGCCAGTGTTGCGCGTGCTTCTCGATCATTTGGTCGATGGAATCCGCACGATCGATGGCTACACGGAAAAGGTCTTCGGCGAAACCGCGGACTTCCGTAGTCACGTTGTCACGCTCTGCCCAGAATGTGCGCCGGACATCAGAGGGTGGCTGTTTACCCATGTCGGCCTGAAACAACATCTGGAGCGCCAGTTCGCGAGATTTGCGGCGGGTACCCATGGAAAAGTAGTCAGTAGCTAGTTGTCAGTTTAGCTGATGAGAGGCTAGCGGCGACGTCTGGGTTTGACTTGATTCGCGGTTGATTTGGATTTGTCATTCCGAGCGGAGCGATGAATCTGTTTTTTCTTGACGAGACCTTTGTCATTGGCTGACGGCTGACGGCCGACGGCTGATTTCCTGACTCCTGCTGTCAGATTCGCCATTTCGATGGCTGCGAGAGCGGCTTCGAAGCCTTTGTTGCCCATCTTCAGCCCAGCACGGTCGATCGCCTGCTCGAGCGTATCGCAGGTCAGGACACCAAAGGCGTGCGGAACCCCGGTCTCTTGTGCCGACTGGCCGATGCCACGCGTGACTTCGTTGACGATTACGTCGTAATGAGCAGTGTCTCCGCGAAGCAGGCAACCGATGCAGATGATGGCGTCGTATTTTCCAGTTTCAGCAAGAGTGCGGGCTGCGGAAGGAATTTCGAAAGCGCCAGGAACGCGAACGAGTTTGACGTCTCTTTCTCTTGCACCGGAGCGAATCAGCCCGTCATATGCACTAAGAAACAGCCGCTCGGTGATGAAGGAATTGAAGCGCGAGACGACGATTGCAAATCGCTTTCCGACAGCACTCAAGGAGCCCTCGATGGGTTTTATCTTCGGCTTGCGCGGAAGATCGTCGCTCACTACATCTTTGATATTTTTCTTCGTACTTGGCGTCTCCGTGACAGTTCAGTAATCACGCGAATCGACAATCTTAACTGGTGAATCGCGAAAATTCGTGTCCCTGCGAGATCCCTCGCTGCTCTGTGGATGCCGCGCGAGGTCCGGACGCCTCGCAACCGCCGTCACTTGCCCTTGAATTGCGCAGCGCGCTTCTCCAAGAATGCCGTCGTGCCCTCGGTTTTGTCTTCCGTCGCGCAGCAAACTCCAAACAATGTGGCTTCGAGATAGAGACCTTCCGCGAGTGTCATCTCCATACCTTTGTTGACGGCTTCCATCGCATACTGCACAGCCAACGGAGCGTTCGCAATGATCTTCGCGGCGATCGCCTCTGCACGCGGAATCAGTTCGCCAGGAGCAGTGACTTCATTGACCAACCCGATGCGATGAGCTTCCTCCGATGAAATCATTTCACCCGCGAGCACCATCTGCATGGCGATGCCTTTCCCAACAAGGCGCGGAAGACGTTGTGTGCCACCGTAGCCAGGAATAATGCCGAGCTTCACCTCTGGCTGACCAAGCTTGGCGTTGCTGCTGGCAAGACGCATCGTGCAAGCCATTGCGATCTCGCATCCGCCGCCCAGTGCGAAGCCATTGATGCAAGCGATCACGGGCTTGCCAAGGTTCTCGATTAGATTCAGGACGGACTGCCCCTTGTGCGTGTACTCTTTGCCGGACACCGCATTGTGCTTTGAAAGTTCTCCAATATCTGCACCAGCAATAAAAGCTTTTTCGCCTGACCCGGTAAAGATGACGACGCGAGTCGAGTCATCTTTCTTGATGTCGTGAAAGGCCGATCGCAATTCCTCCATCGTGGCCATGTTGAGTGCGTTGAGGACCTTGGGACGGTTGACCGTGACGTAAGCGACGGCGTTTTTCTTTTCAACTAGAAGATTCTCGAAGGTCATAAATTCCTTTAGTCATGGATCATCGCGAATGAACGCAGATCATGACGACCGCTAATACCTCTTCCGCGAAACTCCTGATTTTGCCGAATCCTAGAATCTTCCTGCGACTGGCTTCTCGGGATTCGCGTAATCGTAAAAGCCTTTGCCCGACTTGCGGCCATACCAGCCCGCCATCACCAAACGCTTCAGAAGCGGTGGGGAGGCGAAGCGACGTTCTTTGAAGTCGTCGTACATGACATGCGTGATGTAGTAGGTCGTGTCGAGGCCGACGAAGTCGAGCAAAGTGAATGGCCCCATCGGATAGCTGCAACCGAGCTTCATTGCATTATCGATATCTTCGATTGAACCAACACCTTCTTCGTAGGCACGGACCGCATCCAGCAAATACGGCACGAGCAGGCGATTCACGATGAAACCCGTCTTATCTGAGGTGCGTACCGGAACTTTCCCAAGCTTCTTCGCAAACTCGTACGCGGTGTCGAAAACATCGGGTGCGGTGGCTATCGTCTTAACGACTTCGACCAGCTTCATCAGCGGAACAGGGTTGAAAAAGTGCAAACCGATGAAATGGTCTGGGCGCGAGGTCGCCGCCATTAACTCGGTTACGGAAATTGAAGATGTATTCGTCGCGAAGATAGCTTCCTTCTTCACGATCCCATCGAGCGAATCGTACATGTCTTTCTTCTGCTGCACGTTCTCGATGATGGCCTCAATGACAATGTCGCAGTCGGCGAGGTCCTGTCGATTCGTGGTCGGTTTCAGCCGGGCCAGCGTGTCAGTTTTCTGCTGCGCTGTGATGCCACCTTTTTCCGGCGGGCGCTCGGCAAACTTCGAAAGCGACTTCTCAATGCCGGCAAAGCCTTTGTCGAGAAATTTCTGATCGACTTCGAGAACGGTTACGTTGAATCCAGCCATTGCAGCGACTTGTGCGATTCCCGACCCCATTAACCCACAACCCAGGACCCCAACTTTTTTGATTTCCATATGACCCTTCTGGGAAATTTTCGATTTCAATTGTCAATTTTCAATTGGAATCCGTTCCAACGTTCCGGTCTCAGTGAAATGCCTCAACCACCATTGCGATCCCCTGCCCGCCGCCGATACAAGCTGTGGCCAGACCGTACTTCTTTTTGCGTCGTCGAAGTTCGTAGAGAAGCGTAATCACAAGTCGAGTTCCGGTAGCGCCCAGCGGATGTCCGAGCGCGATAGCTCCGCCATTGACGTTTACCTTTTCGCGATCTAAACCCAACTCTTTTTCGACCGCCAGATATTGGGCGGCAAATGCTTCGTTCACTTCGATGAGGTCAATGTAATCGAGCGTAAGACCAGCTCTCTGCAACGCGGCTTTTGTTGCTGGAACCGGGCCACGGCCCATGACTTTCGGATCGACACCAGCAATGCCCCAATTCACAATTCGACCAAGCGGATTGAGGTTCCGTTTCCCTGCCTCTTCCAGCGACATGACTACGACAGCTGCGCCGCCGTCAACGATCCCACTGGCGTTTCCCGCTGTGACCGTGCCGTTCTTGCCGAAAGCAGGTTTCAGCTTCGCAAGTCCTTCCATTGTCGTTTGCGGACGCCGATGGTCGTCTTCGGTCAGCATCTCTCCCGTTGACTCCCCCTTGTGAGTCTTCAGCGGAACTGGAACGAGTTCCTCCTGAATGCGCCCTGCCTTGTAAGCCGCATCGGCGGTCTGCTGGGAGCGCAACGCGAACTCATCCTGTGCCTCCCGGGTTATGCTTTGCTGCTCTCCATAAAGCTCGGCCGTGTTCGCCATGTAGAGCCCGCAATAGGAATCGAGCAATGCGACCATGAGCGAGTCTTCGAGCTTACCGCCGGGAGCAAGGGTAAACCCGTCGCGACCTCGAAGAACAAACGGAGCTTGAGACATTGCCTCCATACCGCCGGCGAGAACAATTTTTGCCTCCTCGGTCTGAATCATCTGGGCTGCACTGACGATCGATTGCATTCCCGATCCGCAAAGGCGATTGACAGTCAGAGCAGGAGTTTCAATCGGCAGGCCTGAGCGAAGTCCGACGTGACGCGCACCGTATAGAGCGTCACCGGACGTCTGCTGCGCGTTGCCGAACACAGCGTGATCGATTTCTGTAGGTTCAATGCCGGAGCGTTCAATCGCGCCTTTGGCGGCTACTGCGCCCAGTTCCTGCGCTGTGAAATCTTTAAGTTTGCCGCAATAGCGGCCGAAGGGCGTACGAGCCCCGCTGACAATGGCGATGTCCCCAGGTTTAAGCATGAGTTCCTACTTCAGAATGAAGATTCGCGGTCAACCAAACTTATTAGGATAGCAGCGAACGCAACATCAGCGCCATGTCAGCACCCGCCTAAAGTCGAAGCAGAGGCTCAGCAATTGAGCGCTTTTTAGGAAGCTTCCCTTCGGAAAGCCTTTTGGATGAGGGAGAACCGCGCTGCGCCGATGAGTCCAGAATCGTCATTCAGAATGATGCGGACCGGCATCGTCTCGAGTAGAGAGCGCATTCGTCCCTTGTTGAGGAACGCCTGCATAAAAGTTGGTTCCTTCATTTTAGGCACGAGCTGTGAACAGATTTTCCCGCCGATGAAGATTCCACCCGTGCACATGTAGGTGAGAGCACAGTTTCCTGCTTCAGAACCGTATATCCCGACAAAGATGTCGAGCGTTCGCGAGCAGATCGGCGCCTTGTTTTCCATGGCGAACTTGGAGATGAGCGGAGGTGCATCCTCTGCTACTGCGAGCTGCTCCTTGAGCCATTGAGGTTCTTCTTCGCGCTTCGTATCGCGGAGGAACTCATAAATGTTCTTGATACCCGGTCCAGAAACGATGCGCTCACGGCTTACATGTCCGATTCGTGCAGTCAGATATTTCAGAAGATCAACTTCGAGCTCATTCATTGGAGCAAAGCTGGTATGACCACCTTCGCAGGCGAACGGATGGTAGCGAAAGCCATCCCAATAAAGCCCAGCTACTCCAAGGCCAGTTTTTGCCGAGATAACGGCCCGGTTGCCTTCCTCATCCTCAGAGCCTTCGCTCAGCGTGACAAAGTCGCTCGATTCGAGGGCCTCGATGCCGTAGGCATAAGCTTCAAGATCGTTGAGGAGACCGATGGTGTTCAGCCTCAACTGTTTTGCGAGTTCCCGAGAGTCGATGGTCCAGGTCAGGCTGGAAATCTGGGTACGGCCCCCACGCACTGGGCCTGCCACTCCGAAGCAAGCGCGATCGACTGGAATGCCTTCAGTCCGAATGAAGTCAGAAATGATCTCGGCAAGCGTGGCGTGTTGATGACTTAAATAACTTTTTTCTACCACCCGGTTGAGCTTATTTCCTGCGCTCTCAAAAGCAGCAAGGCGGGTGCGAGTCGGGCCAATATCGCCGGCAAGAATCATGATTCGATTGTCCTCCACATACGGCCGTCTTGCTCGAGCAACTCGTCAGCAGCTTTCGGCCCCCAACTGCCGGCGGCGTAGTTCGGAAACTTACGCGGAGGTAAAACTTTCCACACATCGAGCACGGGATCAACTACGCTCCAACCGGCTTCCACCATGTCAGCGCGCTGGAACAACGTTGCGTCTCCAATCATGCAGTCATACAAGAGAACTTCGTATCCGGTGTAGGCCTCAGCCTGAAAATACTTGGAGTATTCAAAGCTCATATCGACAGAGCCGACACGAAGAACGGGACCAGGGACTTTCGCCCCGAAGCTGAGTGAAATTCCTTCTGCGGGCTGAATCTGAATGACCAGGCGGTTGGTGTGCAATTCGTGAACTGGCGTGTGTCGAAAAATAGTGAAAGGCGTGCGCTTGAATTGGATTGTGATCTCAGTGTGGCGTTTCGCCATGCGTTTGCCAGTCCGGAGATAAAACGGAACTCCGGCCCAGCGCCAGTTGTCGATGCAAAGCTTAAGGGCAGCGAAAGTTTCGGTGCGAGATTCAGCCGAAACGCCGGCTTCGTTTCGGTACCCGGGGACTGTATTGCCGTTCAAATTTCCTTCGCCATATTGACCGCGTACGCTGGAGTGCAGAACATCTTCCGAATCGAGTGGTTGAATCGCGTGAAGGACTTTCGCTTGCTCGTTGCGAACGGCATCCGCCTGGAATGACACGGGCGATTCCATGGTTGTAAGGCTCAAGAGTTGCATCAAGTGATTGGGAACCATATCGCGAAGCGTTCCGGCGGTATCGAAGTAGCCGCCGCGTTGCTCCACACCGACAGTTTCTGCATTCGTGATCTGTACGTGGTCCACGTAGCGGCGATTCCAAATGGGCTCGAAAATCGCATTATCGAATCGGAATACCAGGATGTTTTGTACCGTTTCTTTTCCTAAGTAATGATCGATGCGATAGATCTGCCTTTCTTTCAGCACAGCTTTGAGCTGCTGGTTCAGCACACGGGCAGATTCCAGGTCGTGACCGAACGGTTTCTCGATAACGATGCGCCGCCACCGGTTGTCTTCCTGAACGGACAGCTTGGCGTTCGCCAGCTGCTCTGCAATCGGGGCGAAAAATTTGGGTGCGGTTGCCAAATAGAAAAGGTAGTTTCCCTGCGTCCCATACTGAATATCAAGCTCTGTGAGGCATTGTTTTAGCGCAGCGTAAGCGTCGGGATCGGTGAAACCACCGCGAACGTAGTGAAGGCGTTCGATAAACCAATTCCAATGAGCCGTTCCCTTGTCCTCCGCTGGAAGGAAACTTATGAGTTGTGACTGAAATTGATCGCGACTGAGCTCGTCATGAGAGAAGCCAATGATTGCGAAATTTCCAGGCAGGAGGTTCGCTTTGACAAGGTTGTAGAGAGCGGGAGCGAGCTTCCGTTTTGTGAGATCGCCAGCAGCCCCGAAGATTACAAGGATGCACGGTCCAGCGGCGCGCCCATCCGCTTCGAATTCTCCGACTAGCCTCGTGCCCACACAGCCTCGCTGAGTGCAGACATAGTAAGCCAACGTGCTCGGATCCGACAGCCGAGCCCCGGAATTTATCTTCACTATTCAGGAGCGCTGAAAGCTTTACCTCTCGACGGAATGAGCCGGTGCGGTACCGAAGCGTGGCTTCAATTTCTGCAACCAGAGCCGGAGCCGGTCCATGTAGATGTAAACGACAGGAGTGGTGAAAAGGGTAAGCGCTTGACTGACAATTAGACCGCCGACGATAGTGATCCCGAGAGGACGGCGCAGTTCGGATCCCGTTCCCGTTCCCAACGCTAAGGGCAATCCGCCGAGCAGCGCGGCCATGGTAGTCATCATGATGGGTCGGAAACGCAAAAGCGAAGCTTCGTAGATTGAGTCGGCCGGCGACTTGTGGTTCCTTCGTTCTGTTTCGAGAGCGAAATCGATCATCATGATCGCGTTCTTTTTGACGAGTCCGATGAGCAGGATGATCCCAATCAAACCGATCACATTCAATTCGTTATGAGAGAGAAGAAGTGCAAGAAGAGCTCCGACCCCGGCAGCGGGAAGAGTCGAGAGAATCGTGATCGGATGTATGTAGCTTTCGTACAACATGCCGAGAACGATGTACACGGTAACAAGCGCGGCAAGGATCAGCATTGGTTCACTCGAAAGCGACTCTTGAAAAGCTGCAGCAGTACCTTGGAAACTTGCGTGGATGGTAGCCGGAAAGCCCATTGCCCGCTCAGCATCTTCGATCAGCCGTGTTGCATCTCCGAGTGAAACTCCGGGAGTCAAGTTGAAAGAGATAGTTACCGCGGGATATTGGCTCTGGTGATTTACAGCCAGCGAGGAATTGGACGGCGCGAAATGCGCTAGCGATGCGAGCGGGACCGCTGTGCCATTGCTAGAACGGACGTAGGTGCTTTGCAGAGCTTCAACGCTTTGTGAAAACTCAGGCGCGACCTCCATCACCACGTGATATTGATTCAACTGTCGATACATGATCGAAACTTGCCGCTGTCCAAAAGCGTCGTACAAAGCATTGTCGATATCAGCCGTAGCAACGCCGAGCCGCGAGGCAGTATCACGATCAATGACGACATCTGCTCGCAATCCCTTGGTTTGCTGGTCCGTATTGACGTCCTTCAACTGCGGCATTGATCGAAGCTTTTGAAGTAAGCGTGGAGCCCAGGCATTGAGCTCCTGTAGATCTTCACCCTGCAGTGTGTATTGATATTGCGCCTGGCTTTGGCGACCACCGATCGTTAAGTCCTGCGCGGATTGCATATAAAGAGTTGCTCCTGGGACGACAGCCAAATGTGACCGTAAGCGTGCGATGACCTGATCGGCACTGACTTTTCTTTGCTCAAGCGGCTTCAACGTAATAAACATGCGGCCGGTGTTGTACGTCGTATTCCCACCAGCAAAAGCCACAACCGTATTCACGGCCGGGTCCTTCAGGACAAGATCAACGAATTGCTTCATCTTGCCGCGCATCGCGTCGAAAGAGATGTCCTGCGCAGCTTGAACAGACCCAACCACACGACCGGTGTCCTGTTGAGGGAAAAAGCCCTTGGGCACGATGATGTAGAGATAGACACTCAAGCATGCCGTGGCAATAGTAACGACGAGTGTTGCGAATTGATGGCGGAGAACCCACCGAAGTGAGTGCTCGTATCCTTTGTGCAATACGTTGAAGAGCCATTCGCTCGCTCGGTAAAAGCGATTGTGACGTTTGTCATCAATTGGGCGAAGAAGTTTCGCGCACATTGTCGGCGTCACAATCAATGAAATCAACAGAGAAACCGTGATGGCGATGCTCAATACGACGGCAAACTCGCGGAACAGGCGACCGACTATGCCGCCCATGAGAAGAATCGGTATAAAGACCGCCACAAGGGATAAGCTCATCGATAGAACAGTGAAGCCAATCTCGCGAGCGCCTTGAAATGCCGCCTGCACTGGGCCCGAGCCCTGCTCGATGAATCTCGTAATGTTTTCGAGGACGACGATCGCGTCATCCACGACAAAGCCCGTGGAAATGGCCAGGGCCATGAGAGATAAGTTGTCGAGACTGTACCCGAGCAAGTACATCACTCCAAAAGTTCCGATCAACGAAAGCGGAACAGCCACGCTTGGAATGATGGTGGCGCGAAACGTTCTAAGAAATGCGAACACAACAAGGATGACCAGAATGACGGAGATCACGAGTGTGATTTCGATGTCGTGGACTGATGCGCGCACTGTAATGGTACGGTCGAGAACGATAGAGACATCGATAGCTGGCGATATCGAAGATTTCAGTTGCGGGAGCGTGGCTCGAACGTGATCCACGGTCGAAATAATGTTTGCGCCCGGTTGGCGGAAAACAATGATGAGAACAGCCGGTTTGCCGCCGGCCAAACCAACAACACGTGTGTCCTCGACTGAGTCTTGAACATCGGCCACATCACTTAAACGGACGGGCGAGCCGTTCTTGTAAGTGACAATCAGATTTCGATACTGTTCAGCTCGAAAGATCTGGTCGTTCGCATGGATAGACCAGGCATTTGCTGGTCCCGAAAATTCGCCTTTGGGTCGATTCGCGTTAGCCGCTCCGAGTGCCGTGCGCACCGTATCCAGCCCAATGCCAAGCTTGTTCAACACCGTCGGATTTACTTCAGCTCGTACAGCCGGACGTGCACCTCCACCGACGAACACCTGACCGACGCCTTCCACTTGAGCCAACTTCTGAGCAAGGATTGAGTCAGCTGCGTCATACATATTGGGAAGCGTGATCGTGTCCGAAGTAAGGGCGAGAATCATGACTGGCGCGTCAGCCGGATTCACCTTGCGGTACGAAGGGTTACCGGGAAGATTGGCGGGCAACTGGCTTCGCGCAGCATTGATGGCAGCTTGAACATCGCGTGCTGCGGCATCGATGTCTCGACTCAAGTCGAACTGCAAGACAACGTTCGTCGATCCCAATTGACTCGTCGAAGTCATCTGATTGATTCCGGCAATGCGTCCGAATTGACGCTCGAGAGGAGTCGCTACCGCGGACGCCATAGTCTCAGGGCTTGCGCCAGGTAAGCCGGCTGAGACTTGAATCACGGGAAACTCAACCTGAGGCAGAGGAGCAACTGGCAACAAATTGAACGCTAAGGCTCCAGAGAGGAGTAGGGCAGCCGCCAACAACGAGGTGCCAACTGGACGCCGAATAAATGGAGCGGAGATATTCATTCTTCAATCCGCCGGCACTTCGCTCACTGGTTCTTCGATCTGGTTTCCCACTCGTAATCTCGCAAGACGCTGGGACAAGCGATCAAACCAGAGATAGACAACCGGAGTCGTGTAAAGAGTCAGCAACTGACTCAAGATCAATCCGCCAACGATGGTGATACCAAGCGGATGGCGCAATTCGGACCCAGTGCCACGGCCGAGAGCTAGTGGGAGACCACCAAGAAGGGCGGCCATGGTCGTCATCATGATCGGACGGAATCGCAGCAAACTCGCCTGATAGATCGCCTCCTCCGGAGCTTTGTGCTCCACACGCTCCGCTTCCAGAGCGAAATCGATCATCATGATCGCGTTTTTCTTGACGATTCCGATCAGAAGAATGATTCCGATGAGGGCAACGACGCTGAGATCGTTTCCAGTGATCAGCAAAGCGAGAATCGCGCCGACTCCGGCGGAGGGCAGCGTGGATAAGATCGTGATCGGATGAATGTAGCTTTCGTATAAAACGCCGAGGACAATATAGACAGTAATGATTGCTGCGAGGATCAGCCAGGGTTCGCTAGAAAGAGAATTGTGGAATGCAGCGGCAGTTCCCTGAAAACTCGTGACGAAACTTTGCGGCAGATTAATTTCATGCTCAGCCTGTTCAATCGCTTTCGTTGCTTCCCCTAACGAAACACCAGGCGCCAAGTTAAAAGAAATCGTAACAACTGGAAATTGCCCCTGGTGATTGATGGCGAGGGGCGTACTGCGCTGCTCGAAGTGCGCGAAAGAAGCAAGCGGCACCTGTGCAGGAGGCGCTCCGGGTGTTGTAGTTGGCGCGCTTGATTTCACATAGATATGCGATAGATCGTCAGGACTGTCTTGAAAACCGGGCGCAGCTTCCAGTACGACGTGATACTGGTTGAGCTGCGTGAACATCGTCGAGACTTGCCGCTGGCCGAATGCGTCATACAGTGTGTCATCAATCGCCTGGGGAGAAATGCCTAAGCGCGATGCCGTATCGCGATCGATAACGAGGTTTGCCTCAATGCCGTTGTTCTGCTGATCGCTCGCTACATCACGAAGAGACGGAGATTGTCGAAGTTTATCGACGAGGCGAGGAGCCCAGATACTGAGAGCGCTCGCATCGGCATTTTCCATTGAATACTGGTATTGCGTGCGGCTGACCCGACTCTCGACAGTCAAGTCCTGCACCGGTTGCATGTAGAGAGTTATGCCCTGCACCTTGGCGAGCTCCGGCTGCAAGTCGCGGATGATTTGCGATGCGGATGCGCTGCGCTGATCACGAGGCTTAAGGTTGATCTGAATGCGTCCGCTATTCGGTGTTGTGTTGGTACCGTCGACGCCGATGAAAGATGCCAAACTCTCAACATTCGGGTTCTGCAGGATGACTCGCGCAAGATCCTGTTGCCGCTGTGACATCGCGGAGAAGGACACGCTCTGGGGCGCTTCGGAAATTCCCATGATCACCCCGGTATCCTGCACGGGGAAAAAGCCCTTGGGGACGATCACATACAAGAAAAGCGTTAGTACCAGAGTCCCGGCGGTTACCAGCAACGTAGCTGTCTGATGATTCAGTACCCACTTGAGCGTCCGCCCATAAAAGGCGATCACACGATTGAAGTAGTCTTCGGAAACAGCATAGAACCGAGATTGATGTTTATCGTCTTTGCGCTTGAGCAGCTTTGCAGACATCATCGGTGTCAGCGTGAGCGAGACGACTGCAGAAACAAGAATCGTTACAGCAAGCGTGACCGCAAATTCGCGGAAGAGACGGCCCACGATGTCGCCCATGAAAAGGAGAGGAATAAGCACGGCGATCAACGAGACCGTTAAAGAAACGATCGTGAATCCGATCTGGCCGGATCCTTTCAGAGCAGCTTCTAACGGCGATTCGCCTTCCTCCAAAAAGCGATCGATGTTTTCAATCATGACAATGGCGTCATCGACGACGAAACCCGTCGAAATCGTGAGAGCCATCAGCGTGAGATTGTTCAAGCTGTAGCCAAGCGCATACATCACAGCGAAAGTGCCAATGATCGACAGTGGAACCGCCACACTCGGGATGACAGTTGCAGAAAGATTTCTCAGAAACAGGAAAATGACCAGTACAACGAGGCCAACAGTCAGCATGAGTTCAAACTGGATATCTTCGACCGAAGCGCGAATGGTCTGCGTGCGGTCGGTCAAGATCTGAACTCGGACTGCAGCTGGAAGCGACGCTTGCAACTGGGGAAGTATCTTTTTGATTCGATCTGCAACTCCGATGATGTTCGCACCGGGCTGACGCTGAATATTAAGAAGGACGGCCGGAGTCGTGTTCACCCACGCAGCCTGCTTCACGTTCTCGGCACTATCGACCGCTGAGGCGACATCCGATAACCGAACGGGAGCCCCATTTCGATAAGCGATAATTACGTCGCTGTATTCGCGGCTGGAAAGCAGTTGATCATTTGCGCCGATCGTGAAGGACTGTCGGGGGCCGTCGATCACCCCTTTGGCTTGATCGACATTGGCTGCGGACAACGCAGTCCGCACATCTTCCAAGCTGAGTCCGTAGGAAGCGAGGGCTGTGGGATTGGCCTGCACGCGAACGGCCGGCTTCTGGCCACCGCTGATCGAGACCAAGCCAACTCCAGGAAGCTGGGACATCTTTTGCGCGAGAGCTGTCTCAGCAACGTCTTCAACGCGCGACAGCGGCAAGGAATCCGACGTGAGGGCAAGCGTCAGGATTGGCGCATCAGCAGGATTGACCTTGCTATAGATCGGCGGGTTCGGCAAATCGCGTGGTAAGTATGTTGTGGCCGCATTGATCGCCGCTTGTACCTGCTGCTCTTCAACATCGATGTTTTGGTCAAGGCTGAATTGCAGTGTGATCAGAGAACTACCGAAAGAACTGGTGGACGTCATCTGGGACAATCCAGGAACTTGCCCGAACTGACGTTCCAAGGGAGCCGTGACGGACGATGCCATCACATCTGGCGCGGCCCCGGGGTAAAACGTCATCACCTGAATCGTGGGGTAGTCCACTTCCGGAAGCGCTGAGACCGGGAGCTGACGGTATGCCACGAAGCCGACGAGCAGAATCGCGGCCATCAAAAGGGATGTCGCGACCGGCCGTAGAATAAATATCCGTGATGGGCTCATGAAGCAGGCTGAGGCGCGCTCGTATTTTGGTTCGGGGGGGTTGCTGGCCGTGCTTGCGGCTCAACTCGCATCCCTTTTTGCAATTTGTCTTGTCCATCGGTAACGACGAAATCTCCGGATTGAAGACCATTCGAAATTGCCGTAACGTTTCCTTCGGCCAATGCCACCGTAACTGGTCGCGTATCAACCGTCTTGTCCGGTTTCACCACAAAAACAAATGATCCATCGGGCCCGCGCTGGACGGCCACGCTGGGAACCACCACGCTGCCCTTCCGGACATCGAGCAGCAAACGTACGTTGACGAACTGGTTCGGCCACAAGACGCCTTCGGTATTTTCAAAAACAGCTTTTAATTTGCCGGTTCCAGTCTGCTGATCGATCTGATTGTCGATGGTCAGCAGCTTGCCGCTCGCAAGTTGCGTTCGGTTGTCGCGCGAGAAAGCATCCACGGTCAAAGCGCCTTTCTTCATTCGCTGCGCCACTGCAGGAAGGCGATCCTCAGGAAGCGTAAATACGACAGCAATCGGATGCATCTGGGTAATCACAAAAAGGCCATTCGGATCAGCGGCGTGCACGATGTTCCCGGGATCTACTAAACGCAATCCAATGCGCCCACTGATTGGAGCGGTGATCCGTGAGTACGTAAGCTGAAGCTTTGCATTGTTGATGGCGGCTTGATCAGCCCGGGATGCCCCTTCCAATTGATCCGCTTGGGCTTTCTGGGTGTCCACTTGCTGCTGTGACATGGCACCGGACTCGTGCAGCAGGTCACGGAAGCGCTGGTAATTCAGCTGTGCATCGCGCTGCTGCGCCTGATCTCGATAGAGCTGGGCTTGGCCCTGCTCCAACTGGACCTGAAAAGGCCGAGGATCGATTTGACCGAGCAGCTCTCCTTGTTTAACCTCTTGGCCTTCCCGCACATTGACCGCTACAAGTTGACCATCGACCCGGCTCTTTACGTTCACGGTATTAAAAGCTGTGACGGATCCGAGACCAGTGAGGTAGACCGGGAAGTCTTGAACAGTTGCGCTAGCAACAGAAACCGGTACGGGACGTGAGGTGGCAGCCAGAGCTTTCTTTTCGTCCGACTGAGAACCGGACTTGCATGCGGAGAAAAGCAATAAGATGGCGGCGACGCAAACGAGACCGAGCTTGGGAATTTTGGAGCTTTGATCATCGCGCAATGTTCTATCGGGCATGTGTGAGGAAGCTCTCTGATTTTCTTTCACTTACAAGATGAAGACGATTGGATGAAAGGATCGTCAACGGGGCTGGAAAGTTAGTAAAAAATTGTAAATGCCTGAATGGGTGCCACTTGAAATCGATTTTCTGGGACGAAAGGATCGGCTACCGAGAGCAGCGGAGGCTGGGCATACAGATAAACGGGTAATTTATGCGCTCTGGCGTGACTTGACCGTGCACAACCCGTGTCATCCGACAGAACGTTCGAGTGGCCACTTGGGCAAGCTCCTATGCTTTTGGTGCGGTAATGGACCCAACACTGACCCATCGCTGTGAAAAGGTGGACTTGCGTGCGACCTGTTGATTTGGTTTTCCATGCTATTTTTCGAGATATAAAAAAGCAGGAGGTCGAGAGGAATAATGGCCCAACCACTCAAATCGATTTTCCAATGGCTCTGCCCGCATCGATTTTCCTGGCCGCGCAGTGGGTCTCACGGTGAGGACTACCAGGTGTGCCTGATCTGCGGAACTTCCTATGCTTATGACTGGTCGAGCATGCGGAGAACACACCGTCTGGATACAGGAGCTGAAAATGCACAAACCGCCATTCGGCCAGCGTAGAACTACTCGCGCAACCCTGAAGTATTGTGGCAGTCCTTAAAGAAGGTTCCGGTTTAGGCAAACGAGGCTACGGCAACGGCTTGATCGTCGAACACCTCAAACAGATTCAGTAAGCCGATCATCTTGAGCGTTTGCACCGCGAACTTGGATGGGTTCAACAACTTGAGGGAGCCGCCCTTTTGCTTGGCGGTTGTTAATAGTTTGACAAGCAGCCCGATTCCGCTGGAATCGACCATCTGTACCTCGCCTAGATCGACCACAAGACGGTTATCTCCGGCCTGGAACAGTTCTTCTATCGTCTTTCTCAACGCATCCACGCTCTCCCCGAGGGTCAACCGGCCCTTCAGTTTAACGATCCGAACTGCCCCCTGGGCACGGACGTCTATATCCACGTTGGCTCTCCGATAGAGCGCGTACCCACCGCGCTCCGTGCGTTGACAGTGTAGTGTCTGTCTGTTACAGTGCCCGCTCAAATTAGAGGAAGCCCGGCGGATTTGCAAGTCTGGCAGTCGCGGAGCCCTCTGGGTGGGTGTCAAACCAAGACGCGTTGGTAACGCGTCATCTCATGGCAATCCAAAGTTCAGGCCTTTCGCTGGACCACGTAAATCTCTCCCAACGGTTGCTATCCGAATACGAATTTTCACCGCGTGCCCGACTCATCGTGCAAGCAGTAGCAGAAGCTTTTCCGGGCGCAGCCGTAAATCTCTACATTCTCAAGAATCCGGCAAGCAACGAACCCCTGTGGAGTCCTCTCAGCTCCGTTGGCGACGCAAAGCCGGACCACGAAATCCCAGCGACGATAGGCGCTCTTGGAATCCTAGCTAACGACCCCCAGCCATTCGTACTTTCTGGAGATACGCTTTCGAGAGAAGAATATGCGCACCTCAATGTGCGGCGGAGCCTCTCGTCGTTGGCCTGTCTGCCGATCCAAGCTCGTGGCACCCTATTCGGGGCTCTAGAGATCGTAACCTTCGATGCGCCGATCACTGCATCCCAGTTGGAAATTTTGACCGACGTTGCGGAGATAGCGGGCACGGCACTCGCGTCAGCTCAGACGTATGAAGAAGAGCGCCATGGAGCCTTAACATCGATCAGCCGTCTCACCCAGTTCTACGACATCGAAAAGGTCTTCAGCTCCACGCTGGAGATGGATCAACTGTTGCCGATCATTGGCTCGAAAATCCGCGACATGCTGGAGTGTGAATGCGTGAATGTGTGGATGCTCAAAGGAGACGAGAGCATCGAACTCATGCACCAATCTGGAATGGACCTTACGACAACTCAAGGCCAAGTTCAGCGGCCCGGGGAAGGCATTCCGGGGGACGTTTCCGATAATGGCGAGCCTGTCATGATCTCTGATGCTAGCGAAACTCGTCTTGCATCTCGAAATCACGGTCACGATTCTGGCATTCATTCATTAATAGTTGCGCCTCTTCTTGATCAGGGGGCACTGGTAGGGGTGATCGAAGCCACCAATAAAAATGATGGCACACCCTTTGATGATGACGATCTGTTTGTTCTTACAAGTCTGAATGAAACGGCCGCGTCGGCACTTCATAACGCCAGTCTTCTCATGGCAGAGCGCAAGGTGCAAGTGCTTGAGACTCTGGTCCATGTTTCATCGGAGATTACATCGACTCTGAACCTTGATCGAGTCCTTCAATCGGTCGTCAATACACCGAGTGCGGTGATCCCATACGAGCGCGCCTGGGTTGCGCTCGATCAGCGGGGAAAACTTCAGCTAAAAGCCATCTCCGGCATGGAGCAGGTGAGCATCGGCTCAAAAGAGGTTGAGGATCTTCAAGCAATTCTGCCGGCTATCGCTCAGTTTGCCGAGCCCACATTTGTCACGCAGCGTGAAGAGATCATCGAGGCCCCCGATCCCAGCCTGGAAGAGACCTTTCGCCGCTACTTCCGTGAAAGCGGAATGCGATCTCTTTACGCTCTGCCGCTCGCGGATGACGAAGGGCGATTGGGCATCTTGTCATTCGAAAGTACGCATCCCGATTTTCTCACTGATGCGCACTTAGAAGTAATCCAAGTTCTTTCTGGACAAGCGACCGTCGCGGTACGCAATGCGTCTTTATATAAAGAGGTGCCGTTCATTGGCTTTCTTGAGCCGATTCTGCAAAAAAAACAGAAACTGCTCGCTTTAGAAAAGCGACGTCGATCTATCTTCATGGCAGTTGTGGTCGGTGTAGCCCTGTTCCTTGCGCTTTTCCCAATTCCGATGAGAGTGGATGGACCTGCTGTGATCGCAGCGGCGCGTTCGGTCAAGGTTCAACCTGAGATAGAAGGCGTGGTTGGTGACGTCTTCGTTCGGGAGGGACAGCACGTAAATGAAGGGCAGTTGCTCGCCCAATTAGAAGACTGGAACTATCGATCCGACCTAGCCGCGGCGCGCGCGAAACTTCAGACCGCCACGTTTGAGATGAATCACGCACTTGCGATCAACGATGGTTCTCTTGCCGGACGTCACCGCGTCGAGGTTGATTATTGGACCACGGAAGTCCAACGCTGCGAACAGCGTTTGGATAAGACGCGCTTGCGAGCACTCTTTTCTGGCTGGATTACTACTCCTCGCATTGAAGAGTCCCGTGGACGTCATTTGGCGGCCGGTGACACGCTTGCCGAGTTGGTCGACAGCACTCGCGCCACCGCCGACGTAGCGATGGATGAATCAGAATTGCCCTTAGTTCTGCAAGGCGCCAAGGCGGCGGTAAAGCTCGATAGCTTTCCAACAACGACCTTCCGCGGAGTGGTTGAGGTTCTCAGTCCGAAAAGCCGCCTGGATGGAGATAATCGCTATTTCGATGCGCGTGTGAACTTGCCGAATCCTGACGGGCGTCTGCGTCCGGGCATGCAAGGGATTGGCAAGATAACCATTGGCTGGCGGCCGATTGGGTACGTCCTTTTCCGAAGGCCAGCCTTGTGGGTTTACTCAAAACTCTGGTCTGGATTTGGGTGGTGAGATGACATCGGTACTTAACAGTGTTTTGCTCGTTTTGCTACTCGCTGCTTCCCTGCTTGCTGCCGGGTGCAGCGAAACGAAGCCCGCGGAGGCTGCCGCGCCAATCTCAGCTACTTCGCCCGGGCCCGTGCCAGTTGCAGAAAAACGAGAGATAGCAGATCCCGATACCTTTGTAGCCAGCGGTCCGCTGATCGTGGAGCACCAGGTTGATGTTGGCGCGCAGCGCGACGGAATAGTTACAGAAATCCGACGCGAACCAGGGGCTCCGGTCAAAGAAGGAGAAGTGCTCGCATTATTGGACGACCGCCAAATTCAAGCCGACCTGGAAGCTGCTCGTGCGAAGACCCGCAGCACGGAGGCAGATCTACATAATTGGGAAGCTGAGACTAAAGTCCTGGACGCGGATTACGAACGCGCCAAAAAGATGTGGGATGCGCAGCTCATCACGAAAGAACAACTGGACCATGCTCGTTACAAAGCAGAATCCGACCAATGGGACGTCAAACGCGTCCAGGAAATGCTGACGAATGCCCAGCGAACTGAGCAGTCATTGGGGCTTGAGTTGGAAAAGACTCGTATTCGGGCACCTTTCTCCGGAATCGTTGCGCGTCGCTACGTTCGTTCAGGCCAGCAGGTCTCTAAGGGAGATCGACTTTTTTGGGTCACGGCCACCGGCCCACTTCGGCTTCGGTTTACGCTGCCCGAACATTGGGCCGGCGTTGTGAAACGCGGCGAGACTCTGGACGTGACGACGGCGGATGATCCACGAGAAGGCTATCGCGCCCGTATCGTCGAGATCAGTCCGGTGGTTGACCCGTCCAGTGCCACGATTGAGGTCGTTGCTGAAATTATGGGCCAAACACATGCTCTTCTGCCGGGAATGACCGCGAATATCCATTTGAATCGAAAGCCATGAACCTCGCGGAAGCACTCGATGTCCTGCCGGAAATAAGCACACCCACCCGCAGCGATCGTCCCTTCAAAATGGACATTCGCTATGTCGGTCGCGAGCACAAAGAGGAAGGCGGCACTGTCGTGTTAGCGCACATTCCTGGCTCAACCAGCATCTTTCGCTTCAGCCCGGAACAGTGGAAGTTAGTTCACTATTTCGATGGCAAGCGCACCTGTGAGGAAGTCGTTCAAATCATCGCAGCTGAAACCAGCCTGCAATACGATGCTCAAGATGTGCGTAATTACGCTGAAGAATTAGAAGAGATCGATTTCTGGTACAAGTCAGCTCAAGAAAAGAACATCGCGTTGATGCAGAAATTGCGCGAGAAACGCAAGAAAAACAAGAAGGCACGTTCCGGTGATCTAGCGCGCATTCTTGTTGCTCATTGGGATGCGGACAAACATGTAACCGCCCTTCATGAAAGAGTCGGTTTCATCTTTACGCCTTGGTTTACTGCACTGACTCTCTGCTTGTTTACCTTTATGGCGTACGTGTTTATCGAACGTTGGGGACAGATTGGGACAGATACCGTTCGCTATTACACGTTTTCCGATAAAACTCTTTCGGATTTAGGAGAATTTTGGCTTCTATTCTTCGTTCTGGCCTTCTTCCATGAATCGGCGCACGCGCTGGTTTGCAAGCACTATAAGGGTGGCGTTCACAGCATGGGCTTTCATCTTATCTATCTGACGCCCGCGTTCTTTGTGGATGTGACAGAAGCGTGGGTTTACGCAAATCGTGTGCAGCGCATTATCACCATGCTCGCCGGAATCTGGGTTGAACTCATCATCTGTGCCCTCGGCACATTAATCTGGTGGGGAACACCGCCTGGCAGCTTCGCTCATGAACTGTCCTATAAGGTCATGCTAATCACCGGTGTCGCGGTTGTTCTGATGAACCTCAACCCCCTGATTAAACTTGACGGTTACTACATTCTTTCGGAGGCCGTCGGCATTGACGAGATTAAAGAAAAGTCGACTGCCTTTGTGTCGAAGTGGGTACAACGGAAAGTTTTCCGATTGCCCGTGGAAGTTCCCCATGTCCGCAGGCAGCGCCTTTGGTTCTTTGTCCCCTACGCTTTGTTGTCCGGTCTTTACAGCTATCTTCTTCTTTACGCCGTCGCGCGGTTCTCGGGAAACGTATTTCGAAACTACAGCCCGGAATGGGCATTCGTGCCAACGATTCTCGTGGCCCTCCTCATCTTCAAGTCTCGCATTCGAAAACTGATTGCGTTCACCAGAACCGTTTTCGACGAAAAACGCAAACACTTTGCGCCGTGGATTTCGCCTCGACGAGCATTGACGGTCGGACTTGTTGCGGCCTTTATTTTGCTCGTGCCCTTCTGGCACGCAAGTGTCTCTGCACGCTTTGTACTCGAACCGGCTCGCCGTGCGACCGTCCGAGCGGCCGTGGAAGGCTCTGTAACCGATGTGTTCGTGCGCGAAGGACAGGTGGTCCACAAAGATGCGTTGATCGCCCGCCTTCGCAATCTTGAGTTGGAAAGCGAATCGGCGCGAACGCGATCCGATCTCGCGCAAGCTACGAGTGCTGCAGTCGATGCTCAACTTCGATATGGAAATACCGGAACGGCGGAGCAGCAACGTCAACAATTGCGCCAGAAGTCAGCATCGCTCGATCAGCAACTCTCGGAACTGGAGCTTCGGGCGCCCTTCAATGGAACAGTAACGACTCCCCACATATCCGACCTGGTAGCGGAGCACGTGTTGCCGGGATCGGATGTTGCTGAAATAGCGGACCTTTCCTCGCTGAACGCTCGCCTTTTTATACCCGAATCCGAAATGAAAGACGTTAAGGTGGGTCAGTTCGTGAGCTTGAAAGCCGACGGGCTGTTCTCGAGAGTGACTGGGGTTTTGGCAGACTTAGCCCCAGGTTCCTCTTCGATCGAACCTGGACTTCAAGCGCCGCTTCCCTATAAAGGGCTCGGGACCCCGCCTTATTATGTTGGAACGGTGCCGCAAGCCAATCAGAATGGCCGACTCCGCTATGGCATGACAGGAACAGCTCGAGTCTACGTTGGGTATCGAAGCTTGTTGGGGATTTCGTGGAGAGCGGTTGCGGATTTTGTCGGACGTAAACTCTGGTAATTTCTTGCAAAACACAAGGGACCACAGTCCCCCAACCGTGGTCCCCCTCTGTGCTTCCGGCTGTCCAGCTGCCACCGCGAGGTCGCAGCCGGCCTTCGAACAACCTCTTAGTACTGGACTTTCATCGCAACTCGATTGCCGATGACGTGCGCCTTCGCGGCCGTTTTTGCGCTCAGCTTGCTGGCCACGACAGATTTTGCGGCAGCTTTGTTTGCCATAACTTTCTGGGCAGTTTTGCTGGCTACGACGGACTTCGCCGCAGTCTTGCTGGCCATAACACTCTTAGCCGCAGCTTTGTTCGCAACAACCGGCGTAACGGTAGAGCTAGTCGCGATGATCGCCTTCTTTGCAGCCGTCAGATTGTTGATCAGGGATTTCTTCTGGATTGACATGTTTTCTCCATCCAATCTTGTTTTTTCGATCGCCGGTTATTTGTCTGAGGCCGCCCGTTCGATCCGCTTTTGTATATAGCAATGCCCGTGCCAAAGGGTTAGGTAGATCGTCGCACCGTACTTTTCCTTTGTTTTCAACTGGTTATGGGTCTGCGTAGCGGCCCGTTCGGAGCGCACGCACTCGAGTTGGGTTAAAAATTAACTTTAGCGAGGTTAATTTTTAACCCTGCAACCCGTATTTCCTGCAAAGATACTTCATTTTTTGCACGTCAATGTTCAGAAGTGCGGCCGCTGCCGACTTTTTCCCTTCGGCTCGGCGAAGGGCGGCCTGAAGATATGCAACTTCAATTCTGGCCATTTCATCGTCGAAGGAGATCCCGCCTTCAGGAATTAGTAGGGCTTCCTGCTTTGCTGAGCTGCTGTAAAGAATTTGCTGAGGAAGATGCTTCACTTGTATCGTCGGACCCGCCACCATCAGCACCAATCGTTGTACGAGGTTTTCCAGTTCGCGGACGTTACCGGGCCAGGAGTAGTCTTCTAATACTTCCAATGCGTCGGTTTCAATCCGCTTGGCAGAAATTCCATTGGCAGCGCTATAAAAGTTCAGGAAGTGATTTACCAGCAATGCGATATCGCCTTCTCGCTCCCGAAGCGACGGAAGGTGAATCGGCACCACATGGATTCGGTAGTAAAGGTCCTCGCGAAAACGTCCGGCCTGCACCGCTTTTTCGAGATCCTCGTTCGTAGCAGTGATCAGGCGGAAATCGATCCTTTTCGGCGCTTTACCACCGATGCGCTGAACGGTATGTTGCTCCAGGACGCGTAGCAATTTGCTTTGGAGGCCTAATCCCAGAGTTCCGATCTCATCCAGGAACAGGGTTCCTCCGTCGGCAAGTTCGATGTGACCTGCCCGCGCTTGGTGCGCCCCGGTAAAGGCCCCTTTTTCATGACCGAAGAGCTCTGATTCGATCAGGGTTTCCGGCAGGGCGGCGCAGTTCACACTCACGAACGCTTGGTCAGACCTTCTGCTATTGGCAACAATTGCGCGTGCCACGAGTTCTTTGCCTGTCCCGCTCTCACCTCGAATCATCACGGTCGTTGTTCCAGGTGCGACTCGAGCAATGGTTTCGTAAACGATGTGCATCGCTGCACTTCCGCCGATCAAGTCACCGAAACTGTAACGACTGTTGGCTTCCTCACGAATTCGGCTTGCTTCAATATCAAGCGCCCGCTGTTGGAGCGAATTTCCTAGAAAACTTTTCACGGCGGCGAATTCGATCGTCCCGCTGAAGCACTGGCTGATGCCAGCCGTTTGCAACCGTCGTCGCTGCATTTTCGCTAAAGATCGGCCAAGCCCGATCAAGACCAGATGTTCATCGAGGCCATGAAGCTTGCAAATGTGGTCAACGACCTCCTGTTCGCTAGAGAGATCAAGGTCAATCAACATCGCTTCCATCGGAATTTGCCGGTGTAATTCGACTAGGCCCTCGTAGGAATCGAGAAGTGTCGTATGGTACTCAGAGGCAAGGCAGTCCTGCGCAGCTGACATCAGGTTTTCGTCTTTGGTAACAACCGCGATACGAGGGGCTGCGCTGCTGGTGATCGAGTCCGGCATGGGCCTCCTACGACGAAGCAAAAGAGCCTCGATTATAAGGTGAATTTTTCACCGAAGGAGGCAATTTTATTGTTCGGGTTGGAATGAGCTCAGACTGGCGTTGATGTGTTCCAGTTCAGCACATGATAGAGGTTCAGTAGATCCTGATAGTCGAATATTTCAGAACGGGATGTGCTCGAGTTTACGCTACGTGGAACTCCGAATCTTCCTGTTGCTTAAGGGGCACGGTGGCTTTAACCGTCGTACCGTTGGGAGGTGATTCCAGTCGGATCGCGCCACCAAATTGAGCGACTCGTTCTTGCATGCCGCGAATTCCTACTCCTCCGCGTCCGGCGTTCAAGTCACGGACCCTCTCGGGAGGAATGCCGCGTCCGAAATCCTGAACTTCCAAGTGGATTACGTCCTGATCCGCCCTTAAACGAATCAGTGCAGTCTTGCTGGCGGAGTGGCGGTGAATATTACCAAGACATTCCTGGACTATACGGAATAACGAGGTTTCAATCTCGGCAGGAAATCTCGGCAGAATCGAATCACACTCCAACTGCACCATTATCCCGCTTCGCTGATTGAATTCTTCGATGTACCAGCGTAGTGCCGGCAACAATCCAGACTCATCCAGAAGTGGAGGATGTAGTAAATGAGAGATAAGTCTTATGCTTCTCAACGTTTCGTCCGTCATTTTTTCGATATCGGAAATCGAGTCCACAACGTGCGAACTGAATTGCGAGGGTTGGCTGATGAGAGAAGCAGTGTTCATTTTTATTGCGGCGAGCAGTTGACCAACACTGTCGTGTAACTCCCTCGCAATGCGCTTCCGCTCTTCATCCTGAGCCTGCAATATCCGTATGGATAATGCACGCAGACTTTCATTTGCTGCTTCCAATTCCGATGTTCGCTCAACAACGCGTTGTTCAAGGCTGGCGTTCAGAACCGCGAGTTGCTGACGTGCCTGTTCTGCAGCTTCCGCCTGCTGACGCGCCATCGTTTCAGCATTTTTCAAGCGGAGCAATGCCGCCACTGTAGCAACTAATTCGATACGGTCGATTGGTTCAGCGAGATAGGCATCGGCTCCGCTCGCTAACCCTTGCACGCGTGCATCCGGATCTACGAATGTGGAAGACAGGTGCAATACCGGGATGTGTGCGGTCAAAGGATCCGTTTTTATTTGTTTGCAAACATCGAACCCGTGCATATCGGGAAGATTTACATCAAGAGTCACCAAGTCGGGAACCTGTTTCACCAGGCTCAGCGCCTCGGCACCGGTGCTTGCTTCCATAACTTGATATCCGGCTTCACGCAGCGACCGCACCAAGGAGTAGCGAAGAGCTTCATTGTCATCGACTGCAAGAATCCTTACCAGGCTGTTGTTGATCGGTACTCCGCCGAAATCTTCCCACTTAACTGCACCACGCAAAGTGATTGAATCAGACATGGTGGATTTCCCTGATCCCTTCTCCGAACGGAATACCTGCCTGACGGAACGCAGACGCAAATCTCTCGATAGAAGCCTCGCGAGATTCACTCTCCTTTGAGATCACAGCAACCGCGTCGCTCAGCATGGCACGCTCTTCGTCAGCCAAGACTTTGGAAGTGAAAATGATGACCGGAATATTTGCAGTCTGAGCGTCGCCTTTGAGCCGCTTCAATACTTCAAAACCAGACAGGTCCGGCATATTCAAATCCAAGATCAATGCATCGGGCTTGCTCTCTTTAGCTTTCTGCAGACCGTCTCTGGCACTGAACGCTTCCAGATAGCAAAAATCCGAGTTCCCAAGAACTGCCCTTACTAGATATCGCGAGATTTCGTCATCATCAATCACCAGCAGTTGCTTGCGCGATTCCCGTCTTTCAACCCCGTGCAACTGTTGGACCAGCCAACCACGCTCAACCGGCTTTACATGAAAACCGTTCGCTCCAAGGGAGAGGGCTTTATCGCGATTTTCCACTACGGTAACGACGAAAACTGGAATGTCTGAGGTTGCGGGATTCTGTTTTAGGTCTACGAGCAATTCCCAGGAATGCTCCCCTTCGAGTAGGACATCCAGAATTATCGCAGTTGGCCGGAACTCGCGGAGAGCAGAACGTGCTTCCTTGAGATTATGCGCAGGAATTACCTGGAATTCTGTGCCTTTTAAATATTTATCATAAATAAAAAGCGCTTCACGATTGTCCTCGACGACCAGCACTGGACGTTTTTCAATGTCGAGTTCGCGCGTCACTTCCGGCACAAAAGCGATGTCAGTTGCTCCGCTAAACTCCATTGGCACAGCGGCATAAAATGTCGCGCCCATGCCGGGTTTACTACGGACGTAAACCTGTCCGCCCAACAATTCGGCGAATTTGCGCGAAAGGGGAAGCCCGAGACCAGTGCCTTTGACGTTCTTCTGCATCTTCCCGTCCACCTGAGTCCATTCCTGGAAGATCCTTTCCTGATCCTCAGGTGCGATTCCTATCCCGGTGTCAGCAACTGAGAACACCACGTTCGGGCCGTTTCCCTTTTCAACCGCTACTCTCACTTCGCCTCGTTCCGTGAATTTCAGCGCATTGCTGATGAAGTTACGCAGAATTTGCGACACCTTAGCTTCATCCGTGTAAAGTTCGGGAATCGATACTGGGTCATCGAATACTAAGTTGACGGATGAGTTGTTCGTCAGAAGGGGCTTTAACATGCCGCGAAGTCCAGCGAAAAGGCCCTCAACATGGAAATGGTTCGGACGAATGGTTACTTTTCCAGCCTCGACTTTCGCCAAGTCCAGAAGATCATTCACCAACTCCATCAGACCGTGCGCAGAATCACGGATGAATCGAACCTGCTTATCTTGTTCAGCGGTGAGTTCGCCATCCAAACGGTCCAACAGAATCCCACTTAAAGCTGTGATGGAATTCAGAGGAGTACGGAACTCATGGCTCATGTTGGACAGAAAATGACTCTTCAATTCCGATGCCCGCTGTAGAAAATCGGCCTTATCGTTGAGTTCCGCATATAAAGCCACCACGCCACGATTTGTTTCGTCGAGTTCACGGTTTAATTGCGCGAGTTCTTCTTGCCTAGAGCGAAGTTCCTCAAGCGCAGTCATCAATTCCTTGTTTTGCTGTTTCAGCTCTTGCCAAGGATCCTGAGAAGCCCGTTCAACTGAAGTGAGCAGTTTGTCCAGCTCACCTGGATTAAATCGTGAAAATTTAGATGGAACCTTCTTCCCTAAAACGACAGTGGTGCCCTCTTGCGCGCTGGTCTTGATTTCAAAATGATCCATCAGTCTCTTTGCGCCAAGGAGGCCGATACCCATTCCCGTCTGAGATACATACTTCCCATCCCAAATTTCATCCAGGTTGCGGATACCTTTGCCCTTATCTCGAAGCGTGATCGTGAGCATCTTGTGCGGAGCATCCTCCAAACGGAACTCCGCTTTCCCACCGCCACCGTATTGGAAGGTGTTTCGTGCGATCTCCGAAACAGCTGTCGCAATTCTGGTCTGATCTTGTGAATCGAACTTCAGAGCGGCAGCGAGCGCACGGGCCTTTTGGCGCACAAGGACTACATCGTTCTCTAAGCGAATATCGACCGTTAGAAGGTTCAGAGGCATTTCAGCTATTTGTTTCTCCAGCAAGTCTTGCGACAAGCACGGTCACATCATCGCGGCCGCGACAAAAATCTCGATGAAGAATCGCAGCAATCACAGCAGGATGCTTGCTTAAGATCCCTGGGTATCGGCCGAGGTCCCAGCGAGTCGTCAAACCGTCAGAGTGCATCACCACCAGAGCATTACTTTCCCAAGGAACAGTGAATTCCTGGATTCGCTCAACATTTTGACCCAGAATGCCATTGTGCGACGCAACACTTCGACTCGCGCCAGGTGTCACAATGGAAGTTGCGATGTTGCCGACACCGACAAAGGAAAGGAGCCGACGATCGGCATCGATTCGAGCCAATCCAAACGCGGCGCCCCGAGTCTTACGAAGCGCATCATGCGTATCTTTAAGAATGTCAGGTAGAGAGTTGTGCTTGGTCGCTTCAAGAATGCGCTCGGCCTCTCGTGAAGCATCCGATGCTGGCAATCCGTGACCGAGCCCATCCACAACCATCAGCAGCGCAGCGTCACGAAGCTCGCGAACACCCCATCCGTCGCCACAGACTTCTTCACCCGCTACCGGCTCCGAAACCACTCCTACATCAAAATCTTTTCCTATCGATAGATGTTTTGTGTTTCCATTCCAAAACTCAGCAAGCAACACGGTTCCCGCACCAGGCGAGGAATACACATTCAGAGCGCTGGCAGCCCTCCGGATAGCCCCCAGCCCGGTCCCCAGAGTTCCGGCAGTAGAATGTCCATCGCTCAGAGCCTTGGTGATGTCACGGATTCCGGGTCCCTTGTCAACACTGATCACCCGTAATGCAGAGTTGCCGTTATCGCGAACTGGCTGCAACAAGATGTAGCCAGATCCCGCGTGTTTCACAAGGTTCGTAGCCATCTCGGTTGCGGCGAGTGCCACGGCTCCACGACGACTATCGTCAAACTTCAATTCTTGGGCAAAGGCAAGTGCACGCCGACGAGCGTCGCCGACCTGACTTGGCTCTTTAACCGGGATGAGCATATTTGGTTATTTCCAGCGTGTGATTGTTACTCTGGTGCCTTCTCCCGGGCGAGAGAGAATGTCGAACTCATTCACCAACCGCTTCGATCCACCAAGTCCAAGTCCTAATCCAGAACCGGTGGTGAACCCATCGCGTAAAGCTAGTTCAATATCAGGAATGCCAGGACCACTATCCTCGAAGATTAAACGTAGGCCGACACGCGGTCCGTTCAACGCTTCGAGTTGCAACTTGCCGCCGCCCCCGTGAATGATGGTGTTACGCGCCAACTCACTCGCGGCAGTCACAACTTTCGTCTGATCGACCAGACTGAATCCCAGCTGAGCAGAAATTTCCCTTACTCGCCGTCGCACAGCTACGACATCAGGTTCGCTCTTAACCGGTACGGATTCAGTGGATACTACCGTCATTGCTCTCCCTGGACCCATTCACCGAAGATCGAAGAAGTTCCATACCTGCATCTACGTTCAAGGCGGTTCGGACACCTGGCAATGAGAGACCGAGCTCTACTAGGGTGATTGCCACTGCCGGCTGCATCCCAACCACGACGGTATGCGCATCGAGTACGCGTGACATGGCCGCGATATTGCCAAGCATCCGCCCGATGAAAGAGTCGACTATTTCAAGACTCGATATATCGATCAAAACGCCGTGAGCCTCCGTCACGCTGATCATTTGGGTGAGATCCTCCTGGAGAGCCATCGCCAGGCGATCGTGCATGTCCACCTGGATTGTCACAAGAAGGAAGTCGCCCATTCGTAAAATAGGGATTTTTTCCAAGTCAGGCTCCTACTTCTTTTCGCCCTTGGCAAACTCAAATCCGGTTCGGTCCAGTGCAACCTTAAAAGCTGCCGCCAATGATGCTTTGGTCGTGATGTCCATTAAGTTTATCCCGAGGTGAACGATGGTCTGTGCAATCTGTGGTCGCACTCCACTAATGATGCAATCTGCGCCCATCAGCCGGGCGGCGGTGACTGTTTTCAACAGATGTTGCGCGACCACGGTATCCACAGTAGGAACGCCAGTAATGTCGATGATCGCAACTTTAGAGTTGGTCTCGACAATAGCCTGCAAAAGCGACTCCATGACAACCTGTGTGCGAGCACTATCGAGGGTACCAATGATAGGAAGTGCCAGAATGCCATCCCACAATTTCACGACCGGCGTGGAAAGTTCCAGCATGTCTTCTTGCTGGCGTTTAATGATTTCCTCGCGCGACTTTTGGTAAAACTCTGTCGTGTATAGGCCCATGGCGTCCAGCAGTTCCGTCGCCGACCACGTCGCATCGGCAATTCCTTCCGCGCTGTCTTTGAAGGTGCGCCGAATCTGAGTGAATAAAGGACGCTTGGCGGAAAAAATGAACATTGCCGTTTCCGTTGGAGTGAATCCCTGCATAGCCCGTTTCCGTGAAACATCGACCAGCATTTCTCGAACTCGATCCCAAGCAGCGGATTCAAAGTTAGTATTTGCCTCCAGCGCCGTTTTCATTCGCTGAAGGAATTCCGCACACTCGTTCCTCAACTCAGAATCCTTTATGAGGTCGCTACGGCGAGTGGCGGACGTCATTTCTTTTAACCACTCGGCCAGAATTTCGTCCTGATTCCTGGTCAAAATTGACACGAGTGAAGAATTTTTGCGCTCCATTGGAAGTGTGCTCATCGATATATCCTTTAGCGCTTCGTTGAAGATCCTGGCTCGGCATCAAAGACCGTCGCTCCTAACCCGCAGCCACAAAATCGACAAGGTCCGAGACTGCCTCCCGGTCCGATTTAGGGGTTTTCTTGCCTATCTTGTGAACTAGAGCTGTCTGTGAACTAGCCTGCTCGAGGGAACCAAAACATAATGAAGCTTCAGACACTATACTGAACATACAGCTTTTACGGTATAAAAGGTGACCTCAAGTCTTCTTACCCTTTGCTAATGCAGGCCTCACGACTTTGAAGACGGTGTTAGCAAAATCCTCGTCTAACGGAGCATGCCTAAGAAGTAACCGCAAATAGAGGGGACCGTAAAGTAAATCAAGCACCTCGTCCGGATTGAGGTCACTCCGGACTTCTCCTCCTTCCATGGCCTGCCGTAGCAGCTTCCGGGCTTCGACTCTTCTAGGCTCTACCCAGTGTGCCCGAAAAGCTTCAAGAATCTCTGGATCCGACTGCCCAGCCCCGATTACAGCGGCAACGATTTGGCCGAGAGGGCTCCGAAAAATGGGTGCCCACCTCACCATTTGCCGGTGGATCGACTCCAACACCGATCTGGCACTCGGGAACCGCAGTTCGTCCTCAACCGCGAATGCGAACGCATCGATCACCAATTCCGCCTTATTTGACCACCAGCGATAGATAGTCGCTTTGCCCACGCCGGCTCGTGCGGCGACAGACTCGATCGCCAATTCCTCGAATCCAACCTGTTTGAGAAGTACAAGGGTGCTCTGGATAACAGCATTTCGGGCTTTTTCGCTGCGTGGACGCCCCGCGCGGCGCGCAATGCCATTGAGAGGTTGGACCATTGCTAGGCTACCCTACCAAAAATAAATCCGATACGCACCGTCTCGCATCTATTTATCTCATATTGGCAAATCGAGGCCAGGCCACAAGACTCGCAGTAGAAAGACTGAGCATTAAGAAATGTGGATAGTCGCTCTAGCCTTACGCCGTCCATACACCTTCGTTGTGATGGCGCTGCTGATCCTGATACTGACGCCCATCATAGTGTTGCGAACACCTACCGATATCTTCCCTGACATAAACATTCCGGTGATCAGCATTGTCTGGAACTATCAAGGACTATCCCCGAAGGAGATGTCGGACCGCATCACTTCCACCACGGAGCGCGCACTCACAACGTTAGTCAACGATATTGACCACATCGAATCGCAATCTTTGAATGGCGTCGCTGTTGTTAAGATTTTTTTCCGGCCTCGGGCGAATATCCAGACTGCGCTCGCGCAGGTAACGGCGGTATCTCAAACATTTATTCGATTCTTGCCGCCGGGGACGACACCGCCGCTGATCATTCAATATTCCGCCTCGAGTGTTCCGATCTTGCAGATCGGCCTCAGCAGCAAGACGCTTCCCGAGCAACAACTAAATGATCTGGCTCTCAATTTTGTTCGCACGCAATTGATCACTGTAGAAGGCGCAGCCGTCCCATTTCCCTATGGCGGCAAGGCGAGGTTGGTTTCCGTTGATCTCGACACGGCAGCGCTTCAATCGAAGCATTTGACACCGGTAGACGTTGTAAATGCGATCAGCGCTCAAAATCTGATTTTACCCTCAGGAACCGCCAAGCTCGGATCTCTCGAACATCAGGTTGAACTGAATGCCAGTCCACAGACGATCGCAGAGTTGAATGATCTTCCTATCAAGACCATCAGCGGAGCAACTGTTTACGTGCACGACGTTGCACATGTACGGGACGGTTTCTCACCGCAAACGAACGTGGTTAGGCAAGATGGCGTTCGCGGAACACTGCTGAGCGTCATGAAAAACGGCGGAGCTTCTACGATCGACATTGTCAAAAACATCCGGGCGATGCTGCCGCAGGTCGCCCAAACTCTGCCCGAAGATCTTCAACTCACTCCGTTGTTCGATCAATCCTTGTTCGTGCGAACTGCAATTCAGGGAGTGCTAAAGGAGGCTCTCACCGCAGCGTGTCTTACAGCTGCCATGATCCTTCTCTTTCTGGGAAACTGGCGGAGCACTCTGATCATCGCGATTTCTATTCCGCTGTCGATTCTCACGTCGGTGATTATCTTGAGCGCGCTGGGTGAAACCTTCAACATCATGACGCTCGGCGGCTTGGCGCTCGCTGTGGGCGTACTGGTAGATGACGCGACTGTCGAACTGGAAAATATTGAACGCAATCTCGGAATGAAAAAGGAGTTGAAGCAGGCCATCCTCGATGGTGCACAGCAGATCGCGGTTCCAGCTTTTGTTTCAACTCTGGCGATCTGCATTGTGTTCGTCCCAATGTTCTTCCTGACGGGTGTAGCACGTTATCTTTTTGTGCCCATGGCGGAAGCTGTCGTATTCGCGATGCTTGCGTCTTACCTGCTTTCTCGAACGTTGGTACCGACGCTCGTCATGTACCTATTCAAGGGACACGAGGACGACGCGCACAAGAGTCCCAGCACGATATTCGGTCGCTTCCAGGCACGATTCGAGAAATGGTTTGAGAATTTGCGAGATTCGTATCGGGGAACACTCGAAGCTCTCATGGAGCACCGGCGTATCTTCGTCACAGCATTCCTGGCATTTTGCGTGCTTTCGGGGGGATTAGCGTTTTTCTTGGGTCGGGACTTCTTCCCACATGTTGACGCCGGACAGTTCAGGCTCCATGTGCGTGGGCGGGCGGGGTTGAGGATTGAAGAGACGGCCCGGCTAGTAGACCTCGTGGAACAGGAAATCCGTCGCAACGTACCGAGCACCGAAGTGAATACGGTCCTCGACAATATTGGCCTTCCCTATAGCGGCATCAATCTTTCTTACAGCAATGCTGGAACGATCGGTACTTCAGATGCCGAGATCCTAGTTTCGCTGAAGACGAATCACCGTCCGACAGAAGAATACGTTCATCGGCTCAGGGCCGAGCTGCCAAAAAAGTTTCCGGGGGTCGAATTCTTTTTTCAACCGGCCGATATCGTCAGTCAGATATTGAATTTTGGGCAGCCCGCACCCATCGACGTCCAGCTCTCTGGGCAAAACTACGCTCAGAATTATGTGATTGCCGAACAGATCTCGAACCGTTTGAGACATGTTCCTGGAGCAGTGGATGTCCACGTCCAGCAATTGATGAACAATCCAACTCTTCACCTGGATGTGGATCGGGTGCGTGCGCAGCAGGTCGGCTTGACACAGCGTGATGTCGCACAAAATCTTCTTGTTTCCTTAAGTTCCAGCTTTCAGACGTCTCCCACTTTTTGGGTCAATCGTAAGAACGGAGTCAGCTATAGCTTGGCTGTGATGTCGCCGCAATACCGCGTGGATTCGCTGCAGGCATTGATGAACACACCAATCAGCGGTGCAAACACAGCTACCCCTCAAGTTTTAGCGAACCTCGCAATCGCAACACCGGAAACGACACCAGCAGTCGTGAGCCATTACAACGTGGCACCGACCGTTGATGTCTACGCGAGCGTCGATGGACGGGATTTGGGTGGTGTTGCCGACGACATATCGAACATCGTGAAAATGTTTCAGAAGCAATTACCACGCGGAACGCAGATGCACATTCGTGGCCAGGTGGAAACAATGGAGTCCTCGTACTCCGGACTTTTGATTGGCTTGGCGATGTCGATCGTACTTGTTTACTTGCTCATTGTTGTGAACTTTCAGTCATGGCTTGATCCGTTCATTATCATCACTGCCCTGCCGGGTGCACTCGCCGGCATCCTTTGGATTCTGTTTCTGACCCACACACCACTGAGCGTACCTGCCTTAACGGGTGCGGTGATGTGCATGGGAGTAGCAACTGCCAACAGCATTCTCCTTATTTCATTCGCGCGCGAACGTATGGCAGAAGGTCACGACGCAGTACGCGCAGCCGTCGAGGCTGGGTATACCCGTATGCGTCCGGTAGTTATGACAGCGCTGGCCATGGTTATGGGAATGTTGCCGATGGCTCTTGGCTTTGGTGAAGGAGGCGAGCAGAACGCTCCATTGGGACGGGCAGTGATCGGAGGTCTTTTGGTTGCGACCGTGGCCACACTCTTCTTTGTTCCAGTTGTATTCAGCATCTTTCATGGCCGGAGGAAGAAATCAGCATCTTCCGCTTTGCCGGCCACATCATGATTTTTGAGGCACGACTATGAGTTACGAAAGCATCGGGGAAAACACCACCACTCCTGAATCGTCAAATCAATTTCGTCGCACTGCGCCAAAACATAGATTCCTCGTTCTTATAGCAATCGCGATCTTCTTGGTTGCCGGCGCCGCAATTGCGTTCGCGCTCCGCCTGGGCGAGCGGCGCTCTCTTGCACGGGAAACAGAAGATCTGGCTGTCCCAACGGTCATCGTGATTCAGCCCAAGCCCGAGCCGCCAAAACAGGAAATTGTGCTTCCATCAACACTGGAGGCCTACACAGAGTCTCCAATTTACGCGCGCACGAGCGGTTACGTAGCCCGTTGGTATAAGGACATCGGAAGTCGAGTGCAGAAAGGGCAGTTGCTAGCCGACATCGACACTCCTGAGGTTGATCAAGAACTGTTGCAAGCACGCGCCGCGAAAAACCAGGCGGACGCGCAACTTAATCTGGCGAAAACCTCAGCTGCTCGATGGGAAACCTTGCGGTCCATGGACGCAGTCGCTCAGCAAGAAACAGACGAACGTTCAAGTGCATACACACAGGCACAAGCAGCGCTCGCATCCTCGAGTGCCAACGTACGTCGACTCGAACAGCTCGAGTCTTTCAAGCATGTTTACGCTCCGTTCGCCGGAACGATCACGAAACGGAACACAGACATAGGTGCTTTGATCAACGCTGGGAATAGTGGAGCGAACCAGGAGCTGTTTGTGCTGGCTCAGATCAGTCCGATTCGTGTCTACGTCGATGTTCCCGAAATCTATGCTCCATCGGTCCGTCCAGGTCTGGACGCGAGCATCGAATTGCCTGCTTTCCCCGGCCAGCGATTCTCCGGAAAAGTCGTGCGTACCGCAGATGCCATCGATCCCGCGACGCGCACTCTTCGTACGGAGATTGACGTACCGAACCGTGATGGTCGACTCTTTCCCGGCTCCTACGGCCAAGTTCATTTCGGCGTGAGTGTCGCGGTCTCTCGCATGTCTGTTCCTGTCAATGCACTTTTGTTCCGAAGTGAAGGACCCCGGGCAGCAGTAGCCGGCTCAGATGGGAAGGTACACCTTAAAAAAGTTGTGATTGGTCAAGACTACGGAACGGAAGTTGAAATCCTGGGTGGCCTTGATCCGAGCGATTCGATCGTTCTAAACCCAAGCGATTCCTTAGACGAGGGTCAGCAGGTTCACGTAATGAAAGTGAGCAGCCATTCATGAAGCTGAAAGTGATGGCAGTTCTCTTTCTTTGTACCGTAGCGGCTCTCTCTGAAGGGCCGAAGTACAGGAAGCCTGATGTTCCAGTCTCGCAGAGTTGGCAGTCGCCGATCCCATGGCAGCCCGCGAGGCCACTCGATGAATTGCCGAAAAGCATGTGGTGGAAACTGTTTGAAGACAGTCAACTCAATCAATACGAAGAGCAGGCCATCAGCAATAACCAGACTTTGAAGGCAGCAGCAGCACGTTTAGCCCAAGCTCGTGGATTTGCCAGGGTCACTTCCTCAGGCTTGTATCCGGAGCTCGATGCTGGAATATCAGGTCAAAAGCAACGAATATCGTCAAATCGACCCACGAACGGCGCGAGCTTCGTTCCGGCAGCAGTCACGCAAAATACGTTCAGCATTCCGTTTACCTTGAGTTACGAGGTGGACTTGTTCGGTCGCGTACGACGCAGCCTCGAAGCGGCCAACGCTTCTCTACAAGCTTCCGCGGCAGATCTTGAAAATGTACGTTTATTGGTCAGCTCCGAGTTAGCGGCGGATTATTTTCAGCTCCGAGAGCTGGACGCCGAAATCGCAGTCATCCAAAAAGCGATAGATTTCGAAAGTGAAGGCTTGAAGCTGGTTGAAAAAAGGCACGGTGGCGGTGCCGTATCTGGGCTTGATGTTGCGCAGCAGCAAACTGTGCTGGATTCTTCGTACACGCAGCTTGCCCTTCTTCAACAGCAACGAGCCCAATTCGAGCATGCGTTGGCGGCTTTGCAAGGACTACCTGCGTCAGGATTTAAGGTTCCGGTTCGAGCGCTCGATGCACAACCTCCGCAAATTCCAACTGGTGTTCCGTCAGAACTCTTACAACGGCGTCCCGATATTGCGTCGGCAGAACGGCAAGTCGCGGCCGCGAATGCTCAGATTGGTGTCGCAAAATCGGCTTTCTATCCAAGCATTTCGTTGAGTGGCGGTGGCGGCCTGCAAAGCACCGACATCACGAAGTTGCTTGATGGTCCAAGCGCCATCTGGTCGATCGGATTAGCAGCTTTGGAACCGATCGTGGCTGGTGGCCGCAATCGGGCACGTTTGGAAACAGCCAGAGCTGCTTACGACGAAACCGTGGCGAATTATCGTGAAACGTCTCTCATTGCCTTCCAACAAGTCGAAGATGCTCTGGCGGGATTGAACGCTTTGGCAACAGCCTCTGATTCTCAGCAGCGCGCCGTGTCTGATGCTGAGCGTTCTTTGACACTTGCGAATGCGCGCTACACTGGAGGCCTTGTCACGTACCTGGACGTCATCACTGCACAAGAGCAAGTTCTAAACAATGAGAGACTTTCTACCCAGATTCAAGGTCAACGTCTCGTTACAACGGTCCTTCTCGTGAAAGCTCTCGGCGGTGGATGGGATTCGTCCAGTCTCGATGCTGTCGGGGTGAAACCAAAGCTGAAACAGCTGCTGCAACAGTGATTTACTGCTGCTGCTTCTTTGCGGAAGCGTCAAAGTTTTTGTGGACAAGTTCGCGTACGGCAGCAAGCGTAGCTTCGGGCTGATCTTGGTGCGGAGCGTGCCGGCAATTTTCGAGAATCGTTGTCGAGGCGAAAGGGATTGCCGCTTGAATCGCTTCCAATTGTTTCAGCGTGCCGTACTGATCTTCCCTTCCCTGCAAAACTATCGTAGGGCAGCAAATCGTATTCAAAAAAGATTGGATGTTCCAATCACGAAAATTCGGGTCGAGCCAGATATTGTTCCAGCCCCAGAACATTGAATCCGCATGCATGTGGTAGCTTGCCAGGCGCCGAGGCATGTCGCTTTGCTGGTACAACAGTCGCGCGGCGGCAATGCTAGAGACTGATAGATCCTCGACAAACACATGCGGAGCTTCCAAGATTAGGCCTGACGGGGACTGAGGGAACGTCCCAGCATAGATAATGGCAATCGACCCGCCATCACTGTGGCCAAACAACAAGGGCGAGTTGATTCCTGCCTTCCGAAGCACTTCGGGCAAAACAACCTGCGCCTCGTGATGCATGAAGGAAACCGAACGGGGCTCTCGCAATTGGTCTGAGTCGCCATGCCCGTAGCGCGAATACGCGAACACCGCAGCGCCTGTGGTTTCAGCCAGTTTAAGGGGAAAGTCTTTCCAGTACGCGACGGAGCCGAGGCCTTCGTGAAGCATCACGATAGTAGGAAGATTTGCGACTTGTGCCTCGATTTTGATCACTTCGAGTGAGTGACCATCGACCGATAGTCGATCTGTCATGATTCGCTCAATCATCTGATCACATTTCCCGACCGCTCTACCACAGTACTTCGAAGCCTGGCCCATGCTCGCGCGGAATTACTTAAGATAACGCTCGGTGAATATCTAACGCGCTTCGGCCGACTTCTCAGGGCGAATGAGAAGAGCAAACCTGGGAAATAGGAAAGAACCCGCGCTGTCATCGATAACGTTCACTTGTGCGGTATAAAACCCGGGCACAAGCGAACTCAGTGGAAGATCGAGTTTCGCTCCTGGAATAGGCGAGTTGCCGGCCCTCACGAGGCCAAGAATGGCGCCAATAGGTTGATTTTGGTTCGTGGCTGGCTGTTGAAACGCAGGCTTCGATGTCTGGGCTTGGCAGAGTCCGAGGTGTAACGACGAGATCAGGATCCAACACCCGAGCAGGTTATGGAAGCGTGCTTCGCCCATAATCACCATCTTCCAATTGACTCCTCGGCGGCATGCAATCTTTGATGCTGATCATAGGCATATTTTCCAAAGCATCCTGTAAATTTTTGTCTGTTCCCGACAATGCGTGCCGTTCAGCCGCGTCGTTGAATCGCCAGCACAGTCAAGTCGTCGAAGCGGGACCCGCTTCCAACAAAGGTGCGCAAATCATCGAGGCAAGCAGAAACCAGTTCGATGGGAGCGCATAACGATTTCATGCGTAACAAATCCATCAGGCGCTCGATCCCATATTCTTCGTCCTGACTGCGCGCTTCGGACAGGCCATCGGTATAAAGCAAAAGGGTGTCACCGGCCTGAAGATGCAATCGCGTCCCTGAGAACTGGGTTTGCATAAACATTCCTAGAGGTAAACCAGTTGATTCGATCGATCTAACACCATTTGGCCCAACCACGATGGCTGGTAAGTGACCTGCGTTGTGAATTTCAACCTCTCCCGATGGCAAGGCCTGTCCACACACTAACGTCGCATATTGACCGGCTAATGCGCTTTCACAAAAGACCCGATTTGCCAAGGTTACGATTTGATCGAGCGGCAGAGCCATGCTGGTCAAACTGCGGAATAAAGCATGAAGTTGCGTCATCAGCATTGAGGCCGCGACGCCCTTTCCGGAAACATCGCCAAGGACGAAAAACAGCCGACCATCGGAAGAGATTAGGTCGCAGTAGTCTCCACTGACCGGTCCTACGGGCACGTACTGGTAGCTCGTTTCCCAACCACCGGCAGACAGGCCGACCTGAGGCAACAAGTTCCTTTGTACTTCGGAAGCAAGATCAAGGTCGCGTTGTAGCTCCGCGCGTTGCGGCTGAGTCAAGTGATCAAGGCAATAACGAACTAATGGGTCCGCCATGAGGCGTTGTTGTTCGACAGGTTCGTGGCACTCCAAACAGAGTCCGTAGGTACCCCTGTCCATCCGCTCCAGGGCGGAATCCACCTCACGGAGCAGTCCAGCTAAGCCGGAGTTATTTGGCGCTAGCGCAATCGCTGTCTCTAGCCGCTGTTTGCGTATCGCCAGCTCATTTTGCAGGAACGTAATCTCTCGAGTGGCCATGACGACCTCACGTTGAAAGGTGTACGTATAGATTCTAGCCGTTCTGTTTCCGATGCGGATTTATGCCGGATTTGTCTTTGGGCAGTCTTTTGTGGACTTTATCAACTTAATCCACAATCATGTAAAATCCCTCGATCTTGAGTTCTACTTAGCACTTCGTACGATGATTCTTGCAGGCGATATTGGTGGCACCAAATGCACGCTGAAGCTCTTTTCAGAGTCGAATGGCGCGTTAAAGAGCGTTGCGTCCATGCAGGCGCGAACACGAGAATTCGCGTCTTTGATTAGCGTGATCGATCGTTTTTTGGAGCAGGCATCTCCCGGTCTCCGGCATTCTGAGACACTCAGCGCCGCAGCCTTCGGATGTGCAGGAACCGTTGTACATGACCACCTCGTCACCAACAACCTGCCATGGGATGTTCACGCAGGCGCACTGGCGCAGCATCTAAAACTGCCGCCTGAAAAAACTTTTCTACTCAATGACCTGGTTGCAACTGCGGCCAGCCTCTCGCATCTTCCTGCGGAAAGTCTGCTACCCCTGAATAACGCTTCTCCACAGCCCCGCGAACCAAAGGCATTGATTGCAGCTGGGACTGGTCTCGGCGAAGCACTTTTATTCTGGGATGGCACGCGATATCGCGTCTTTCCCTCCGAAGCCTGCCTGACTGATTTTGCCCCGCGCAACGAGCGAGAGTTGTTGCTGGTGCAGTCCTTGCGGCAGCGAATGCCGCATGTATGCACAGAGGAGATCGTGTCTGGTCGCGGTTTTCGCGTGATTCACCAGATTATTTTTCCCGGCGTGCAGCACCCGTGGTTCGACGATCCTCAGGTGGACCCAGCCGCACGCATCACGCAAAATGCAGTCGATGAAAGTTGCTCTGCCTGTATCGAAACACTTCAGATTTGGACGGAAACATATGCTGCCGAAGCTGGAAACATGGCTTTGCGAGTACTCCCATTTGGTGGAGTCTTTGTAGCTGGCGGGATCGCGTTGAAAATTTTGTCCAAAATGAAGGATGGGACTTTTGTTCGCGTGTTCAGCGACAAAGCAAATTTGAGCCACGAATTGGCAAGGATTCCGATCTACCTGGTGCTGGACGAAGCTGCTCCTGTGCTCGGAGCCGCTTACGAAGCACTTGAGCTCTCAAAACGACTATCGTGATTCACTCGCCTTCCACTTCTGCTCGCCTTCCGCGATCACGATGTAACGATCGATGGGCAAATCTGTAAACCGCTGAACTAGAGTACTGGGGCGAGGCCATGCAATCTCCAGCCAATCTAGTTTGCTTCGTGATCCTAGACCTAGCACAACTCTTGGATCGTGGTATGACAGATAACTCCCCCCGCCAACTTTGAGTACGGTACGTTTCAGATCTCCAGCCTGATAAGTGATACGAGCACCGACCGCATCGGGATTACTCTTCGTGCCCGATAACTTGAGACCGAGCCAATGATTTGCCTTCCCGATCTCGTTGCGCAGCAAGACGGGCGCGCTATTGTTGGTCGATATTAAAACATCTAAAGCGCCATCATTATTGAAATCCCCAATCGCCAGCCCACGGGCCGTGAGTGGCTTTTCGAATATGGGGCCGCTGCTTGATGTGACATTCGTCAATTGCTTGCCATCATTCCTGAAGAGCAAAAGAGGTTCCGCATACTTCACATCGGTGTAGATTTTTTCAATCAGGTCATCAGGGTGTCCATTTGCGATCAGCAGATCCACATTCCCATCATTGTCATAATCGAAAAACTTCAGGCCCCAACCACTCATAAGTTTGGTTGCGTTGCCAATGCCCGACGGCGTCGAGATATCCTCAAATGCCTCGCTGCCTTTGTTGCGGTAGTAACCGTAAAGTTCGTGGTTTAAATTTGTGATGAAGACGTCCATCTGACCGTCCTGGTCGACGTCGGCAGAATCGACTCCCATACCGGAGCGAGCTTTGCCGTGTTCGCCATAGGCCACACCCGCGGTAAATCCGATTTCTTCAAATCGCTGACCTTCCCGATTCGCGAAAACGAAATTCGCAACCGTGTCGTTTGCGACGACTAGATCAAGCCACCTATCATTATTAATGTCCGTCGCAACGACACCCCACGACTTCCCTGGATTATCCGAAATTGCTGTCTTTTGGCTTACGTCGGTAAATGTTCCATCGCCATTGTTATGGAATAGCCAGCTGGGCATCGCTGCATACACACGGGGATAGCAGTACTCGTTGAGGCCGGCAAGGGCAGGGATCTTGGGCGCGCCGCAGCGATGATGTTTCAGCTTGTCGAAATCGACGAAGCGACAAACAAACAGATCCAATTTTCCATCACCGTCATAATCAAACCAGACTGCGCTCGACGCCCAGCCTGGTGCGGCGACACCGGCTTTTTCCGTGACATCGGTAAATGTACCGTCACCATTGTTTCTGTAAAGAATGCTGCGACCATATTGCGTAACGTAGAGATCTGGGAAGCCATCAGCGTTGTAGTCTCCGACCGCAACTCCCATTCCGTAACCGCCTCCAGCGACCCCAGCTTTTTCGGTGACGTCCGTGAACGTTCCGTCACGATTGTTGTGATAAAGAGCGTTCCGTAGAGGCTTCTCAGGTGTATAGAAGTCGCATTTACCGCTATTCACAAGATAGATATCCATCCAGCCATCATTGTCGTAATCGAAGAACGCGCACCCGGCCCCGGTGGACTCCGGCAGATATTTTTCGGATGAATTGCCAGCCGTGTGCACGAAATTGATTCCGCTCGAAGAAGCGGGAACTTCTGAGAAGGGGTACTTATTCGGCTCTTCACTAACAAGTTCGAACCGGGAGAACAGTCCGGCCGCAGCCGACCCGAGAAGGGCTTTCAGGATGTCTCTCCGTTTTATTGATTTGAAGTCCGCGTTCGCTGGCAAAGATGTCACTCTGAAGGGTTAGTGCGGCTCCGATGACTGTGATCCTTGCCCCTGTTGTTGCAAGAGCCCTTCCGCAACTCTGCGGCGAACCTTTTCGAGGCTCTCGGCGGTTTCGCGCTGTAATGCGGCTTGCCGGTTTGCGTCTTCTTTTCTTCCAACGCCAGTGTAGGCAAGAGCCAATTGGTAATGCCCTGTCGGGCTGTCCGGTGCCATCTTCTCGTAACTTTCTAAAGGGGGAATCGCTTCGGCAAATCGTTTGGCGGAAACCAGGGCAGTGCCGAGTCCCAGGTAGGCTTCGCTAAAGCCGGTATCAATCTTCGTCGCACGTGTGAAATGCCGAATCGCAGAGGACAGATCATTCGCATCTTGTGCGAGCTGTCCTACAACATACTCTGCAGTTGCGTTACGCGGATCGATATCCAGTTCTTGTTCGAAGTTTTTCTTGGCTTGAGCAACGATCTCAGGCGGCGGCTGTTGACGCGATAACAGTGCCCGGCCTAATCGAGCGTGAATACCCGGAAGGAGCGGATTAATATCCAAAATTTTTCTATATTCTGTGGCCGCTTCATCCCACTTTCCCTGAAGCTCCAAGGCCTCGGCATTTAGCAGGTGAACCTGGTATGAAAAAGGCGCTTCGCGCGCCAAATCCTGGGATGCGCGCAAAGAAAGATCCGAGTACGCATGGGTGGCAGCGTAAAGAGCTTCGGGATCACGTGGGAAATCTCTACTGAGAACTGTCAGAAACTCTAACGCGTCGTAGTGCGCATTGTGAGTCATCGCGCAATTGACTCCCGTTAACGCCGCTTGTTTCCTGAGATCCGCGTTGGGAATCTGGCGTATCGATTTCTTGAGCAGGGGCAATGCTTCATCACAGTGACCCGATTGCGCAAGCGTGATCGCTTTTTGCGCCATAGCGGCCCCGCCCGCGGACTGCGGCGCTCGTGCGGCCGTCTGTCCAAATACCAGTGATGACAATGCCAGGAGAGAACCCCAGACTCTCAACATAGGGCACATTATAGTCCGTAGATCCGCGAGTGTTTCGTTGAACGAGAGCACAGTAGAAGATTGGACGGGGCAAGAAAATAGGGGCAGGCATTGGCGATACCTGCCCCGCGTGGGGTGTGCTGCGTCAGAAGATGAATCTCAAAGCAAGCTGTAATTGTCGAGCACCTTGGGACCCAGTGATGTTTCCGAAGTTTGGATTCGTCGAGCCCTCGCCCTGAACGGGAGTTCCGGGATCAAATGAGCCCCCGGCTGGACCGCCTGAGAACGTGAGCACGCGTCGATTGAATGCATTGATCGCTTCGAGGCGAAACTCCATTCGTGTTCGCTCGGTGAATTGGAAGGCTTTGTGAAGATTGAGATCGACTGAAGCCAGTCCCGGGCCTCTCCCATTTCCCACAGAACAGGTTCCGAATTCATTAACGGGGTGAGAAACATTTGATGTATCGAACCAACGAATGAATCCGGGGGTACCGGCGGTCAAATCACCGGGCACGTATTGATTGATGGTTTTGAGCGGACCGTCGCAGTTGGGACGCGCACTCAAGAAGTATGCGCCGATTCCGTTAGTGTTGGATGGATCACCATTGAACGCGCCCCACCCACCGAATTCATTGAGTGTAAGTGCGTTCCCGGAGTGCAGACTGATAATTCCACCAATCTCCCAATTGCCGGCAACGGCGTTTAGCACCGGATTCATGTCACGACCGAACTGCTTACCGCGTCCGAATGGAAGCTGGTACGTCACATAACTGCTGAGAACATGTGTCTGATCCCAGTAACAGGGTCCCCAATCTGCCTTGCCATCGTATGAATTTTGCCAACCAGGCTGGCCACCGGAACTCAAGGCATTGGCGCTCCCCCAACCGGTGCCGAAATAGCCGGGAGAATTGCTCATACATTTGGACCAGGTGTATGCGACCTGGCCTTGTAATCCGTTCGAGAGCCGCTTTTGCAGTACGGCCTGAAGTGCGTCATACCTCTGGCTCGAGTTCGACATATTCACACCGGCAATTGCATTTGCTCCGCCAAGAGCACTGTTGTCGGCTGAATATAAAACAGAAGCAGGATCGCCAGCTCCTCCGAGGAACGGACCGGCAACTCTCGATACAATCTGCTCGCCAGGTCGCGCAAGCGTTCCCGCAGCGTTCAGCCCAACCAGTTGAGTAGCATCGAAGAAGTTCAGCAGGTGCGTACCGTGTTGCCCTACGTACCCCACCTGCATCGTGGTGGAGTTATTGAATTGGTATTGGAAAGTTAAGTTCCACTGCTGCGTGAGCGAAGGCCGGAAATGCTGATCGAAAACGCGGATACGTTTTCCGGCATAGCACGCGAAATCGATTGCTGGACAGGGAGGGATGGAGGGACCAAACCCTTGGGTAATATCACCAGCGCCTGCCTGCTCTGCAGCACCATAGAATGGAGGATTTTGAGTGAGCTCCTCGTTCGCACCGCCACCCTCAAGATATTCGGAAATGCCATAGCCAGCTCTGATCACGGCACGTCCATCGAAGCTGGAAGGCGACCAAGAAAGCCCGAACCGCGGCAGCCAGTTCCCAATACCCATGTAGTTCTGGCGAAGAGCACGAGGATTCCCATCTTGCCCAGGCAGCTGAATGGCTCCGGTCCTTAAATCAAAATTCACCATACGATCATGGATTTCATAGTAGGGTGTATGGTTTTCAAACCGGACTCCCATATTGACCGTCAACGTGGGCGTGACGCGCCAATCGTCTTGTACATAAGCACCAAAAACGTTGCCTCTTAAGCCGAAGACGGTGTTCGTTGTGCCGTCGCGGAAGCCTCCGCCCACGAGACCGAGCCAGAAATCCGAAAGGCCAGCTCCTGTTACGCCACCAATGCTGAGGTAGCCTAGCGTTCCGTTGTTGCCGCCGTAGTTGTAATCCTGGCGTTCTCGCCAGTATTGAAAACCGGCCTTGATTGTGTGCCGGTTGCGAGTCAAAACGAGGTTGTCTTCGATTTGACCCTCAGTTGTGTGGAATATTTGAACTGCGCTTATCGAGCCCAGTGTTGGGTTGCCGCCTGGGCCGGTTCCGGCAATTTGAAGTTGCAGCATTCCGGGGGCCTGCGCGTTGCCTCCGGAAATTCCGAGTTGTTCAGCGAAATTTCCAAGGAAGTCAGTTGAAGTTCCTTCTTGATCGTAATGAACGGCGCCGAAGCCCACTCTGAACTCATTCAAGAGGTGCGGTCCGAAAGTGTGGGTCCAACTCACTACTGCATTGCGAATCGGGTCATCGATCACACCCCCAACAGTGAATAGGGTTAGATCAGTAAAAGATGGATTACGGAGATGCATCTGCGACCAGCGGAAGAAAACGTGGTCGCGCTCGGACGCGTTGTAGTCAATCTTCAGATCGCCCTGATCGTTATCCAAGTTGTCGCCAGTGTTGAAGAAGTAGTTGTTACCCACAACTACGCTATCAATCTGGGGAACGGGATAGTATTGGGTAGCGAGTAAATTCTGAACGACGGGATTGATCGCAAAACCTGCAGCGGCCAAATTGTTGTTTGGAATCGGGTTACCCGTTTCAGGATCGTGAAGCTGTGTCTGGTCTGCAGAATTGCAGATTCCAGCAGTGAAGCCCGCGGGACACAAATCTCCAAAATCCCCCGCTCGCTCAGAAGCTGTTAATAACTGTGCCCCTGTTTGTCCAATATTTTTCCGGCGCTGCCCCTGATAGTCGGCAAAAAAGAACAGCTTGTTCTTGATGATTGGTCCGCCGATGCTGCCCCCGAACTGGTTGTATCGGAAAACGGGCTTGATTCCGCTGCCGTCGGCATTGTGGCCAAAGGTCCCGATGAACGCCGGGTTGCCCTTCGTCATTCCATTCCAGTACTTGTTTGCGTTCAGAGCATCATTGCGGAAAAACTCGAACAAGCTGCCGTGAAAGCCGTTAGTTCCTGACTTGATGGTGGCGTTGATGACACCGCCCTGGTAGTTCCCGAATTCCGCCGATGCATTCTGGGTTATGAGATTGAATTCCTGGATCGCGTCGAGACCGGGATTGTATGCAGTCTCGTTGTTCTTGCTCTCATTGTTGACCTGGCCGTCTAGCAAGAATTGATTCGCCTGCTCGCGATTCCCATTGACGTACGGACGTCCCGAATTGAGCATGTTCTGCGGCAACTGCATCGACTCTGGATTCACCGTGGTTGCACCCGGAGAGAGCAGCGTGAGCTGAATGTAATTACGCGCGGCCAACGGAACCGTTGTTAGAGTCTTGGAGTCGATGAGAGTACTAACTTCTGTCGACTGTGTTTGCAGGATTGGAGCCACACCGGCGACCTCGACCGTCTCCGAGACTTGCCCCATCTTCATCTGCACATCGACTCGCGCTGTCTGGTTAAGAACCAGCGTGAATGCCGCCAGCCGCGACTTTTGAAAGCCTGGCGCTTCCACTTCAACGGTGTAGTGCCCCACGGGCAGTCGAAGCAGGGTATACGCGCCTGTCTCATTCGTCTTAGTCGGGAAAGTGGTACCTCGTTCGACTGAGATCGCTGTAACGTTCGCGCCCGCCAATGGAGCGCCGCTGGGATCTGTGACAGTGCCGACAAGTCCGGCAGTTACTTCTTGTCCGCTTACGAATGGCACCGAAGCTGCCACCGTAAACACAGTTATGCATACCAAGGTTAAGATCCGGATCCTCATCGCCATCCTCCACAGATGCGAGTTTGTGCACCCCACTGCACTTTGGCGTAATGCTATATAGCAGTGTTCGGACAACGTCAAGCGAAAAATTTCTTGCCTCGCACTCTTTCGCGTCTCCGGGGACCTGTTTTGGTGCATATGAAAAACAATATTTGCTCTCGTCAAATAGAAACTTCACCGTGCTGGAGGCTCCCCCTCAATTTCATTTTTCAAAATTACTTTGCGTTACTGTCTCATTTGCGCTATATAGCAGCATTGACCTGCCGGAACTCCGTCTATGATTTTTTAGAACCCCATGGCCGAAACTCGCCGCAATGGCAATACATCTCCCGCCTACGTGAAAATTCAACAGGCGGTTCGCAAAAGGATTGACTCCGATCAACTGAAGCCGGGGGACCCGGTGAGTTCGGAGCGGGAACTGGCGCGTGAGCATGGTGTGAGCCTGATGACTGCCCGGCATGCGCTCGCCATCTTGGAGCGGGAAGGCATTGTCGAACGACGCCGCGGCGCGGGAACTTTCGTAGCTCCTCCCCGCATCCACTTCAATAAATTGATGAGCTATACCGAGCAGATGGGGAGCCGCGGACTGGCGCCTCGATCCAAAATCATTTTGAACAAGATTATCGATGACGAACCGGAAGTGACTGCCAGGCTTGGCTTAAGCGCTTCCAGTCGACTCGTGAAGATCGAAAGAGTTCGTTACGCGGGAGAAGAACCATTTGCGCTCGAAACCTGTTACTTGTCTGCATCCGACTTCAGCCGATTGACCGAGGCTCCACTGGCCAGGACCTCTCTATTCGCCACCATTGAAAATGACTTCGGAGTGGAAATCGCTTATTCCGACGAGGAAGTTGACGCGACTATCGCCGAGGGCCGTAGCGCCCAACTTCTTAATATGGCGAAGAGCGATGCCGTGATGCGCATTCGTCAGGTCATCTATTCTTCTACGAACAAACCGATCATTTACGTGATTGGTCTCTACAAGTCAGAGCGACACACACTCTTCATCCGTCGCATGCGATAACGCTAAGATCTCCGCTACCTCATCTTGTTCCGCCTATTGTGGCTGAGCTTGCGGACGCGACAGCGCATTCGAGCGATCAATCACCCACTGCGGAAATACCGGAGCATTCATGGGCGGACGGCCACGTGTAATGGCCCAATGTTCGATCCACCCAGTCCCTTCTTCCCCAACGTATTCGTCTTGCATACTGTAAGCCGAATCACTAAGCGCATCCTGCAGAGTCACGAACCGGTAGCCGCGTTTTCGCAGAAGATCGAGCAATTCGCCAATATGGTCAGCTTCAAGCCAGTTCCCGTGCAGGAGCAGGATCTGTTTCGGCTCGTAGCCGATTAGATCTTTAGAAAGTTTTTCGAAGTAATCGAAAACTGAGGCTGTGTAAGAAAGATAAGCGTCCACCAATTGCTTCTGTAAGACGGAGTCATTGCGCCGACGAGCGTCTTCGTAAACTCCCGCGTACATCCAATCCCAGGCATCCATCGTCACTGGCGCGATACGATAACCGCGACCCACCAAAAACGCCTCCGCCTCGCGGCGAGTCTGGAGATCTCGACCCGCATCGAGGTAGGGATGCCGAAAATAGCGCAAAGCCATTTTGTGTTGGGTGAGCAGAAGTCGCGTGACAGTTTCGCCACGCACTACTTCCTCTTCCCAATCCTTCAACGTGACACGATTCAGTGACGTATGGCTGTAAGTGTGATTGCCCAGTTCAAAACCGTAATCCAACCACATCTTGAGGGCACTGATTCGTTCATCAACCTCACCAAGCTTGTAGAGTTGACCTTCATTCACGAAACCAACAACCGGAATCTTCTGATCGCGAAGCGTCGTGAGGAGCTTCACGGTCATCTCGGTGATGTCAGCAGCACTTTTAGAGTTGCCACCAGCTGCAGGTAGGTCGTCGATGGTGATTGCGATCTCGCGTTGCGGCGGATTCTGAGCAGACGCAAACAAGGCACTTGTGATGAGAAAAGTGAATAGAACTGGTTTGAGACCGCTGCAAAGCTGAATCATAATGTTCACTCTCCAACGAAGGATCTCGGTTGTGCTTGAGTTTTCAAAAGCACGCCTGCTATTGGTGGCGCAGCGAACCCACGTTTTATCACACCTGCTCAATTGTTCTCTCGGGCGTATCATTGACGGCTCACAACATCAGAAAGTCAACAATTCAAATCGGCGGTTTCACGGCTGCAGAGGCGACGCGATTTAGATGAGAAGGGGATTCTCGAGATTCGGGCACCTGATCACATTAGGCCAACTATTGTTCTCGCTGAGCATGGCTGCTCAAACTATTCGCGTCGACGCCACTCCGAGCCACGTCGCCAACACATTCAGTCCCATTCATGCTTTGGGAGCAACCGTCGATCGAATCCCCAGCAACACTACGGATATTTTTTTTCGACCCGACCAACTGAAGCAAATTCTTGAAGCAGGCTGGGGGCCGATCAGCTATCGACAGAACACTGAATTGTTTGTTCAGGCATGGCATTGGAACCCCGAAGGAACATGGAGTGATCCGTCCGGCAAAGGCTACTTTGTTGGGAGTTCGCAACCTGGCAAGAATTTGATTCGGCACTCTTACGGTTATTCGTTGCCGCACCGTGGAGTCACACGCAATGGCGGATCGGAGTTCGACGGGTATTCGCGCCTGGATGACGGTGATCTGCGGACCTACTGGAAAAGCAATCCATACCTCACGAAATCGTTCACCGGCGAGGACGATAGCCTTCATCCGCAGTGGATTGTCGTCCAACTGCAGGATAAACAGATCGTGACTGCACTCCGCATCGCATGGGCAGAGCCTTATGCCAAACGCTATCAGGTGCAGTATTGGCTCGGTAAGGGCGACGCCATGGATGATCCCGGGTCCGGTGAATGGAAAGACTTTCCTGCGGGCGTGGTATCGGATGGAAAAGGTGGCACCGTAACACACGAACTCTCCTCAACACCGCTCGCCACGAAGTATGTGCGGATACTAATGACAGAGTCGTCGAACACCTGTGATACCCACGGCAAATCCGATCGCCGAAACTGTATGGGATATGCGATCAACGAAATTTATGTCGGGACCCAACAGAACGGCGTGTTGCACGATCTGCTTCATCACGCGCCGGATCAGAGTCAGACGTTTACCTACTGTTCATCCATAGACCCGTGGCACCAGTCCTCAGACCTTTACGTCCTTCCTGATCGGATGGAATCTGGTGATCAGGTTGGTCTGGATCTTTTCTTTACGAGTGGAATCACACGCGGACAGCCGGCCATGGTTCCAGTGGCAATGCTCTACAGCACACCAGAAGATGCTGCGGCTCAAATCGCATATCTGAAGACCCGAGCATATCCAATCTCGTATATCGAGATGGGCGAAGAACCGGATGGCCAGTACATGTCGCCTGAGGACTATGCTGCCTTGTACCTCCAGTGGGCAACGGCGTTGCATCGGGTTGACGCTCAGCTCAAGCTCGGCGGCCCAGTTTTCGAAGGTGTGACCGAAGACATCAAATTCTGGCCCGACACGAATGGGCAGACTTCCTGGTTCAAACGCTTTCTGGATTACCTACGGAGCCATGACCGGCTCGCAGACCTGTCGTTCATGTCGTATGAACACTACCCTTATTACGACGGGACTTGTGAAGGCCCATGGAGCAATCTCTACAAGGAGCCTGAGCTTTTGAATCACATCGTCCAGGTGTGGCGTAATGACGGGCTACCAGCAAACGTTCCGATGTTTAACACTGAAACGAATGCTCCTGGTGCGGACGCTGCAGTCGATGTCTTCGGAGCATTGTGGCTGGGCGAGACGTTCCCCGCATTTCTTGCCGCGGGAGGAAAAGCTTCTTACTACCATCATCTGTTGCCTTACTCCACTCCTCACCCGGCTTGCGCGAATAGTTGGGGCACCTATCACATGTTCACGGTTGATCATAACTACCTGATCAAACAACGAACGTCGCAGTTTTTTGCTGCACAGATGCTCACACAGGAATGGGCACAACCAATAGACGCGGCGCATCAATTGTTTCGCGCCGTCAGCGATATCGAGGACAATCGGGGACACGTCCTTATTACAGCTTATGCGGTGCTTCGTCCCGACGGCCAATGGTCACTCATGATCATCAATAAGGATTATGACAACTCTCACACGGTAACCATCGCCTTCGAGGACGAGAATGCCGAAACACACAGCTCTTTTGTCGGACCTGTGGCCAGAATCACGTTTGGCAAAGAGCAGTATCGATGGCACTCAGCAATGGCGGACGGGTATGCGGACCCAGACGGACCAGCCGATCAATCAACCTTGCCGCAAGGGACAGATCATTACCTACTTCCCCCAGCCTCGATGACTGTATTGCGTGGCCGAGTCAAACCACGATAGGCGCTGTCGGAGAACTATTCTCCGCGAATTCAAGTCCCACACCTTTGTGACGGAGTGAAGACGAATGGAAGAGACTTGGCGATGGTTTGGTCCGAAGGATCCAGTAACTCTCATGGACGCGCGCCAAGCTGGGGCGACAGGGATCGTCACTGCTCTCCATGATCGTCCTCCAGGTGAAATCTGGACAAAAGAACAAATTCGGAGACGTCAGGCGGAGGTACAGGCATCTGGGCTGACTTGGTCGGTGGTGGAAAGTCTTCCGGTCAGCGAAGCCATCAAACAGCGGTTCGGCAATTTTCGACAACACCTCGCGAACTACTGCGAGAGCATTCGGAACCTCGCTGATTGTGGTATCCGCACCATCTGTTACAACTTCATGCCGGTTCTTGATTGGACGCGTACGGAACTCAATTATGAAATGCCTGACGGTGCGTTCGCGCTCAGATTTGACGCCACTGCATTCGCAGCTTTCGATCTATTTATTCTCAAGCGCAGCACTGCGGAAAAGGATTGGTCTGAGAAACGCAAAAAAGACGCGGTCAACCTATTTCGTGCGATGAGCGAAAGCGCGAAGGATGCACTCGCCTATGCCGTACTAAGAGGTTTGCCAGGAACAGATGACACTTTTTCTCTCGAGGACGTCAGGAGTGCTCTCGCCGCCTACGGCGGTGTGGACGCGGAAGCTTTACGAAGCAATTTAGGCGAGTTCCTTCGGGCTGTTTGTCCCGTAGCCGAAGAGGTTGGTGTGCGCCTCTGTATTCACCCTGACGATCCGCCACGACCGCTTCTTGGTTTGCCGCGCATTGTAAGCACCGCGGACGATCTTCAGTTCCTGCTTGATCAATCTCCGGGACAGGCGAACGGAATCACTTTTTGCACCGGCTCACTCGGAGTTCGCGTTGATAACAACGTCGCAGAAATGGTTCATCTGTTCAGTAGCCGAATCTACTTCGCTCATCTACGTTCGACTCGACGCGAACAGGATCCAGAAAGTTTTCATGAAACCGCGCATCTGGACGGCGATGTCGATCTGGTGAACATCATTCGGACGCTTGTTTTAGAAGAGCGCCGCCGTGAGCAAAACGGCGACGTAGTACCGATTCCCTTCCGTTGCGACCATGGGCAGAAGCTTCTTACGGACATTTCCAGACCGTGTGCCCCAGGCTACCCGGCCGTTGGCCGCCTGCGTGGCTTAGCAGAACTACGTGGCGCAATCCGTGCTGTTGAGGCTCTTGTCTGAATGTTTTCGCGCCCCAACTATGGCCTGCGCATGAAGTCTGCTGCCAGCCGTTATTTCTACATCGCGCTTCGGCGCGCGATAGCTACAGACAGTTCATCTGAAAAGTTTTTCCCGAAGAAAGAGGGGGGCACCAAAGCAGGCAACGTCATCCGCGCGTACAAGCAGCCTATCATCTCTAGAGACGTTGTCAGGAGGTACGTGCGTGGCACTGAATCAGGTGGTGCTTTTCTTCGACAAGCAGGAGGATGCCCTTCTCTTCACCCTGGCTGCCAGTTCGATCATGTCAGAGCACGCGCCGCATAGCAGTGATGCAACTGCCAAAGTTGCAGAAGGAGTCTGCAAGGCGAGTCGAATCAAGGCTGAGGGTGTTCGGAACGTGACTGGAAGGAAGGCACAAACAACATGATTCGAAAAGCTGCTATTCAAATCGGCGCCTGCGCATTGTTTGCTTTCATAGCAATGAACGCGTTTCTGGCGGTCAAACACTTACGACAGCTACAAAAAGACGCCGCGCTCACACTCGAGAGTTCGATGATCCGCGCGGACATCTCCAGCGTCCTGCGAGACATGACGGACATGGAAACAGGTCAGCGTGGATATCTGCTTACAGCCGATGCGTCCTACCTGCAGCCATACAACGATGCAAAGAGCAGGATTGAAAGCGATTTTGCTAGCCTTCGTGCTCGTCTTCGTGATCGATCAGAAAGTGAACAGGCTATGCAGTCGGAGCTTGAATCTTTGGCTCAATCAAAGCAGGCTGAGATGGAGCGCTCTATTTCTCTACGCCAGCAAGGGTATCGCCGACGAGCGTTTAGGTTGGTAGATTCAAACGAAGGTATGGAATACATGAATAAAGCACGCGGGCTGCTGGCATCGTTAAATACGGCCGAGAGCGGGAGGTTCACCGAATTCGAGCGACAGAAGAACGTCAGCGTTAAGAAGGCTCTGATGGAAACAGTCATTGCCAACGCCTGTCTTCTCTTGTTAACCGTATGTCTTTTTGGACTCATCCGGTTTTACATCCAGGCACATGAACGGGATGCGACCGACACCGGTCAGAAACTAGCCGTGCGCGATTTGCAGCTGGAGAGACTTACGTCTGCACTCTCTAACCAGGCTCGTTTCGAAACTTCTACCATCGAGACAAACGCGCAACTACTTCTCCAAAATTACGGCGGATTTCTACCACGACAAGGCCATCAATATGCCGAACAGATAAGAGAGGCGTCGGCACAGATGGAACTGCTTCGACAGAACCTCATTCGCAGCCAAGACGCAAATGCTGACGAGAAGATACTGTATGACTCCGTTGCATAGAGTTGACAGCGTGTTCTGCGTGTCTTCATGACAATCACGTTCCGGACTGACCTGAGCTTGTGAGAGGAAGTTCCACAAAGATAAAGAGGCCACGGATCAGGGCCTAATAATCTCGAGTATTCGTCGACTCACCGTTGAATTCCGGTGCGCTCGCTGAGTGACAGGTTCTGAAGGATCTATCGATTTTCCAAAAGATTAACTCCGGCAAAGGCTGAAATCGCCGAATGCGTGACCGAAGCTCGTTGGACTGGTTCTTCTTTCGCATCAGTGATGTCCCAAATACCTTCAACGACAAGAACTGCACGGGGCTCGCATTACGCAAGCTAAAAACAGATTGTTGGGAAGGCCGATGCACGCGGATAAGTGCCAGTGACACAACTCGACTCGAAACGCCCTAAATTCGATGCTAATAGACAGTGGCGCGACAATGCGATTGCGGCGCACTGCGACCTGTGATACCTTTTCGCACCATTACGATCGAAATTGGCTGCAGTTCAAGTCCGCTACAGAGCGTGCAGCCTATCCTTGCATCGGGAGTGCGACCACCTTTCGGCACAGGTGGGGTCCTATGCTTCAGTTTTCGACTGACTTAGTTCCCGCTTCGGATCGCTTCGACGCATGGCATTGGAATGCGCAGAAAATATGCGGCGATTGCCATTTCCGGTTTCCGAATACCTCGCGGTTCCATGGCTCGATTGAGGCTCGTCCGTTTGGGCAATTGCAATTCACACGTTTTTCGTCCAGCCCACTCTCATTTCAGAAAACGCCGTTATACACAGTTTCCTCAGAGAATGTCTCTTACATCGTAATCACGCAATTGCAAGGGACACAAAGCTACTGCCAGGGGAAAGCAATAGTTGTTCTCACGCCATGTGACAGCACTGTCCTTGATTCTTCGCTGCCATGGTCTTCAGACTCGGCTGACCCCTGCGCGAGACTCTACTTGCGCGTTCCAGCGTGGCTGATGCACGAGCACACCGGCGCGAACCACCTTCCGCTGAGCAAACGCATCAACGGGAGGTTTGGACTTGGAGTCGCGCTTTTCAATTTAGCCACATCGCTATACGAGCAGGCACCCGTCTTAAATCCTGATGAAGAAGTTTCTGGACTCGAGTCCTTCTTTCACATTCTTTCATCGTGCCTCGGCAGGTCTTTCCCGACTGCGCAAACGCATTCGACAAACTTAAGGGGTCGCATCGCGACGTTCATTGAGGCGAATCTCACGGACCCCGCCTTGACCCCGTCCGACATTGCGGCAGAGGCTCACATTTCAGTCCGGCACCTTCACCGGCTATTTGAAAGTCAGGGAAGGTCAGTCTCTGATTGGATTCGGGAACGCAGGCTCGAGCAATGTAGAGCTGCCCTGAGCGATCCGTGTATGGAAAACAAAAGCATCACCGAAATCGCTTTCTCCTGGGGCTTCAGCGACTCGGCGCACTTCAGCCGATCATTCAGAAAAAGTTTCGGAATATCTCCACGACAGTTCCGTTCCCAGCGATCAAGAATGCTCAATCGTTGATTTCCTTGTCTCGAAGCAGAATGCTAGTGACGTCCTAAAAATTCAGCGATCGGAGCATCCAAAGGAAGCCGTCGTGCTTCGTCTCCGGCCTGGTCGATCCTTAGAAAAGCATTTTGTGCATATCGCACTGCGATCCAACGAAGCGGTTCTGGTTCCCACTTAGGTGACATTCGCTGGGTTATCGGAAGCGTCCGAAGATCGGACTGTTTGTCCAAAATTAGTGTTGCCAGTACTCGCCCTGTCAGATTGGTCGTCGACACTCCTTGACCCGTGTAACCGCGGGCCGTGCCAATCCGAGTTGTCGGATCGAAGTGCGTCATCGGCATCCAATCACGAGGCATCCCAACAGGCCCGCCCCAATTGTGAGTGAACTGCACACCGCGCAGCGTCGGGAACCATTCAACCACTGTTCGCTGAATCCGAGCATGCGTTTCCGAATGACAGTCTTGCTGATCCGTAATTTGAGATCCAAATCGATATGGCGCGCCTCTGCTTCCAAACAGAATTCGCCCATCGGCAGTCCTGGTGAGATAGTCGACGGTGTACTTAGCAGAGGCAACGCTCTCACGATTGTGCCAGCCGATGTCCGACCACTGGGCGGGAGTCAATGGTGCAGTCAAAGAAATCAAGGAATACACTGGCAAGACAGAGCGATGCAGTTGCGACAGTCGGCTCAAGTACGCCTCTCCCGCCAAGACCACTGCTTTCCTGGCGCGTAGCTCTCCGCCAAGAGTCAATAGACTTGGGGACGAGCCACCTGAAAAATTAATCACCGCTGTCTGCTCGTAGATAATGCCGCCTCGACGTTCGACAGCTCGCGCAAGTCCACGCACCAGGCGGCCGGGATGCACACTCGCATTTTCGCGCGCAAATAGTGCACCTTGAACTTTCGTGACCTTCAAACGATCGATAGTTTCTTCCGCGGTAAGCAGTCGATATTGATCGCCAAGTCCAAGTCGTTCGTAACCTGCGTGAGCCTCACGAATGGCTGGGAGTTGGTGCGGACCGCGCGCCAGCGTGAGGATACCTCCTTTGTAGAAGTGTGCATCCACCTGTTCTTCTTCGCAAAATCGGGCAACCTCATCCACGGACGCGTTCATCGCCAACATCAAAGCACTCGCAGCTTTAAGACCGTAGCGATGCTCGAGCATCCCTGGGGTCACGGGGAATTTCGAAGAACACCATCCTCCGTTTCGGCCCGACGCTCCGAAACCAACGATGTCCTTTTCTACGACCGCGACTTTGAGATTGGGGTTCTCACGCAGCAGGTAATACGCGGTCCACAGTCCAGTGTAGCCACCGCCCAGTACGGCTACGTCAACGTCAACCGATCGCGCCAGCGCTGGTCGCGGTACCAGTGGCTCCCCAGCGGTTTCCATCCAGAAACTGTAGCGAGCGTAATTAGACATAATGGAAATTCGGCTCAGGCCACGTCAGAACCAGCTGTCGTAGGCACTGCTGCTGATTCATTGACTGGGATTTTCGCTCGCCATCGTACCAGGAACCCGATTGTCAACCAGATCATGAGAGCGATCCAGTCAACCTGAGAAAAGTGCCCAGGCACGAAGGGTAAGACCTTCACAAGGACCATCACAGTTGTGATGAAAAGGCCAAACGCGGCGGCGGCACGCGCTTTTGCGGACGGGTTCAAGCGATAACAAGACGCACACGCCGACATCCAAGCGACCGAGGAGGCGAGTGCCCCGACCTCCAGGATAGGAATCAAGCCCGCATCGCCCAGCAGCATCGCGAAACACGAACCGATCCCAACGGCCACAATTGCGACCGAAGGCGCGAGACTTCGCGGGTGCACATAAGACAAACGGTAGTCAACTAAACCACGACGGCCCATGGCAAAAAGCAATCGCGACGAAGCGACCATGTTCGCGTTGAATGCTTGGAGCAAGGCAATCAAAGCTGATCCAAGGATGAGAGTGACAATCCAGTGAGCACGCAGAGCTCGTTCAAATGCCACCGCTGTTGGAAATTGCTGACCGCTTTGCAGGCTCTGCCAAGGTGTTACGTATGCCACCGCAGAGATGACGACCCAGAAAAAAGTCATACCCACTAGAATTGTTAGGGCAATCGCCGTGAAGTACCCACGCGATTTGAAATCGGAACTAGCTTCTTCCACATACTTACCCACGGACTCGAATCCGCCGAGCAGCCACGGAACAACCTGCCAAACTAACAAAATCGAGATCAGTGGGCTGTGGCTGAATAGGGGCTTGAAATTCTCCGTCGACCCATGCTTTGCGCCGGCCAGAGCAAATACGACAACAAGCGTAAGAAATGTGAAGGTTGTCGTTTTGGCAAGCCTGGCACTCGACTGAATTCCGCGATAGTTCAAGTACGTCAATCCAACCGTGATGATCAGCCCCAATAGCAGATGAGGAAGGTAAACCGGACGACCACCTACGCGGTAGAGCTCTATCGTGTTGAGAACCGGAAAAAGGTAGCCGGCGATACGGCCCGCAGCGAGCGCCTCGAACGGACACGTTAAGAAATAGCTGAGGAGCATCATCCAGCCAGTGATGAAGCTGATTTTGGGTGAGAACAGGCGCGCGACGTAGGCCGCTTCTCCAGCAGCATCTGGAATTGCGCGGACGAGTTCGCCGTATACATAGCCGATGGGCAGCAACATCACAGCGCCCACCGTGAAACCTAGAAGCGCACCAAGAGGCCCGCCACGTTGCAGGATGTCGTCCATTACGACGAGCCACGCAGTGCCGACCATTACGCCAAAAGCGAGAACGAAATAATCAACGAGCCTTAGTTTGTGGGCAAGGGCGCGCATGTCATCTGTTTCAGTATCCGATCATTCATCCCTGACAAATTCAGAAGTCATACCTGAGCGCAAATTGCATTACGCGCGGGTTTGTCAGCAGACTTGTGAAATTGCCGAAGGCACTCGGTACCTGTTGGAACGATGGTGGATTTGTAAACGATTGAACATTAAATCTGACTTGGTTGAAAACATTGAAGACCTCCCAGCGGAATTGCAGGCTGTGGCCCTCCACTGGCATCCTCCAACGTTTGCAGAGACCCATATCAACACCAACGTAGCCCGGACCGCGCAGAACATTGCGGGAACCGCTTTGACCGGGGAACGGATTGGTGAAGTTGCCATAAGCTTCAGTGGGATTTGCAAATACGCTGACGGAGCTGTCCGGCTGCGTATACACACCAGTTTTCGGCTTGCTGACCATCTGAGCAAGGCCCGAGTAGTTCCAGTCGGAAGCCCATGCATATCCATTGCCTACGCTGAACGGGTAACCGCTTGTCCAGCGGAATAGACCCGAAAGTTGCCATCCCCCCACGAGCGCGTCCAAAACACCATTTGCATCGCCTGCAAGAGGCTTTCCTCTCCCGAAGGGAAGCTCCGCGATCCAGTTGGCATTGATCTGGTGCCTGACATCGAAGTCCGAAACGGCACGATGTTGCCGCAACGAAAACGCATTTGAAAGTTGGCTTCCGAGAATGCCTCCGTTAAACCCGACGCGAGAAGCGGCGGAAGTGATATCAGTCGACTTCGAGAATGTATAGTTCAAATCGAATTGAACTCCATGGCTGCTCTGCTTCCGCAGGCTTAGCTGTAACGCGTGATAACTGGAATTCCCGATGGAACTCCATCCGAATAGCGCAGTGGCCTGATTGTTCAGCGAATCACCGGGTAAACCTTCAGCGCACGCTGGCGTTTTGCAGAAGTAATGGCTGTTCCCGGAGGTGTCGGTCAGATAGCCATAGAGGTCAAGGTTGCCTAACCCAACCACTTCGTTTCCTGCATACGAACTGATGCTATACACCTGGTACATCGCCTGCATGACTGACGACGTCGGATCGTATCCGTAGACTTGGTACTGATCACCGCCGTTCAACGGCATCGTCATATCGTGCCAGTATGCCGCACTCGGCTCCCCGTCCCAGTTGTAACCAGAGTCGGTCGGCGAAACACCATCCCGCGCCATTTGAGACAACCTGGTCGCTGCCGTGAAGTAGTCGATGTGTGTTGCCGGATCAGTTAGGTTTAGTGGTTGCCGAAGATCACGCTGCGTAAGCAGTCTTCGACCGAGTCGTCCTACGTAAGAAGCTTGAATCGAGAAACGGTTTGGAAGTTCCCGCCCGATGGAGAAGTCTAGCGCGTAAGCATGGGGCGTCTTGATACTCGAATCCGTGCCCCAGGTAATTGCCTGCCCTTCTGGATTCGGCGTCTGCGGAAATGCACCATCGGGTGCTGGCTCCAGGAACTGCACACCGTCGAGGTTCGTCGCGGGGATATGATTAATATCTGTGAGGCGGGGAACGTTCATTGCATCATCGAGACCTGGGATGCAGCAAGGATTTTGAACCGTGGCCGAAAGACCTGCGGGCGCGTTGGCGTCAAAAGTACTGATCAATTGCATTCCAGCACGGTCGTACACTCTTCCAAATCCAGCGCGAATGACGGTCTTGTCACCATCTCCCATCATTTTCCGTAGCCAATTAATCTCTGGCCGAGGCGAATATGCGATGGAAATTCGTGGCGAAAAGTCAGTCTTTTCGAATCCATAAAAACCGGGTGCGTTGTTCGCCTTGCCTGTGAGAACGAATGTGAGCGGAGCTACGCTTGTGTAACCTATGCCTTGGAGCATGGCGGCGCCGGTCTGATTGAATTGTTGTCCCAGATCGACCGATGAACCTGCTTGCCATCCATTTACCTCCCATGGTGGAGGGAACAAAGACCAACGCAGCCCATACGTAAATGTGAGATTCGGCTTCACACGCCAGGAATCTTGTCCGTAAAACTCATACCAATTTAGGCCGTAACGCCGCTTGACTGGCGTTCCTTCCGGCAGAAGATTGCCGCTTCGATCGTAGTTGTAATTGCCAATCATTTGCGAAACCATCCCCAACATCGCAAGCATCGGATAGTCGTACGCGATGGTGGAGGCGGGTTCGAGAAAACCGCCATTGGCAGGATCCAGTTCACCACCAGTTCCAGCGAAACCAGTCGGTGACATCCAGCTTGTCGTGCCCACCGCCTGGCTGAACGAATGCAGGAAGCTTACGCGCGGATTACGAGCGAAGCCGAAGTTCAAGCCGAATTGAAGACTATGGGCGCTCTTCGTCCACGAGAGATCGTCCAGGAAATTGTGGACAGGCATCTGCAAATTTCGGCTGTACACGATACCTTGGTCAAGCCCATTGAATGTGTTCCACGCTTGATTTGAGTCGCCAACGATCCCCTTGCTTTGGCGTGTAAGTCCCCAATGGAAGCTGTTCACCATCGAGGATGAAAGCAAGGCTGTGTATCCAACGACGATGCCCTTGCTGTGGTCAGTAAGCGTCTGCATTGGCACCGTTCCCGGCAGAAATGGCGTATCGAGATTGCTACCATTTAACATCGCGCCGCGTGCAAAGAGTGAATGTTTGCCCGCTTTGTCCAATCGATGATCGATACGTGCGATCAAGGCGTTCTCGTTTTCGCTGATTGGAGCGCTGAATCGGAACCCGGCATAGTTCAATCCGTCGCCGACGCTGGTGTCGTTCGTCGGATAATTGCCATTGCAAAAGGTTTTATCGAAGTAACCTGTGTGTCCCGTAAGGTCGAGAATCGCCGGGTTAATCCCCAGATGGCGTGGGTCCAAGGCCGCGATGTCGGCTGGCCCGAGCGTGGTTATACCGCCGCTGGTGTCCTGATATTGGATGTTCCCGGCACACATAGAAGGCGTAGGTATCGCTCGCACAGCAGGTACCGCTTCCCTCCGGCGCGTCCCTTCATAGTTAAAGAAGAAGAAAGTTCGGTCTTTCTGAAGCGGACCACCGATCGAGCCACCGAAGATGTTACGGATCAACTTTGGCGGTTTATTGGGTTCGCCGGTGGCAATCTGCGATTGTTTGATGAAGTAATCGTTCGCGCTGGTGATGGTGTTGCGATGGTATTCGTACAGCGAACCATGAAAGGAGTTCGTTCCGCTCTTGGTAAGCAGCGCAACTTGCGCACCTGAGCCCTGACCCTGATCAGCGTTGTAGTTTGCTGTTGTGACGCGGAACTCCTGCACCGAATCCAGCGTTACAGGCAGAACAGATTTGAAGGCATACCCGCTTGATTGATCGTTAACGTCGACGCCGTCCAGAGTGATGTTGCTTTGGTCGCTCCGCGCCCCGTTCACAGCTCCATTGCGGGTGTCCTGATCGTTGTCCAGGTCAGGACGATTTCCCGTATACGCGACGCCCGCTTGCAGACTTAGCAAATCCGGAACGTTTCGGCCCTCCAGCGGAATCTGCCTTACCTGGGTCTCTCCAAAGCTGTCGCCAATCGATGCGTCCACCAGGTTCAGCGCAGGCGCTTCACTCTGAACGGTAACCGTCTCCATCGTCGAACCAATCTTTAGTTGGACGTTAGCAGTAGCGGGTGTGTTGACCAAGAGGTGAAGGTCCGTCTGCTTATGTCCAGCAAAGCCTTTCACGGTTACGGACAACTCGTACGTGCCCGGCGAAACAGCGATGAACTTATACTCGCCCGCATTATCCGTGACCGCAGTCCGCTCGGCCTTCGATTCCGGGTTGCTGAGCACGACGGTGGCGCCAATGATCGCCGCTCCATTCGGGTCGGTGACGACGCCCTGTAGTGATGTCGTGGAAATCTGAGCTGTTAGAAAACTTAGCAGGCAACACAAGACGGCAGTCGACCAAAGTGCACTTTTTACCACGCACTTCATGCTGGGCTCCTTGCCGGTCCTTTTGGTGCACTGCTCCGCAATGCAGGGCACGTAAAAAGACCCGGCGATTCTCCGTAAGTTTTGAACTGGAACTCGTAATGCGACAGCCTAGTGCTATATCGAGTAAAGAAACTTGTCTGACAATGACATCAACTTGATTTAGAGCGACATGATGCCTTGCGACAGCTTAGGTGAGTCGATGGACCGGCAGCGTATTCCAGCAATGTCGCTGTGTCAAGACCACGTGATTGTGATCCCGTTCGCATTCGTGATTTGGAAAGCATTGCTATAATCCCGCGCACATTGCCAGGCATTGCATTTGTGTGGAGCGTGAAGCGTGAAGCATCTCACTGAAGGCCAGCGGCTCGGCATAGGACAACCGATTGCGCGTCGAGATTTCCTGAATGGACTTGCGCTTGCCATCGGCGGGGCCTACGGATTTTCGGGCCTTCCCTTGGCGGTCGCACAGAGTGGGTCGGCAACCAACTCTCCCACGAACGGCACAGACGACTTTTATCCTCCATTACGAAACGGGCTTCGAGGAAATTATCCCGCTGCAATCGCTGATTTCAATCAACTCGAACAAGGCGCCTACAAAGATGCCGCCGCGCACTCCACGCCCATCGAAGACTACGACTTGGTCATCGTCGGAGGAGGAATCTCAGGACTCTCCGCAGCGTACTTCTACCGTGAAGCGCTCGGTCTGAAACAAAAGATTCTCATCTTAGATAATCATGACGATTTCGGCGGACACGCGAAGCGCAACGAATTTCATCTGCAAGGCAAAACCTACCTCGGCTTTGGCGGTACGTTCGCGATTTTGACTCCGTACCCATACAGCTATACGGCGAAGGCGTTGATCTCAGATCTTGGGATTGAGGTGGAACGCTATCCAGAGTTTGTTAACCATGATCTTGAAACCAAGTTCAATCTGCGTTCTGCAATGTTTTTTGATAAAGAGCACTGCGGCGAGGATCGACTCGTTCTGGGCTACGGCCGTCTTCCCTGGCCGGAGTTTTTCGCTCAAACACCTTTATCGGAAGCTGCGCGACAGGATCTTGTTCGCCTCCATGGCAAAAATCCCGACTACATGGCCGGCGTTCCTGAACAAGAAAAACGACTTCAGCTCGAGAAAATGAGTTATCAAGACTTTCTTCTTAACATTGCAAAGATAACTCCTGAGGCTCTTGTTTTCTTTTTAGGCGAAGGAGCACGCAATAACAAACGAGTGGACACACTTCCCGCCCTTGAGGCTGCCGAGCATGGTGCTATCGGATTTAACGGACTGGGATTGAAACTGCCGCATGAATTCAACGAGGGCGCATATTTTTTTCACTTCCCGGATGGCAACGCCTCGATTGCGCGGCTTCTGGTAAGCAAACTTATTCCTGATGCGTTACCGGGCAAGCAGACGATGAACACTGTCGTGCAAGCGCCCCTGGACTACTCGAGATTGGACAATGTTGAGTCGAAGATACGACTCAGGCTGAGCAGTACTGTTGTTCGCGTGCAACACGACGGCCCGTCTGAAAATTCAGAGTGGGTGAACGTCGCGTACCGGCAAAATGGATCGATAAAAACTGTCCGTGGTCGATATTGCATTCTTGCTTGCTACAACCGCCTTATCCCCTATCTCACGCCTGAACTGCCAGAGGAACAGAAGAGGGCTCTGGCGTACCCGGTGAAAGTCCCGATGATGTACACGAACGTGCTGATCCGGAAATGGAGTGCTTTTCAAAAATTGGGCGTTTCGCAAATCAGCGCTCCCGGTATGTATTACACGCATGTCTCACTCGATCCGGGCACTACGGTCGGTGGCTACTCTGGGGCCAGTTCTCCGGACGAACCGATACTTGTTCACATGATCCGCCACCCCAACAAGCCGGGTTTACCACGCAAGGAACAGCATCTTGTTGGACAACAGGAGCTGCTCTCCACGAGTTTCGAGCAGTTCGAACTCGAGATTAGAAAACAACTCGATCGCATGCTTCGACAAGGCGGCTTCGATGCTGCGAAAGATATCGCGGCGATCACGGTGAACCGTTGGCCTTACGGCTATGCTTACACATATGACACGCTCGCAGATCCTGACGTGCCACCCGAGCAGCGTCCTCACGTGATCGGCAGACGTCGCTTCGGCCGTATCACCATCGCGAACTCTGATGCTGGTGCCGCGGCATTTACGAACCAGGCGATTGATGAAGCCAACAGAGCGGTCCAAGAACTGCTCGTGTTTCAGCACCTGACCTGAGCCGTACACGAATTAGAAAAGTGACTTAGAAACAGATCAATGAGCTTCGCCGTCAAATTCGTGCTGGTTTCAGGGTTGTCGGCTTTGTTTCTGGGCTTAAGCGCGCAGGTTACACGATCTCAGGCGGGAGACACAAAAAAGACAGTCACGCAGCCGATCGAGTTCAGTCACAAGAAGCATGCTGCTCAGGGCCTTGATTGCGATTTCTGTCATAGCAATGTGGAACCCGGCGAAAAGATGAGTATTCCGGAGGCTTCTTTGTGCATGGATTGCCACCAGACAGTTGCGAGCGATAAGTTCTCCATCAAAAAGCTTTCACAATTCGCGACATCAAAGAAACCCGTACCATGGATTCCCGTCTACTCGCTTCCTGCATTCGTATTCTGGAGCCATCGAACACATCTCACCGCGAAGCAGCCTTGCGAAGCTTGCCACGGAAAAGTTGCAGACATGGAAGCCGTGCAAAAAACGAACGTGACTACGATGGATGGTTGTGTCGACTGCCACGATCAAAAAAATGCGAGCACGGGTTGTCGGACATGCCATGAAAGCCGGACTTCATAATTTTATCGTCACAAGCGTCAACGAAGAGTAATCAAGAAGATCGACGCGAAAACCCAAAATGTCGCCTTAAATTTTCGTAAAAACCAACTCCACACGTATGTTCGCGCGCTGCCTTCCACCGATACTCACAATTCGCTGGGGAAGCGAAGAGGCCGACGCCGCGCTCTTTCATCGGCCGCTCGCGCCCGCATCGCTGCGGCACAAAGAAACCCTGGGCAGCGTGGCACAAGAGGCGCAAGCAGCTCTCACAAATCCCGATGTCGTCAGAAGACTAGCACTACAGAAAGAACTGGCAGCGGCCTCGTTTTATTAAGAAGCTCGCGTTGGATTGAAAGGGCAGCGCTATACTCTGACGCTGAAAAGTTAGTCGATCACTGTGGCTGCATAATTCCAGTCCGAGAACCGTGCCATCACGGGACTCGAATTTCAGGTTATCCCGGGTCACGAATCCGTCGACATGCGAGTTGCCAAGTGGGATCGGACAAAAAGTGAGGGATGACACAACATACGACGCCATTGTAGTCGGCTCCGGAATGACGGGTGGGTGGGCCGCGAAGGAACTGACTGAAAAGGGCCTCAGGACGCTCGTCCTTGAAGCCGGGCGTCCGATTCTGCCCGAGAAAGACTACGTCGAACACATTCCACCGTGGGAAATGAAATTTCGAGGAATGGGGGATCGCGTTCGACTGCAGGAGGATCAGCCCATCCAGAGCACCTGCTATGCGTGCGATGAGTGGTCGTCGAAATTCTTCGTAAGCGACAGGGAGAATCCGTACACGACCGAACCGGGAAAGCCGTTTCGTTGGATTCGAGGCCGACAGGTGGGCGGGCGCTCCATCATGTGGGGCCGACAGGTCTACCGATGGAGTGACCTGGATTTCGAGGCCAATCTTCGCCAGGGAATCGCGATCGATTGGCCCATCCGTTACGCAGACCTAGCACCGTGGTATGACCTCGTAGAAGATTTCATCGGTATCAGCGGCGAGCCACTCGGCCTTCCACACTTACCCGACAGCCGGTTCCTTCCGCCGATGGAGCTGAATTGCGCGGAGATTACGGTCCGGGATGCGATCGCGCAGCACTTCGGCGGAGAACGCGTTTTAACGATCGGACGCGCTGCCGTTCTGACCAGACCTCACCGAGGACGGCCCGCTTGCCATTACTGCGGTCCTTGCGAAAGAGGGTGCATCACGCGCTCTTATTTCAGCAGCGTGAATGCCACTCTTCCCGCGGCGGAAAACACAGGGCGGATGACGCTTTTACCGGACAGCGTCGTGCACAGCGTGAGTTTTGACGCCCGTACTCGCAAGGCGACCGGGGTACGAGTGATCAACGCGAAGACGCGCGCGACTCTGGAATTTCGAGCCAGAGTGATCTTCCTTTGCGCTTCAGCGCTGGAATCGGTACGCATCCTGTTCAACTCTGCTACTGCGGAGTTTCCAGATGGGTTGGCGAACTCGAGCGGAGAACTCGGTCACAATCTGATGGACCATGTAAAAGGAGGAGGTGCAACTGCAGTCATTCCTGGCAATGAAAATCGGATCGCAATCGGCAGGCGACCAAACGGGATCTACGTTCCGCGATTTCGAAACCTTAAGACAAAGCAGGATGAGTTCTTGCGGGGTTATGGTTTCGAGGGTGGAGCACATCGCCAAGGGTGGGAACGAGGCATTGTGCAGGCGGGGTTCGGCGCGGAATTCAAAAAGTCGATGAGCGGGCCGGGACCGTGGCGGTTCAGCTTTCAAGGTTACGGAGAATGCCTACCATCTCACAGCAACTACACGGAACTCGACCAGCAGAAGATTGATGCATGGGGAATTCCTGTTCTGAAGATCCATTGCGTGTGGAGTGACAATGAGCTGGCGATGCGGAAAGACATGTCGATCGCTGCCGCTGAAATGCTAGCCGCGGCCGGGGCGCGGGAAATCGAGCCGTACACTTACGATCAGCCTCCGGGTTTCTCGATTCATGAGATGGGTACGGCACGGATGGGACGCGACCCAAAGACTTCGGTCCTCAATTCCTACAATCAGGCCCACGATATAAAAAACCTCTTCATCACCGATGGAGGAGCGATGACTTCGTCCTCGTGCGTGAACCCATCGCTGACCTATATGGCATTAACCGCGAGAGCGTGTGACTACGCAGTCCAGCAAATGAAGAAAGGGGAGCTCTAATGAGAAACAGCCGTCGACAATTTCTGAAGAGCTTGCCCCTGGCAATGGCCGTGCCGAAATTTGCACGCGAGACCTTCGCGAGTGAAATCAATCTACCCCGATTACCCATAGCTTTCTCGACGCTGGCCTGCCCCACGTGGGAATGGAAAAAAATTCTGCAATTCGCCGTCGAACACAAATTCGCCGCTATCGAACTGCGAGGTCTTGAAGGAAATCTCGATCTGCCGTCCCATCCCGTCTTCGCGCCGGAGCGCATCAGGCAGACGACGCAGGAAATTCTCTCGAGCAAGCTGCGAATTGCTTGCGTGAGCAGTTCGGCCAACCTGCACTTTGCCGATCCCGAAAAACGTAAGAAGGAGTTGAACGATGCCCGGCGCTTCATCGATCTCGCGGCAACTCTCGGTTCGCCCTGTGTACGGGTTTTTGGCGGAAAGGATGAATCCGATACTGCCCCGATGCCAGATACCGATACTAAGGCCAGAGTGGCTTCGGGCCTCCGCGAACTGGGCAGCTATGCCGGCCCGCGCAAGGTCACGGTAATGATCGAATCCCACGACCATTTCACGGCTTCTGCGACATTGAAGGACGTGATACGGGCGGCTGATTCAAAACACATCGGGCTGCTCTGGGACGCACATCACACGTTTGCTGACTCGAACGAAGATCCCGAATTTACCGTCCGGCAGCTGGGCTCCTGGATCCGCCATACACACTTGAAGGACTCCACCGGGAGTGGCGAAAACCGGAAGTATGTTTTGACAGGAAGAGGCAATGTCCCTATCCGGCGGCAGATCGAAGCGCTTCGGGCAACAGGTTACAAAGGGTTCTACTGTTTCGAATGGGAAAAAATGTGGCATCCGGACCTAGAAGATCCTGAGATCGCTATCGCAGATTATGCGCGCGTGGTTGGCAAGTGCCTGGACGACCGGCAAGCATGTGGTTTATAAAGCTTGCTGGCGGCAGCATTTGTTTGAAAAAGCGATGTCAGCCCCGCGTCGGCGCTTGGTCCAGGATCATTTCTGATGTCGGGTCCCAAAAGATCTTCTTGCCTGACCAATACGATTCAGCCGCCATCATGCAAGCCACGGAATGAGCGAATCCATCCTGCACAGTTGCATTGGGCGGTTTGCGTGAACGCATGCAGTCGAACCAGTTTGCCATGTGTTCCAGCGACAAATCATCAATCCCCATCGGCGGGACCTTGTGCTCGCCCGGCAGAAGGATAAACTTCGACTTCCTTTTCTCGTCAATATCCGCGTCTTGTTCGTGAGTTCCTTTCTCTTCTACAAGCTGATAACGCGGACTTCCTTCTCCGCCCAGATTGATCAGCGTGGCGTTTTTGCCCATGTAACGCGTAAAGCCTGGCGCGTCGTTTCCAAAACTGGTCGAATAACTGACGAGAAAACCCTTCGGATACTCCAGCAAGCACTGAAACGTGTCGGCCGTTTCGCGGCCATCGTGCCACGCCAGAACTCCACCGTGGGACACGGCAGACTTGGGAAAGTGGTCATCCATAAACCAGTGCACTAGGTCGATACCGTGGCTCATCCACTGATCTGGGATTCCGCTCGAGAATTCCTTGTAAAGGCGGAACTCGAAATACAGTTGGGGATCAAACGGGCGCGGCGGCTTGGTCAGCAGCCACCTGTTCCAGTCCGTGTCACGCTCAAGAATCTGTTTCACTTCCGGCCGTCCCCGCCACCTCGGGCCATGGTAGTTCCACACTATTTCGACCTTACTGATGTCTCCAAGGGTTCCACTTCGAACAATTTCGTGTGCCGCTCGCGGATACGTCTCACTGCGATGCTGGGTGCCTACCTGGGCGATCCTTCCAGTGCGAACAACGGCATCGCGTGCTTCTTTGGCCTCTGCGAGTACGTTCCCCATCGGCTTTTCAACATAAGCATCCTTCCCCGCCTCGACCGCCATTTTCAGGATTGGCGAGTGGGAATGCTCAGGGGTAGAAATCAGCACACCATCAATGTCTTTCATTGACAGCAGTTCGTCGACGTATTGAACCGCCCGGGGACTGCGCCCGTAATAGCCTGCACCAACACTCACAGCCTTCTCACGATTTACACTCCACAGATCGCACACAGCGGTCATCTCGACGTGATGGCTGGACTTGAGCTTCGAGGCAATTAACTGAAGCTCCTTGCCACGATTACCTATTCCCACATGTCCAAGAGAAATGCGGTCATTCGCGCCAAGAATTTTGTCGTAGGACAATGCCGTGCTGCGTAAAACAGCACCACCCATGATGGCTGCGGAAGAGTTTTTCAGAAAGGCTCGACGGTTTTGTTGAAAAGACTCGCTCATGATTTCCTCGAGTTGTTTGGGCACTCTTGGGATGGAAGGAAAGATCAGGATTCAAGGGGCCAATGCTAAGGGTCGATATTATGCAAGTCAACTGACAAACGCGTCCGGGAGACCGACTCGTTGCCGGCGCGAATCGATTTCCGCTGCAGGGCGAAATACTAACAATACGAAAAATGCAACCTCGCTGCGTCAAAGGAAATCGACGCGGCAGTTCTCGGAATTCTACTACTTAGCCGTATTAAACGTATCGCATCGGAAACCTTCAATGGTCGGTGGCGTCCGAATAACGCCGATTGTCGGTAAGGTTCGGCCGAGCTCTCAAGCTGCCGCTCACTTCAACGGAAAAACTTTTAACGCTCGATGCCCCATCTACACCGGTCACCGTCAGACGAACGCTGAATGACGCTGCTCTGGTGTAGGTGTGCGACACTTTGGGACCATTTGCGCTTGTGCCGTCGCCGAAATCCCAGTGATACTCAACCGCGGGCGGGCCGGCAGCATCTATCTGCGCCGAGAGATGAATGTTCTGGCCCGTGTTGGCAACTGCGGGCACTTCAGCCTTCACGATTGGTGCGCTCGCGGAAACACTGCCATCGATAAGCTTGATTACTCTCACGGACTCGGGTGCCTGATTCTCGAACTGCACGCTGCCCCCGGCGAGCGGGATCGGCGCGTTCTGGTTCAGCACGTCCGACGCTTTAAACACGTGTTCCACTGGCAACCCGAGGTCAGCAAGTTTCAACGTGTGCGACCTGGAGGTCTTTGTCCAATTGAAAACAGTCAAGATCGATTGGCGGGGACCTTCTCGGAGAAAAAAGATGCTGGGTTGCTCATCCTCGGGTTCATACGTCATCAGATCGAGAGGCGTAGAAGCTTTTCCTATTTTCGCCATATTGAGCAAGTCGGTGTTCTCAATTAGTGCCAGGCGATCCTTCTGCGATGCCAAGACCAGCATGTCATCGCCAATCTCGTACATCCCACCGGACACTGCCGAGAGAGCAATTGAGGCCTGAGCAGCGGACAGAGAGAGTGAAGAGGGTCGTTCGGGGAAATCGCTGAAGAATTGACCCGTGGTATTGAACGCATCCGGATCATTCACGAAGAAATTACCGTGCATGTAAAAACGAGCGGCGATGCCGGGCGCAGCATCCTTCGTTCTCTGAAACGAATGTCCCGTATCCACAGAAATCCGACCTGTGTCCACTATTCCCACCGCGTTGAGCATTGGACTTCCGTCTTTGTCCAGAATCACTTCATCGCCAACGGTGTCGCGAATGACATGCAAGCCGATACGCTGCGCTTCGAGAGTGGTCGTATTTGGCCGATACCGGTAACCTTCGATGGCCGTGGTGTCCATGAAATCGAGTTTGATGAAGCGGACTCCCCATTCGCGGACAAGCGTCTCATAAGTCTGACGCAAGTATTCCTGAGCTCCGGGATGGGTCGTGTCCAACGCATACAGCACGTCCGTTTTCTGGCCCCAGACGTTACCAACGGCGATTGGCTCGCCTTTAGCGTTGTGAACCAACCAATCCTTGTGGTGCTCGTAAACCCATGCCCGAGTCGTCACCTCGAAGGGGCCGGTCCATATGCCGAAGGTTAAGCCATCTCCCGTGATGCGGTGCCCGACAAAGCGCATGCCGCCGGGGAACTGCGTCGCATTGGCTGTGGCGTACTCTCCGCGCGCATATTGATAGCCTTCGTCGACTTGAAAATATTTGTAACCGAGTGGCTTAAGATGCTCGGCCTGCCAATCCGCATTGGCCAGAGTCTCCCCTTCGTTGATGGCGGCATAAAAGGCCGTCCAACTCCACCAACCGATTGGAGTTTCACTGGTGACTCGCGCGTGGTGCATTCGTCGGATCGCCTCGCCGTAGGCCATCAGCTGATTGCGGTAGTCCAGCCCAGCTTGAAGCATCAGGCGTTCAGAAGCCAAGTCTGCACCGGGTTTGATCGGAAGACTCAGTTCGATCTGATCCTCTGCAGGAGCACCTTTTAGGCCGAAGTCTTTTTGAATTTCCGTCGTGCCGGTGAACTCGACGTTGTAAGAGGCAATCCTTGTTTCCGCTCCCGTGCCCGCAGCTTCGAGATGCATCAGGGTGAGAAGCCGTTCGGAGGTCAGCGCGCCGAAAAAAAGACTCTGTTTGCTCTCCCGGTTGTAGATAAGTTGACTGCCGGCACCGCGATGCATCCCGCCTGGCGATTTCCCTAAGTCGTAGAGCCGCAGGGGCGGCCAATCTTCGCTGAAACTGTCTGAGAGGACGCGATCAGCGAAAGGATGGCCATCCAGATTTAGCACTGGCTCACCAGTTGCCTCGACGCCTCGAATGGACTGTACAGTGACCTCTTTATCGGTAGAGTTCCGCACTCTCACCTGGACAGTGGCATAGGGAAGTTGGTCATAAAGCTGTAAGACATAAACCAGATCGGCTTTGTTCTCGAGTCCCTCACATGTAACGGTCAACGCTCGGCCGGAGCCAAGTTCATCGGTAAATGTAGATTCGGAAGCTTGGTGACGCGGGTATTCGTTCGAGCGCAGCCACTGATGATCGACCTCTGCTGCCACTCGGCTTGTGAACATGACATGGCCGTCGCGCACCGCCAGTTGATACGACCCGTCTCGCGCGTTGACAATCAGCAACAGCTTGTCATTCGTCAGTTGCTGGGCCTCAGAGTGTGCTCCCATACTCAAGACCCCAGCAAGAATCGCAGATCCAATATTGCAGAAGAGTCCGCAAATCGTTTTCGACACGGCGTGAGCTCCTCCCGACAGAGGCCAATACTATACCGATCACGGATGATGCACGCTGGTGCCTACGTCAGCGCACGGTAAGCGGCCCATGACGACTCGAAACGGTCGGCGAAAGCAAACGACACCTTCTGGGGATCGCATGGGATGTTCTGATCGATGTTAATGGTCTTAACGATTGAATGATTGCATTTGATAACGCACGGGGTAGTACTGCTTTTGGGCTAGAATCACCTGCCGTCCGGAAATGAATCTAAAGCTAGTCTGGAGTACCAAACGTGAAAAAATTCTGGCTGTTCTTGTTGTTGTTGGTACCTGGGCTACGAGCGCAAGAGCGGCAGACTGACCCCACATGGTTGCATCGCTATGTTCCGAAGCTTTCCGAGACCAATGCGGATCTCGCCTCTCCGACTTGCCACTATCGCGCTATTTTTGGCGAGGGGGACAAAGAGAACCGATCTCTTCAAGCCGTCACTCGTTTCGGGGAAGTCTTTTTGGATCGAAAGGGCAATTGCCGAACCGTCTTCTATGAGCGCCAGGAGGAAATTTATTTCGTCGTGGAAGGAACGGGCGTGCTGCACTACCAGGATCAGGCTCAGGCCCTGCGCAAGCACGATTTCACGTACTTGCCTCCGGGAGCGAAACATTCGATTTCCAACGATTCTGACCAGCCTTTGCGTGTGCTGGTGATGGGATTCAAAATTCCGGAGTCGATCTCCATTGGAGCGCCGATGTCACACGCGAAAATCGCCAACCTTGCAGAATCCAAGGAAGAGACCGTCAGCGGCCACCCAAAATCAGTTTTGTACAAACTTCTGATCGGACTGCACACCGGGAAGCGAGACTTGATCGATGAGGCCTATGTGATGGATAGCTTTTTCTGGATGGATTTTGCGCCCGGAGGCACGAACTGGCCTCATCATCACGCGGCCGCGGAAGAAATCTATCTAGTAATGGACGGCCAGGGCGAAATCGTAGCGGGCTCTGGGGAGAACGGCGTCGAAGGCCGCTATGCCGCGACAGCCGGAGACGCCTACTACTTTCGCCCCAACTGCACGGTGGGGTTCTACAACCAGAACAAACCGAATGCCAAGGCGTATATCTTGGCCGTCCGAACGCGGGTTCCACTGCATGAGGATGATGAGTAGGTTCTTAATCTCGGAGATATGAGCGCCGGTGAACAATCGGAATTACCCCACTCAAAGCCGAAACCTGGGTTGAATAGCAACCGCCGATGACTGAGGTCCTTAACAATGCAGGTGAAAATATACTGGTCGTCCTTTCTAATCTTCTTGCTTTCATGCGCAAGTCAGCCAGGTTACACGCAGAATCGCGTGCATCAGCTGGCTCGAGATGTTTACTACTGGTCGGGTGACCTTAGAAAGCACGAACAGACGAATGTGGGCTTTGTTGTATTTCGTGATTACGTATTGGTCATCGATGCAAATTTTCCGTGGGCGGCTGAAAAAATCATTACGGACATAAAAACCATTACTCCCAAGCCGATCCGTTTTGTCTTCAACACTCACTATCACGCAGATCACACCTTGGGGAACAGTGTGTTCATAGCCCACGGCGCCGCCATTGTAAGTACATACGATCTTGCGTTAGAGCTGGGCACCAAGGGAATCGGAGATGTCGAGGAGCAGACCAAGATCAAATCGGAACATCTGGAATTGCCGTCCATTCGGTTTCACGATCGCCTCGTATTTGACGACGGCCAACATCGTGTCGAGCTAATCAAATATGGTCAGGCCCACACCAAAGGCGATGGCGTGGCCTATCTGCCGGCAGAAGGCATCGTTTTCGTTGGAGATCTAGCGGTCAATTGGACCTCCGGGAATAATCTGTCCGACGAGGATGTGCGGTATATCGGTTGGATTCGCGCACTCGAGAACATCGCCCAGCTCCCCATTAAGACCGTGGTGCCGTCGCACGGAGAGCTCGGTGATGTTGATCTGCTGCATCGCCAGCGGGAGTTTATTGCTGACATGTGGAAACAGGTCAAACAAGGGCTCAAAGCCGGAAAATCTTGCGCTGAATTGAAGAAGACAGTGCAATTGAGCCAGCACGGGATTTTTGCAGCCGATCTGCAGGAAACAGAAGGCATGATCGAGTCCATGTGCGAGCGCGCACAAACTCAACCAGATTGGAATGCTGGCAATGGAAACCCTGAATGAGTCCTGGTGATTATAAAAATTGCTTGCCCGATTACTCCGCCTACTTCCGATGCGGAACTAACGTCTTAGCTGAAAACAAATGGCGGAAGCGTGTGCGAGTCGAACGCACCGGCGACAGGTTGACCTGCCGCCCGCCGGTTTTGAAGACCGGGAGGATCACCGGACCCCATGCGCTTCCGTCATTTTTCTATCACATCCGTTTGATTTCAGTCCGTTCAAGCTCGTCGTACCAGCGCCTAATAAATAAGGTGGGACATGGGCCGCAGCCACGAACAAAAGCTTTGGAATCTACTCCTCACCAGATGATGTCTTCCGACTGTTCCCGTTAGAATGTCTGGATGCATGGTGCACGCCGACTTCCTTTTACCCAGCTCGACGTTTTTACAAACAAACGCTTCTCTGGTAACGCCCTTGCCGTAGTCCACGATGCGAATGGACTTTCCACTGAAGATTGCCAGGCCATCGCTCGTGAAACGAATCTGGCGGAAACAACTTTCGTCTTCCCTCGGGACCCAGCGATCGAAAAGGAAGGCGGGATCCGTGTACGCATCTTCACGGTCAAGGAGGAACTTCCTTTCGCCGGACATCCGACTTTGGGCACAGCGTTTTACCTGAGGGGCGAGTCTAAAGTTAGCGAAGTTGCTCTCGCATTGAATGTTGGGCGCGTACCGGTCCGTTTCACTGATCAAAACGGTCAGCCTGCGTTTGGGGAGATGACGCAAGTCGATCCAAAATTTGGGGTCGTCCACGATCGCGAAGCTGTCGTGCGCGCTGTGGGCCTGCGCGACGGGGACATCGACCCATCCCTGCCGATACAGACAGTTTCCACGGGACTCCCTTTTACTGTGGTGCCTCTTCGCGGTTTTGCGACATTAGAACGGTTGCACGTCGATGTGAAGAATGCAGCCGAATATCTTTCGCGAACTGACGGAAAATTCTTCTACTTCGTCACTCGTGATACGAAATCGTCTTCGATCCGAATGAGGGCCCGCATGATCTTTTATAACGGTGAGGACCCCGCCACGGGATCGGCAGCGGGATGTGCAGCCTCCTGGATGGTCGAGCACGGAGTCGCCGCTCCCGACGAGCGAGTTTTGATCATGCAAGGGGTGGAAATAAAAAGACCAAGCGAAATTTTTGTGCGTGCTGGAAGAGAAGATAACCGTGTGGTAAACGTTCGCGTCGGCGGAAACGTAGTGGAAGTGATGCGCGGCGAGTTTTTCTTCTGAGAAAATGCGGCCAAAGTAAATTTGGTGCGGTCATCCATAATCACTCTCTTTTTGCAAGCTGCACTTCTGTGCCATTAGCATTCGAGCCACTTTACGGACTCGCGCGTTGTGCTTAGGATTCTCTCTCCGAGATTTCCCTTGAACAACGAAAACGAATTTATTCAACGCGCCTTCACACGGGTTGCGTCACCTCGAGAGATATGAAGCCGAAGAAAACTATTCTGTGCGTTGATGACAATGAGCAATCTCTCTCCATCCGCAAAGTTCTGCTCGAAACCCGCGGCTATCGTGTCGTCGCCTGCAATAATGGAGAAGACGCCATCGAACGGTTTCGAGCGGGAGACATCGATCTTGTTTTAAGCGATCTGATTATGCCCGGCGTGGATGGCTCTCGCGTCGTTGAACACATCAAGGCAATCTCTCCAGAGACTCCTGCCATTCTCCTCTCCGGTAAGGTTCGCATCTATGATCGTGATACGCATGCGGATGTTTTCTTGCCCAAAGGCATGTACGCACCCGCCGAACTCCTTGAGCGTATCCGTTTGCTGCTCGTTCGAAAACGGGGACCGCGGCGCGCCCAACGAGGGACCGCGAGTGCCCACCCTGCGAACGTCGCTTGACCAACCAGTCTGCAATATCATCTGTGATATCGTTTTCATGGGATGGCTGGCTTCATCGAGATCACCGATGCGTATAAAACCTACCGGGTTGGCAAGATCGAAGTTCCGGCCCTGCGGGGAGTCTCGTTCTCCGTACGGCGCGGAGAGTTTGTCAGCATAGTTGGGCCATCTGGCAGTGGAAAATCCACTCTCTTTTATCTTTTGGGTGGTTTGACTCGCGCCGATGCGGGGCGTATCGAGGTCGATGGCAGCGATTTCAGTCGCTTATCTGATGCTGAACGCACGAAGATGCGTAAGAGCAAGATCGGATTTGTGTTTCAGAAATTCAATCTTCTACCTACTCTGACAGCACAAGCCAACATCGATATAGCTCGCGACATCGCTGGAAATCCGAATCCAGATGAGTCTTATGCCAGCAGAATCTCTGGCTTGCTTGGTCTTACGAAGCGACTCTCGCATCGTCCTTCGGAACTCTCTGGAGGTGAGCAACAGCGCGTCGCTCTGGCACGTGCTTTGATCAATAAACCTGCTATCGTCCTCGCCGACGAGCCAACGGGTAATCTCGACTCAAAGAACTCGGAAATCGTGCTGTCGATGCTGAGGCAATCAAACCAGGAACTCGGGCAGACGGTCATGATGATCACACATAATCCTGAAGCGGCAGGATATGGGGATCGAATCATTCATATGAGAGATGGCCAGATTGTTGCTCCGGAACTCGATCCTCAGTGGACATCGCACGAGTCCGTGCGGTCATAGTTGCGATCCAAAGCAAACATGCAGAAAAACTCACTACGGGGGCATGATGAGCACTAGTGACGACCTCCGCAAACCGATTTTGCCAGGACACGGGGCTTCCGATTACGAACGGTATCTTCGGACTGATGAGCTGCTGAACCTTCAAAAATCGTCCACGGATCTCCTGCACGCGGATGAAATGACTTTCCAGGTCGTTCATCAAAGTTCTGAATTGCTGCTGAAGGGCGTCGCTTTTGAGTTAGAACGTGCACTCAATTTAATCAGCAAGTCTGACTTCGCAAACGCCTCGCGCCTAATCCAACGCGCGAATCAGATGCTTGATTATCCCGTCTCGATGTTGCATGTCCTCGAGACCATCACCCCTTACGATTATCACCTGATCCGTGCCGGACTTGGGCACGGCAGCGGTCTCGATTCGCCTGGATTTCTCGCCCTTTTACACATCGGACCTCGTCTCGGGCAGGCATTCTACGATCAAGTACATAAAGTAGGCATAACGATTGATGACATGTATCGTCGCCACTCGGAATTCTTCGGCTTACATGACACAGCAGAGCGCCTTCTTGATTTCGACGAGCGTGTCCAACTTTTCCGCTATCACCATCTGAAACTGGCGCAGAGGATCATCGGCGGTGGAGTCATCGGTACGATGGGAACCCCAGTCGAAGTTCTCCATCAACGAATGGAGCATCTTTTCTACAAAGAGCTTTGGGACGTGAGGAACCAGATCACCGCGAAGGCAAACGAATCCATGCAAAACAAGGTGCGCTAGCTCTGATCTTCTTGTGTTTGCTCATGCCCGCGACCCTTGTTTATAATCACTTTTGCTGAGCGGGAGTAACTCAGTGGTAGAGTGCGACCTTGCCAAGGTCGAAGTCGCGGGTTCAAATCCCGTCTCCCGCTCCAGATGTTCGGTAAGCCGTCGTCCCACTCGCGACAATATCCCTCGCCTTTTTCAATTACCAAGCAATTCTTTTTATCCAGCAGCCACTTCATTCCGGTATCTTCGCCGTTGCCAGCTCGAATCGTCTGCGTTTTGCCGTCCCGATTAAATGTAAGCCCCTCGAGCGCTGCCGTTCCGTTAGCAATTACTCTGATGCGGGTTTATGCGCTAAAATTGACACTGTGGACGTGCGCTCCACACCCTACCGTTAGTCAGGCGCGGTACCCAAGTGGTAAGGGAGAGGTCTGCAAAACCTTTATGCGTCGGTTCGATTCCGACCCGCGCCTCCAATCTCTCGGCACGTACTGTGAGCGGACTTAACGGATTGAAGTAGTTTACTTCCCTTTTCATTTTCGAAACGTTCGGGCGACTCCGCGGAGAAAATCGTTTCGTAAGCCAAACCACGGTCAATCTCCCGGCTCAAAGCGATAGCCAACCCACGGCTCGGTGATGATGTACTTGGGAGACCGATCACCCACCTCCAGCTTTTTTCTTAAGTGACCGACGAACACACGCAAATACTCAGGCTGTTCCACGCTGTTCGGCCCCCATATCGCGGCAAGCAGGGCGCGATGCGTAATCACTTTTCCCGGGTGACGCGCGAAGTACAGGAGCATATCGAACTCCTTGGGAGTGAGTCGCACTTCCTGCTTACCGACTTCTACTCTGTGGTCATTAACATCGATGTAAAAGTCGCCCAAGACAATCACCGCGGATTGCTCTTGGTCCGGTACTGCAGATCGCCGGAATGCGGCCCTCACCCGCGCCAATAGTTCATTCACGCTGAAAGGCTTCGTGATGTAGTCGTCGGCCCCAGCATCGAGGGCCTCAACCTTAATCGCTTCTTCGCCCTTGACCGATAAAATGATGATCGGCATACGAGAATCGACGCGAACGCGACGACACAGCTCAAGTCCGTCCACACCAGGCATGCGGAGATCTGTAATAAGAAGATCGGGCGACCACGTTTTCATTTCGTAGAGAGCTTCTTCGCCGTCCGCAGCAGTCCTCACCCCATACCCTTGACTCGACAGCGTGGTCTTCAGAACGCGTGTAATCTGCGGTTCGTCGTCAACAACTAAGATGTTCTGTTTATGTTCTGAATTCGCCACGGAGCTCATTTTACTTCCTGCGTTACGATGTGCACGTCTACTGGAGGCGCGTCGCGCAAGAACTTATGGATGGCCGATAAATAGAAGTACCTCTTCCACCCTCGTTGGGCAGAACGACCAAATACAACCTGCGTAATGCGATGTTCGCGCACAATCTTGGCTACTTCTTCGGCCACATTGCTACCTTTTCCTCGAATAATTTTGGCACCCAAATTCTCGGCAAAGCGCAAGTTCTGCTGCAGGCTGCGCTGGTCTTCTGAACTTTCATCTGCACCAATATCAATGTAGAGGACAAATAATTCGCTCTCGGTTCTCTGAGCCATGCGAGCCGCACGAGCGATCAGGTATTGCGCTGCCGGACTCGAACTGACGCACACAGCAATCCGTTCTCGAAGTGTGACGCTCTTCCCTGCTCCGTCGCGCTCCATGTAGGATTCGAGGCTGCGATCCACAGCTCTCGTCACTTGCTGCAACGCGAGCTCCCGAAGAGCCAACAAATTGCCGGGCTGGAAAAAGTGCGCTAGAGCCTTCTCCGTTCGATCGAGAGGGTAGATATCCCCTCGCCGCATACGAGTTTGTAGTGCCTCAGGCGTGAGATCCGTAAGGTGAATTTCGTTGACGCGTTGCATCACCCAATCAGGCACTACTTCTCGAACCTGAACTCCCGTAATTGAGCGCACAGTTGGAACCAAGCTCTCGATATGCTGAACATTCATGGTCGATATCACATCAATGTTCGCATCCAGCAAAACCAACACATCTTCGTAACGTTTTCCATTTCTACTGCCTTCGATGTTGGTATGCGCAAGCTCATCGACCAAAACGACTCGTGGCTTCCTCGCGAGCACCGCATCAATATCCATCTCCTCAAACGAGGCTCCCTTGTACTGTAGTTTTCTTCGAGGAACAGTTTCCAATTTAGAGGCTAAGGTGGCTATGCCTTCACGCCCATGAGTTTCGACAACTCCGATGACAACATCTTCACCACGACTGTGTCGGCGGATACCCTCACTAAGCATGTTGAAGGTTTTTCCGACGCCGGGTGCATACCCCAGGAAGAGCTTGAAAATAGCCTCCCGCTTTTCCGGCAATGCCTCCTCAAGCCACTGTTCGGGAGTTTTTGGCATGTTTGTATTATGCTCGCCTTCATCTACCAATCGAATAGACTGTTCCACCGATGAAGCCGCTTCGTAACAATCCGATCGTACGTGTGCTGGCTTGCTGCGCCATCGTCACAGCAATCGTGCTCTGGTTCTTTCGATGGTTGCACGTGAACCCGGCGACAGTCGGTTTCAGCTTCTTGCTCGCCATCTTACTCATATCGGCATCATGGGGTCTGCGATATGCAACCTTTACCGCGATTCTGGCCACCGTCGCTTATAACTATTTCTTTCTGCCTCCACTCTTCACATTTCACATCGCCGATCCGCAGAATTGGATTGCATTGCTCGCATTCCTAACTACTGCCGTAATAGCGAGCCAATTGTCAGAGCGTGCGCGCCGTGAAACCCTCTATGCGGACCAACGCCGCCGCGAAGTAGAACGATTGTATGCATTCAGTCAACAACTTTGGCTCAGCGAGAACGTATTTGAACTGCTCAATCTCATTCCGAAATATGTCGCTGATTCATTTGATGTCAGTCGGGCGGCTCTATTCCTGGATGTCAGGCAAGAAGCCTACTATCTCGACGAGGCGACACGCTCACAGTTTCCCAGGGATCAATTGAAAGCGATTAGTGATCGCGGCGAGCCGGTACTCGATCGTGCTACTCAAGTCTGCTACATGCCTCTTCGGATGGGAGTCCGTTCCGTTGGTGCGCTGGGTCTGGCTGGATGCGATCTCTCGCGCGAAAGCCTGGAGGCCATTGGGAGCCTGATTGCGATCTCGATCGAACGTGCGCATACGACTGAAAAATTGAGCCGAACTGAAGCAGCAAGAGAAAGCGACCGCCTCCGTTCAATACTCCTCGATTCTGTCACTCACGAATTCCGGACGCCTCTCACTGCAATCAAAGCATCCGCAGAAACCCTCTTAAGCGACCTCAAGGTGGACACGGCGCAGAGAAAGGATTTGTTGCAAGTAATCAACGAAGAGGGTGACCGCCTCAATCGCTTGGTGGGCGAGGCTGCCGAAGTGGCACAACTCGATGCGCACCAACTCCAGTTTGAGTTCGGCCAGTATCCGGTTCGCGAAGCTATCGATGCGGCGGTCGAGAATGCACAACTTTCACTCCAGACGCACCGTCTGACTCTCGACGTTCCGCCAAATTTGCCTGCCGCACGTATGGACTTGCACCGCATCACAGAAGTGATCACTCACCTGCTCGATAACGCCGGGCGATACTCACCGGCAGGCACACCGATACAAGTCTCTGTCGAAAAGCGCGGCGGAGAGTTGATCATAAGCGTGGCAGATCGAGGACCTGGAATCGACGAACTCGAACAGCAGATGATCTTCGAGAAGTTCTACCGAGGCCGCAACCAGCGCACGACCGTTCAAGGGACAGGCATGGGATTACCCATTGCCAAAGCCATCGTTGAGCTCCACGACGGCAAGATCGGACTTACCAGCCAACTCGGACGCGGTTCTCTCTTTTATTTTTCGCTACCGATTGCGTGAGCCAGAATACTAGACATCAGCCCCAGGTCTCCATTTAACGTTCTTGTGCTCCCGAACCAGTCGGCAGATTGATTTCGCGCATGACGCGGTCCACATCCAACGGACGGGTAGGCGCCTCGAGTCCATCCGAGAACAGGAAACCTTGAAGCGTAACAGCGTTCGACCACACTTGCGCGAGTGCCGCTACGTAATCTGCTTGTGCCTTGTAAAGTTGGCGCTCCGCACTCAGCACTTGCGGGTACGACGCCTGCATCAGGCCATACCTTTTGTACATAAGGTCGTAAACTTTTTGAGCGCGTGGAAGCACTTCTGCTTGGTATCGCTCGGCCATCGCCTTTGCCGTTCCATAATTGTCGACATACGCGGCGGCTCTTTCTTGTAATACCAGCTCGATTCGTTTGACCTCCAATTGCGCGCGCTCCAAATCTGCTGCTGCGGCCCTGACGTTGCCTTGATTGCGATCGAACAACTTGAGTTGCACCCCGACCTCAGCAAAACCCTGCATCCCCACTGGCCGGCCCGTGGTCTCCTGCAACTCGCGATTCTGTTCCAGTCCGCCACGCAATCGAAGATCGGGGATACGCTCCGCACGGGCTCGTGCAAGAGCAGCATTGGCCCGAAGAACGCCCGTTTCCGCAATCTTTACGGCTGGACTCTGGCGGAGCAAATCATCAACAGCTTGCTTGTGATCTAGATCAGGAAGTCCTTCATCCAGCCGGCCCGCGAGCGCCGTCGTCTGGATGGTCGAGTCACCAACCACCGCAGCTAAAGCAACCATCGCCCGCCGATGCATGTGTTCGGCACCGACCACAGCAATCTTGGCTTCTTGAGCTTCGATCTCCGTCTGCAAGACTTCGGTTTCGTCCTTTTGTCCAACATTGTTCAATTGACGATCGAAGACAGCGGCCTCGGCTGCAATTCGTGATAATTCGACTCGAATTGCCAGGGCCTCCTGGGCTGCCAAAGCTTGAAAAAAAGATCGTCGGACTGCAGTCTTGACCCTGAGGTTTTGTTCATCGAGTTCAAGTTCTGCTTGCCGAACGTCCTGCCGGAAAATTTCGCGATTACGCGCAAGTTTGCCGCCCAATAAAAGGTTCTGCTCGATAAAAAATCCTTGCTGGCCGCCCCGAAAAGACCCACCCCGGATTTCTTCTCCCGTATATCCCACGATCGGATTCGGCCATAGGCCCGATTGCTCGTTACGACCTTGGGCCGCGCCGACTTCTGCCTTTGCCTGCCCCAAGGTTGGATTATTTTTCAAGGCAAGCTGCTCAAGTTCTTCCACGCGGACTACTCGATCAGCATGGACCGGCGCCACGCCCAATTGCGGTCGCTTCGGCGGAGGCAACGGCTTCATTTCGTGTTCCATGCCTTCCATCTGCATGCCAGCCTCACTGCTGCTTGTATGTTGGTGGCTTGGTTCTTGTTCTGGAGCGTTTGTTTGCTGCTGAGCTTGTGCGAGAACGACAGAAAAGCTGAGGACTACAAGCAAAACTAACTTCTCCGACGTGCGCTCCCCGTTTTTCGAGGTCCTCATAGCTGGAACTCCATTAGCCTTGATGCGCATGTTCGCTTTCCTCCGGATGCTTTTGGCCTTTCGTTTCGCTTTTGAGCTGCACGATCTTTTCGTAGAGTTCATCGGGGAGGATTCGGACCAGAGTCATCATCCCCATAAAACTTGCGCTCCAATTTTTCGGTAGCCCGTAGTGTTCTGGCCGGGCAACGGCTTCATCCATGCCCATTTCCATAAAGGCATCCTGCGGGAATCCAGGAATCTTGTTTGCGTCAGGGCTGACCGGTGCGGGATGCTGATGTTGTATTCCGACCGTATTTGCGTAGGTCTGCATTTGTTGCATTGCACTTGGTTCATCGAGTCGCATCGGCGTCATCATGCGATCGCGCATCAGGTCCGACATACTGTTCATCATGTGATGAGGAAGATGACAGTGCAGCATCCAATCACCGGGATTGGTCGCCGTAAATTCGATATCTCTCGCTTGCGCCACCCCAACCAAGACAGTATTACCGGGTGCCCAGGTCGACTCTGGTTGTCGTCCGGCTTCCGATCCTGTGACTACGAATGTGTTCCCATGAAGGTGGATCGGGTGATGATCCATACCGAGATTCACCAATCGGACTCGTACCCGACTGCCTTGTCTGATGACCAGAGGAGTGGTGTCTGGCGCGGCTTTGCCATTGAATGTCAGCCAATTGAATTCCATATTGGCCGTGTTCGGTACATCATTGTTCGGGAGAATCGCCCACTCCTGCATGATGATTCCGAAGTCATGGTCTACACGCGGCGACCACTGTTTGGCGGGATGAATGACGAACATTCCAATCATCCCCATCATTTCCTGCATCGCACCATGCGAGTGATAGAAAAACGTCCCAGCTTGGTTCAGTGTGAATTCGTAAACAAATTTTCCTCCTGGAGGCGTGGGCGCTTGACTGATGTAAGGCATGCCGTCCATCGCGACAGGAATTTCCAATCCGTGCCAATGGATACTCGTTGACTCAGGTAACTGATTCTCGAGCACGATGCGTACGCGATCACCTTGATTCACCTCGATGATCGGTCCTGGGCACGACCCGTTGTAACCCCACACTTGCATCTCGCGACCAGGAATCAGCCTCCGCTTTACAGGCTCAGCAATGAGATGAAACTCTTTCGCGCCATCGATTGGTTTCCATGGAAGACGCGCAACATCAGGGGTTTCTACTGGCACAATCGGGCCGCTCCCAATCGTATTAGCGCGCTTTTGGTACGCCTTTTTTTGTTCCCCGAGCAGGCTGGGCGCGGCTGCAAAACCAGCACCCAGGCCCATGACTCGAGCAAGAAAATCTCTTCTGCTCTTCATATTGAAGTCCCTTTATGAAGTGTTCTGGCCTTTGCTAGGCGTCAGTTCACGATGTGGAGAACCGGGAAGACATCTTAAGTCTGCGGCGAATGGACGCCTGAATAGAAGAGAATCAAATTCGCAAGATGGTGAATGCGCGCGAAAAGATACCAGGAGGCTGGGCGGAATTTGCGAAGGATTGGTGAACGGCGAAATCGATTTGCTCAGTCCAATACAACAAGCAATCGGCTTGAACAACTGGATCCGCGTTGCGTAAGGCTACCCGGCTCGATGCTCCTATAAAAGGAAAACAGGCACCCACCGCGACACAATGCCTGTATTGAGCGACAGAAATCTGGGTGATTGAAAATCTTCTCCCGGACATGGATGCGTGGTCATGACCCTTCGCGATTGCAGCGTCGTGCGAATGAGTCGCAACTCCTACCGTTCGCTGTTCCGAGCATTGCGCCTGGCAAATCAAAGCTTCGCGAAAGTGGATTGTGAGTAGAAGGACCACGACAGAAAATGCGATGGTGGACCGTCCGATCACGATACCTACTATCTTACATGCATTCTTTAGTTAAACTGCATCCGATATCCAGTGTCCATCAGTTGGCTGGGGCTAAGCGATGGCAGTCGGTCGCTTTGTTTCGTGGTTGCGCTCTTTGAGGATCATGGGCATTCCGTACTTCGAACGCAGTGTAATGAGGGGCTGTGGCTGAACTCGATGCCCCGGTACCAAATCCAGTTTCCATCTCTTTGCCAAAGTTGCAATTACCAGTACACATTCCATCCACGCGAAAGATTCTCCAATACATTGGCGCCCGCCGGCTCCGAATGGGAAATAGGCACACTTTAGACGTTTCGTCCTTGCGCCAGCGCTCCAACGTTCGGGAATGAAACGAAGCGGGTCAGGAAAAAAGCGTGACTCGCGGTGCGTCACGTATTGGCTCATCAATACAGTTGTGCCTGCCGGAAGATGAAACGGTCCGAGACGAAAATCTTTCAGAGCGCGCCGGCCCATTGCCCAGGCGGGCGGAAGCAAACGCAAAGATTCGGCCACCACCATCTCCGTGTAATGAAGTGAAGCGAAATCGTCGGAGTTCGCCTCCCGGTCATTCAGAAGTTCGTCCACCTCGGCATGCACATTTTTCTCCGCGTGCGGATTCTGACTTAGCAGATACCAGCTCCAAGTAAGCGCATTAGCCACCGTCTCGTAGCCAGCCAGGAAAATCGTTATTACTTGATCGCGCAATCGTCTACCACGGTCCGGTGCCTCCTGCTCTGCATCCATCATCATGTCAAGCAGATCAGGGCAGCTTTCGCGCCTGCCTCTGGTTAGACGGTGTTCTTCTATCATGCGATTGATGACAGCATCCAGCTTGGCTCGTTCTGCAGCAAATCGGCCCACTTTTGGCGCCCTGAAATGAACAAGAACTTCAACCGCTGGAAGCAGTACAAGATAATGATAAAGATCCATGATCCGATTGATGGCTTGCGTTAGTTCCATAACCTCCGGGCCAAGTTGCGTCGAAAACAGCGTGCGGGAAACGATCCCCAGTGAGAGATGCATCATCCGCTGTGATACATCCACCGTCGTACCAGCTTCCCACCGCTGACGTTCCCGAACTGCCTCTTCCACCATCGTCCGGGCATACTCCCGAATCCGCTCTTTGTGGAAAGATGGTCGGGCAGTTGTTCTTTGTTGACGATGATCCCGTCCCTCGCTCGTTATCATGCCCTCGCCCAGCAACATCTTGGTACGCTGCACAGTGCGTTCCTTGACGAAATTGTCGTTTTGCACCAACAGCACTTCACGTATGTAGTCGGGATGATTGAGAAACAGAATGTGTTCGGGCCCAAGCTTGTAGTGAGCGATGTCACCAAAGCGGTTTGCGAGATCCTGAAACAATTGGATCGGGTTATGAGGCCGAAATTTGCGGAAGGCATACCAGAGCAGATTGTGCTCAAGTCCGGGCGGAAAGTGATACTCAGCCAATGTTTTGTTTTTCCAAATCATTCGATCTAATCGTGCATGGAACCATAGAGAAAATTTCGTAACGGAACGTCCATCTGACAACTTGTTTTCACTCCAATTAAATTTTTGCCGCGATTCTTGAGCTGTCTTCAGTTTTTGTCCAATCTGACTTGTAACTACCCTCTCGATAGCTGCTCCCTGGCTTACAGTTGGCTCTTAGGGCAGCGGTGATGTATGACGTCGTCATCGTCGGAGCTGGACTTGCGGGCCTCGCCTGCGCTCGTATCTTGCATGCGCGTGGAGCTTCCCTACTGGTACTCGAGGCTTCGGACGCAGTTGGCGGGCGTGCGCGAACCGATGTAGTCCAGGGTTTTGTCTTAGACCGCGGTTTTCAGGTGCTCCTCACCGCCTATCCTGAAGCACAAAAGATGCTTGACTACGATGTGCTCAGGCTAGGCAAATTCCGGTCAGGCGCACTGATTCGCACGGCTGGACGGTTCCATCACGTAGCAGATCCGTGGCGCTCACCAGGTCACGCACTTTCAACTCTTGTAGCGCCCGTGGGTACACTCAGAGATAAATGGAAAATCGCCCGTCTTCGACGCCATGTCACCGAATCTTCATTATCGCAACTTTTCGAAGAGGCTGAGACATCCACGAACGGTTATCTGGAAGAGTTCGGATTTTCGCCATCGATCCTGGAACGGTTCTTTTACCCCTTCTACCGTGGAATCTTTCTTGAAGATCAGCTCCTGACATCAAGTCGAATGTTCGAATTTGTTTTTCGAATGTTTTCGGAAGGTGAAGCTGCGCTCCCTTTCAGAGGAATGGGAGCAATGGCGCAGTACATTGTGTCGCAGCTCCCACCGAGAAATATTCGGCTTAATACCCGAGTCACGGCGATTTCATCAACTGGAGTGACAACTGCAACCGGAGAACACATTCCAGCGAACGCCACTGTAGTGGCAACCGATTTCATTTCTACAGCCGCCCTAATGCCGGATTTCCACGCGCCAGCCTCTCGTAGCACAGCTTGTCTGTACTATGCGACGGAAACGCCCCCTGTTGCCGAACCAATCTTGGTTCTCAATGGCGAAGGGCAAGGTCCTATAAACAATCTTTGTGTTCCGAGCCTTGTTGCACCTAGCTATGCTCCGCCTGGCCAACATCTCGTTTCCGTGAGCGTTGTAGGAGCAGCTTCTTCCGATCGAACCCTCGAACCCCGAGTGCGCCAGCAACTTTCAGAGTGGTTCGGCGACCAAGTGTCGCGATGGCGTCATCTTCGCACGTACTGGATCCCGAACGCACTTCCTGCACAAACTACGGTCAATCGGGCAAATGGAAAAGCCCGCATCTCGAACGGAATTTACATGTGCGGTGATCACATGGAGACTGCATCCATCAAGGGCGCACTGCGTTCCGGGCGGCATGCCGCGGAGGCGGTCATCGCAGACAATCCCTGAGATTTTTCCACTCACCATCTCGCTTCACAAAAAAGTAATGGGTTGTAACAGGTTGAGCGCTGCCCGGCGCGTCCGAAGCATTGAACTGTCGCCGGCTCCCAGCAAAAATCCGCGTAATTGCTTATGATGGAAGATTGCAATCATCGCTGGGGAGAAAGCAGACGTGGCTGAACAGCAAACGAACGGATTAGAAGTTTTAGAAACACGCGAATGGCTGGATTCCTTGGATTACGTTCTTTCCAAGGGCGGTCCGGACCGAGCTGGCAGGCTATTGCAGCAACTCACCTTACACGCTCGCCGAGCCGCCGGGGTCCATCTGCCATTTACCGCCACTACGCCCTACCAGAACACAATTTATTCGAAGGCCCAGCCGCCATTTCCCGGAAGTCAGGAGATGGAGCGGAGAATCAAGAGCCTGGTTCGTTGGAATGCACTCGCGATGGTCGTTCGCGCCAACAAGATTCAAGAAGGAATCGGCGGGCATATCTCGACCTTTGCTTCTGCTGCGACTCTTTACGAAGTTGCATTTAATCACTTCCTTCACGCCCAGACTGAATCGGGCGATCGCGATATCGTTTATTTCCAAGGACACGCCGCTCCCGGTATTTATGCACGGGCCTTTCTGGAAGGTCGCATCCCTGTCGAAAAGCTCGAAAACTTTCGCCGCGAACTGAAACAAGGCGGCGGCCTCTCGTCTTATCCGCACCCGTGGCTCATGCAGGACTTCTGGGAATTCCCCACAGTTTCGATGGGTCTGGGACCAATTCAAGCCATCTACCACGCGCGCTTCATTAAGTACCTCGAAAACCGTGGCCTTAAGACGTCCACTGGCGGCAAAGTGTGGGCATTTCTCGGCGACGGAGAAATGGATGAGCCCGAGTCCCTTGGTTCTATCACTCTGGCCTCTCGCGAGCGCCTCGACAACCTGATCTTCGTCGTCAATTGCAATCTACAACGACTCGATGGTCCCGTTCGCGGCAATGGAAAAATCGTTCAAGAACTCGAAGCAATCTTCCGCGGTGCTGGCTGGAATGTCATCAAGTGCATCTGGGGAAGTGATTGGGATCCGCTCATTCAGGCTGATCGCGACGGACTGCTTGTTCGACGCATGGGTGAAATCACTGATGGCCAGTATCAGAAATACTTTGTCGAAAGCGGCGCTTATTTCCGACAAAACTTTTTCGGCACCGATCCGCGACTGCTCAAAATGGTTGAGCACCTGTCCGATGAGCAGCTAGCCCGCATGCGTCTTGGCGGACACGATCCCATCAAGGTCCACGCCGCATACAAAGCCGCGGTCGAACACACTGGATCACCGACAATCATTCTGGCCAAGACCATCAAAGGCTACGGATTAGGCGAGGCTGGTGAAGGCAAGAACATCACCCATCAGCAAAAGAAATTGAACGAAGACGAGCTAGCGCTCTTCCGTTCTCGCTTTGGCATTCCAATTCCAGATGATGAACTGCATGAGGCACCCTTTTATCGGCCCGCTGACGACAGTGCCGAGATCAAGTACATGCAAGAGCGCCGTCAACAGCTCGGCGGATATCTACCCCAACGAAAGGTGCGGGCGACTCCGCTCAAGCCCGTGTCGGACGCGCATTTCGAAGAGTTCTACAAAGGTACGGACGGCCGTGAAGCTTCAACAACCATGGTCTTCGTTCGCCTGCTTTCCAAGCTCTTGCGCGATCCGGAAGTCGGCAAGCTGATTGTTCCCATCATCCCCGACGAGGCACGCACGTTCGGCATGGAGGCTCTGTTCCGCCAAGTTGGTATCTACTCGAGCGTTGGTCAACTCTACGAGCCCGTCGACATGGATACACTCCTCTACTACAAGGAAGCAAAGAACGGGCAAATTCTCGAAGAAGGCATCACCGAAGCAGGCTCCATGTGCTCGTTTATCGCTGCCGGAACTGCTTATGCCAATCACGGGATCAACACGATACCCTTCTTTATTTATTACTCGATGTTTGGATTTCAGCGCATCGGAGATCTCATCTGGGCAGCGGCTGATATGCGGTGCCACGGGTTCCTGGTCGGAGGAACAGCCGGCCGGACAACTCTCGCAGGCGAGGGTCTCCAGCACCAGGATGGACACAGCCATGTCCTTGCGATGAGTGTTCCGAACCTCATGGCTTACGATCCCGCCTTCGCCTATGAGATCGCTGTCATTGTGCAGGATGGGATTAAGCGCATGTATGTAGATCAGGAGCCGATCTTCTACTACCTCACTGTGACGAACGAGCCCTTGCCCATGCCGAGCATGCCGGACGGTGATGAAGTTCGCGAGGGCATCCTGAAAGGCCTTTACCGATACAAGAAGTCCGAAGCAAAGGATGCCAAGCTGCACGCCCAGCTACTCGGTAGCGGCACGATCATGTTTGAAGTGCTGAAAGCGCAAAAACTTCTTGGCGAGAAGTACGGCGTCGCCGCGGATGTTTGGAGTGTTACCAGCTACAAAGAACTCTACCGCGAAGCCAACGACTGTGAGCGCTGGAACATGCTTCATCCCGGACAGCAGAGCAAGGTGCCCTACGTCACCCGCACTCTGAAGGACGCTCCTGGTGTGTTCGTCGCCGCATCGGATTACATGAAGGTTCTTCCGGAAAGCATTTCGCAGTGGGTGCCTGGCCGTTTGTGGTCTCTCGGCACGGATGGATTCGGCCGAAGCGAGAATCGCAGCGCTTTGCGTGATTTCTTCGAAGTCGACGCCAAACATATTGTGCTCGCAACCTTGACGGCTCTTGCGCGTGAAGGAAAATATTCGGCCGAAGATGTGCAAAAGGCGATTCGCGACCTCAAGATCAATCCCGAAAAGCTGAATCCAACAATCAGCTAACAAAGGACAGAATAGAAAGTGACGGAATTCAAACTCCCCGAACTGGGCGAAAACATCGAGAGCGGCGATCTTGTTCGCTTGATGATCTCTCCTGGTACCAGCATCAGCGAAGGCCAACCCGTAATGGAGTTGGAGACTGATAAGGCGGTCGTCGAAGTACCCTCTTCAGTGAGCGGCACGGTTAAGGAAGTGCGCGTTAAAGAAGGTGACAAACTGAAAGTTGGACAAGTCATCTTCACGGTCGAGAACGGTGCGTCTCCCGCGAAAGCTCCTGCACAAAAATCTGCGGAACCAAAACAGCCTGCTCCTCCGGCTACTGCAACCGAAGTTGAAGTTCATACAACACCGTCCTCCAACGAACTTGACACTCCGCCCCCTCCGCCTCGCCAACAGCAAACCACTGCTCCTCAGCCAAAGCCTAGTGCACCTGTCTCTGCTGCTCCCGCCAGTGCGTCAGAGTTTGTTTTGCCTGAACTCGGCGAAAACATCGATCAAGGTGACCTCGTGCGATTGATGATTTCACCGGGCACTCGGGTTTCCGAGGGTCAACCGATCATGGAGCTCGAAACCGACAAAGCCGTGGTCGAGGTTCCATCTTCAGTCAGCGGTGTCGTGCGCGACATAAAAGTCAAAGAAGGGCAGAAAATCAAAGTCGGGCAAGTCATCTTCACCCTTGAAACCGGAACAACCGCCGCTCCGCCGCCTCCCAAACGCCAAACCTCACCTGTCGAACACGTGTCTGGCCAGCAAGCCGCACGCATTGCTTTCCAGCTTGCGATGCAAGCGGAAGGAAAGACCGAAGAGCAAGCGCTGCCTCCGGATCAGCCGCCAACGCAGGCTCCGTCGTTTTCGATGCCGACGCAATTAGAGAAAGTGGCAGGCACGGAACACCGTGAACCGGTCCCGGCAGCGCCCCACGTGCGACGTCTGGCTCGCGAGCTTGGTGTAGACATTCACGACGTGAAAGGGTGCGGCCCTGCTGGCCGTATCAGCGAGGACGACGTAAAGGCGCACGCTAAGGGACTGCTTGCCGCCGCATCTGCGGTTCAAACTCCTGTCGCCGGACACTTCGCGCAGCCTTCTCTGCCTGATTTCTCAAAATGGGGCAAGGTCGAGCGCGTATCCATGCGGGGAGTTCGACGCAAAACTGCTCAGCATCTCGCAGAAGCATGGAACGTCATCCCCCATGTCACGCAACAGGACAAAGCGGACATCACAGAGCTTGAACAGCTCCGAGCACGCTTTGCTCCGAAGGCAGAGGAAGCTGGCGGCAAGATGACTGTCACCGCGATCGCGCTCAAAGTGGTCGCCTCCGCCATCAAAGTTTTCCCGCAATTCAACGCCTCGATCGACATGGCGAAAGAGGAAATTGTTTACAAGCAGTACATCAATGTTGGAGTCGCGGTGGACACAGACCGGGGGCTTCTCGTCCCCGTGATTCGCGATGTGGACAAGAAAAATATCGTCGAGCTCGCCGCAGAACTTACGCAGTTATCGAAGAAAGCACGCGACAAGAAACTCTCTCCCGAAGAGATGGAGGGGGGAACTTTCACCATTACGAATTTGGGAGGAATCGGTGGAACGGGCTTTTCGCCGATCGTGAACCATCCAGAAGTCGCAATTCTTGGTCTTTCCCGTTCCAGCATGGAGCCTGTCTGGATCAATCGAAAATTCGAGGCGCGACTTGTATTGCCTCTTTCACTTTCCTACGATCATCGCCTGATCGATGGCGCCGATGCGGCTCGCTTTCTCCGCTGGATCGCAGAAGCTTTTGAGCAGCCATTCCTTCTTTCGGTACAAGGATAAAAATACAAATGTCGGAAACTTCCAACCTTCGTGTTGCAGTCATCGGTGGCGGACCGGGTGGCTACGCCGCTGCCTTTCTAGCAGCAGACCTCGGCTTGAAAGTCAGTCTCATTGATCCCGAAGCCAACCCCGGAGGCGTCTGCCTCTATCGAGGTTGCATTCCGTCGAAAGCTCTACTCCATGTGGCCAAACTCATTGAAGAAGCCGAGCAGTCGAAAGCGTGGGGAATCGAGTATCCCAAGCCGAAAATCAATCTCGATCAGCTGCGCTCTTTCAAAGAGAACGTGGTGAAGAAACTCACCGGCGGACTCGGCCAACTCGCCAAGCAACGCTCCGTTCAGTACGTACAAGGCAAAGCAGCCTTCGTAAATTCGACCACGCTAAAGGTCACGAAAAACTCCGGCGGCGATGAAAATATGACGTTCGATCGCATCATCATTGCCACCGGCTCTCGGCCTGCTGTTGTACCGACTCTAAAAATTGATAGTCCCAGGTTCATGGATTCCAGCGGCGCCCTCAACCTGCCTGACATTCCGAAATCGCTTCTGGTCATTGGCGGTGGATATATCGGATTGGAACTCGGTTCTGTTTATGCCGCCCTCGGGACGAAGGTCACTGTAGTCGAGATGCTTTCCGGCATTCTTCCTGGCGCAGATCGCGATCTCGTTCTTCCTCTTCACAAACGGATGGAAAAGCTTGTCTCGGCCATCATGGTTAACACAACAGTGAAATCACTAAAGGAAGACAAGAACGGGATCAAAGCAACCTTTGAGGGCGCGGACGTAAAAGAAAAGGAACAGATTTTCGACCGCGTGCTGATGTCCGTGGGTCGTAAACCGAACTCCGAGATTCCTGGGCTCGACAAAACGAAAGTGAAAGTCAACCCGCGCGGATTTATACAAGTCAACGAGCAACTTCAGACTGACGACCCAGCGATTTATGCCATCGGCGATGTCGTCGGAGAACCGATGCTGGCGCATAAAGCCACCCACGAAGGACGAACCGCAGCTGAGGCAATCGCGGGACATAAGGTCGCGTTCGAACCAAATGCAATCCCAGCTGTTGTCTTCACAGATCCCGAAATCGCATGGGCCGGCCTTACCGAGACACAAGCCAAGGAACAAGGCAAGGATTACAAAGTGGCGAAATATCCTTGGGGTGCGTCTGGACGCGCAATCACGCTGGATCGTCCAGAGGGAATGACCAAGCTCATCATTGATCCAAAAACAGAGCGTGTCCTTGGGGTCGGAATTGTAGGCGCTGGCGCTGGTGAACTTATTGCAGAAGGTGTTCTCGCAATAGAAATGTGTGCCACGGCTGCCGACCTCGGCCTCACGATCCATCCTCATCCGACATTGTCGGAAACGATTATGGGTGCTGCCGAAGTTTTTTATGGGCAGGCTACTGACATTTATCGACCGAAGCGTTGAGAACTCGGCCTCAACTCCGGACGACTGAGTTTGATGCTCTCCACTTTCTGTAAAATAGTGGCTCGCCAAATTGCATAATCTGCGACGCGAGAACGCGTCCCTTTCCGTCTGGAGATGTTCATGCGTTACTGGTCAGTAGGCTTGCTCGGCATCATTCTGCTCAGCGCGCTCGCCGCTTCTCCGCAAGCGTCGAAGCCCAACAGTGGGAACGGAAATAACACCGAGGTCGCCGCGAACGCCGATCCACTCGGCCGCTCGACGCCTGCAGGAACTGTATTTGGATTCCTCCAGGCATGCCAATCTTCCAATTACAAGACGGCCGCTCACTACCTCCACCTCTCCCCCTCTCGACGTCAATCGCAAGGACAAGAACTTGCTTCCGAACTGAAGTCCTTGATCGATTCCAGTGGCGGCAACGTCAGCCTGAAACGCATCAGCACGCGGGCAGAAGGTGATCCGCAGGAAGGAGTGGCGCTCGATCAGCAAAATCTGGGCACGCTCGTCGCCGGCGATCGGGAAGTGCCACTGACCCTGGAGCGCGTGTATGACCCATCCGTCGGTGGAAGGATCTGGTTAGTCGCGGATGAAACGCTCGCCCGCGTTCCGGACGTTTATGAACAATTCGAGGGTCATCAGATTGAGGGGAAGCTTCCCAAGTGGTCTGTAGAAAAACAACTGTTCGGTATAGCTGTCTGGCAATGGCTTGGACTTCTACTTTCCATCCCGCTTGCCGCGATGATTGCGTGGGTAGTGGTCAGGTTATTTCAGGTTCCTCGCTTGCTTTGGCTTCAGCGTAAAGGCTTAGCTACCAGCGAGCGTTGGAGCGAGACAGCAAGTCCTCTGTGGTTGCTGTTGTCAACTGTGACCAACCGCATCCTCGTTGCTTTTCTCAGCATTCCGCTTCTGCAAAGACATTACTACGCCCAGTTCACTTGGATTGTTTTTGTTAGCGCTTTCTTCTGGTTCTTGTGGCGACTCACGGTCCGTTCCATGAGGCTGCTGCGTACGCGCGCTATTAGCACCGGGCGCACGGGCACGGGCTCCTTGATGATCTTGGGAGAGCGAATCCTGAAAGTACTGATCATCATAGGCGCGATCATCAGCGTTTTGGGCCTCCTTGGTTTCAATCTGACGACCGCTCTTGCAGGTCTCGGCATCGGCGGAATCGCTATCGCTTTTGCCGCTCAGAAAACCTTAGAGAATCTCTTCGGTGGGGTCTCCATTCTCGGCGACGAGGTGCTTCGAGTCGGTGACACGTGCCAGTTTGGAGATCGCGTGGGCACGGTAGAAGACATCAGCTTGCGCTCGACGCGCATTCGCACAACCGAACGCACCGAGTTGTCTATCCCCAACGGTGCGCTCGCCACAATGAACGTCGAGAACCTGACCCGTCGCGATAAAATTCTTTTCAAAACAAACCTCGGACTGCGCAGCGAGACCTCAACGGACCAGCTACGCTTTGTGCTCGCCGAAGTCCGACGCATGCTCTACGAGCATCCGAAAGTGGAGACCTCCAGCGCTCGCATTCGCCTTATTGGTATCGGCCAAAGCTCTCTCGACTTGGAAGCATTCGCGTTCATTCTCACGCAGGATTTCGGAGAGTTCGCCGCCATTCGTGAAGATCTGCTATTTCGAATCATGAGCATCGTCGATCAGTCAGGGTCTGGCTTTGCATTTCCATCGCGCACGGTCTATCTCGGACGTGATCCCGGGATCGACGATCAAAAAGCGGAGGTGGCGGTCCAACAAGTGGAGAAGTGGCGAGATGACAAGCAACTCCCATTTCCCGATTTCGCCGCTCCTGAGATTTCGTCGTTCAGGGGCTCGATAGAATATCCTCCAGCGGATTCGGCGCTCGGAAATGGTCGGAAAAAAGCCTGAGAATTTTTACGACAATGTCGTTTAACAGGACACATCTGATGCGAGTTCTTCTCTGCCTTTTGCTAATCCCTGTGCTGCTACACACAGCTTGCACACACAAAACAACCGTGACTCCAGCTTCGCTGAAAGCCGCAATTACCGGCAATGTCATGTATTTGGAACGTATCGTTTTGCCCCCGAATGCCGTCGTGCAATTAGAGTTGCAGGACGTCTCGCGAGCCGATGCACCTGCGATCGTCTTAGGTCAGCAGACAATCGCGGCGAGCCATCAGGTGCCGATTCCATTTCGCATTGAATATGACCCCTCACAAATACAGGAAAGTCACTCGTACGTGATAAGAGTGCGAATCACTATCGAAAACCAGCTTCGATGGACGAATACGACTACGACAAGGGTCTTAACCGGTGGAAATCCGAAACAGGACGTAACGATTCGCGTCTCTCCGGTTAGCTCTTAGGCCCTTTGTTCCTATCTTTTCCTCACGTAAAGAAGCTCTTACCAGCGTAACTTGCCCAGCCTTGTTTCGACCCCTAGCATGGTGCAGTTATGCCCGATCCGGTCTTGCTGCTTTCAAAAGACGAGCAGGCCGTCCATGTCGTGAGCCAGGTGCTCGCCGAACTGAGCTTCGCCGTGGAACGGCCCGCGGACGCAACTTCCGCCGTAAGCGAAATCGAAAAACGAGCGTTCAGCGCCATTCTGGTGGACTGCGATGACGCAGCTTCGGGCAAAGCGATCTTTGATGCTGCGCGCCACTCGAATGGGAACAAGCAAACACCTGCTATTGCAATCGTGAGCGGTCGCACCGGTTTGCCAACTGCTTTCCGATTGGGCGCAGGTTTCGTAGTCACCAAGCCTGCTTCCCTTGATCAGGCGCGACACGCGCTGCGAGCCGCAACAAGCCGCATAAAGAAAAATATCGTTGCTCCACAAGAAACGACAGCCGTCGCGTCCACGCCTGTTCTCGCGAAAGCGGCAGCGGCAACATCAGCAGCGAGCGGAGACGGAAAAACGCAGACGACCGCACCCAAAGCAGATCAGTCCAGACCAAGCGCGAACAGCAGCTCGAAGACTTCGTTCGTTTCTGCAAGTGCGGCGGCTCCAGCTCCGGCTCTCGAGCAAGCGTCCGAAAAGTCCAAGCCCAAAGCTCCAGCAATCCAAGCACGGCCAACCGTCGCTCGCAAAGTAGAGGATGATCCCGTTCTGGCGGACCTGGATGAACTTGAAAATCCACTGCCGCTTTCCGGAGCACCGTATTCAGATCTAAAGATGAAGCGTCGAACTCCTGTCTGGGCACTTATGTTGGTGCTGCTCTCACTTGCTGGGGCGGGCGGATACGCAGCCTTCATGATGGTGCCTGAGTTCCGGAACTTCGTTTGGGAACAATATGTTCAGGTGCGCATCATGATCGGCAAACCATTGCCTTCACCGCCGCCTCCGGCCAAGCTATCACCGAAACCAGCGCCGAAACCTGTGTCACCATCGGACGACCAAACGACGGGAACTTCTGCATCTGAGACGTCTCTGACGACTTCGCCTGATTCTGCAACTTCCTCACAAACCGGTGCAGCGCCAAGCAGCGCTTCATCTGGATCGCAATCTCCTCACGGGTCAGCGAGCACCGCGAATCCCCAGCATTGATGCGCCTTCTGAAGGCTTCCTTATTACTGGCGTAACTTGCCGGTCGCTCCGTTCGTACCTACGATTGGTTTCGTATGGGTTACCAAGCATTACTCTTCTGCCCCGATGAGAAGCTCGCACGCGTCGTCACACAAGTGTTGAGTGATCTCGAATTCAGTGTAGAAACCGCCACTGAACCCTTCGCTGCCGTGAAGAAGCTGATGGCTCAGCATTTTGACGCTGTTGTGGTCGACTGCGATAACGAGCAGAACGCGACCCTGCTGTTCAAGAGTGCGCGCAATTCGAGTTCCAACCAGTCCTCGCTTGCGGTCGCTGTAGTGGAGGGTCAGGCAGGAGTAGCAAAAGCTTTTCGGATCGGGGCGAACCTGGTCCTTACGAAACCCATTAACGTTGAGCAGGCAAAGGGAACTTTGCGCGTTGCGCGCGGTCTCTTACGCAAAGCAACGGACCCGAAAGCATCCTCACTACCGAAAACAGATGCTTCACAGAAGCCCGTTGCGTCCTTGCAACAGCCAGCCTTCAAACCAAAGGCTCCTTCGTTCACACCACCTCCGCCAGCGCTGAGAATGGCCCCGCTCGAATCGGAACGCGAGCCCGAGCCCGCTCTCGATGCTTCGGATGCTGCGATGCTCGAGTCACTTCCGGGACCTGTAACCCCGACCGTAGACTCGACGACTTCAAGCGATTTCGCGTGGCAAGCGCCGAAACAAGCGTCCGGTACGATGGCCGCAGCGCTGCAACGCGCTGCTGAAGCAGCGGGAAAAAAATTCGAAGTTCCAGTAGCGCCGAAACAGACTTTCACACAAGCCCCAATCCAAGCCTCTTCGGTAGGGTCTTCGGGAGCGGCCGCTGCTCCTGCGAAGGCACGAGAACTATTTGAAAGCCCAGCATCGCCGGCCGTTCACCCGGAAGAACCAACGGTCGCCAGCACGACGTATTCGGAACCCGAAAACTCCACTCCCTCATTCGGTGCATTTCTGACCGAGGATGACGAAGAACAGGAACCGAAGAGCAAAAAACCTTACTTCATCGTGGCCGCCATCATCATCGCGGCTGGCATGGCCTTCTACGGCTGGAGCACGAAACAGAGTTCTCCAGCGCCTGCACCTTTAGCGCAATCTGTTGCTTCGTCGCCGACGACAGAGAATGTTCCGGCGCCAGCACCTGTCACTTCGGCCCCGACACAAATCAATTCTGCGCCCGCTGTCGAACCACAAAAGCCTGAGCACCAAACTGCGGTGAACGTCTCGAAACCGAGTCCGGCTGCAAAGAATACCCAGGTCGCTGAAGACACGGTCACAAGAGTTGCGCCTCTCGTCGTGAAGAGCGGCGCGTCACAAGGACAAAAAGCCGAAGCCTCCAGTGAAGCGAGCCCACAAGCTCCTGGAGCGCTCAGCATCGCCTCGTCTTCTACCGATCAGAACGCATTGAATAGCCTGGTTGCGAGCACGCCAGTTGCAGTCCCAGGTCGCTCGCAGCAAACTCTGCGCATTTCTCAGGGTGTTTCGCAGGGACTCATCCTTAAAAGAGTGCAGCCTGTTTACCCATCGTCTGCGATGCAGATGCGCATTCAAGGTGCGGTGCAACTTCTTGCCACGATCAGCAAAGAGGGACGGATCTCGAACTTGACTGTGCTGAGCGGAGACGGCGTGCTTGCTCGTGCAGCGTCCGACGCCGTTCGCCAGTGGAAATACAAACCGTACTACCTCAATGGTGAGCCGGTCGAAATTCAGACGCAGATCACAGTCAATTTCAAGCTGCCGAACTAATCACGACGGCCCAACTTCAAGCGAGCTTTCGGGGAACCTTTCTCTTTCAAAGGAACTCCCACACTGCCCATATGCTGGCACGCAGCTGCACAGCTCTGGCAGCATAGTAACCAAGCTGTTATCAACCAGCTACCAACGGGTATACCCTCCCCCATATCTCGATCTTTGGGAATCAGCAACTTACGAAAAAATTCCCGCCAGATCTTTGAGTAATAAGCACTTAAAGGCAAAATATTCCGGAATAAGGAGTTAGCTCGCTTCTCTCACAGCTTTCAGCCCTCAGCCATCAGGCTTCAGCTGAATTCTGGAGAGACGCTAAATTCATGTGCAGACGGAATGCCGCATCGGATTCTGAAGGCAAGGGGCGTGCGCGGGTTGCAACAGCGCTATCAGACGTTAGCTTTTAGCAGCTTAGCCGAGAGGCGATGGGAAGAGACTCGAAGAGTGAAAGGCTGACAAGCGTAAGAAGATGAGGAAAGACCCCGCTCAAGCCAAAACCGGGCTTGAGCGGCCACCCGACCTTTCAGAGGTGAGCGGGCCGCCGGGGTGTCATGCGCCGGGGGCCGGACGAACCTGCGACGGCTGATCGTCGAAGTAATAGTAATCAGAACAGCGGTCGATGATTCGGCCTTCTTTGTTTATGACTCGTCCTTCTTTGTCCGTTAGTGGATTCTTAGGACACTGAGAAAATCTAAGGACGCCGGTCGCCGTGACGAGTTTGCCACGCATCTCAGCGGAGGATTCCCAATCAGATGATCTTCCCGGGAAAAAATAAATTTCCTGCTGATTGTCAAGCAAGACATACCACCCGATCTTGCTAAACCCAACTTTCCCGTGAACCGTAATCTGTTTCCCGATCATTGCTTGCCCGATCTCATTAGAGGTTGGAGATGCGCCATCGGATGCCGTCGTAGATTTGGAAGGTCGATTCGTACTTACAGGAGTCGAGCCCGGCTGGTTACAACCTCCTGCTAAAGCAACGATGGCGACCGCGATGATGATTAAACTCAGCTTTTTACCAACCAAGAATGCGGAGGCCTGTGACGGGGCACCGTTGTCAGCGCAAGATCCCTCGACTCGCTCGAGCGAACGCGAGTCTTCGGGATGACGCCCGTTGCGCAGTACGGCATTGAGGCGAGAGGCCAATGCAAGCGACATGTAAAAGCAGGTCCTTCGCTGCGCTCAGGATGACAAATGCTAGATCAATCTTGACCAGCAAAAAAGGGCCGACTGAAGTCGGCACCTTTTCTGGCGTAATCACTTATTCCCTCTCGAGGATCTCGTCAATCGCTACCTTGCCGCCCTTTTCCACCGTGATTACTTTGTGGATTGACTTGAAGCCGGTAAGCGTGATGTCGACGATGTAGTTACCCGGCCCAAGCATGAACTCTGAAGGCGAAGGCTTATCCAGGATGCGACGGTTGATCGCAATCTGAGCTCCCTTGGGCTGTGTCTTGATCGCGACTGTTCCCATTCCAGCGGACGAATCTCCGCCACCAAACAGTTTCTTGAATTTACCGACTGTTTTGATGTCGTCGACATTGCCAAGAGCCCTCAGGGTGGGTGCAACGTGCACCGTTTGTCCAGCCACCATGTCGGCGGTCACAGTCTCATCCAGAAATCCCTGTTTCCGAACGAGAACCGTATGGGTGCCTTTTTCAAGATTCAAGGTCGCTGGTGTGACATGGCCGGAATCTTTTCCATCGATGAACACGGATGCCCCGGCAGGTTGGCTTGTCACAGAGAGCGTCGCCGCGATCGGTGTGAGGTGCACGACTACGAACGATTTGCTTCCGGAGCTAACGTCGACGGTCCGCGTTTCAGTGCTGTAACCCTGCTTCAGCACCGAAACCGTGTGTTGACCCGGCGCTACTCCGGGCAAGCTGAAGGGCGTTACCCAACTGGTATCGGCGCGGCCGTCCACTTGTACCTGTGCACCCTCGGGCGTTGAGTCAAGCGCGAGAACACCTGGAACAACAGCCACGGGCACAGGAGCTGGCGCCGCTTTCTTGCCTTTATGCTTTACGGGAATTTGGACGACATCCGGCTCAGCCACGGCCTGTTGCTCTTGTTGCTCAGGCTCGGCGACTGGTTGCGGCGCAGGTGTTGGGCCAGCAGTCTGGACTGACGCCGCGCTCTTCCGCGCCGGCTTGGAATCATACTCCGAATTTTGCGAATACATTCGCCACGTCACGCCAAGCGCAATGACAAGAATCAAGATCACTGCTCCCATGACCGAGTACGCCATGAGCTTGGGCGGTACAGTCTTGATTTCTTTGATTGCCTTTTCGGCGGCAACACGAGGCTGCACCCTGGGCTTTTCCTGTTTCGGGCGAAGCGCAACCGGAACCGGTTCTGGCTCGGGCTCCTCGTGGACGACTTCTGGTTTTGGGGCTACGTACGTTTGCTTCAGCGGCGGCAATTCGTCAAGATCCGAGAAGCTCTTGGTCGGCGCTGCGCTCCCACTCTCCATGGCGGCCATCATGGGATCGACGGCAATTTGAGGCGCCTCGGCCTCGGCTGGAGCAGCGGACATCTGCGCAGCGCTGTGAAACGCTTCTAATGACTCTTTCGTCACCGAGCTAACAAAAGTTTGGGTCGCGTCGGCGCTCTCTTGCTCAACCGGTTGAGTAAAGGTGCGCCGGCTTGTGTTGGCAGCACTGGCAGCAGCAGCGGCCGCTTTCACGAATTGCCGGTTATCGCTTGGAGCTTGGTAAGCCGTCGCTGGATCAGCGTTTGTCTCGCTCCCGCTATGCTCTTGTTGTGCGGAAGCAGCAGTCTTCACCGCGCGTGGTGCTGCTACAGCTGAGGAAGGTTTTGCCTGCACTGAATTCGTAAATTTCGCCGATGCGCCTGCTTGATTCGCGGGCGCGGCAGGTGCGCGAACCGGGGCTGCAGGTTTTGCTGCGCTGCTCTTATTTTCCTTGCATTTCTCGAGATCGTCCAGCAGTTCACGCCCGCTTTGATAGCGCTCTTCCGGAGCCTTCGCCAACGCTTTCATAATCAGCGCGCTGACAGCAGGCTGAATCTTAGGATTGACCTGACACGGAGCAACGGGATTCTCGTGCACGATGCTATGCAAGACAGCTTCTGAGGTTTCCCCGTCGAATGCCTTCCGATCGGTGACCATCTCATAGAGAATGGCACCCCAGCTAAAGAGGTTTGAACGTAGGTCGACCGGATTCCCCTGCACCTGCTCTGGGGATTGGTAATACGCGTTACGGCTCGGGGCGCTCGTCGCGACGGAAGATGCGGAAGACATAATCGAGATCCCATAACCCAGGATCTTGACCAGTCCATCCCACTGCACCATGACCTTATCGGGCTCGAGGCTGTGATGAACTACTCCGCTGGACGCGGCGTGGTCGAGCCCTGCGCACATCTGGCGGCTGATATCGAGCAAATCCCAGATGGAAAAGCCTTCATGTCGCGCAAGCATGTTGGCGATGCTATTTCCCTGCACGTATTCCATCGCCGCACAGAATTGGTTTTCGATCTGACCCGCGCCATATAACAGCGCTGCGTTTTGGGAAGTGAGCGATTTTGCGCTTTCTACTTCAGCCAGTACCTGGTCGCCGAATGCCTTGGCGTCATCCTCAGGCATATCGAGATGTACGGTCTTGAGAGCAACGACCTGATTGCTGCTGGAATCGTTCGCCTTGTAAATGGCGCCTCGCGCAGACTTGACGATCTCACTCAAAATCTCGAAGCGCCCGATTTGCGTAGACATCTTTTCAGCCTCATGCAGGCGTAGATACGCCACCTTGCGGCACACGCTGCGCGCAGCGAACCCGGAGGGGAGGACATACGTAGAATAGCCCGCTCAGTACTACCCACGGGAATTACGAAAGTACCCCTCGACGCGTTGGACTTCAGGGGATTAGCGATTGAGACTGGCTGATGCCGAGAGGAGCCACTCCGAAACCATTTGCCGCATTTTCCCGCCTTCCATGCGGCGGCGGACGGCATCCAGGATTTCCAGATGAACTTCCTGGCTTCGCCCGCGCAGCCCGACCCAGTACGGAGCGTAGAGGTCGCCGGGCAACGCGGCTGCGTTCAGGTGAAGGTCCCGCATCTTAAAAAAACCATGGGAGTACAGCGCGCGCCTGACAGCGGATAGGACTAAATCATTCGCTTTGTTGTCGTCCACGGCAACCTCCAAAACATTGCGCGACTCGACCAACTCCGTTTCGGGGACGCTGTCAAACCTGAATACGTCAAGCGTCCCATTCACAACATCAAGAGCGAAGAATTCTGTCTGGCTTGCACCGCCATTTTTGATCGCTACTTCGAAAAGACGAAAAGGGATATGGATAGCGGCGACCGATCGAAGCGGTCCAAACGCAAGGTCGCGAGTGAACTTCGAAAGCGAACCTCCGGCGAATTGAGATTTCGCCTCTTCGATAGAGACATTCGCTTTAAGACTGCGAATGCGATGCATATCCGCATTCTACGCATTTTGGGAGGCTAGTTTTTTACTCTGGTGAATAATGATGGTTGCACTCAGTGGCGCCCGGCGTTGTCGTTAAGCTTCACGATAGTCTATCCTCGTAACAGGTCCAGAACGCAGTAATCCGGCTCCGTCTCACATACATTTTCAGGGCCTCCGCGTAGTCTGGACGACCACTGCAGGAGCAAACATGGCACTTCCCGCAAACGATCTGCGAGAAACTCCAAAAGCCCGGGATCTGAGCGGCCTGCGGATTCATGATTCTGCCCGTGGAGAGCGCAATTTTCGCTGGCTTCGATGGGTCTTTGTGGCGATTGGTGCGCTGTTGCTCGTTTCGGGTGCGGTTTATGAAATCCGGCACAGAGCGCCGGTGGTTGAGGTGACAACGGTCCATGCTTCGTCCGCTCAGGAACGAGCCGCACTGCTCAACGCAAGCGGCTATGTCACCCCACGCCGCCGTGCCACTGTGGCTGCAAAAATTACAGCTCGTGTGGAGCAGGTCCTGACGGATGAAGGAATGCACGTCAAAGCCGGGCAGGTGCTCGCGACTCTCGATTCGTCAGATGCGCAACGACGACTGTTGTCCGCCAAAGCGGATCGAGATGCGACGTCCGCTCAGCTTGCTGACCTTCGTGTGAACCTGACCAACGCGGAACGCGAACTGAAGCGCGCGCGGACTCTTCGAGATCAGGGCGTAGCAAGTCAGCAGACATTTGATCTGAATCAGACTGCAGCGGATAGCTTGCGGGCTCGCATCGCTTCAACAGAAGAACAGGTGCGAGCGGCAGATGCGCGGATTCAGATCGCGCAACAGGACATTGATAACTGCATCGTTCGCGCGCCATTCGATGGCATCATCGTTTCGAAAGACGCCCAGCGCGGCGAGATGGTGTCGCCGATATCGGCGGGAGGCGGATTCACGCGCACCGGCATTGCGACGCTTGTCGACATGAACTCGCTCGAGATTGAGGTCGATGTCAACGAGTCGTACATCGCTCGTGTGAAAGATGGCCAACCCGTGACCGCCGTTCTCGACGCGTATCCAGACTGGCAGATTCCGGCGAAGGTGCGCACGATCATTCCGTCTGCGGATCGTCAGAAAGCTACGGTCAAGGTTCGCATCACATTCGATAAGCTCGATCCGCGCATTCTTCCGGATATGGGCGTGAAGGTGTCGTTCCTCGACGATGCTCCGGCACAAAAGCAAGCAGCATTGATCGTCGTCCCGACAGATGCTTTGCGGGATGAGAATGGAAAGAAGATCGTTTTTCTCTACAAGGATGGAAAAGTCGAACGCCGTGCGGTGAAGGCGGGCCAACCTCGCGGGAGTGGAACAGAGATTCTTGCCGGTCTTAGCGAAGGAGATCAAGTAATCGTAAAGGCGCCGGAGCAATTGCGCGATGGTGATTCTGTGGACGTGAAAAAGTAAGGAGCATTGCATGGTTCGTGTGGACGGGCGTGGGACCGATAGCCTGGTGAAAGTCCGGGGACTGGATAAGAAGTATCAGCGCGGCAGCGAAGAGATCGATGTGCTGCAAGGGCTCAATCTCGATGTGGATGCTGGGGACTTTGTCGCGTTTATGGGTCCCAGCGGTTCGGGCAAAACGACGCTGCTGAATTTACTCGGCGGGCTGGACGTTCCTTCGCGCGGGAGTATTACGGTTGCGGGGGATGAGATCACGAATATGTCCGCCAGCCGCCTGACGACCTGGCGGGCGCGGCATGTCGGCTTTGTGTTTCAGATGTACAACCTGATTCCGGTGATGACGGCGTTTCAAAATGTGGAGTTACCACTGCTGCTCACAAGATTGTCTTCTGCAGAGCGGCGAAAGCATGTGGAAACGGCGCTGACGGTCGTGGGGCTTGCCGATCGTATGCATCATTATCCGCGTCAGCTGTCAGGAGGACAGGAACAGAGGGTTGGTATTGCTCGGGCGATTGTGGCTGATCCGACTTTTCTGCTTTGCGATGAGCCCACGGGGGATCTTGATCGCAAGAGCGCAGATGAAATCTTGGATTTGCTGACCCGGCTTTCGCGGGAGTATCACAAGACGGTGCTGATGGTCACGCATGATCCGCTAGCCGCGCAACGTGCGGACACGACACTCCACATGGATAAGGGAGTGTTGATGGAGGGTACGAAGAATCCACAGATGGCCGGGAGAGTTGCGCAATGAAGTACTTCCCCATCCTACTCGCAAATTTGTCGCGTAAGAAAATACGGACGATTCTCACGCTGGGTTCGTTTGTTATCGCTCTGCTCTTATTTGGAGTTTTGGCGGCAGTGCGAACTGCGTTCAGCCAGGGGGCTGATATCGCCAGCGTGGACCGGCTTGTGGTGCGTAATAAGACATCGATTATTCAGCCGCTGCCGCTTGCCTATCGGGATCGCATGTTGCGGATTCAGGGCGTGCAGGAAGTCACCTACCTGAACTGGTTTGGCGGCGTGTATCAAGATGAGCGCAATTTCTTTCCGCAAATGGCGGTTGACGTTCCGACGTATAGAAAAGTGATCACGGATCTTGCGGTCACCGACGCAGAATGGAAGGCGTTCGAAGACGATCGGCAGGGTGCCATTGTCGGCGAATCAATCGCAAAGCGTTTCAATTGGAAGATTGGCGATCACATTCCGATAAAAGGGGTCATCTTCCAGGGACCATGGGAATTTAATCTGAGGGGCATTGCGAAAGGGAGTGGGAACGCGGGAGAGATCCTTCCATTTCTTTTTCACGAAGAGTACCTCGAAGAGCGCCGGACTTTCGGGAAGGGCACGGTAGGGTGGTATGTAGTGAAGATTGCGAACCCAACAGACTCCACTCGTATTTCGAAGCAGATTGACGAGGAGTTCAGCAATTCGCCGTTCGAGACCAAATCCGACAGTGAGAAAGAATTCGCTGCCAGCTGGGGCAAGCAGCTTGGGAACATTAAGCTGATCATCATGACGATTGGGGCGGTCGTCTTTTTGACTTTGCTGCTGGTGACCGGGAATACGATGGCGACCGCGATTCGGGAACGCATCCGCGAATTGGCTGTCTTCAAAGCAATAGGCTACTCCGATAAATTCGTCCTCTGGCTCGTGCTCGCCGAAGGACTCACGATTGCTGTTCTCGGTGGGATTGTGGGCTTGGGCCTTGCTCTAGCCCTATTGCCCGGCATGAGTCGCGCGCTCGCGGGAATGCTTCCACCGCTCGCCATTCATTCAAGCGACATAGCGCTTGGCGTTTTCTTCACCTTTCTCGCGGGACTTTTTGCTGCGGTACTTCCGGCAATGTCTGCCATGCGACTGCGCGTCGTCGATGCGCTCCGGAGGGTGTGATGGCGATTCCGATCAGCTATAACCTTCGCAGTTTGCGCGCCCGCTGGCCTTCAACCGTGGTTGCCGTTCTTGGAATCGCAGGCACCGTTGGCGTGTTTGTCGCCATGATGTCTTTGGCGAAAGGGTTCAAGTCCACACTTGTCGCTTCGGGTTCGCCTCACAATGCGCTGATTCGCCGCGCTGGTTCGACTTCCGAGATGGATAGTGGTTTCGATCTCGCGCAAGTCCGCATTGTGCAGGACGCCAAGGGTATTGCGCACGACTCCGATGGACCACTTGTCAGTCCCGAAGTAGTAGTGGTTGCTGCTTTTCCGCTTAAATCGACGGGAACGGACGCGAACGTCCAGGTTCGAGGTGTTTCTCCAATCGTCCTCAAGGTTCGCGACCAGGTCAAAATCGTGCAGGGACGTTTTTTCCGACCTGGCTTGAACGAACTCATCGTCGGCAATAACGTGGATAAGGCTTACGCCGGATTTGGACTTGGGCAGACTGTTCTTTTCGGTGGCGGACGGTGGACGGTTGTCGGTGTCTTCGACGCAGGTGGAAGCGCATTTGATTCGGAAATCTGGTGCGACGCAGCAGTGCTGAACGATGTTTACAAGCGTCCCACGAATATTTACCAATCCGCGACAGCCAGGCTCACGTCGAACGGCGCGCTCACGGACCTTAAGGACACTTTGTCGGCTGATCCTCGTGTGACAGTGCAGGCAGACCGGGAGATCGAGTATTACGAGAAAGAGTCCCGGGTGGTAACAACCCTCATTACTGTACTGGGCACACTGGTCGCAGGCGTCATGGGAATCGGCGCGATCTTCGGGGCGTTGAACACGATGTACTCCGCTGTTGCGGAACGGGGACGCGAGATCGCGACGATGCGCGCACTCGGATTTGGATCAGCTAGCGTAGTTCTCTCTTTCGTCTTCGAGGCTCTTTGTATCGCTCTCATAGGCGGCATCATCGGGTGCATCGGAGTTTTGCCGCTGAATGGTTTCACAACCGGGACCATGAACTGGCAGACTTTTTCCCATCTCGCTTTCGCTTTTAAGATCACGCCGGTCTTGATGGCTGTCGGAGTTATCTTTGCTCTTACGATGGGAATCCTGGGCGGCGTACCGCCAGCAGTTAGAGCGGCACGCGCCAACGTGGCAACGGCTCTCCGCGAGCTTTAATAGTAAATACCTGATTCCCGGTAGATCACGATTGCGCTTTCCACAGGCGCTACTGTGTTTTCTGTACCGCCGATTACTCGCATCCTGAAAAACTTTCTCAAGATTTACCTGTATCACCCCGCATTTTTACCGGTTTTACGCGATACACGAGGGTGGCAAGGCGCTTGCATTATTAGAGACGCAAGGAGGCGGCCATGCTGAAATTACATACTGACAAGATCGGCGATATGTTCATCATCGAGTGCGAAGGCAGCATTGTTAAGCAGCACGCGATCAGTCGTTTGTACGACTGTGTTGTCTCGCACACCGACTCGAAGATCATCGTTCTGGATTTGTCTGAATTATTCGATATTTCACACAGCGCAATCGAAATGCTCGTTTCACTCCAGAGATGGTCCGTATGGAGTGGTATTCAGCTGAAGGTTTTCAACCCATCAAGCGCCCTACGGTTCAAACTGCGCCAAGCGAAAGCAAAACCGGAGTTCGACATTGCGCCGCTTCCCGAAATGATGCATTTGTTGTCCGAAGCGGATCACCGTTATGCGATGCACATGGACGATCACGGCGAGTTTCATGGCACACCATATCGTGACTACGGCATAGCTGCTTAATTTCAAGTTCTGCCACCGGCAGGCCGCTATCTCGCGCGCGCCACTTCTCGTTTCTTTTCACGCGCGCGTTGCTCCCGCGCGGCGACGACTCCGACAGCGCTCATCCACGCCAACCCAGCGGCGTAGCCCGCCACGATATCGCTGGGATAGTGAACTCCCAAGTACACCCGTGACAATCCAATAAGGGCAACCAGAACGCCCGCCACTGCCCAGATGAGACCTCTTACCCATCTCCTCTCGATGGACTGTGTGATCAGCCCGGCAACAAATCCGACAAAGCAAAGTGTGACGAGCGCATGCCCACTCGGGAAGGAATAGGTATCAGGAGCAGGAAAACCGAAATAAGCAATCGGTCTTACTCGGCGAATAAGAAGCTTCAAAACGCTATCCAGCATCCCCGCTCCGAACATGGTTACCGCGAGCAGGCGGGCATCTTGCCTCCTTCGAAGAGCGAGCAGAATTCCCAGCAGGACAATCGTTTCGGCGAGAATGATGTACCAATTCCCCAGCATGGTAATTCGCAGCATCCATGGAGTGCCCCATGTGGGCGCGTGAGCGTGGATGAATTCCCGGATATAGATGTCGAAGTGCTGAGTATTCGAGGTGAGTACGTGTGCGGCCAGCCAACTGAATACTGCTAGTGCGGCCAGCGTTATGAGGAGGCTACCAAATGCGCTGAGAATCGCGCGCCGTTCAACCGCGGGAATATCCGCGAGCGACTGGGCCATGCTCTACAGCGTATCAAAGCGGGCCCAGTCTGCGGTTATTTCGATTACGCCCGCGGCAATGTACTTTCATCGGTTGCGCCGCTGCGTTCGCCGGCTTCGGCCACCCACTGCCATGCGCGCCGTCCATTTTCACGTACCACAGTTCTCGCCTCACCGTAATCAACCAAGCGATTCAAGACGGTCGTGACGGATGCAAGGGGATCTTTGTGGCGGGAAAGAATTGTGGGTGCTTTATGTTGAATCAGTTCGCAGACTTCTCGCGCGCCTAACGGCCGATCCGCTTCCATCAATGCCATGCGACATGCTTTCGTGAAACCGGGTTGGCGGCCGCTGCTCTTGCGATCGACCAGTTCCAACAATTCATCATTCAACATCTCGTCGCCAAACAGGTTCGCCAACCCGATGATGGTTTGTTTGACTGTCCCGATTCGCTTCATGATGTCGGAACGCTGCCTCATCAGTTGGCGCAACTCTTCGTGCGCAGCCTTCACTACCTGCTGCACATGCGGATCACGCGTGGTTTGCTCATGACTACTCAACCCCCGACTGCCCTCCATGAATACCTCCGCCTGGAAACCCCTCAGTTCCGAGTGTCCATAAGCTGCTGTCCGCTGTAACCGCATCTCTTCCCTCCCCTGGCCCGGATATGCGTTCCCCGCGAATGTTCCGGAAAGCCCGCCCCCAGGCATGCTCGCTACACGCGAGTCTGACTGTTGTGTGCGTTAGACGGATCAGTCACGAAAACGTCATGCACATTTTGCGCCGTTCCATTAACTGACACATCGCCGCTTTCTGGTTATGTCAATTCCCCACGCGGAACCTAAACCCACTTACGGTAAAGACGGACGATGCGTTGCATTTACTAACCGCTCATCGAGATTTAGTTTTGAGAACAAAACAAAATGAGTGTTTTCATAACGATTGTTCTGCTGAACAGCGCTGCCCTGCTTTAAGCAGATTGTTAGAGAAGCGGCGGGGATGGGATGGTTCGGCTCACTTTGCATGAAGCAGATGTGGCGGTTGGAATGAAACTACCGAAATACGTAGGGGCCTCAATGAAGAAACACGAACGCGCGATGTCAGTAGGCAAACCCGTCAGGTTGACTGACGGCGCCAACGCGTACGTAACTATCGATAAATTCGCGGCCCGAATCGAGGGCCTTGCGGTTCACATCGAACATTTCGACGCGTTTGATCTTCTCCCGCAGAACATCGATCGCCGTCGATTGTGCCAGACACTCAGTTTCTTCCAGCAGCGCACCCATGAGCACAATATTCGCCGCTTTCGTCGAACCAAGCTTATCCGCCATTTCTGATGCAGGAATGCAGATCACACGTGCTTGCGGCAGAGCGAAGTCCTGTGGAAGCCGGTCGCGGTTGTAAAGAATCAGTCCGCCTGGAGCAACTTGCGAAGCGAATTTTCGCAATGAAATTTCATTCATCGCGATCAGAACATCCGGATGAGAAACGAGTGGCGAACCGATCCGTTCCGTCGAGAGACACACGTGACAATGTGCGCTCCCGGATCGCATCTCCGGTCCGTAGGAAGGAAGCCAGCTTACTTCCAGCCCCTCGCGCATTCCCATTTCGGTGAGTAATTGTCCAAGCAACAACACACCTTGGCCGCCGAAGCCGGCGACCTTCACGGTGAGCTCTTTGAAGTGATGCGGATGCTTCGAGCTTACCCCTGCTGGTTCATCAGTGATGTCCAGGACCGCAGGAACACTTCGGACTGGCGGTGCATTGTTCACGATTGGCTCGGGCTTTTTATCCCTGAACACGTTCAACGGAAAAGCGGGGACCATGGTCTCAGCAACCCAGCGCCGCGCGACCACAGGGTCTTTCGCCCAAATCGTCGGACATGGTGACAATATCTCTACGAACGAGAATCCCAGCCCGTCACGCTGAATCTCAAGAGCCTTCTTCACGGCCCGTCGTGCCTTCATGATGTTCTTGTTGTCGCACAACGCGACGCGCTCCACGTACACTGGAGCTTCGAGCGTCGAAATCAGCTCCGACATGTGTAACGGGAATCCTTCGTTCGCCGGCCTGCGGCCCCATGGTGACGTTGTGCTTTTTTGACCGACGAGCGTTGTAGGCGCCATTTGGCCGCCTGTCATTCCATAGATCGCGTTGTTCACGAAGAACACAGTGATCTTTTCGCCCCGGTTCGCGGCATGAATGATTTCAGCCGTGCCGATAGCCGCAAGGTCTCCATCACCCTGGTAAGAGATGACGATTTTGTCGGGGCAGGAGCGTTTTACACCGGTCGCGCCGGCGGGAGCGCGACCATGCGCCACTTGCACGTTTCCCGTATCGAAGTAGTAGTACGCGAATACGGAACAACCAACGGGGCTAACGAAGATCGTCTTGTCCTGGAGTCCGAGTTCGGCGATGGCTTCAGCGATTAACTTGTGCGCAACACCATGCCCGCAACCAGGGCAATAGTGCGTTTGTTGCTGGAGGTCCGCCTTGCGGTCGTATTCACCATAGAAAACGGGTGACTTCGAGTGAATGCATTCATACCCGGCTTGCAAAAGTTCTTCTTCGTTCGGTTCGGTTTTCTGATCCGCAGCCATTTTCCTCTCCATCACCCTCTTGATTACACAAGCGCGTTGATGTGTGCGAGCACCTGCCCGTGCACTTCCTCAACGGAAGGCACGTTACCGCCGACGCGTCCATAAAACTCGACCGGCACTTTTCCATTCAATGCGAGTCGCACATCTTCCACCATCTGCCCATTGCTGAGTTCCACGACCAAGACCTTGTTCACGTTGGCAGCCGCTTCCTGCAGCGCACGCACGGGGAACGGCCATGCCGTAATTGGACGGAACAAGCCGACTTTCATCCCTTCGCGCCTGCACTCCTCGACGGCGGAACGCAACACGCGGGATGCGATTCCGTAACCCACGAGGAGGATTTCGGCACCTTCACATTCGTAGAGTTCATGCCGTGGTTCGAGTTGCTGTGCCAGCTTGTATTTGGCTTCGAGTTTCCGCTGGTGCGCTTCCAGATGATCTGGTTCGAGGTAGATCGAGCTCACCAGATTTTTCCGGGTTTCCTTTGTTCCTTCGACAGCCCAGGGCTTCTCAGGCGTTTGAATGTCTTCGTACTTCAGTTCGAGCGGCTCCATCATTTGACCAATGAAACCGTCCGCCATGATCACCGCGGGATTGCGATAGCGATCGGCCAGGTCGAATGCAAGCAGTGTGAGGTCCGCCATCTCCTGGACGGAAGCCGGAGCCAACACAAAATTTCTGTAATTGCCGTGGCCACCACCTTTGACGAGACAAAAATAGTCGCTTTGTTCGGGCGCAATATTTCCGAGGCCGGGACCCGCGCGCACGATGTCCACGATGACGCAGGGTAACTCTGCGCCTGCCAGGTAGGAGATGCCTTCCTGCATCAAGCTGAGGCCGGGGCCGGAGGATGCGGTCATGACGCGGGCCCCAGCCGCAGCTGCGCCGTACACCATGTTGATGGCGGCGACTTCGCTCTCCGCCTGCAAGAACGTTCCGCCGACTTGCGGCAGGTATAACGCTGCCGCTTCGGCAATCTCGCTAGCTGGAGTAATCGGATATCCGTAGTAGGCTCGGCAGCCGGCCAGAATGGCGGCTTTGACAATCGCTACATTTCCTTTACAGAGCTGCCGCATGCTCCCCTCCCATCGCCGCTTTGGGCGGCGCCGCCAGCCGGAATACTTCAATTGCGCCCGGCTCTGGGCAGCAGTAGAAACAGATTCCACAACCGGTGCATGCCTCTCCCTTGTAGTGCGCCGGATGAACGCCATAGGCGTTCAGCCCAGGCAAAAGTTCCAGGCACTTCGGCGGACACGATTCCACGCACAGCCCGCACCCCTTGCACTCTTCCGTATTGATCAGAACGTTGCCGCGTGCTTGTCCAGCCATGCTCACCTCGTTGGTGCGCCCACCGTTGGGCGCTGCAACCATTTGGTCTTCTCGCAGTATTCGTACAGTTCATCCCGGAACTTCGGATGTGCGACTTCGATCAAGGCCTTTGCACGTTCCCGGATGGACTTGCCGTGCAGGTACGCCACACCAAACTCAGTCACGACGTATCGAACCAGTCCACGAGACGTAACTACTCCGGCGCCCGGGCTTAACATGGGAACGATTCGGGAGATCTCACCATTCTTTGCGGTCGATGAGATTGCGATGATCGGCTTGCCACCTTTGGAGCGCGCCGCTCCTCGCAGGAAATCCACCTGGCCGCCGATTCCGCTGTAAAACTGGTTGCCGATCGAGTCGGAACAGACTTGACCGGTCAAATCAATCTGCAGTGCAGAGTTGATGGCAACCATGTTGTCGTTGCGCGCGATCAGGGCGGGATCGTTCGTGTAAGACGTAGGATGAAATTCGAAAATCGGATTGTTATCGACGAATTCGAAGACCTTGGGCGATCCGATTACGAATCCAACGATGATCTTCCGGGGCTTGAAATTCTTACGGGCTCCTGTGATCACGCCGGATTCAATGAGCGGGATCACTCCGTCCGAAACCAGTTCGCTGTGAACGCCGAGGTCCTTACGGTCGGAGAGGAACGGCAGGACGGCGTCGGGAATGCCACCGATTCCAGTTTGCAAAACCGCTCCGTCTTCGATCAGCCCCGAGACATTGCGGGCAATCGCGGTGTGCAGTTCGGTGATTTCGACTTTTTTGTGTGTGCAGAGCGCTCGCGAAGATTCGACGATCGCGTCGATCTGGCTGACATGGATGAAGCTGTCGCCGTAGGTACGCGGCATCTGATCGTTGATTTGCGCAATCACGTAGCGTGCGCACTGCGCTGCTGTGAGTGAAGTGTCCACTCCAACACCGAAACTGCAGAAGCCATGAGAGTCTGGCGGCGACAACTCGAGGAGGGCGACATCGATGGGCATCGCGCCACTCGTGAAGAGTTCCTCAATTTCGCTTAAGTAGATGGGGGTGTAATCGGCTCGGCCATCGTTGATGGCATCGCGAACATTGCCGCCGATGAAGACTGCGTTGTGGCGGAAATGGCCAGCCATTTCCGGAGCGACGTAAGGCGCGGTCCCCATTGTCATCATGTGGACGATCTCCACATCTTCTACGTGGGGAGCACGATCCATGAGCGCTTCGACAAGCGTTTCGGGCTCAGCGCAGCCCGGCTGAATGTAGACCCGCATTCCTGATTGAACGACCCGCAAAGCCTCCTGCGGCGTACGCAACTTTTTCTTGTATTCAATCTCCCACGACATTTCGTGCTTTCTCCTGACTGGCGTTCTCATTCATTTCGCGTTCGTATCCAACAGCCGCGTAATAAATCGCGCGTTCAAAGAACTGTTCCAACAATTGCAGAAGTTCCAACTCCCCGAAGATTTCGACGGGACGATCAAGCACTGATTCCCGTCGTAAAAAATCCCACAAGTTTTCTTTCGTTTGAATGATGGTCCAAACCAATTGGCTGAGGGCGACACCCTGTTCAGCGCGGCGGCGGCCGATTTCGACATAGCGATTCTCGATGTCGAATTCGCTCTTGCCGAGCAGCCACTCGCCGAGATGGCGGTAAACCTCGTAGACCCGGGTCTTCAACTCCTCGGCAGGCACTTTCATGTAGTCGCGGGCAGTTTCAGCAGTTTGCACGCGTTGCAGGAGGCCATTGGCCAAGGCGTCGGAGTGGGTCTCAATCAGGCGGACGAGCCGGTAGGCGAGCATCATGACCCTTTCCTCCACCTAGGAGTTTCGACTGGGGGAGGGTGTTCCAGCCGTGACTATAAACACGGGCGGTTGTGATGGGCATCACAGGATTATTCTTTGATTTTCAAATATTTAGCAGCCATCCGGCTCAGCCGATGAGGCTCTTGCGATACAATTCCGGCTCCAAAATTACTGCAATCATAGGAGCGCTGTTCATGATTGAACGTTTGCACAGTCCAGGCGGGAATGGTCTCGGCTTCAAGGCTGAAGGTGTGATCGGTAAAGAGGACGTTAGCGCAGTCGAACCCCAGATTGAAATCGCGATCAAGAACAGCCACAAGCACCCTATCGGGCTTCTTCTGGATTTGACGGCACTCAAGGATGTCGAGTGGAAAGCACGCTGGGAGGAGTTCCGCTTTCTGCACAAGTTTGGCGGAGCCATCGCGCGGGTGGCCATCATCGGCGCAAGAAAATGGGAAGAGTTGATGGGGGAGTTGGCAGGCGCGACCGTTCTGATGCAGGCGGATATCCGGTACTTCGCACCTTCCGAGATTTCCCATGCCTGGCATTGGGTGCATACGGCGAAGTTTGCTGCCGAGGTGCCGGTTCGCGCACTCGTGCCGCCGGGACACTTGATGAGTGGATACCGGCCGGAATACTCGGATGTGTAGAGGCGGCTCGGCTCGGCCCTGCCTAACCCGTCCATCTAGAGTGTTTTAGCTGCCAAAGGCGTCATCGTAGAGCCTTCCGCTAGACCTTTTACGACTTTTTTATGCGGAGCCTGTTCGAATGAAGCCATGGTTAGTTTCGCAATCAGGCTTCTCGAGGGAATGTTCGTTCTGGGAGCTCTGGGGAGTGCGCTTGTACTCGTTCTGACAACGATCGATGACGTGCGTGAGTTGTTTGGGAAGCATGAACGTGAGCACGATGAGGAATCCCAACGACACGTAGCTCCGCCGGCAGCAGCCTCACAGCCCAAAGCCGCATTTCGCTAAAGTACAACGGGATTCGTAGCACCCGCGCAAACTATAGCTCACCGAGAGTGACGTCGAGCGCCCTCCCTCCCCCCGTGTTCTTATCTGTCCAGGTAATAATCCACAGAGGTCACCACGCGCACGGTTTTCATAAGGCTGCTGTCGGCAGTGCCGTAGCCTCCCTCGCCAGCATCACCACCTCCGTCGGCAGGGAGAATCGAGAAGACGCCCTGGTTCGCTTGTCGAATTGCGCCGACTTTGCTTCCTGAGTCAGCGGCGAAACGATCTGCCGCGGCACGAGCATTGCGCGTCGCTTCGGTGATCATGTCCGGCTTGATTGAATTGAGGGACGTGAACTTGTAGGAGAGTCCCTGCCCGGGATTGCCGCCGAGTACAACTCCTTTTTGAAGAAGCTGAATTGTTTTTTGCGCAGCGGCTGCGACCTGGTCAACGCGGCCGGTACGCACGGTAACTGGCTGCTCCACAATGTAACGGTTCGGTGCGCGATTACCACTGCCGTATTCGTTCGCCTGCGTGTCGACGACACGGGTAATTCCAATCTCGATCTCGTTCGGCTGAATGCTTTGCTCTGCGAGGAACTGAAGTATCGTTTTCTTGTCCGCTTCGGTCTTAGCGTAAAGGGCGGCTAAATCATTTCCGGCCTCCTTGTACGGTAAGGGCCAGATCGCGAGATCCGATTTCACCTTTCGCTCGACGAGTCCCTTGACGGTCACGTAGCGATCACTCAACCGCGTCGCCTTGATTTGGGCGCCGAGAATCCAGCCACCAAAGATCAGCCCAAGTGCCAGCAGAATACCGAGCACAGTATTGTTGCGGAGTGTATTTTGTGTGGAGTCCATGATTCGATTCCGGTGCTCGATTGTACCCGTGAAGTTGCCCCCTCCACATTCGGTAATACTTCTGAGCGTGTTTTCTACTCTTGCGAAGCTTACTGAGTAGCTCTAAGATTGCTGACACTTCCCCGCCAGATCTCGGCAAGCAGTGTTTAAAACACGCCCCCTTTCACCAGTCCTTAACCAGTCAGGAAAGATAACCTGACCTCAAGCTTGAAAGGACCCTGCCATGAAGAGAATCTCCACGCTGTTGAACATGATTCTGGGCCTCTTGTTTCTTACCGCAAGCGCCTCCGCACAGATGTACAACATCACCGATCTCGGCACACTCGGTGGAACGATTAGTGTTGCGTACGGGATCAACGCCTCTGGGCAAGTTGTTGGCTGGTCTTATACCGGCGTGAATGATCCGCAGGCCGGTGAGATTACTCACGCCTTTCGAACCGGCCCAAATCAGCCGATCAACCCGACTACGGACGACCTGGGGACGCTAGGTGGTTATTACAGCTGGGCATATGGCATCAACGATTCTGGCCAGGTAGTTGGAGGCTCTTATCTCAGCGAGCCACTTTGCTGTACAGAACACGCGTTCCGCACAGGGCCAAACAGAGCATTGAACCCTGGTACCGATGATCTTGGAACTCTAGGCGGATTCAATAGCGTGGCATATGGCATCAACAACTCCGGACAAGTGGTAGGCGGATCGGACAACGGCATCAACACGTGTCCCTCTCCTCACGGGGCGTTTCCAGCCGCGCTGGCTTTCCGCACTGCGCCGAACAGTGCAATCAATCCATTCACAGATTCTCTCGGGCTCTTGGACGGGTGCTGGAGCACTGCTCTCGGCATAAATGGTTTGGGACAGGTTGTGGGCAAAGCACTAACGCTAAATGGACTCCACGGTTTTCGGACAGCAGCGAACCGTCCGATCAATGCCTCCAGCGACTTGGGTCTTTCCGCTGCCACATATACGGAAGCGGATAGCATCAACGACTTCGGCCAAGTAGCCGGATACTGGTACTCGAACGACAACACCTATCACGCCTTCCGTACCGCTTCCAATCTCGCCATCAACCCGCTCACCGACGACCTCGGCGTCGTTGCTCAAGCGATTTGGCCCGCTCAGCCATCACCTGTAGCTGCTATCAATAACTATGGCCAGGTGGTCGGAGGTGCCCCCGCTTTTGTGGGTGGCGCTGGAACGATAACCAGTCTCGATAACGTGATTCCAGCCGATTCCGGCTGGAAATTAATCATGGCGTATGGCATCAACGATGCCGGACAGATTGTGGGCATGGGTGCACACGGTCAAGCTTCCGGATATGGTGTAGGACGCGCATACCTTCTGACGCCTATTTATCGGGCCTTCGTTCAACTTCCTATCAAGAGTGACGGCAGCAGTGTTTTTCCTGTAAAGAGAGGTGCCGTTCCCGTTAAATTTCGCCTGAGCCAGAATGGATCGCCGACTTGCACTCTCTTGCCCGCGACCATCGCCATTTCAAAAACAGCGCCGACGGGATTATTGGCAGTCAACAATACTGTGTATGCAAAAAAGTCGAACACCGGAATAAATTTCCGGATGGATTCGAGCGCTTGCCAGTACGTTTATAACGTTTCGAGCTCTGCTCTCGGACCTGGGACGTATCGTGTGGACATCATCGTTGAAGGGATCATGATCGGACACGCGGTGTTTGCAATTATGTAGGTCGACGATTCCGCAATTCGAACTCATGACATAAGCAGGGACAATGTAGACCCCTGACTCACTTTTCTGAACTTTTCGTCTCTAGATTCCTTGCTCTAGTTGGCGGCGATACTCATCCGCATCGAAGTGGCCTTGCGAGGAGGCAATTAACTCATCCTCTCCCATCCGCCATCGCTCACAACCGCTGATTCGCACTTTGTGCCCGGTTCCGCCAGGACCGGAATTCGTGCCGATAAGAGTCCAGTGGTACTCAGCGCCATCCGGCTCTACCCGCAGATCATCCATGAGGACTTTTAGATCGGGAAAAGTAGTCATAAATGAGCGAGCGAGTTCGGTAATTTGATTCCTACCCACCGCAGGCTTTCCGTGATTGACCGTCAAAGAACCGGACATGGAAAAGAACGCAGCGACGGCTGCGGGATCTTGGTTGCACCAGGCTGCGGTGTAGCGCGTAGCAAATTCGCGCAATTTTGTAGGATCAGTTTGCAAGGCGAGCCATGGTATCAGGCGCAAAATCAAAGCGCGCCTAAATGCTCGGCGGGCGTGCATACCTTGCTTGCTCTGCTATCTGGTTGATCCATATCAACAAAACAGAGTTCACGGTAGGTGATTGAACTTCAGTAAGTTGGGGCTAATCGAGCCCTCGGATAAAGTGAGGGAAATTCCGACATTAGAGTGGAGTGTTTGTGGTGAGTCTTCGAAAAATGTGGCTGCCGATCCTCGCGGCCATTTTGATGTGTGCGCCTCTGGCGGCGCAGGATACATTTGCCCCGACCACATCCTCCGCAAAGGCGGAGCCGGGCATTATTACTGGAACCGTCACCGACGTGAACGGTGACACCATCGTAGGCGCTACCGTTGTTCTCCAGGATCCAAGCCGTAAGGACCTTCGCAAAGTCGTTTCCGATGACAATGGATTCTTTCAGTTTGCCCAACTCGAACCCGGCCCCTATCGAGTAACTATCACCGCGGAGAGCTTCGCCGACTGGACATCGGCCGAGCTAATACTCAATCCCAGCCAATACCTGATTCTTAACGACAGTAAGCTCCACATTGCATCGACTACGACAACGATCAGTGTGGTCGATGACCCAGTAGAAGTTGCGACGCAAGAAGTGAAACTGGAGGAGGGCCAGCGTGTTCTCGGCCTGATCCCGAATTTCTACGTTGTTTATGCCCCGAATCCAACGCCGCTCACAACGAAGTTGAAGTTTCATCTTGCGTTCAGAACGGCGACCGACATTGTCACAGTCCTGGGAGTCGGAACGCTGGCTGGCATCAACCAGGCAGGTGACACTCCGAATTATCAGCAAGGAGCCGCCGGCTATGCCGAGCGGTTTGGCGCCGCCGCTGCGGACGGCTTTTCCGACATCATGATCGGTGGCGCAATCCTGCCGTCATTGCTGCATCAAGACCCGCGTTACTTCTATCAAGGAACGGGCACCACCAAGTCTCGCGTGTTCCATGCACTCCGCAGTCCGTTCATTTGCCACGGCGACAACGGACGACTGCAGCCAAACTATTCGAGCCTTGGTGGCGACCTCAGTTCCTCTGCTCTTTCAAACTTGTATTATCCCGCTTCGAATCGTGGCGCCGGTCTTGTGTTCCAGAACTTCTTCATCACCACTGGCGAACGAATGCTCAGCGCGATGATGCAGGAGTTCGTTCTGAACAAGCTCACTTTGAAACCCAAAATGAAGAACTAGTTTCGGAGCGAGCGCGATCGAGCGTCATTCAACAATCTCACTTCACCTCCACCGTGACGTCATTCGAAGAGGTTGGTGCCCAATCCGGACTGGAGTTGGGAATGTCGCCCGACATAGATCCCAAGTACTTCGCGCGAATCACATTCGTGCCAGCAGGGAGTACCACGGGCAAAGTGTAGATGGAAACTCCGCCATTCCCGGTTGTCAAGAATTGTGGTCCGCCCAGTTGGCGCATCGATCCACCATTGACGGAATCGACAAATTGAACCAGGCCACGCGGCGCGCCCAGATTCTTGTTCGCAGGCTGCCCAATCACTGTAACCGTTAGACTCGTCTGCTTTCCTGCATCGACGTGTGACGACGAAGGAGTCAGCGTGACAGAGGGCGTCGCAGCCTTCACACGAGTAATGATGGCGGCGCTGGTGCTCGCACTGTAATTCGCGTCACCGGAATAATTGGCGATATAGAGAGACCCACCGCCGAAGTACGCAGGCAAAGTGAACGTCGCATTCCCATTCACGAGCGGAATGGCAGAGGCTTGTTCGATTCCATCCTGTCCGACCAAATTCACCGTGCCTGTGGGTAGGGGGCCACCCGACTTCGCCGAACGCACACTGACGAGATAGTTCGCTGATTGACCGAGGAATATTTCGGTTGGAGATTGCGTGAACCCAACGCGCACGTCGCGCCCTGTCTTCGGTTTGACAGTGACGAGACTCGAAGGTTTATACAGGGCATTCGGAAGATAGTTAGCATCACCCGAATACTGTAATGTCAGCGTGTGATCACCGACCGGTAGAACGACTTTCGTTGTTGCCTGTCCGGCATGCGTTCCGAACTGTCCTAAGAAACCAGGAGTTTGCAATTGGATCGGGCCGGTCAGCTTCTTCCCATTATCGAAGATGTCGACACTCCCACCTGGTGCCTCGAAACCGCTGCCAAGCACAGAAATGAGGAGGAGCACAGGGGATCCTGCTGTCACTTGATTCGGTGCTGTATCTACGAATTGAACTGATGGAAGACCCTTTCTGATCGGTACATCAAGGTGAGTGGTGGAGGGCTGAAAGCTTTTGTCACCTTGATATTCGATAGTGAACTGGTGATAACCGGGATGCATGTCTTGCTTCACAAATACGAATGTGCTTCCATCGGCCAACGGATACGTGCCGATTGTTTTCGTCTTGTCGAGAATGACCGTTGCTTTCCCGGTGGGAGATCCGATTCCGGATTTGCCTCGTGTGTCGAGTTGCAATCCGAAGGTCCAGTTGTAGCCGATCGGACCATCAGCAGGAAATGGATAGCCACCATCAGGAAGTGCAGTCCATGCAGTGGCAGTAGTGGTTGACGGTTCAGGCGTTACATGCACAGTGAGTGCATTCGATTCACTGGAGGAGAACATCGCGTTCCCTGAATAGCGCGCTCGAACTGTGTGGGTGCCACCGGGAAGGCTGTCAATCGGACCGGAGAATTTCCCATTGGTAAGCGATCCGCCCGGCGCGCCCTGATTATCCGCGAGCAAAGCGAAATCTCCGGTGGGAGATCCTGTACCTGCGTCGGGCTTCACGGCGACGTTCACCGTGAGTGATTGCCCGTGTTCTACGGATGTGCTGTCCGTGTTAAGAGTGGTACGCGAAGCCAAACGCTGTGCTGAACCCCAAGCGGAGACAAGATTCGCGGCGTTGATGCTGCCCAAACCCGTGCCCATGTCGTAACCGCGCACCGACTTGTAACCCGCCTGCCCAGGAACGTCTGTATTGCCAGCGGTCACGTCGTTGAAAATGCACGCGCTGACTTTTGAGGGATCAGTGAGCTTACTGGAATTACAACTGGTGCGATTCTCACTGGCAGCCAACTGATACAAAGCGTAATTCGCGAGGCCCTGGAACTGTCCGTTGGCTTGTTCGAGCATCGCCATGATGGCGGCCATCGAGGGCGTAGATGCTGACGTTCCGCTGATCACAGTTGCGTTGCGAAGAACAGTCTGGCCGTCCTCGCGCGTGGTCTGGCAAGAACCCTCGAGGCAAATGAGATAACCATCGTGTCCTGCTGCAGCTAGGGCAACGTCTGGCAAATCGCGAACACCGTCATCGGGAACACCGATTCCCGCTTGCCAACCGGGCTTGGGATGCCCGCTCACACACGTGATCTGAGAATCATTCACAGTCGAAACACTACAGCTGCTTGGGCCGCCGCTGCTCGCGGTCAGAAGGAATTGGCCTGTCCCGAAACAAAAATCGGGATCGGTGGTCGGATCACAACTTTCGTTCCACACACCTTCTGGGATATATCCCACGGCGGAAGAAAGATCGGGCCGATTGGTAGCGAGCCAGTATTTGCCGTCCAGACCCTGCTCGCGGAATTGGGTGCCACCGACAGAAACGTTGTACGGAGTCGAAGACAGACCACTCACGTTGGCGCCGTTCTGAGCAGGCGCAAAGTTTTGTGGGAAATCGCATCCGGCCGGGCCGTTATCTCCAGTGGATACGAATACCGTCATGCCTTCGGCGGCGGCTTGTTGGTACAAACGTGTGAAATGCTCGTTTCCGGCGGTTCCCAAGAATGCTTCACACAAGCTGTAGCTCATGCTCATGATGGGAGCGACAACGTTATCGACAATGTAAGACGCTGAGAGATCGACGCCGTCAGTCGAGAACGTTGAATTTGTGGTCACAAACTTGATCGTTGCCTTTGGAGCCACCGCACCAGACCACTCGACATCGAGCGCGGACTCGAGTTCATCACCGTTGATTCCGGGGTCCTTGCCGTTCACGATGAAAACAGGATCGTTTTCGGGAAGGCCGAAGATTTTTCGGAATGTGCGGACATCGGACAAGTTGATATTGGTGCGCCCCACCACGGCGATCGATACACCGGAACCATCAATACCGGACTTGAGCAGAGTTTCGGTGTTGTAAATCTTGCGGTAGTCGCCGGGCGCCAGGAAGTGGAAAGTCCCGTTGCGATTGCTGATCGTGAAGTTCGGAACGAGCTTCCCGCTGGTTTTGTCACGATGGACTGGAATCGCCTGCGCGAGATTCGATTTCTTGCGGAAATCGTGCAGCGACAACACGCCTTTGACAACTGGAGTCAGCGCTTCCGGCAAGGAAATGTCGGTCGCGTTGGCAATGTGCTTTTCTCCATGAACGGAGTAATTGTGCATTTCCGTGTGGAAGGCATTTTCAACCTGTGACGCTGATCCTGAGAATTCAATCCAAAGGCGGCCGCGCGACACCTGGTCGACGCGAAAGCCGCTCTGCTGCAGCCACGAGGTCAATTGCTGAAGATCGGCATCGCTCACCCCAAATTTGTTACCAAATTCGTCGGGGCTGAGCCAGCGATGGTATTGATAGGAATCTCGGTTCTGCTGCGCGTCGAGAAATCTTGAAAGCTCCTGCTGCTGGGCATCGCTCGGCTTGAGCACGAGGACCATACGTTCCAGCGATTGGCTTCCGCTGAGACGTCCGCGATCATTTCGGGCATTGGCTAGCGGATGTTTGGTCTGTGGGATGCGAACGAGTGCACTGCCGTTGATTGGCTGCGTGATACGCATCGGCGACTGGGCAACGGACAGAGTGCTGAGAACGAGAACGGGGAGCAGCAGGCGCAAATTCCAATTCATCTTTTTGCTCATAAGAACTCCGTGGGAGAAGACTGGGGGGCAACCAGTCTCGTTTCTTGACTAAGCCGGCTTGCAAACGAATGTGCGAAGCGCGGTCTCAGTGCATGGGACGGATGATGAGCCGATAGCAAATTTGTTTTCGGGAGGTAGCAGCGCGGCACCACATGCGGGAATTCGAAACTGCTGATTCAGCGACCGGATCGATCCGCGTATGGGGCATACGTGTGAAAGGCCGAAGTAGCGCGGCTTTCAGAGCGGGGAATCTAAGCTGAAATCAAGGGGCATAGCAAGAAAAATAACCTTCACTGCGGTGAGTTGTTCTGTGAACGAGGAGTTGTTGGAGGGATTTTCAATCCACAAAATACGACCGGCCACCCGACTTCGAGTGGCCGGCAGTTCAGGAGGCCCGATGGCGAGCGGCTTCAGCTCGTGCTTCTACTACGAGAGGAAGAACTCTTTCGCGATCGTCGCCCACTCTTGATTCGGGATGTGATCGCTGACGTTGTCGACCGCGACTCCGCCATCCTGCGCCAGGGCGCCCAGCATCATCGGCATCTTTCGCTGCAAGCGGGATGCGGACTCTTCTGTCCACCACCGCGCCAGTGCGCCGCCGAGCAGATTGCGGAAGTTGGTTTTCGCATCGGGAGACTGCACGGTTACCAGCCAGCCTTCTCCGTAAGGATCCTTGCGGGCAACTTCGGGATCTTGCATGGCGGAGTCATTGACGTCGGCGATGCTGCCTTCAATCGGTGAAACCATGTCGACGGAAGCGCCGTCACGATGAATCGTCCAAATCTTCTGGCCTTGGCGAATCCACTGTCCGCGCTGCGGAAGAGTGATGCGTTCGATCTTGCCGGCCAGCTTGGATGCGAAGTCATCCATGCCGACTCGAACCAGGCTTGGTGTTTCGCTCAACGCCCAGGTGTGTCCGGGATGGAAGCGAACTTTCTCAGGAACTTGAAAACCGCCCACCAGGCTCGGCGCCAGGCGGGGCTGCGCTTCACGCTTTGCGGCTTGCATCACCGGCTGAACGGCATGTTTGCGGCTGTAAAAGTGATCGATAAGTAAGAAGGTTGCGAAAGTTAGAAGAACCAGGATGACTGTCATAACCCACCTCGTTCGAGGGCTCTTTCTTTTTGAGGCCGCTCGCCACTTTTACTAAAGGCAATCGTCGAGCCAAAGTTTGAGCGAAGGGAGGAAGTGGGTAGCGAAAGATTGTTACTCAAATGAAATCAAGTAAATGCAAATGCAAGAGAAGCAAGTGAGAGAGAACGTGTTGCGAAAAATCTCATCGCATTCAAGATGAGGAATGCAACAGCGCTCAAGTCTGATTTTCAGTAGCTTACGGAGTGATGCATTGGAACGTATTCAGTGATCAAGAGATAAGAGCGTGCGGTGATGTGTTGCAAGTTACAACTGCGGTTTGATGTGAAATACAACTGTTTTCCATCTCAAACACTATTGCTGAGCTTGTCCCTTCACAACCAGAGCAATTGGGAACGTTCCTCCGGAGGCTACTGGAATAGCTGTCGAAAAAATCCAATGGTCTTCCTCGCCTTTGGTGATCGATGAGGTCGGCGAGGAATCGGGTTGAAGTAGGCTGAGCGGAGCCGGATGGCGTGTGCCCGATGCCTTTCGGCTACGATCCATTACATCGGGAACTTTTAAAGAAGCGGCGGGATCTGGGTCGGAAGCAGCGGGAAGAAGAAGAAGGAAATCGCGATTGGGAGCCGCGCCGAGATGGTTTCCGTCATTTGGAAGCAACTCATACCGGAGTGAGTAATAGCCGGCAGCGATGGGCTGACCGCGGTAGTCACTCCCCTGTTTGGGGAAATGCAGCACGCCAACGAATGCTGATTCAGCTAATTGCGGATAGGCCACTCCCGGAACATCTTTCGTGGCTTGGGTAGAGAGATTTTTCGCCAACCACAACTCGCAGGCGATTGAGCCGTCATCGAGCGTTATGCGGTATCCCTTTGTGCCTAGCGCAGATCGAACAGCTTCAGGAACGGCGGAGTCGCTAAGAGTATCGAGAGGAGAAACGACACCGGTCTGCGCAACCGCAAGAGTGGAAGCTATGAAGCACAGAGCAAGGACGAAGGAACGCGCGGATCGATACAAGTTGAGCCTCCGGATCGGTAGTTTACAGGATACCGACCGCGGAGGTACGGAGCTTGCAGCTGCATTAAACCATCAATGCGCCGCGCTACTTCGGCGGGTCCAGATGATAGAGCTTCTGAATAAGATGATTGATCCGCGATCGCCTGTCGTCGTAATCGCGCGCTTCTTCTCGTGTCATTCCCAAAAAGGTCGCTGTTTTCAAGGCGTCCGTTTGCCGATCAAGAAGGTTACTGATTTCCTTTTGGAGGCCGTCCGATTTGTTGTCCGATTCTTTATTGTAAAAAGGCATATAAGGCTCCACGATAGGGATGCTATCGCGGAGCTGCGAACAAAGGGATCAGGTAAATGGGGCAATTCCAGAGTACCTTTCACCCAGCTAAGGCAAGCGTCAAGAAGCGCTACTCTGGAATTGTTGCAGATCCAACAGCAAAGAGTTTGGTGTGTAGCTTACCTTGCAAATGTCCCGACAAAAGCGCTGCGCTTGCCATGCAAATCCCATGAGGTATCGAGCCCTGGACCTCGATACGAATCAGTTAGCGCGACCGCAGGCATCGAATGCGCCATCTCCGTGAGCGGCGGATAAAAGGTGACTTCATTCCCGCACAGGTGATCCTTATCACCGATACCGCGAGTCTGGACAACAGCGAAATTCCCCGCTCGGAACGAGGCGGCGCCGTGATGTTCCTGGCTGACCACTAACTCCATAGGAGCAGAAATGACGCGACTGGCATCTTGGAGGAGCTCACCACCCATGTGTTTTGCGAACGCAATGAGAGCTGACTTTTGAGCTTCGTTTGCGCGATCGTCCACGAGCAGCACCGATTTCGCCGGGTAGGGATCTCCGTACGGGTCGCCAAGAGTCGCATTCGCGCGTACAGCCGCACCAACGGTCAACCCGTCGAGCGAAACACCGCTCCAGGAACCGTTCTCGACTCGCCATGCCATGATGGCTTCATTGCCGACCAGATTGACCTCGCCATTCGCAAAGCACTGACCGGTATAAACGTCCGCGGACCTGGTCTCGATGTAATCACCGCGAATTTGCTGCGCAACGGAATAGCCGGCTAGAACAAGGACAATCAACATAAGAACAGCGAAGGAACGGCACTTCATCGGGAACTCCTCACCCTGGCAGTTGTTATTTATTGTCGAACATTCGGCGTCGAATTGAAAGGGGTACGCCACGTTGGAAAAGGGGGAAAATACTGTAGATGGGAACATCGGTGCGTCCCGCCACGTACTAAGTGGGAGACGTAGTGCGCACAACGAGGTTGGCCTGAGACACAACATGCTTCAGCAGTTCTAAAGAAATTCCGTTGTGCAGCGAATGAAAGGAATGCGGCAGCCGCCTGGTTTGACTTGCCAGAAGGGTGCAGCCTACCATCGAGAGATCCCCGGGGTCATTGGATGATTGGCGAAACTATCTCCCATTACCGCGTCCTGAAGCAGCTAGGCGGCGGAGGCATGGGTGTTGTCTATGAAGCGGAAGATCTCAATCTAGGTCGCCATGTCGCACTGAAGTTCCTTCCCCCGGAAACGGAAAAGGACCCGGGAGCTCTCGATCGATTTCAACGTGAAGCACGAGCTGCTTCAGCCCTGAACCATCCGAACATCTGCACTATCTATGAGATCGGCCAATCCGACGGGCGTCACTTTCTCGCCATGGAACTTCTGGAGGGCGAGACACTTAAGCGAAGGATCGATGGCCGCTCCCTGGAATTGGACCGACTACTTGAGCTCGGGATCCAGATCGCGGAAGCGCTTGAGGCAGCGCATACCAAAGGCATCATCCATCGTGATATCAAGCCTGCCAATATTCTGATCACAAACAGGAACCAGGCCAAAATTCTCGACTTCGGACTGGCCAAGCAGGTTTTACAAACACAAACCGTTTTGGGCGGCACCACGATCGCGACTGTGGATTCCAATTACCTAACGAGCCCGGGATCGACGGTTGGCACAGTCGCCTACATGTCTCCAGAGCAGGCGCGCGGGAAGGAGTTGGACACGCGCACCGATCTGTTCTCGTTTGGTGCAGTGCTTTATGAGATGTCGACGGGAGCGTTGCCGTTCCGTGGCGATACTTCTGCAGTCATATTCGATGCGATCCTGAACCGCGAACCAGTTTCGCCGGTTCGCTTGAATCCCGATATTCCCACAAAGCTCGAAGAGGTCATCACCAAGCTGCTGGAGAAAGACCGCGACCTGCGCTACCAGAGCGCAGCGGAAGTGCGAGCCGATTTGAAGCGGCTTAAGCGCGATACCGAATCTGGAGCAATCCCCGCAATTTCATCTTCGAGTTCGCTGCGTGCACCGAACCTAGGAAAACCTCGCGGCGGCTGGGGTAAGTGGATTGCCGCGGCCGCGCTGCTTGTTTTGGTTGTCGCCGGTATCTTCGCGATCTACCGCAACGGGAGAAAGCCATTGATGGGGGAGCGAGACGCGGTGCTGGTCACCGATTTCGTGAACACCACGGCCGATCCGGTCTTTGATGGCACCTTGAAGAAAGCGCTCGCCGTTGATCTTGGACAATCCCCGTTTCTGAACGTTTTTCCCGAGCAGAAGGTCCGGCAGGCTCTTCAGTTCATGGGGCGTTCCGCAGACGACCGCGTGACAACGGACGTGGGCCGCGAGATTTGCCTGCGAAACGGCATCAAGGCGATGTTGACGGGCACAATCGCGAATCTCGGCAAGCAATATGTCATTACTCTGGATGCGGTGAACTCGAGTGGTGAGAGCCTCGCGCGCGAACAGAGTGAAGCCTCTTCAAAGGGAGACGTTCTGAATGCCCTGCATAAGGCAGGCACTCAACTCCGGAGCCGCCTAGGTGAATCCATCTCGTCGGTTCAGAAATTCGATAAACCGCTCGCGCAAGCTACTACTTCTTCGCTGGAAGCATTGAAGTCTTTCACGCTCGGCGACATGAAACATACTGGTGGCGACGAGTTCCAGGCCATTCCCTACTACCAGCGCGCGATCGAGCTCGACCCGAACTTCGCGATGGCCTATGCGCGGCTCGGCACGGTGTATCTGAATCTGGGGCAAAGTGAGTTATCCGAGTCAAATCGCAAGCGGGCATTCGAATTACGCGATCGTGCCAGTGAGCGCGAGAAGCTGTACATCACGTCGCATTACTATGCCGACTCGGGACAACTCGATAAAGGCTTGACTGCACTGGAACTCTATAAGCAGACCTATCCGCACGACTCGATCCCTTACAACAACATGGCGAATATCTATAGCCAGTTGGGCGAGTTCGATAAAGCGCTCGATCCCGCGCGCCGTTCTCTGGAATTGGACCCGACGAGCGCCAGCGGTTACACGAATGTCGCGGCTGCATTTGCCGGATTAAACCGGTTAGACGAGGCAAAAGCCGTTATCAACCAGGGTTTACAACGACTACCCAACAATGGCGGCCTGCATGGCGTCTTGGCAGGTATCGCGTGGAACCAGAACGATCAGGAGGCTCTCGAGAAAGAACTGAAAGCTGCGGAAGGCGCAGGTCCGGAAGGCGAGTTTGCTGCCCAAACCATGCGAGGATCGCTGGAAGCCCATCATGGAAAGGCGCGTGAGCTTCACAAACAAGCCATTGCGATAGAAGAAAATTCTCGGCGCGTGGGATTGCAAGAGGTTGCTGCGGGAATTGCGGCGCAAGAAGCCATTTGGCAGGCGCTTGTTGGTAATCAGACCGAAGCACGCGCCGCTATAAATCGAGCCCTCGGTGGATCTCAGTCCACGAAAGTGAAGCTCGATGTCGCCTCTGCGCTAGCACTGCTCGGCGATGAAGCACGCGCGCTGAAGCTTGCCGATGAAGCGGCAAAAGCCCGGCCGTTCGATACGATCGTTCAATACGTGCAGGTTCCGCTGGTGAAGTCTGTAGTTGAACTGAAACGGAGTCAGGCCGCGAAAGCTATCGACCTACTCGATGGCGCAATGGTGTATGGGCGCGCTAATCCTGGTGTGAGCTATGTCCGAGGAGTGGCATTCCTCAAATTGAACAAGCCGTCGGATGCAAAGGAAGCTTTCCAGCAAGTACTGAATTTGAAGCTTCTTCAACCGGACACTGTTACAGCCCTCGCGCAGTTAGGGCTCGCTCGTGCTTACGCGCAACAAGGCGATGAGTCGCGCGCCCGCATCGAATATCAGAACTTCCTGGCTCTCTGGAAAGATGCTGATTCTGACCTGCCGGTCCTCAAAGAAGCAAAGCTTGAATACGAGAAAGTGAAATAGGCAAGGGCGCTCACCTAAGTGAACGGTGCTGTGCTAAGAGGCAGGAGAGGCGTGGTCAAGCCTGGCACGGTTCTGCTTCGGCCCGAACCCAAACAGAGGAAACCGTAAAAACTCTGTTCCGCCGCGTCCCTGCCGCAAGAGCCAGCATATCTTTGATAGAGAAGTGTCGCAAGCGATCGTGTTGGGTTTCCGACTAATCCCGAAACTGCGATCTCATTTTCCTTCTCCCAAAAACACTACCAACACGCGACCGTCTGAGTGATATCCACCGCCAGTTGCGTTTCGTGCTTCAGTAATGGCGTTCTTGGGAGTGAAGTAATGGAGAGTCTTCGCTTCTCCCGCTTGCTGCAGTGTTTCTCCGATGTGATCGCGCTCACCATCAACGGCTGGATCGATCTTGTGCGTAGTTTTTCCATTGCGCTGATCTTTTTCAAAACCGATGTCGTGCGTTCCCGCGCCAATCCAAACGTCTTCGCCGTTCCACTGAAAGGGCGCTTTCCATAGTCGGAAATGATGGCGCGATGCAACGACGGCGTAAGCTTCCCCTTGCTCGTAGCCGAAATCCTGCACGCGATCGAACAGGTATAACTGGCTCATCGGCATGGTCATGTAGTCCTGCTTTTGCATCGTGAGCAGGACAGCTTTCGCGATTGATTGCTTGGTATCGAGATCCGCTACGTGCCACTTGGCGGCTTCGAAGGCGTCTTTCACCTGCTTGTCAGTTCCGACGATCACAAAGTTCGTCATGTCTCCGAGGTTCTTGAACTCATCATTGACGCGACGAGGGAGGCTGTTGATGCCGTCCGCTAATTTCTGATCAATGGGATCCGTAGCGATTTTGAGTTCTTTGACAGGAGTCAGCGCTGTCCCGATGTTCGAGGAGTTCGAAGCAGGTGCTGCCGTGGTTGGCACAGCCGCTGTTTCGGACATGGCCGCAGTCGCAGGCTGAGTCGACGAAGCTGGCTGGGCAGCTGTGGGCTGAGAAGCGTTTCCGAACTGACCTGACATCCAGATCTGCGCGGCATTGGCGAGCTTCGACTTCATCGAATTGGCAGCGTCCGCGGCGCCACCACCCATCTGAACCTTGACCTTAAATGCATCTTTGCACGAGGAGGTTCCATTGACGCCGAGAAACAAATGGCCGGGCTGATTCACGGGAAGTAGCTTGTTCGCCCCAACCAAAACAGGCGCAGGATCCTGCGTGGAAACCTTGGCGATGAGCGCGCCGGGAGGAGCCGATGGAACTGGCAATTTATCGAAGGGAGTGCCTTGACCGCGCGGATTGCAATCCGCCGTGGGATCAATTGCGGTGATGGTGACGACATCACCAGCTTTCAGATCAATATTGGTGTCGATCCATTTCTCGGAAGCTGGAACGGAAAACTCATTGCCCGCGGGAACCGCTTGAGCAAAGCTGAATTGGACGAAGACGAAACAGAACAAGACTCGAAGTAGGCGTGACACGACTTCACCCCTCATGCGGAAATGCTAGCAGAGAGCCCACAACGTTTCCACGCAAGGTGCAAGCGTGTTAACCGCTGTGAGACTTGTGACAATCCCGATTGGACGAACAGCAGCTGCCGGGTTCCGCGACTTCTCCGTCTGGCCCGATGCAGTTCTGAGTATGAAGGCACCAGAACAATCCTTCATTCGAGTGCGGCACAGTCGGATCGTCGTCCGCGAGGATGAACTGTCCCTTCCATCGTAAGGACGGGCAAATATCTGGATGGTTCGTATTGAATCGGTCGTGATCGGAAACGGCGCGTAATTGCTGGAAGCGACTCATGCCGCACCTCCGGCCTTCAGGATGGCGCGTTTCAGGGCGACCCGCGCAAGTTGCACCTTGTACGCGTTCTGCGATAGCGGCTTAGCAGTCGCCAATGCCGCAGCGGCTGCTTTTTCAGCCACGTCTTCGGTGATCGATTGCCCAGTCAAAGCCTTTTCGGCTGCAGGCGAGAGCCATGGAGTCGGCGCGACGTATCCAAGGACGACGCGAGCCGCCTGAACGTTTTTGCCACTCATCTTCAACGACACTGCAGCTACAGCGAGTGGCCAATCGAACGCCGCCTTCTGACGGATTTCATAATGCGCCGCGCTCCAGCCGGAGGCAGCTGGAAGAATCAGTTCGGTGACAAGTTCATTTGGTCCGAGATCGTGTTCGCGATCACTGGCCGTCTTCGGCGCAACGAAAAACTTCTCGAGCGGAAGTTCCCGCTTTCCGCGCGGGCCTTCCAGCGTGAGTTTCGCGCGATGAGCGATCAGAATGGGCGCTAACGTGGAAGGGCTCACGAACTTGACCGCACCTTCATTACCCAAAATCGCGTGATAACGATTGTCGCCTGCACCAACGACGTCCTTACCCGCTTCATCCTTCGGCGATAGTCCAAGCCCGCTACGAAAATACCAACAACGTGGACGCTGGCAAAGATTGCCACCGATCGTAGCCATGTTGCGTATCTGCGGACTCGCCGCTTCGATGACCGCCTCGGCAACTGCTGGATAATCTTTCTTGAGAGTCGCATCGTCGGCCAGCTCGCCAAGGGTGGTGAGGGCTCCGATGCGAAGTCCCTGAGGTGACGCGTTCACACCCTGCAGGTCTTTTAGACCTTTGATGTTTACCAGGCGCTTCGGAGTGACTACATCATCTTTCATCAACGCGAGCAAGTCAGTGCCGCCCGCAAGAATTTCAGTCGCTCCCCAGCTCTTGCCGAGAAGGCCAATCGCTTCTTTCGAGGTTTCGGGTGTCACGTATTCAAAAGGTCGCATTTACGCAGCTCCCTTCTTGGCGTTCTGTTGCAACGCGGCCAGTACTCGGTCGGGCGTAAGCGGAAGAAATGGAACGCGTACGCCTAACGCATTCGCAACTGCGTTCGCAATAGCCGCCCCGGGCGAAATGACGGGAGGCTCGCCCAAACCGATCACACCGCGCTCGTCATAACCTTTCCCGGTCATCATGTGTACGACGAGTTCGGGAATATCATTCAGACCGGCGAGACGGTAGAACTGCATATTCGGATTGAGCATCCGGCCAGTCACGGGATCCATGATCTTCTCTTCGAAAAGTGCATAGCTGATGCCCATGATCAGCGCGCCATAACACTGGCTCTCGGCCGTCTTCAGATTGATGATCAGTCCGCAATCTTGGACGGCGACCATCTTTTTGACTTGAACGATGCCGGTGTCGACATCAACTTGGACTTCTGCCATCTGTACGCCACCGACTCCGCTGTTGGTGAGATCGGGCGGCTTTGCGCGATCAGGATTTTTTCCATGTGACGTGATCGGCATAGCGCCAATCTTTGAACAGGCATCTTTCCAGCTGAGCGAGCGGGAGGAATCTCCTTTGACGCGGATGTTTCCGCTGACCGCTTCGAGTTGATCCGGCTGGACATTCAGCGCGGGTGCAACTTTTGCGAATAGTGCATCGCGCGCATCGACCGCCGCACGACGCGTAGAGGAACTCACACCGCCGATCGTGGTGGAACCGCCGGATCCGCCGGACACGGGATAAGTGCTGTCCCCGATAAACAGCTTGATCTGATCGAGCGGTATGCCCAGCGTGTCGGCAGCAACCACCATGATGCTGGTGCGTGTGCCTGTCCCTAAGTCTTGGGAGCCGAGCTTGATTTCGACCGATCCATCGGGATTGATGGTGAAGTCGCAATCACTGTTGTGACCGCGTCCGCCCCAGGTGTGCATGGAAAGGCCTAAGCCGTGGGCGATGTTGCCGGACCGGTTCTTTCCGCGCGGCTGCCACTTTTGTTTCCAGCCCATCAGGTCGGAAGCGATGCCAAGCTCTTCGCGGTAAATCTCGGTTCTGGGTTTTGCCAGATCGAGATTCTTCAAGAAGAACTCAACAGGATCCATCTCGAGTTTGGCAGCGCAATCTTCGAGAGCACACATCGTGATCGCGGCCGCTTGCGGATGGCTGGGCGCGCGCCATGCACGTGCTGGACCTTGGTTCGTTTTGATCGCCGTATGGTTCTTTTCCTGGTTCGCGATGTTGAACACATACGGAATCGGGGGCATGCCGCCACCACCTGGGCCACCCGTTCCCCAGGAATCGGATTGCCACGCGACGATAGTGCCGTCTTTTTTCGCGCCCACCTTTACACGCGCGAATGCAGACGGACGCATCCCAGCAATCTCCAGTTCCGTATCGCGCTCGAGCATGATGCGGACCGGCTTGCCATCGGCCTTCTTCGAAATCTCTGCCGTCGCAACGCCCCAGCGGTCCGGTGAGAATTTGCTGCCGAATCCGCCGCCGATGTGATCTTGATGAACGCGAATGTTTGCCGCTGGAATCTTGAGCGGTTCTGCCATCTGGCCCGGAATCCCAGACACGTTTTGCGTTGACATGTGCACGAACAACTTGTCCGGCTCTGTCCATTCGGAGATCGAGCCATGACTTTCGAGGCAGCAGTGTGTAATCGCGGAAGCGCCGTACAGGCCGTCGCTGACGACATCCGCTGTGGCCAGAGCTTTCGCTCCTTCACCCTGAGTGATCGCGGCAGCTCTCTGATAGTTCGAGTGCCCGCCTCCACCCTTGACCTCGTGAAACTGCGCTTTGCGAATCGCTTCAATGACTGGGTCTGGGTAGCCCCATTCTTTTACTTGCTTGAAATAGTCTGCGTCTGCTTTGAAGGTAACGCCGTGCGTGCCCAGATACTCGATGAGCTGCTGGTCAGGCATCTGATTGCTGATCGCGTCATCGATGTCGTCCTCGCTCATTGGACCAGCAGTGTCGCCGGCGCCTTTTGGAGGTTCCGCATCGCTCACGAAGTGCGGCATCTTCTGATACTGAATTTTTACCAGGCGCGCAGCGTCGTCCGCGACACGCTCGTCCACCGCGGCGATGGCCACCACTTCATCCCCGGCCCATTGCACCGTGCTGCCGACTTTTTGAATTACGTGAACAGCTTTGACGCCCGCGAGTTTTTCCGCGGCGCTGGTATCGATGCTGACGATTTTCGCTTTCGCATATGGGCAGCGCACGATTTTTCCGTAGAGCATGCCCGGACGATGCGTGTCATAGGTGTATTTCGCTTGTCCAGAAACTTTCGCGGGCGCATCGACGCGAGTGGTGCGCTTGCCAATCAGGCTGCGATCTTCGGCTTTCGGCCATCCATAGTCCGCCATGTTCAGGCTCCCTTCTGCGCTACTTGCGCGATCGCTTTGCGGATACCTTCGTAGGTTCCGCAGCGGCAGAGATTGCCACTCATATGTTGGCGAATTTGGTCGGCGGACGGCGACGGGACCGCATCGAGCATGGCTTTACAGGAGACAACAAAACCTGGAGTGCAAAATCCGCACTGCGAAGCGTCGTTGTCGATGAAAGCCTGCTGGATGGGGTGCAGCTTCCCTTCCGCCATGATGGATTCCACAGTCATGATGGGTGTCTGCTGAGCTTCGATGGCCAGGATCGAACATGCATAAACGGTCTTGCCCTTGATCAGCACGGTGCAAGCGCCGCACTCGCCGCGATCACACACGCGCTTGGCGCCGGTGATCTCGAATTCATCGCGTAAGGCATCGAGCAATGTGACGCGCGGCTCGAGTTGAGCTTTGTACGTTTTGCCGTTGATGGTGAATTCCATCGGCACTTTTCCGGGCCCGTAGACTGGCGCACCAGTTTGCGCGGCCAAATCGGTTGGTGCGCCTGCAACCGCGGGAACGGCAGCGGCAATACCGGAAATTTTCAGGAAATCGCGTCGCGATACACCGGAGCGTTCCTGATTGTTATCGGATGGATGCTTCAGGTCATCTTCGTCGTCGTGCATCCCTGACCTCCAAGAATGTTTGCTTATCTCAAGTTTAACGATTCAATGAAAGCTTTTGACCAGAGCGGCGCTATCAGTTCACGAAGAAAGCGAGAACGAAAGTATACAACTCAGCGAGGTTGGATGTGGGAGCTCCGACACATAGATGTGTGACAAAGAAGAAGACGGGCGACCAGCGCCCGTCGGGAGAGCAAAATTGAAAGGTGAATACTAACTACTTTTTCAAGGTGCGAATGTACTTCACAACATCCGTGATCTGTTCTTTTGTGAGTTTTCCATCGTACGATGGCATCTTGCCTTTCCCTTTGGTGACAATCGTAGTCAACTCATCATCGGATTGTTTTTGAACGTCCGCTGATCCCAAGTCACGCAGTTTCAAATTCTTTCCCATCGCGGTGTCACCAGCGCCAGTCGCACCGTGACAGGCCGCGCATTTCGCTTTAAACGTATCCGCGCCACCCTCAGCAAAGGACGCGGTTGAGAGGACGACCGCGGCAATTAAGAGGCCGAGCAACATACGAGCGATGTTCTTCATGTCTTTCTTCTCCTTGTTTAATCACGAATGTGGGTCGCCGTCCGAACGGCAAACAGCGGCCGAGTACCTTGCTCCCCTGACGGGTGGGCAGGAGCCGAAGTCGAGCGCCGGCACACAGCAATCAGTGATTAGTCGAGCAAGGTACCGGTTGTCAATGGTTTCCGCAGTGATGGATTTCCTAGCGCCCGTCTGCCGGCCGATGGTACAATGACCTTCCGTCAGCCTGCCCTGACCTTTAGTGCGGCAAGCGACGAGCCTCCCCGTAAGTCCCCCAAATACTTCGACCCTACCTAACGTGTGCCTATTCAGGGGCTTATGACCACTTGCCGTAGGGTTGCTGCGTTCCTCTCAGCTCTTATCCTTCTGTCCGTCGCTGCGTCAGCTCAAGACGCCACAACTTCTTCGACCTCGGTCGATTTCCAGCAGCACAAGTTTTTTGATCGCCAAAATTCTCTTTTATTTGGCACACACGTCGGACTCGCCGCCACGGACTTTGCACTCACGCACCGGAATCTCGCCAGTGGAGGCAAGGAACTGAATCCGATCGCCCGACCGTTTACCGACCTTGGCACACCGGGGGAAGTTCTTTTCTTCGCTGGAAGTACCGCCGTTTCAATCGGCACCTCCTACTTGCTTCACAGGACGCATCACCACAGCCTTGAACGCTGGGTGGCACGATATGGAGTCGCGGAGTCGGGTGCGGCAGTCGCGTTTGATTTGGCCCAAGGGAGTGCGGCAAGCACGTCCGCTGCGAATCGCCAGATCGGCTTCCGAGTGCAGCTGCTTCGGCGATAAAGCAGTGAAAAATTCGGTCTAGCCATTTTCGGGAGGTTCCGGTCTTGCCCTTCTATGGCGCCTAGTCGCAAGATAGTGGCATGCCAAAGCACATCGCAAAGCAGGAGACGGCAGAATCTCGTCCGACGTGGACCCAAGCCTATGTCATGGCCACGTTCTGTCTGGTGCTGGGCGTTACGCTCGGATATTTACTTCGCGGTTCAGCTGCCCCGACAACCCCAACCACAACGTCAGCGGGAACATCCGCCCCCAACACCTCACCTTTCGGGAGCGGCACGACCCAACCTGGGCCACAGTCAAAAAGTGCGCTGGATGCAGCCGCGGCACCCATGCTCGCAAACCTGAAAAGCAATCCATCTGATTTCGATACGCTCGTGAGGGTCGGCAACCTGTATTACGACGGACAGTCGTACCCGGAGGCCATTCAATATTACGGGCAGGCGCTGAAGGTTCGCCCTGATGCGGTGGACGTTCGCACAGATATGGGAACGGCATACTGGTATTCCGGAAACGCCGACCGTGCACTACAGGAATTCGCGCAATCTCTGAAGACCCGGCCAGGCCACGCGCAATCTTTGTTTAATACTGGCATCGTTCGCTGGCAGGGCAAGAATGATGCTCCCGGCGCCATCGCTGCATGGGAGGAGTTGTTGCAGAAAAATCCGTCCTACCCGGAACGTGAAAAGGTTCAGCAGCTCATGGCGCAGGCCAAGTCAGGACGTTGACGATTGCCCACGCCCTCCTGCAGGCCTTAAACTCCAGCGCGAAATCCAGTCCATGCACCACAACGATCATTTCGGGAATCGGGCGGCTTTCCCGCCGACCCGCGGTTCCCTGCTCGTAGAGCTGCGCAGCGAGAATCCGAGCGAACGCCAACGTGCGCTGGATACACTTCTGTCCGTCTACTGGAAACCTGTTTACAAATACATCCGGCTGAAATGGGGCAAGGACGCTGCGACAGCAGAAGACTTGACACAGGACTTCTTCGCAGAGGTGATCGAGCGAAATCTCCTGGACCGCTATGATCCAAAGAAAGCAAAGCTGCGAACCTACCTTCGCCTGTGCATTGACGGATTGGCTTCCAACGAGCACAAAGCTTCACAGCGCTTAAAACGAGGCGGCGGGGTTCAAGTGTTGCCGCTTGACTTCATTACGGCCGAAGGCGAAGTAGCGGAACTGGAAATTCCTGTTCCCGGAAACGAAGATGACTTCTTTGCGCGGGAATGGGCGCGCAGCATATTCGAATTGTCTCTTGCGCGTTTGCAGCAAGACTGCGAGGAACGCGGCAAGGCGATCCATTTCAAACTCCTTGAACTGTACGACGTCGACGAAGGCGGCAAGGAGATCACCTACCAGGATGCCGCCCGTCAATTCGGTATCAAGCCGAGCGATGTAACGAACTATCTTGCCTATGCCCGGCGCGAGTTCCGAAAGATCGTTCTTCAGCAGATCCGGCTCATGACCGCCAGCGACGAAGAATATCGACGCGAAGCGCGAGCTCTGCTGGGAGTCGAGCCATCGTGAAGCTCACCGATAACGCGCTCGAGCGACTGCGCTCCGCAGTGGACTTGCCTGATTTGGAAGGTACGCGTTACCGCCTTTTAGAAAAATTGGGTCAAGGCGGGATGGGCGGCGTTTATCGCGTGGAAGACACCATGCTGAGCCGAGATGTCGCAATGAAGGTCGTCACCGCGCCCGATGGTGATGGCGATCTTGCTGCCCGTCTGATGCGCGAAGCAAAAGTCATCGCACGGCTGGAACATTCAGGCATTGTTCCTGTGCATGATGTCGGCCAGTTTCCGGACGGGCGCGTCTATTACACGATGAAGCTTGTGCAGGGCAAGCGCCTGGATGCTTACATACCAGAGCTGGGGAGTATCCCTGAGCGACTGCGTTTGCTGCAGAAGATCTGCGATGCGGTCGGCTTTGCGCATGCACGCGGAGTCCTGCATCGTGACCTGAAGCCGCAGAACATCATGGTCGGTCCGTTCGGCGAAGTGCTCGTGATGGATTGGGGCCTTTCCAAAATCGTGCGAGAGCAGGAAGCGCGCAACACTGCTGTGATTTCGCCGAAAGGCGGCGACGAAAATGAGGTCACCGCTCACGGGACTGTTCTAGGCACGCCGGGCTATATGGCTCCCGAACAGCAAAGTGGATCAGGAACGCTCGATGCTCGTGCTGACGTGTTTTCGTTGGGAGCGATTCTTCGTTTCCTGCTCGCAGAAACTGCCGATGTTTCCATTGCGCCAAGAAGCCGAGCCCTTCGGGCCATTGTCGACAAAGCGACAGCGCAAGATCCCAATATGCGCTACGACTCGACTGCTGCATTATCGAACGATCTCTCCGCATATCTTGACGGATTGTCTGTTAATGCCTATCCGGAGGGAGCGCTTGCGAAACTTTGGCGTTGGGCGGTTCGAAACCGTGTTTGGCTCCTCATGGTGCTCGCGTATCTCGTCATGCGTACCCTGTTCATTTTGTGGCGCACGCGATAACAAACCGTGAGCACTTAAACGAAACGCGAGAAGCGTTGTATAGATTCTCAGGCGCGATTCGCGCGCGGAGGAAGCAATGAACAAGATCGTTCTGGGATTAGTGCTGGGCGCCGTTCTCGGCGCGTTCGACGGTCTCACAGCCTGGTTCACCCCGGAGGTACGTAGCCAACTGCTTGGGATCGTCATTGGGTCAACCATCAAGGGCCTTATTGCAGGGATCCTGATCGGTTACTTCGCGCGGAAGGTGAACTCCTTGCCGCTCGGAATTCTTTTCGGTCTTGGAGTGGGCCTGATCCTGGCCTTTATTGTCGCGGCCATGCCGAACCCTGCCGGTAAGCACTACTATTTCGAAATCATGCTTCCCGGTTCAATCGTTGGAATGATCGTGGGCTACGCGACGCAGAGATTTGGGACAACGCCATATCCGGCGACCCGATAATGTTCAGCGGGTGGATGGGCCGTCAACGGGCGGCGCAGGTTCCGGCTCCTCTTCTTCCGCGTGAATGAGCCCGAATTTTTTCAGCTTGTATCGCAATGCGTCTCGACTGATATCGAGAAGACGCGCCGCCTGTGTCTGATTACTATTGGCCTGCTTCATGGCCAGTTCCACCATCGAGCGCTCGACTTCTTCTAATGAAGTGCCCCCATCCGGGATGTAAAGGCGCGGCAAGGTTCGGCCGTTCGGGAGAGTAGGACCCGATTCCACGGGAGAGGTCCTCTCGAACGCTGTCATACCGTTCGCTTCTCCAACAGCGAACGGCAGATACTTTGGCCGGAGCTTGCGCTCTTCTTCGAGGATCATGGCCCGCTCGATCGAATTCTTCAGTTCGCGCACGTTCCCTGGCCAGTTGTGGCCCAGGAGGAGCTTTCGCGTGTCATCCGTGATGCCGGCAACCGATTTTTTGAAGCGTCGGTTATATCGTTCAATAAAGAAGTCGACCAGCGGCAAGATGTCGTCCTTGCGCTCGCGAAGCGGTGGAATAAAGATCGCAATGATAGCCAGTCGATAATAGAGATCCTGCCGGAACTGTCCGTCGCGCACAGCTTTTTCAAGATCACGGTTCGAAGCGGCGATCACGCGCACGTTCACTTGCATGTCGCGCACGCCGCCAACGCGTCGGATGACTTGATCTTCAAGAACTCTTAGCAGCTTCGCCTGCAAAAGCGGGGAGAGTTCGCCGATTTCATCGAGGAATAGCGTTCCCCCATCCGCCATTTCAAACAGGCCCTTCTTCATCTGCTTGGCATCGGTGAAGGCGCCTTTCTCGTGTCCGAAGAGTTCCGCTTCCATGAGCGTTTCAGGGATGGCGGAGCAGTTAATCGCAATGAAGGGCTTTTCTTGACGAGCGCTCTCGTAGTGGATCGCTTTTGCGATCAGGTCCTTGCCGGTTCCACTCTCACCCTGGATGAGAATGGTCGTTGCTTCGCTTTCCGCAACCTTGCGGACGAAATTCATTAGCTCGGCCATCTTTGCGGAAATTCCGACGACCTCGTGATAGCCGGTGTGTCGACGGACTTCTCCGCGCAGGGATTGCACTTCAGTGCGTAAGCGCGAAGTCTCGAGCGCATTCTTGATGGCAACGTGCAGTTCGTCGAAATCGAGTGGCTTCCCGACGAAATCGAATGCTCCGAGTTTCAGGGCGGTTTTGACGTCGTCCAGCTGCGGGTCGGCGGTGATCATGATGACCGCGCGGGCGTTCCCGTTCTTCTTGAGATTTTCAAGAACCTGGATTCCATTGATGTCGGGGAGGCGGACGTCGAGCAGTACGAGATCCGGCGACTCATTCTGAGCTATGCGGAGGGCGGGTTCACCGGCCTCGGCCTCGATGACCTGATATCCCCACTCCTCGCATTTCTGGCGAAGCGACCAGCGCACCAGGCGCTCGTCGTCAACCACGAGGATTCTTTCTTTATCTGGCATGTATGGACTGTTGTGATTTTAAACTATGCCGGGCGCACTTCATTTTGCTATCTCCCGGTCCGTCTCTGACTTCCGCAAGTGGTTCTGCGGCGGGAGGATAAAGCGGGACGGCGAGCGAAGCGCGGTGAATAGTAAATCGATCATGATGCGGACCTGCTCTCGCAAACTGACATCATAAGCGCGCAGCGCGACCATCCCGGCAATGGTGAAACTGGTCACCAGGTTTAAGACAAATGTGACGCCAATCCCTGCGAGAGCGCCGTAGAAAGCAGGGTCTCCGAGAGCGGCGAGACCGGATTGCCCTGCGGCAAGAGCTAAAGTTCCCGATGAAAGTGTGACGTGGCGGACATCTAGCGGAATGCCAAAGAAAGCTCCGATCACAGGGGTGAATCCGAGCAAGTATCCGAGCACGATGCTGGTTGCAAAGCCCCCTAGGTTTTTGCGGAAGTATTCGGCACAGCATCGCATCGGCTCTTTGCCGATTACGGAGCACAGAGGGTGTTCAGCGATGGCATCGCTAAGCCGGTAATAGGTAGCAAAGTTTTCGCACCACCCTCCTGCAAGAGCCGCAATCCAGAGAATTACACCGGTCAAAACGGCATAGATCGCAGTGGGAGAGTGGAGCGGGTGAAGCGAGTGATAGACGTACTCCGCGCTTTTCTGTTCAAGAAATGTTTGGGAAAACAAACGATTCCAAAGCCAATCAAGCGCAAAACACCCTGCACCTACAGCTAACACGTTGCCGAGTGCCGCTGCCAGTTGCGTACTGGCGATCCTGGAAACAAACGCTGCGAACTTGGTAGATCTTTCTTCGCCGCGGTTATCGCGCACGATGCCGGCAAACGTTGCCGCGGTCGCGGCCGGCTGTTTTGTTGCCAGAACTAAACCAAACAACTGCAGCAGTACGAAACTCACGGCGTAGTTTGTGCCACTAGCCACTCCTTCGATAAATGGGGGTAAAGGAGCCTCAACGATTCGCATTTTGATGGCAGCTGTGATGACGGTGAGTAGTCCGCCACCGGCGGCGGCCAACCACATGTGCCAATAATCGGCGCGATCATGAGCGATATAGTGTTCACCGCTGTGTCCGGTTCGCTCTACGGTCTTTCGAGCTACGAGGCCCAGATTCTCGCGCAGAAGAACTTTGAGACTCCGATCGGATTGCCGCCCGTGCATGAGCGTCGTTAGAAGTTGTTTTGCCGCGCGTAATCTGTCTTGAGAGCTCGCAGGACAAATCACCGCGACGAGCGACTCCATTCGGGCGAAACACGCTTCGATTTTCTTGAGGTCGAAAACCAGCTCTACGCTGACTCCCTCGGACTCCATGTGACCATGAACTGAGCCGATCTCCTGGCGGCAACGGCCAACCGTCTCTTGCCAGGCCATCGTGCGGCCACCCCCGTGAGAGTCAGACGTGAGTAGTTCCTCGGTGCCTGAGATCAGATCGTAAAAAGGAGAGTCGGTTACCTGGCACGCCAGAGCGCGATCGCGCATCTCGGGTCTCAGGCCAAGCGAACTCACACGAATGGCGAGCAAACGCAAAGCTTCCTCGACATCGGATCTCTGCTGTCGCCAGACGTCCGCATCATGCTGAGGGTTCACGATGGAAATCAGGCGCTCAAAAAGCTCACTGGGAATGTCAGTGAATTGGCGGACTCTCTGCTTCGAAGAATAGAGACGGATCAGCAACCGCGAGGCATCGGCATCGTGACGAGCCCTCGGCATCAAGCGCCCGACGATGCGATGGACAAACTCGGAAGGGAGCGGAAGATCAGAAGGAATTCCTGATTCCGCCAAGAGGCTGAGGCTGTCGAGGCTCTTCAGGAATTCTCGAAACGCTGTTTGGAATCTTGTGCGGGTGGCCAAATCATTTTCGAGGAATTCGATAAGACGTCGAAGTTCTACGTAGCCGCCGCCTATTGAATCCAGGCGTTGCAATCTGCGAACAAGCGCGATGAACGCCTCGATACGAGATGAAGTGTCGGGCGCATCCAGAAAATCGCCGAGCCGATCCAGCAAACGCTGGGATACGTACGCGCGACTATCCTTCACATTGGGCGCCAGAGTTTGTGCCTGACCCATGCGGCAGGTATGCCCCCGAAATAGGGGTACATAGTAAGGCCAAGCAGTTCTTTCCAGGAAATCTTGCGTTTCAGGCTAGGCTGTTGCCAGCACGGGACCCGTCTGCAGCGGAAGTAACACGCGGAACATGGTGCCCTTCCCCACTTCGCTGGTTACTTCTATCCGGCCGCGATGCTCTTCCACGATACGCCGCGCCAGTGAGAGCCCGAGTCCAGTGCCGTTACCCTTCGTCGTATAGAACGGACGAAAGATATTCGGCAAGTGTTCAGGGGGAATGCCCCTGCCGGTATCCGTGACGGAAATCGCTGCACAATCGCCTTGCGACAGGATCTCTACCTTGACTAAACCAGGACCTTCGATCGCCTGCACCGCATTCAACAGCAAGTTCAGCAGGACCTGGTGGATCTGGTCGCTGTCGTGTTCGACGACCTGAAGCGCGGGACTCTTCTCGAGTTCGATCTTAATCGGTTTCGACAAAACCTGCTGCCTTGCCAACATGACCGCGTGTTCGACAGTCGCGTTCAGATCACTGGCTCGCATCTCCGGCGGCCGGGGACGAGCGGTTTCAAGAAGGTCGGTCAGTATACGGTTGATTTGCGCAATCTCGAGATGGACATCCTTCACGACAGACCGCGCGGGACTCGTGGAAGGTAGATCGCGGCCCACGATTTCGATCACCCCAGCAATACCTGCCAAGGGATTCCGGATCTCATGAGCGAGCCCAGTCGCCAGTTCTCCGAGAGTCGAAAGGTGCTCGGCGCGCGACATTTGGGTGCGGTGCAGACGCTCGATCTCTTCGCGGCTTTCGCGCAACTGCTCGACCATGCGATTGAAATTCCGGCCAAGATCGCCAATTTCATCATTGCGTTTGGAGAACGAAACACGAGCACTGAGGTCGCCTTCGCCTACGCGCGCGATCTGTTCCTGCAATTCGACCATCGGCCGCTGAATGAGGTAGGCCAAGGCGACGATTAGTACGGCACAGATCGCAACTGCTCCGGCGCCGGCAACAACGAGAACGGTGTGCCGCTCGGGATCCCGTAGAGAAACAGTCGAGAGCAGGAACAACAGAAGCCCGTTGAGAAGTACGAAAGCGACGGGCAGGACTGCTTTGATTTCCCAATTTACTCGGACTGAATTCAATCGCTCTGTCTCCGTCTTATTCGCTTCCGTCGTACGCTTAATTATGGTCTCTCGCCCAACTACACAACAAGGAGGCGAGATGGAAGGAGCGGCCGCATCGACGAAACTTGTGCGGTACAAGCAGCAACCTGGTGAGTGAACCGGGGCTTTCCGGTCGCGGCTCACCAGCTTGGGTCCGTCACTCTGTTTCGTCAGTAGCTCACTCTCAGGCATAAGCATGTAGCCCAGGCAACAGGTACGTCACACCGAAAAACGTAAACATCACAACAGCGAAACCAAGAATTGCAAAGTACGCCGCGCGGCGCCCGCGCCATCCGCGAGTGATGCGCATATGGAGGTAGCCCGCATAAACCAGCCATGTGATGGCGGCCCAGGTTTCTTTCGGATCCCAACTCCAGTAAGAACCCCAGGTGCGGTTCGCCCAGTAGGCGCCGGCAGCGATCATCAGGGTGAGCAATGGGAATGCGATGCAAATTGTCTTATACGTAATCTTGTCGAGGTCGTCGGCAGTGGGAAGAAGACGTTCCAAATCCGCGCGGCGCCACAAAAGCAGCAGGTAGAGCAGCGACACAAAGATCCCTCCGACTAAGCCCGACAGGATGAATGGGCTTGCCGCCAGGCTTGTCGGAAACAACCCTTCTGCATCGAGAGAAGCGTACTGACCGTCGCGAGCGCGAAGCAGGAATGCTGCCAGCGCCAGCACCTGTAGAAGTATGCTGATGAATACTGATCGGTTCGCCACAGTTAGCAGCGAATCCTGTTTTCGCAGTTTTGCTGCGACGTAGAGAATGCAGGGCGCTGCAACGACCAGCGCGACCAGCAACATCAGCCAGCCAAGGTCTGGGATGATGACGAAGAGGCGCACTCCCTTTTGAAGAAAGACTTCTGATTTCTGTTCGGCATTCCACGCAATGACGTTCAGGCCGCCCCACTTTTCGAAGCGAGTCAGAATGCCGGCATAAATCGCAACGGTAAACAGACTTGTGGTGACAAGAAACGATTCCGTTTCCATCCTGTCCTGGATGAGGAACATCATGGCGAGCGCGAAGCTCAGCGCACAAGCCGCATAGGCGAGCATCGCGAGCGTTACGTGAACATGCAGCCACGTGGATTGCAGAGCGGGCACAAGGGGATGAACGTCGCTGCGCAAGAGCTGCATGAGGACGACGCCGACAATCGCAACCGGCATCGTCACCGTTCCGATCACTTTCACACCGAACTTCTTTTCCGCGAAAAGTGTCAGAGCCGCGAGTGTCCAAACGAAACTCAACAACATTTCGTAGACACTGGCGAACGGTGGATGTCCTGCCTCGTACCAGCGATGTGCGACGGCGCCGGTGTTGGCGATAAGTCCAGCCCACGTCGCGAGCGACGCGAACTTCACATATGACTGGATACCGGTAACCCCAAATCCAAGATATAAAGCCCCAGCGCCTGCGTAGAAGATCAAAGCGGCGTACAACAGATTCTCTTCATTGAGCAGGCTGCCACTCTTCACCACGTTCAGGAACGCCATGAACAGCAGAAACGCGATGCCCAGTCCCACCATGACGATCAGCGTGGTTCCTGTTGCTGCCGGCTGCTGTTCCGCTCGTGCACGAGCCATGATTTTTCTTCCTCCCCCCAATTTGACTGATGCATTACCCAACTGAAGCAGCAGTCTCGTGCGAGACGAACTCTTCGTGTGGCTGCTTCAGTTCTTGCCCAATATGTTTCGCGATGTCGGCGAATTTCTCGTTGAATGCTTCGCGGTTCCGGTTCGCGGTTCCGCCGACCCATAGTGTCCATGCGTCAGATGCGCTCTTCGCCGGAACAGCCCAGAGTCTCGTGTGCGAGGCATAGAACACAAACCCTAATCCAATTCCCATCAGAACAACACCGGCCCACACACCCCACTGGCCGGGCTCATAGGAGACCTGCAGGCCCGTGAAGTGGATCATCTTGAGGTCGGTCGCTTCGAATTGAACCGGCGACTTAGCGTTCTGCGCCACTTCATCGATCGCTGGCAGCCAGTAGTCGAACTGCTGGCCTGCTCGCATAACGATCAGGTGAGCAGCGGGGTTTTCAATTTGGTTCGAACGTGTATAGACCTGGCCGTCCCGAACGACGTAGTCGGGAATGAATTCCGCTAGACGCACGCTTGTGTTGTCGTCAATCGCAACTTCCTGATTCAACCCTAGCGTGATTTCTTTTTTGATTGTTGGATCAGAGGTGGACGTCGCTGCCAGCAGTAATTTCTCTACTTTGCCCGTCGACCCATAACTCGACTGATAAAAACGCACACCGCCATAAACCAGCGGATCGTTGACAACGATTTCCTTTCGCAAGAGCTCACTGCTGTCTTTTACAACCGCCAGGTTTGACCACCATTTCTTTGGAGTTCCATCTGGATAATTTTCCTGGCCCGCACGATCGCAGCGGATCGCGAATGGAAGGGGCTTCGTCGATCCGTCTCGCATCTCGACCAGGTTGGAAGTTTGGCCTTCCGTCAGATTCAGCGTTCCACGCCATCCCCAGAGGGCATCCATGATTCCGCCAAGGAAGATCAGCAGAAGGCTGGCGTGCACGATGTACACGGCCATCTCAGCGATACGATTCTTCTCGGCAAACAGCGAGAAATGGTTTTCATGAACCACGCGTTCCGGCTGATATCCGGCCCGGTGTAATGCACGCTCGGCCGCCACAAGTCCGGTCTCCTCATCGGCAATGGCGAATTCCTTCTGTGCCGGAAGGAAGCGACGGAAATTGCTGTCGGGGTATTTGTACGGACGCGAATAGTGACGCCACGCATTCGGGAATCTTTCAATCGAAGCCGCTACGATGCTGAGGCTGACCAGCAAAAGCAGCGCAACAAACCACCAAGCATGGAACACGTCCGTCAGGCCGAGGGCGTCGAAGATCCGCAAAGCATGTGGCGAATAGGCACGCTGAATCTCATCGGGTTCTGTCACCGGACGCTGCAGAATGATCGTTCCCACCGCGGACAAGATCACCACGATGATCAGCAGGATCACACCAGTTTTTACCGAACTCAGGGTTTGCCAGATCTTGCGCGCAAGCGGCGTCGCCATGGACTTGTCTCCACTCACAAGTAGTGCAAATCCTTGGCCACAGCGGTCAATCTGCTCGGAAGTACTTGCGTCGGTGACCTTTAGCGCGCTTCTGGATGTCGATGTAGCTGTCGGAAAATGGGCCAAAACACACAGCCCGAACGTTCTACGCCGGGATTTCGCTCAATTCACTCGAAGGCATGAGTAAAAAGCTTCGTCGACGGCCGGCTGGCGTTAGAATGCGTCCGCTTACAAGTCCCATCTCCATCGACCATGAAACTTTCGCGCCGCGAAGTCACCAAGCTATTGCTAGCAGCCTCGATGTCGCCGAAATCGCTCGGCCAAAGCAGCCCATCCCCTGCAAAATCGACCTCCGATGTCGTGGTGATTGGGGCGGGGGTGTTTGGCGCATGGACCGCTTATTCCCTGCGCCAAGCCGGACTTCGTGTCACTTTGGTTGATTCCTACGGGCCGTCCAACAGTCGCGCGAGTTCGGGAGGCGAATCGCGAATCATCCGTGCCTCCTATGGCGCGGACGACTTCTACAGCCGATGGGTGCTGCGTTCGCTTCCGCGATGGCAAGAGCTGTCGAATCGTTCCGAAAGTCCTGTGTTTCACAAGACTGGCGTCTTGTTTCTCTCCGATGGGAGTACAGATATCGTCAAGCAGAGCGCGGCTGCGTTGAACAGGTTAGGAGTTACTTTCGAACAACTGTCGTCATCAGATTTGAAAAAACAATTTCCGCAGATCGCGTTTCAGGAAAACGACAGTGCCATCCTCGAGCCCAATAGCGGTGCGCTCATGGCGCGGCGCGCAGTGCAGACATTAGTCGCGGAGATGATCGGTCAAGGCCTGGATTACCACCAGGCATTCGTCGCTCCTCACGCGAAAAGCGGCAAGCTGTCCGCCATAAAAACCAGCACAGGCGAGGAGATTTCAGGCGGATGTTTCATTTTTGCGTGCGGTCCGTGGCTGCCCAAATTGTTTCCAGCTCTGTTAGGGAACTACATTAAGCCGGAGCGCGCCGAAGTCTATTTTTTGGGCGTGCCTGCAGGTGATTCGCGCTTTGCCCCACCGCAAATGCCAACCTGGATCCATAGCAGCCGCGAGTGGGACGCGTATGGCATGCCGGACCTTGAAAATCGCGGATTCAAGGTGGCCGTCGACAAGATCTCGCTTCCCGCCGACCCCGACACGCTAGACCGCGAACCGACGCCGGCGTTTCTGCAGCACGTGCGGGCCTTTATCGCGATGCGTTTTCCAGCGTTAAAAAATGCACCAGTTCTTGAGACGCGAGTTTGCCAGTACGAGTACACGCCGTCGGGCAACTACATCATCGATCGCCACCCCGATTTTGAAAACGTTTGGATCGTCGGTGGAGGTTCGGGCCATGGTTTCAAAAACGGCCCGGCAGTCGGCGAATACGTGACCGAATTGATCACGAAAAACGCTCAGTTGGAACCGCAGCTAACGATCTCGAGCCAGCGCAATCCGACCCATCGCGTCGACTGATGCCCGTTCCCATAACTCAAGCGGTGCTGCGCAGTTGGCGAAAATGTGATCCGCATCACTCCCGTACGTGACATCAGCCATACTCCTGCGCTCCTGAGCGCGTTTGAATACTCGGGAAGATGTTTCCCCCGAAATCCATTTCGATCACCAAACCTCCCACTCAAATTCCGCACGGAAGTTACTTGGGTCATTTCACCACTCCCACTGTGGGAGATCGCCCAAGCGAAAGCTGCAACAGCGCTGTTGCGATTCGCCACACTGCCAAGGGCAAACAGCAACTCTGGTTCTCTCAATCGCTTACGAGCTGTGTAGCAGAAATCCACACCAATACTAAAGACGGCGACTCTCTTGCAAAAACAAGGTTGGTGGAGTTGGTATGAAAGCGTTTACCCAAATCGCGATTCGTTGGGCAGCGCGATTCGATTTAGCGGGGCGCACCACCAGGTTCGCCATGCTGTTCGTCGTGGCACTGCTAGTGAGCAGATCGGCTGTGGCTGGAGTTCACCCGGTTCCGCTCGAGAAAAATGTTGACGCCGCGAAGTGTCTGGAATGTCACGAGGATAAGACGAAGGGCAAGTCCGTCCACAGCGCGATTGCGATGGGTTGTTTGAGCTGCCACGAAGTGCGGGTCAACAAAGACGTCACCCGCATCAAGCTGACGACAACCACTCCCGCGAGCCTCTGCCTTACCTGCCACACAAACAAAAACGCTGCCGAGATCAAGGGCACCGTGCATAGCCCGGCCGTCCGCGATTGCTTGAAGTGCCACGATCCGCACGTTTCGGAAAACAAGAACCAGTTGCTGAAAGCAACAGCCGGTGACGAAAAAACAAATCTGTGCCTAAGCTGCCACAAGCAAGGCACCAACGTTCCGGCGAAGGGCAGCCGTCATGCCGCGCTCGACATGGGCTGCGACACTTGCCACACCACGCACAAGACTGGTGCCGAGCCGACGGCTGAGAATCGCTTCCACCTTACGAAGATGGCTCCCGCGCTTTGCGCCGATTGCCACGACCCCAAAGATGCGAATCTGCAAAAGGCGCATCAGAACCAGCCGTTCGGAACCGCAAATTGCCTGACCTGTCACGATCCACACCAGTCTTCAAATCCGAAGTTGATGCAAGCTTTCACGCATCCGCCGTTTGCTGACAAGAGCTGCGAAATGTGCCATGCGCCCGCGAAAGACGGCAAGGTGGTTCTTACGCAGAAAGATGTCAAAGCACTTTGCGTGACCTGCCATGACGAGCAGGCGAAGAAGATTGAGACTGCGAAGGTGCAGCACCCTGGAGCAGCCGGCGACTGCACAGACTGCCACAATCCGCACGCTAGCTCACAGCCTGGATTGCCCAAGACGAACGCCGTTGAAATTTGTCTGAGCTGCCACGCGGACATCGCCGAAGGAGCGAAGAAGAAATCGCATCATCAGCCGGCGTTCGCACAGGGTTGTGCAACCTGCCATGAAGGACATGGCAGTGATACTCCGAAACTTCTTCGGGCCAGCGGCAATGCGCTCTGTCTCGAGTGCCACAGCACAACATCGAAGCCGGGCAAGGTCGAGAACGCAAGCCTGATCACGATCTTCAACGGCAAGGTTCGCTTGCCGGATGACTACTTCCGCAAAAACAAAGTGGCGCGGCTCGAGATCAAAGGTGGAGTCGGACACCCGACGCCGAGCCATCCAGTACAGAACGTGATGGATTCGATGGACCTGAACAAGGTGAAAACGCAGGTGACCTGCCTCACCTGTCATCAGGCGCACGCGAGCGGCGGACGCGCGATGTTGGTGGGCGATGTGAATCCGGGGATGGCGTTCTGCCAGAGCTGCCACAAAGGAATGATTGGGGTGGGACAGTGAATTACGCGATGACGATCAGTTCGAGACCACAGTTCCGCACTTGGATCACCTGGTTCCTAGTCGCGGCACTGGCATTGTTGCTGGTTCCAGCGAGCCACGCGGGCAAGAAAGACAAAAAGAAGAAGGAAGAGGCGCCGGCACCCGCGAAGAAAGAAGGAATCGACCGGAGCAAGATTGACACCAGCAAGCTGGTGTGGCCACTGCCTCCAGATCTGCCGCGCATCAAGTTCGTCTCGGAGCATTTCGGCGAACCGCAGAAGCCCGTGGAAGCGAAGCCGCAGAAGAAAAAGCAGGGCTGGATGGACCGCATGGCCGGCGTTCAGCAGCGGGAAAGCGGAGATCCGGTTGAGCCTTCACACGTGCTTGGACAGCCCTATGGGGTCGCAGTGGATTCGAAAGGTCGCGTCTACGTCGGAGACACGTTCGTCGCGGCAATCTTCATCTTCAACACGGAAACCAAGGAAGTAACGTTCCTGCGCAACGGACATGAAGCCGCATTCCGCAACATCATCGGGATAGCGATTGACGATACAGACCGGCTGTTTGTGGCGGACGCAGGCATGCACCAGGTTTCGGTGTTCAGTCCGCAGTTGAAGCTTGAAAGTACGTTTGGCGCAGATGATCTCAAGCGGCCCAGCGGAATCGCCATCGATAGCGAGAATCGATTCGCCTATGTCGTGGATACGGGCAACGAAACCGTATTCGTCTACGACGCCGACAATTTCAAGCTGCTGCGAAAGCTGGGAGGGCCCGCGAAAAAACTGAACGACGACGACCCAGCCACGTTCGCCAAGCCGACGAATGTCGCGCTCGATAAAGATGGCAACGTCTACATCTCTGACACCCTCAACAATCGCGTGCAGATTTTCGACGCCGACGGGAATTTCATTTCCATGTTCGGCAAGGCCGGCGACGGGCCGGGCACATTCCAACGCCCGAAAGGCGTAGCAGTCGATACCGACGGCCATATCTGGGTTGTAGATGCGTCGCAATGCAACGTGCAGATCTACGACAAAGAAGGTCACCTGCTGGCCTTTTTCGGATACGGCGGCGGGCTGCCCGGACAGTTCGGGTTGCCGGCTGGAATCGCAATCGACAAAAACAATCGCGTCATCGTCAGCGACCAGATTAAAGGACGCATTCAGGTTTTCCGTTACATCACCGACGCTGAGAACACTACGGCGAAGGCTGAGTTGGAAAAGAAGAAGGCCGCAGAGGCACCAGCATCAGCGACCGGCAAGGCAGATCCCGAGCCGAAGACCGCAGAGGTGAAGCAATGAACGGAACAAGTTTCGTTGAGTTGTGGGAAGGAACGCCCGCAACCGTCGAAGACGGAAGAAGCCGAGAGCTTCTTCCGGTGCATTCAAAACAGCTGTTTTATCCATCAGGAGGTCTTAAGACCAATATGAAGAAAGCACTGTTCATTCTTTTAGCAGTTATGTTCGCCATCGGCATTGCGGCGGCCCAGAATGACGTACTTGGACCGCATAACGTCAATGGCCATGGTTGCGTTTCGTGCCACGCGCCACACAGCGGCCCGGCCGGCTTGAATCCGGCTTCGACCAATGCAGCGCAAGGCGATGTTTATCTTTGGGGCCGCGACCTGGTCGCCAAGGGTTACACCGTGTTCGGCGGAACAACCTTCACAGTTCCGGCGGCAATCACGGACGAGACAGACACACTGTTCCACACCGCAGCCTGCCTCTCCTGCCATGACGGCTCCGTAACGGTTGCCGGCATGACCGGAAAGAGCCTGGAAGATGTCGACGGAAACGCTGGCATCAACACCTACATTGGAAAAGATGATCTGACCAATGATCACCCGGTTCACGTAGCCTATGCCGCCAGCGCCTACAACTGGCCGGTCACGATCGATGCGAACGGCACGCTGACCTGGGGCACGGACACCAACTCGACCAACTTCAAGAACAGCTATGGCCGCACAGTTCGCTTCTACGGGAACGCAGCGACCCACGCAGCAATGGTTGAGTGCACGACCTGCCACAACCCACACCTGGAAGCGGCCTACAAAGGCACAGTCAAGGGCGTGGCGAATACGGTTGTCCCGTCGAAGTGGTTCATTCGCGGCTGGTACAACGAGGCGCCGGGCAGCAACTCGACGACCCAGTTCTGCCGCCAGTGCCATTTCTCGAAGTCCAATGAGTATGTTGGCCAGACGGTCCCCACGACCTAGTGCTAACAGAGGGAGAAGGCTTTGGCCTTCTCCCTCACCTTAAAAGCAGTGTGAAACAAGAAAGGCGCGAAACAATGAAAAAACAACTCCTCCTCACGGTGATCCTGGGCATGGCAGCCGGCTTGAGCGCCCAAGTTGCGAGCCACGCACCGACGATGAAAGCGGCCAATAATCCCGCCAATAAAGCCGCCGCACAACCCATCGACAGGCCCCTGGTGAAGGTGAATGGGACGGTCCTGACGGAACGCGACCTCGTCCGCGAGATGCAGAACATCTTCCCGTACGCCCGGCAGCATGGAGGCGTTTTTCCAAAGGGAAAGGAACCACAGATTCGCCAGAAAGCGTTGGAGAACATCGTTTTTGAGGAGCTTGTGTATCAGGAAGCACTGCGCCGGAAGATGCTGGTACCGCCAGCAAAGCTGAGTCGCGCTACCGCAGATTTCAAGAAGCAATTCGATTCTCCCGCAGAATTTCAGGAGTACCTGTCCGATGAGCAGAGCGGCAGCATGAAGAATCTGCGCGAGAAGATTACCCGCGCAATCCTTATCGATGATCTGCTTCGGATCGAGGTAAAAGGAAAATCACGCATCTCCGACCTCGAGTTGCGGCGCTTCTACCTGAACAACAAGAAGAGATTCCAGAAACCGGAGAGCGTGTCGATCCAGACCATCTCGATTGCTACGCCGGAAACCATGACGAAGGACCAGAAAACCGATGCGCGGCGGCGCGCCGAAGACGCGCTGAAGAAAGCCAAGGCCGCGAAGAACTACGAGGAATTCGGACTCCTGGCGGAAAAAGTCTCCGAGGATGACTGGCGAGTCATGATGGGCGACCACAAGTCGATTCACCGCGGACGCATGCCGGCCCCAGTCGAGAAAGTAGTGTTCACGATGAAGCCTGGTGAGGTCAGCAACGTGATCGACACAGGCGATTCGCTTTGCATCGCACGAGTCAACGAGCGAGAAGAGACGAAACTGGTCCCCTTCGCAGAAGTGCGCCCAAGCCTGAAGTCGCAATTGGAAACAGAGAAAGAACAGGCGGTAAGGAGCGTACTGGAATCGCGGTTGAAGAGGACCGCCAAAGTCGAAGCGATGTAGCTGGTGGCCGATGTATCGACCACGAGCGGTGTAAGGAGTCAGCAAGATGCGGCACAGGACAACACAACTCGGATGGATTCTGGTCCTGGCGGCAATGATGATGTCGGCAGCGGGTAGTCACGCGCAGATCACCGTGGGTGACAACATCCAGATGGGTCTGAGCGGCGATGCATCTGTTGGCTGGACCGGACAATACGACAGTCAGGACACTTCAAGCCTGGGGTTTGGATTCAACGGCAATCTTACCGGCTCTTATTACAACCCGAAGTTCCTGAACTGGCGGATCAATCCTTATTACAACCAGTCACGTTTCAATTCGAATTTCAACTCGATAACGGCCGCGAAGGGACTCAACGCCACAGCTGGTCTATTCACCGGGAGCAACACTCCTATTGAATTCAATTTCCAAAAGTCCTTTGACGCGCAAAATCTTCTGAATTTTCCGGGCACAACTGGCTCCTATGAATCCCGAGGTAACAGCACAAGCTTTGACGTCAATGCGGGCATTTATTATGAGGACTATCCCACGTTGAATGTGAGCTTCGGGAAGTCCGTGTCGAATTATCAGGTTCTCGGAACCGATGCAGACGGAAGTGGAGATTCGCGCTTCGTTACGATTGGAAGCTCCTATACGCTGGCGGGTTTCGATCTCTCGGGCAGATTCAACAGCAACCGCATCGGTACTACCCTGTCGCCCGTCTCCGGATTCAATGATGAGAAAATCAACTCATATCAGCGGGGCTTCACGGTTTCAGCAAATCGCCGACTCCTGGACTGGATGCGCTGGGGATCCACTTACTCCCGCACGCACTTCGATACCGATTACAAGTTGAATCCAACTAATAGCACTTTCAGCGTCGTGAACTCGGATCTCAGCATGACTCCTACATCGAAGCTGAGCGTCAACGTGTTCACGAATTACTCCAGCAATCTGAATGCCCAGATCATTTCTGGAATTGTCGCAGGCACCCAGAGCGGCGGCGCAACAGCGCAACCAACCCTGGCTACTACTGACGTTCTGTCCAGCTACTTGGATTACGGCGCGAATGCGGCCTACTCCTTCACGCGCCGGCTGACCTGGACGGCACGAGTAGATCGCCGTGCGCAAAGCTACTCGCAAAGCAACATTGAAACAACGAGCGATATCTTCACATCGGGTATGAGCTATAGCAAAGACCTGCTAGGCGGAAGCTTCGGAGTCCACTACGGGTTTTCTTGGTTCAATGCCGATCCTGGGAACTCCGGCCTCACCGGCCATTCGGCATCCGCGAGTTACACTCGCGATGTGCTGGGGTTCAACACAGGGGTCGGTGTTCAATATGCTCGCAATGTCGCCTCTGCGCTTACCGGATATAGCCAGGATAGTTACAGCGGCAACCTCAACGTCGCGCATCGGTTGTGGCGAGGATGGAACGCCGCAGTTGGTGGGAGCTACGGCAAAAGCAACATCAATGGGCTGAACGAAGGTCAGTCGTCCATCGAGACCCTCAACGCTTCGATTTCAGCCCCTCGCTTTTCGATCAGCGGCAACTACTCCAAAAACTCTGGCGACAGTCTACCGTTCGGCAGCGGCGTAACTCCGCTCCCTCCTGTGATTCCCGGTTTGATTTTGTTCCGCGGTACGTCTTGGGGCGCAGCGGCCGGGTTCAATCCAAAACGTCGACTCCACATCACTGCCAGCTTTTCTCACATGCAATACCACACGGATAACATCAACACCATAACCGATACGCTCTCGGACCGTTTCGAAATCCGCTCCGAATACCGTTGGCGTCAAATGAGCTTCAGCGGCGGTTTCGCGCACATCGCGCAAGGGATCGGCACAACGTTTAACAATCCCGATACTCTCAATGTGGTGTACTTTGGAATCTCTCGGCACTTCGATATTTTCTAGTCAGGGTATGTGATGCGTACGACAAAACGGGTTGGCGGTGTAGCGACGATGATCCTGGTACTGGCCGCCAGCCTCAGCGCAGCACACAAAACCAAGACAGCCAAAACAACCGAGATCGAAGTTCCCGCGCTGGAATTGTCCGGCGGCCGCTCACTAACCTTCGAACGGAGTTTTTCGTCGGAACGCGAAGTAAAGCTGAAGCGCGGTTTTTGGACACGAGTGATCGATATCGTCGCCGGCGCGCCTGACTTCCACTTCCTCGTGCGCCCCTACAGCATCGTGACGGATTCGCGCGGCCGCATTATCGTCAGCGATCCGGACGCCCAAGGGATCCACATCTTCGACTTCGGTAAACAGAAATACAAATTCATCTCGCGCTATGACGGGAAAGACGCCTTCATGGCGCCGCAGTGCGTAACTGTCGATGCCGAAGACAACATCTATTTCACCGATTCCGAGTCCGGCAAGCTCTTCGTCTACGATTCGAATGGAAAATTCAAGCGCGTGATCGGCAGCTTGAAAGGTGGCGAAGGCTACTTCAAGCGCCCCACCGGCATCGCCGTTGATTCCGCCGCGCAACGCATCTATGTCAGCGACACCGTGCGCCACAAAATCTTCGTCATGGATCTGCAGGGCAATGTGCTGCAGGCCATCGGCAAGCGAGGCGTGGAACCTGGCGAGTTCAATTTCCCCACTGAAATCCGCCTGCACGGAAATGAGCTGATCGTTGTTGACGCCATGAATTTCCGCGTGCAAGTTCTCGATCGCACCGGACAATATCTCTATGGCCTCGGCAGTATCGGCGAGACGAACGGAACCATGTTCCGACCCAAAGGCATTGGTCTCGATACCGAAGGCAACCTGTACGTCGTCGATGGAATGTTCGACGCGGTGCAAGCCTTCAATCATCAAGGACAGCTCCTTTATTATTTCGGCCGCAGCGGAGACGGGCCTGCGGAGTTCCAATTGCCTGCAGGGCTCTTTGTCGATAAAGAGAATCGCATTTATGTCACGGATTCTTACAACCACCGTGTGCAGGTATTCCGGTACAAGCCGGGATCGAAGTCCGTTAGCGGAGGGACGCAATGAAAATCTGGCGTCTATTCGCGAGCGTGCTGCTCCTTGCTGGAGCCGCCTGGTCTCAAGGGCTCAGCGGAGATCAGCTCGGCGAACACGATCTTTCCGCCAGCAGCCTGAGCGCGGTGAAAGGTGGCGTGGCGAACGCCTGTCTCTACTGCCATGCTCCGCACGGCGCAATGACCGCACCGACTCCGCTCTGGAACCAGCAGCTCTCTGTACAGACGTATCAAATGTACGGAAGCACAACCTATCATCAGACGGGATTGCAGCCGCCGGTTGGAAGTCCAAGTAAGTTATGTCTTAGCTGCCACGACGGAACGGTCGCCCTCGGACAAACCGTCGCCTACGGGAACGTAACCGTCGGCGGAACCATGAAGGCTTCGTCCAACTTCGGCACGGATCTGCGCTCGTCCCATCCGTTCAGTCTGAAAACTCCGATTGCCGACGCGCCCAACCTTTCACAGCTGCTGCAGCAAAACCCGGCGCAGACGGCAGATCCCGCTGTGCGGATGATCAATGGCACCATCGAATGCACGACGTGTCATCAGCCGCATTTCCAAAACATCGACAAGCAACTGCCGCAGTTCCTTGTCCGTGACAGTTCGAGTTCACAGCTGTGTCTTTCGTGTCATGATCCGGCGCGGTTAACCAGTGGACAGGCGAATCAGTTGGCGGGTTGGGCATTGAGTGCGCACGCTACCTCGACTGCAACCACCTCCAACAATCCTTATGTCGGTGGATACAGCACAGTAGCAATGAATGGCTGCAACGCATGTCATATGCCGCACAGCGCATCCGGTCCGGCACGACTGTTGCGTGGCGCTGATCAACTCGATTGCATGAACTGCCACAACGGAACGAACACGCAGCCGCTAGCGCCCAACATTTTTGCCGAGATGACGAATTCCAACAGCGTTACGAAAATTCCGCATCCATTTCCATCGGCCGCAAACCCGCATGATCCCTTGGAGCCAGCGGTGCTGAATAACAATCGCCATGCAGGCTGCGTGGATTGCCACAATCCACATGCAACGCAGGCTGGCGGAGCGCTCACTGCGCCGCCTGGGATTCGTTTGTCGCAAACAGCTGTTACGGGCGTGAGCGGGCAAGATGGACTGACAGCTCTCACTCCTGCAGTCAATCAGTTTGAAACCTGCTTGCGATGCCATGGCACCAGTTCCGGCAAAGGAACAACAACGTCGGTCAATTACGGCTACATCGCGACACGGGTTCTAGTCGGTGCCGATCCGCTCAACCTTATTCCGCAAATGGCTGCAACGGCTGTCTCCAGCCACCCGGTAATGCACGACCGTTCAAGCACTCTGCTTCAGCCAAGTTTGCTACCGCAGATGCTCAACTTTGACGGGACCGTTTCGACGCGTGGAATGGGCACACGAATTTTCTGTACGGATTGCCACAACAGCGATGACAATCGTGAATTCGGCGGCGGCGGAGCCAATGGCCCCCATGGATCGAAATATAACCACGTGCTGGAACGCCGCTATGACATGAGCCAGGCCAGCACACCGGGCGGTCTTATGACGAACGCATTGCCGAATCCGGACCTCACCAATAATGGGCCGTACGCGATGTGCGCGAAGTGCCACGACCTCTCGCTCGTGCTTTCTGGAAGCACGGTGCATCAGAAGCACGTGAACGAAGTGGGTGCTTCCTGCTCGGTTTGCCACACATCCCATGGAATCGGAACACCGAGCGCCACGATCACAGGACAGCGTCTGGTCAATTTTGATGGCGCCGTTGTCGCACCCAACGGAACCACTCCCGTAACCTTCGACGGCGCTGCTCGAACCTGTACGCTGGCGTGTCACGGAGCAACTCACGACAAGAGCATTTACTGAGCAGGGCGTTGGGTTTTTGTGCGCGAATACTCTCCTGTACATGCACTCAAGTCACACTGCATCAGTGACATAGCTCCTATCTGGGAGTGCATGTATTGTCTAAGCTGCTCGACAGATTATGTCGAGCCAACTTCTAAAAACAGCAAGCCCGCTACTTTTCCTTTTCGTGGTCTTCGCAAGCGCACAGGTGTACGATCTCGGGCCGCACAATATCGATGATCACGGATGCCTCGGCTGCCACGTTTTGCATGTGCCCGCTGCAAACATAGAAACGAGCGATGCCGATGTGCTGACACTTTGGGGTAAAGAGCTCAACCATCTTTCGTATAACGCTGGCGGAAGTGAGATCGGCATTTCAGAAACGCAGATCAATGTTCCGCAGGATCCCATTTTCCACACAACGGTGTGCCTCGCTTGTCATGATGCAAGCATTGCGAAGCTCGGGATGGTCGGCAGCGCATTCGACACGGTCGGCCCCATTGGACCTAGCTTCCAGGAAGACGGCATGTTCGCGCGAACATTCACCGTTCACCCGGTGCATGTCCCTTACTTGCCGAATACTGGCTGTGGTGTGCCTACATCAAGCTGCAATCCCAATCACTGGCCGAGCCTGACGGACGCAAATGGCATGTTGAATTGGACGCTCGATGCCTACAGCACGCGCTTCGGTGAAATCTATCCGCGCGGGGTTCGCTTTTACCCCACATCTAACAACGGCGGAAAAGCGATGGTCGAGTGTGCCTCCTGTCACGATCCGCACGCGCAGGGTTATACCGAAAAGAAAGACGTCAAAGGGCGGACGGTGCTGGTGCGATCAAAGAGCTTCGTTCGCGGTTGGTATGACGTCGACGATAGGAAAAACGATCCGGTTTCGAAATTCTGCCGTTCCTGTCACTACGCCAGCAGTAACGAATTTGTGGAAAAGAAAAGTTAAGCCAGTTCGACCCTAGCGTTGATACCAGAACAACACCTCACTCTCACTTTTCGATAGCGGGGCCGAGGTTCGTCCAGTTTGCTTCAGCGGAGATTCAGGGAATATTGAAAGGTAATTGTTCGAGAGCAGAATCGCGCCGGGCCGCATCATGCGCGAGAGGTTGGTGATTGCGAGTGCCTGCTCGAAGGGTCCGTAATAGACGAAGATGTTCGTTCCGATCACAAGATCGAACTTAGCTTCGTCGGCGAGAAGTTGATTCTGAAACACGACATTCATGTCCGTAGGTTGCACTCTCCGAACATGAGCAGGATGAATTGAGAGTGCGCGCATTTTCAACTCAGGTGTCTCGTTGGGAACGGGTAGCGCACGACCCGGTAGCGCCACTTGCTTTCCAAAAGTTTCCCAGTAGCTGGTGAATTCTGGACTCCAATTCTTCGTTGCGTCCCACGGAATCTGCAAACGATAAGAAACGTTCTGCGCAGCCAGCGTGCGCGCCCGTGAAAGATGATGGTTCACGCTCGGGCTGATGTCGTAAGTGACAACTTGCAACGCATTCCCTTCTGCCAGTTTCAGTTTCAGAACACTGTCGATCACCGCGAACGGTTGAATCGTCTGTGGTGGATAAAAGTCGACTCCTTCTTCCTTATTCACGAAATCCAGGCCGGGGCCGATAATCGCGACACGACGCACACTTCCGGGCTTGAGAATCTTTTCGGCTAAAAGCTCCCGCAGCGCATGCTCGATCGCGAAGTTTGGGCGGATATTCGTATCCAGCGAAATACCTCGGTTTGCGAACAGGTGCGAATCAAGCTCGAGCATCTTGGCTTCGTCGAGTTTGTTGGCCGCTCGCAATGCCTTAAGTTGATCCTGGAATTCGAGAAACTCCTTCTGCATCCGAGCAAGATTCGCCAGCAGGTATTCCTTAACGCGTGCCCGATGCGAAGGACTATCGAATGCGAAGCCGCGCTTTTCGAGAAATGCTCGCGTACTGCGCAAGTGTTCGTTCTTCCCCGGACTGATCAGGGCGCGAACGAGATCATCGGCGCGCGTCTGCGCCCAGAATTCCACGCCCGCGCTTTGTCCGTATTTGAAAAGGCTTGGCCAATCAATGCGCGGCTGCTTTGTAAACGTGACACCGAAGCGAAGAAGGTTGGTGATCGTGTCTTCCTCCCCTTGCTCGAGTCGGGCACGAACAGCTTTGTCGCGATCTGCTACCCAGGCTGGCCATGTGGTTTCCAGCTTTTGTGCCGGGATGTCTTTTAGTTCTGACGGAAGGTCCTTCGCGAAAGCACGAAGAGCAGGTTGCGCCTCGTTCAGCGTGGTAAAGCGCGGCGGATTGTCAGATACCGCCGAAGCAAGAATGGCGGTTAATACGAGTAGGAAAATAAGAGATCGCTTCATAGTCCGTTAACACCTATTGGGCTTTCGATCGATCTATCTGTCCTTACCTTGGAGCGCCTCGGCCTTGTTTCTTGCCTCAGCCGCCTGTTGTGCGCGGCCTTCCAATTCATAAAGTGTTGCAAGTTCCATCCAGATGTCTCCACGGTCAGGGGCAATTCGAGTGGCCGATTCTTCCTCCGCGATTGCCAAGTCGTTTTTCCCGAGAGCACTCCAGGCGGCTGCACGTCCGCGCGCCAAGTCGAGCTGGAACGGACGATTTGAGGAAGCTTCCGCGGGTGAGCGGCGAACGGCCTCGTCCAGCGAACTGAGTGCAAACTGAGGTTGCCCCTGGTCCAAATAAAGAAACGCAAGATTCACCAGTATCAGGTGAGGACGCGGCGAAATCTCGACTGCACTGCGCATCGCCTGCAAGGCTTGCGCGGATTGATTCTGCGATGCATACAGTTGCCCAAGCGAGGCCCAGGTGACATCGTTCGGTTCAAGCGCAAGTGTTGCGCGATACTCTTGCTCCGCTTGCTTGGGCATTCGTAAGGCAGTAAATATTTTCGCGCGAATGAAGTGCAGGTTAGCGCTTTCCGAAAAGATTTCGGATGCTCGCGTACTTGCCGCCAATGCTTCCTGCTGTCTACCTAGCACGTGCAGCACAAGCGCCGCATTGGCGTTGCGGTTGAATGCCTGAGGTGTGCTGCCATCGCGCGGAGAGATTTGAGCAGTTTCACAATTCAATGCAGATTGCGTAAAGGCAGCATTCTCCGGCGTCCTCCGCACAAATACAGCCGAGATCTCGTCGAGGTAAACCAGAGCCCAGGTTGCACTATGGCAAAACGACGGGAGCGAACCCGGCGCGCCGTCATACCGCGCGAGCGATAGCACGACCGTATCGATTCCATATCGCTCGATTTCGTGCTGCCACTCGGGTGAATCCGGATTCACCGACATCAGACGGTCCTGTTTTTCGAAAATCGCTGGGCCGAAGGGGATCGCCCGTCCATCCAGGTAATCTGGATATTTCGTGCCAAGACGCCACAGCAGAAATCCGCCCAGGTTGTAGTTGTTGAAGATTTGCCCCGGAAGCTGATGTTGCTCGATGTAGGAAAATGCCCGCTCCGGGAACCACCAGCTCAGGCCGGCACCGAAGTTCGCTGTTTCTGTGCCGCCGAAGTAGTGCCGATTTGTGACCAGGTCCGCTGAGCGCAGCAGCATGAGCAAAACGAGCAACGCCGTCGCCCCGCCGGCTAAAATCCGCCGTGTTCGCAGATCGCCAACTCGCTCGGCATATCCTTGCCAGGCATCCGAAAGAATCCATCCACCCACTGCCACCAAGACGCAGGCGAATAAAGCTTGCAAGCGTACATGCGTCGCTGCCGCATAAGCTGATCCGGCGAGGAGAAGTGCTGCTCCGGGCTGGCGCCGAATGACCGCTGTTACGACACAGATGATCGCCAACGCGAGGAGCACATAAAAAATCCCTTTCGTCTCCCTCAACGACGCGAATGTACTCCAACTCTTCCAGCCGAGTGGGACTGCGGCCCATTCATTGATCCACTGCGCATGCTGTGCCATCGCTTGATTTTGGCGGAAGAGTGCTCGGTAGATATTCCATCCCCACGGATTCAGCAGAGACGCCGGGATCGTCAGCAGCAGATAAGGCCACGCACGACCAATGCGGACAATGGCAAGCTCTCGGCGTTCTCCCGCAAACAAGAGCTCGAGCGCTTCACAGCACAGATAACCAGCTATCAATCCGAAACCAGCAACAAAACCCAGGTGCAGGTTCACCCAGAGAACCATCAACAGCGGGAGAAGCCAGAGGCGAGCCTTATCGCCCGTGAAGTATTTCCAAAGGATGCTCAGATAGACCGTGAAGAGAAGCACCGTGAACATTTCCGCTCGCGGACCTGTTCGCGCCGCAAGACGAGGCAAAGCCACCGCGGCCAAAACTATGGCAGCGAACGACGCGCGTCTTAGCAGGACCGCAACTGTCGTCAAGCATGTGATCGCGCCCAGCCATGAAAGCAGCGAGTATCCACCAGCAAGAAAGATCGCGTAAAAAATTACGCCTGAAAGTACGGGGTAGATCCACGGTTTCCCCTGGGCCGTGTAGGAAAAAACGTCAGTCGAGAAAATCTGGTGATGCTGCACCGTCCATCTGCCGCTGGCCATTTGCCAGAAGAGGTCGTAGTCGGTGACCGTTCGCAAGCCCGCCAGCACCGCATAGAGTAGGACCGCAGCCGCCAGAACACGCAGCCAGGCGCGGCCCAATGTTTCCGGTGAAGCCACATTGCGGTCAATCGACTCAGTGCTCATCTGGGAGTGGGCCACATCGTGCATGAAGCAGTTCGAATACCACAAGCCACTCGGAAGCATGGCGTAAACCATTGCCGAGCAATATGTTGCGAGACGAAGCAGAAATCTTAGGCGGCCCACAGAGCGGGATTCCTCGCAGTATGGGTGATTTGCCGCAGGTCGAGCAGACACAAGGCGATGACGAGCAGTTGACGCAAACTGAGGCAGCTAACTCTCGGTCTAATACAACCCGGCTGCTGAGATCGCTAATTGCCATCGCGATCTTCTGTGCCACACTGATTCGCTACTACGAACCATTACATCCAACTCGCCATCTTTGCGGCATCGGATACGAATCACTGGAACTGGCCTGTTCCCTCGCGCACAAAGGCACGTTTTCCGATCCGTTTCGCTATCTCGAGACCGGCCCTTCGGCCCACGTCGCACCGCTGTTCCCGGCGATCATTGCCCTTGTCATCCGAACTGTCGGCGATAAAGCGGATGGTTCATACGTCGTGCAGTGGCTGGGAGCCATAGTTCTGGCTTTCCAGTTGGCCTTCTGGCCATTTTTATCCCGTCGTTTGGGAATGGGGTTCGCCGCAGGTGTATTGGCTGTTATCGCATTCCTTTTTGCCGGCATTGTGCTACTGCCAATGTGGGAAGCCTTTTACATGGGTCTCATGTTGACAGTGCTTTCGTATTGCTCCCATTTCCTTTTTGAGGACAATGTCTCGTGGCGCCAGATTGTGTTGACAGGGCTGCTATGGGGAGTAACGTTCCTACTCAATCCAGTCCCGCTCTTCGTCTTCGTGGCGTTGATGGCATGGTCATGGTTCTCGCGCCGAATCGAACGTAGAAAACTGCTCGCGCTCGCCTTGATTCCTGCGGCAGTCGTCCTTCCATGGCTGGTTCGAAATTACCGCGTATTCAATCATTTCATTCTGATCCGCGACAACCTCGGCCTCGAACTCGCAGTCTCCAATAACTCGTGCGCGCCGTTCTGGTTCTGGGGAAGTTTTCACAGCGACTGCTTTCGCAATCTGCATCCAGATGAGAGCCTCACCGAAGTCGAAAAAGTGAAAGAACTTGGCGAGTACGCCTACAACCAGCAACGACTTCACGAAGCGATCACGTGGATCAAAGCGAATCCGTCCGCCTTCGTGAACTTGTCGGCTCAGCGTTTCGTGTCGTTCTGGTTTCCCACCCCGACCGGCAATCCCTTCAAGGACCAGCGAGTTTCCCCGCAAATGCTGGTCATTTGGTTCCTCGCGTTACTCAGCATCCCTGGTCTATGGCTTCTGTGGAGAAGAGATCGCAACAGCGTGGGCATCATCCTTTTATGGTTGGCGCTCTTCCCTCCGATCTACTACTTCATTCAGTACGACGTTCGCTACCGGTATCCGATCCTGTGGGCAACGTTCCTGCCTGGGTGTTTCTTCATAACGCACATGGCGGAGGAAGTTTGGAAAGCCTTTCGCCCCAGCACTCCGGAAAATTAACGTTCACGTACGCTTTGCTTTGAGTTTTGAGTCTCGCTTTGCGCCTCGCGAATGATCTTGGAAATGGGCGGATCCTTACTCCGAGGATCAGTTCAGGCCGTAGCGGTGTCATTCAATCCACACCCATCCCGTGACCAGATTTGAGAGGAAGCAGAAAGCGCCCAGGCCAGTTAAAGGTGCCGACGCCGGCGACCCGAATCAAGAGCCGCCGCAAATAAAAAAGCCCAGCGCCTCACCGCTGGGCCATCAACTAGAAAGTACTGTTCTACTCCGGCAACGCTTTTGCCTTCGTTCCCGGTTTAACACCCGCATGCTTCTTCGCTTGTGCCATCAACTCGAGCACCTTGTCCTTCGCCTCATAGTTCGGATTCGCATCCAACAGCTTCTGCCATGCTGCCAGCGCGCCCTGGACATCCATCTTTCCTTGCCACTTCACGATTCCAAGATTGAACAAAGTGTTGGGTTTTGTCGGCTCGTAGGACAGCGACTTGTTGAATTCCTCAATCGCGTTATCGATATTTCCCGTGTACCACATCGCCGTCGCAAGGTCCGTGCGAACCCCGGTATTCGTCGGCTGGATCTTCAGCACACGCTGGTAGTATTCGATCGCTGTCGGAAATTGCTGCGCGTCGTAATAAACGTTGCCGATATTCGCCAGCAACTCCGGATTCTCCGAATTCGCTTTCAACTGTTCGAGCAATGGCTTCGCTTGCCGGTCCGCCATCAGCCGCATTTGGTCTGGAGTTGGCTCTCCGTTGCTCATTTGTTGCGAGCCCGTGCCGATTGCCATTCCCATCGGGGTCGTGGCTGCGACCTGATCGAAGGGTGAGTTCTTCGAACCCCGGATAAACCATCCCGCGGCAATTCCGACCAGCAGGCAAATTACTGCCAGGGTATACGCCTGGACGCTGTTCCACTGCTCGCTTGATTTCGTCTGGTTCAAGGCCATCGTTTCTGACATTGCTTCTACTCCCCTTGCTGAGGCTTCATCTTGGCTTCGGCAATTAGTTTTTGGACTTCGGTTTTCTTTCGCGCATCGAGCTTCGGATTTTTATCAAGCAACTGCTGCCATGCGACAAGCGCGCCTTTCGCATCTTTTTTGCCGCGCAACTTGATCACGCCCAGATTGAACAGCGTGTTGGCATCCGCCGGATCGTACTGCAGAGATTGCTCAAGCTGCGCAAGAGCACGGTCCGGGTCTCCGCTGTAGAACAGGCACGAGGCCATATCCGTTCGAACCGCAACATCCTTCGGATTAGCCTCAAGCGACTTTCCGTAATAGTCAGCCGCCTCCTTGAACTGATGGGCGGACTTATACACATCCCCAATTTGCACGAGCAGCGCAGGGTCATTCGGCTTGTCTTTGAGCTGTGTCAGCAACGGCTCGGCCTGTTTATCGGCCATGTGTTTCATTTGTTCGAGGCTAGGCATTTGGCCAACGGATTTGTTTACGGTGGGAGCCGCGCTGGTCGACGTTGTGGCCGGCAATCCGCTCCTGGACGAGCCCCGCAATAAGTAGCCAACGATCAGACCGACGACGAGGCAAACCGCCGCCATCAAATACACCTGCTTCGCCTGCCAGCTTGCCTGCGTGCTGACTGAAGTGCCAGATTGCGTTTCCATGTGGGCCTGACTCCTTTGCGGACGCTGGACACCCACCCCAGCTTCGAAGCTCTAGGGTAAGGATAGGCACGTTCTCAGGCAGGAATAAAGGTCACAGGCGGATGTGATGCAGGTCACATGGAACACGAGATTAAGACGAGCTGCGCTGCATCCACCGCCAGGCTGTTGCTACGATGTCGTTGAGAGAACGAGTCGCTTTCCATCCCAGCAATTGCTGGGCGCGAGCTGGATTGGCGACAAGGGCAGGAGGATCTCCGGGTCGCCGAGCCGTCACGCGCGTCGACAGTTTACGACCTGTCACCGCCTCGACTTCATGAATGATTTCTCGGATTGAGTGTCCCGCACCGGTTCCCAAGTTAACGAAGAGTGACTCTTTTTCGCGGGCAAGGTAGTCGAGCGCTCGCACGTGTGCGTCTGCGAGATCGGAGACGTGAATATAGTCGCGAATGCAAGTTCCGTCGGGAGTCGGATAGTCGGTCCCGAATACCTCGAGCGCATCGCGAGTTCCCGCCGCGGCTTGCAGCGCACATGGGATCAAATGGGTCTCAGGCTCGTGCATTTCACCGATCTCGCCGGATTCATCCGCTCCCGCTGCATTGAAGTAACGGAGTGACGCGAACCGCAGTCCGTAAGCCTGCGCATAAGATTCGAGCGCATATTCAAAAATGAGTTTCGTGACGCCATATGGATTTGCCGGTCGCCGAGGAAAATCTTCCGAGATCGGAACAGAATCGGGGATTCCGTAGACAGCGCAGGTAGAAGAGAAAACAATCTGACGGACCCCGCTATCGATGCATGCATTGAGCAGCGCCAGTCCGCCTTCCACGTTGTTGCGAAAGTATTTTCTGGGGTTCTCGACCGATTCTCCAACGTAAGCATGAGCTGCAAAATGCATGACAGCATCGACCCGCTTCAACGCGCTTAGCAAAGTTTCCCGGTCATGGAGGTCGGCCTCGACCATCTCGAAGCCTTTTGCCAAGCAACGATGTCCGGTCGAGAGATTGTCGTAGATCAAAATGTCGTGGCCCTGGGAACGCAATATCCGCGCCGCATGACTGCCGATATAACCCGATCCTCCAGTAACCAGCACTCGCATGAAAACCTCACAGGAATTAACTCTGAGGCGCTGTAATCCTAATTGCTCACATGCTCAAACGCTATAATAGGCTATTGCCGAATGAATCCCGCCGCAGCGCCTGAGGCGCATCTCCTCCACTCCGAACCAGTTGACGCAACCCTGGGAATCGCTGCCAGCAACAGCAAAACTCGATCGATCGCAGTCATTCTGTTGTTCTGGCTGGTGATCTACGTTACAAGCATGTTCACTCCACCGCTGCTCGATGATGCAGATACCGTGCACGCCGAAGCAGCGCGGGAAATGGTGCTGAGTCACGACTGGGTCACACTGCACGCCAACGGCATCCGCTATCTGGAGAAAGCACCATTCATGTACTGGAGCGTAGCAGCCAGTTACAAAATCTTCGGCGTCAGCGACTGGGCCACGCGCTTTCCTCTGATGCTAGGTGTGCTGGCAATGCTGCTCGTCACGTATGAATTAGGTCGTTTCGCATTCAGCGAACTGGGAGGCTTGTATTCGGCCCTTGCGCTCGGAACATCTATTGGACCTTATTTGTTTACGCGTTTTTTGATTCCAGAAGTGCTCGTCGCTCTCTGGCTTGCGTTGGGATTTTTCTTTTTCTTGAAGTCGCTGGAGCAGGAACGGCCTTCACATTGGGTATGCTGGGGATTCGCTGCAACGTGCGCCTTGAATGTCCTCACGAAAGGGTTGATCGGGTTGGTGTTCCCTTTCGGAGTTGTCGGTATCTACCTCCTGGCGACCGGGCGACTGCGCCACATACTCAAGCTTCATCTGCTTTCCAGCACCATAGTGTTTTTTCTGATCGCTGCGCCGTGGCATATCCTCGCCGCACTGCGAACTCCTACGCAGGGAGATGTCCGCGGGTTTCTGTGGTTTTATTTCGTGAACGAGCACTTCCTCCGATATCTGAATAAGCGCGTGCCGCGAGACTACGACACCGTGCCATTCGTGCTCTTCTGGGTGTTGTTGGTTGTCTGGATGATTCCGTGGAGCGCATTCTTACCCCAGGCAATCAAGGAAGCCCCTTTACGCTGGCGGGAATGGCGTAAGAACTTGAATCGGCGTCAAAGCGCGAATCTGATTTTTCTCCTTTGGGCTTTGATCATTGTCGTGTTCTTCAGCTTCTCAACCAGGCAGGAGTACTACACGATTCCCAGCTTGCCTGGGCTGGCGTTATTAGCTGGGGGATGGATGGAGCGGGAGACGCTTTCGCGCACTGACAGCGCAGAACGACGAGCTGGCAGAATTTCATCGATGGTTTTGCTTGCGATCGGAGTCGTTATCTCTGCGATCGGCGGGGCACTGCTCGCGTATGCCAAAACACCTGCTCCAGGGGTCGAACTTTCCGATCTCCTTAAGAAAAATCCTGAAGACTATGCGCTCTCGTTTGGTCATTTTCTCGATTTGACTCCGCAAGCAATGGGCGCATTTCGACTTCCTCTTTTCGGATTTTCGTTCGCATTCCTTTTCGGCACTGCGTTGAACTGGCACTTCCGCAAACGAGGGCGAGCCGCCGCTGGCAACCTGGCACTCGCGCTGATGATGGTGATCATTCTGACGTGCGTGCATTCGGCCTTCGCAACGTTTTCGCCAATCCTCTCATCGAAGACCTTGGCGGATGCGATCCAGGGGGTACACGCCCCGGGAGACACCATCGTGATTGATGGCGAATATGAGAATGCATCCACGCTGAATTTCTACACGGGAGTTCCCGTACGTGTTTTGCACACTCCTGGTGGAAATCTGTGGTACGGCTCTAAGTTTCCGGACGCACCACGAGTCTTCGAAACACCGGAATCTTTGGCTGCACTATGGAAGGGATCTCAACGCGTCTTCCTCTGGACCGACAAACTACGTCCGAAAGAACTTGAAGGCTTGCAATACTCTGTCTTGGCGAAGTCGGGGGGGAAATTCATCCTCACGAACCGGCTTTGACCGTTGCTGGACATTGTCCTCGGTAAGCTTGAACTCGGATGCTGCCATTGCTCTCAATCGTGACGCACAACTGGTTAGCGACCATCGCCCTTGTGATCGCTTTAATCGGTACTGCCAGTTCGACTGTATTTTTGGGTCTTGTCGTTGTTGCGGCAGTCCGGTATCAAAGGCGAACAGTTTCCGCAAAGACTGTCTCAGATGATTCTTCCCTGCCGGGTGTCACGCTCCTCAAGCCTGTTCATGGAATGGAGCCAAGACTCTTCGAAAATCTGGAGAGTTTTTTCAAACAGGACTATCCCAACTTCGAAATCTTGATCGGTGCTCGCGATGTGCACAATGGCGCTCTGCAGGTCGCACAAAAAGTGCGTGAGAAGTATCCGAATGTCGTGAGCCGAGTCGTTCTTTCGGGTCCACCGAGCTGGCCGAATGCCAAAGTGTTCTCACTCGACAAGATGGTTCGCGAATCGGACAACTCATTTTTCGTGATAACCGACAGCGACGTCGTCGTCGAACCCGATTTCCTGCGCCGTGTTATTCCTCCACTCCTCAATCCGAAGACTGGATTAGTGACTTGTCTCTATCGCGGCATACCTGCGGGGGATTTGTGGTCACTCCTGGAAGCATTAGGCATGTCCGTCGAGCTGCCCTCAGGCGTCCTCGTAGCTGACATGATGGAAGGCATGCGTTTCGCGTTGGGCGCCGTCATGGCTGTGCGCAAAGATGCTCTGGAAAAGATAGGCGGCATCGCTGCTACCGCGGATTTCTATTCTGACGATTTTGTTTTGGGGAACGAGGTCTGGAAAGCCGGCTACGTCGTGGAGTTATCGCAGCCCGGCATAGGCCACGTATTAATGCCACGCTCGTGGAAAGACAGTCTCGGCGATCAACTGCGCTGGATGAAAAGCACGAGATATTCGCGTCCTCTCGGGCATATCGGCACAGGTCTGACCTACGCAATGCCGTTCGGTTTACTTGGCCTGTGGGCGGGATTTGCGATCGGAATTCCGCTGCTTGGGGTCAGTGTATTTGCCGCCACTTTCTTCAATCGCGTGCTGCAGAGCGTCATGGTCGGAGGTCTTATCCTGCGAGATCCGCAAGCCGTGAAGTATTGCTGGCTTTATCCGGTAAGGGATTTGCTCGGTTTCTTGACCTGGGCTGGAAGCTTCACCAGTCGCCAGTTTCATTGGCGCGGCGAATTGTATAAGTTCGGGCGCGGTGGCCGCATCACTCCGCAACACCGGCCCGCAGAGAGTGCGGTTGGAGAGCAGCTGTAACAGGAACACCCGAGAGCGCCGCGATCTCGGAGCGTCGGGCATCGATAACGCGGCTCACAATTTCCTTCAATCCAAACTTCGGCTTGAATCCCGTTAACTTCGATATCTTTTCGATGCTTGGTACCCGTCGATCCATATCTTCGAAACCCGGCTGATAGGCTTCGTCGTAAGGAATCAGCTTAATCTCAGACGAACTTTCGGCGGTCAACTTTACCATTCGCGCGAGATCGTAAATTGAAACTTCTTCCGGATTGCCAATGTTGAACACCTGTCCGATCGCCCGTTTATCGTCGACGAGCGTAAGAACGGCGCGCACGACATCGCGAACATCGGCGAAGCAACGCGTCTGCAACCCCGTCCCATACACAGTAATTGGCTCATTGCGTAAAGCCTGGTGCACGAAGCGTGGCAGCACCATGCCATAGCGGCCAGTCTGACGCGGCCCTGTCGTATTAAAGAATCTGCCAATAATGACAGGCAGGTCTTGCGATTGGTGATAGGCAAGCCCTAGAAATTCATCGATGGCTTTCGAGCACGCATAACTCCAGCGGCTCTTCGTCGTTGGGCCGTAAACGACGTCATCCTCTTCCGTAAAAGGATGTTTGGAACTCTTCCCATAAACCTCTGAGGTCGACGCAACAAAGCACGGTTTTCGGAAGCGGGCCGATAAAGCGAGCACGTTATGACTGCCAAGAACATTGGTCTCGATCGTTTCGACCGGCGCATCGATGATTTTCTTAACGCCAACCACGGCGGCGAGATGGAAAACCATGTCAGCGCGCCGTACAAGCGGCTCAAGGCGCGGCATATCGAGAATCGAGCCAATCGTTAATTGGAATCGCGGATTGTCTTGGAGGTGCGCGATGTTTTGCAGTTGCCCGGTCGAAAGATCGTCAAGGACAGAAATGGCGTCGCCACGTTTTAGCAACGCCTCACACAAGTGGCTGCCGATGAATCCAGCACCGCCTGTAACCAATACTTTAAGCATCTACTTGATCCTCATTAAAACGGCACACCAGCGCCGCCTTCTACATACTAAGACGCTAAATTCTTGCCAACCGGCCATTCTTCAACTGAAAGTATTCCCCTCGCCAGGTAACCGTATGACCAGCAAAACTGGCCGCCCACACCGAAAGAGCCACAATGTCACGCAACGGGATAAGCCATGCCAATCGAAGGAGATTGCTATCTCCGAGCACCAATATTCCCGCGACAAAGGCAACCAGAAGTCGAACAAGTACGGTCACTCCGAGCAAAATCCATCCCCACGTCGCACCGTGCATGCTCCACAGCGCGAGCAATGCCCAAGGCAAACCAAACGTCAGCACCACACCGATGTAGCCCCATCTGCGTGAATCGCGAACGCTCCGCGCCCAGCGTAGTTGATGGTCGTAAAACGCCTTCCACGAATATCGCGGCAAGAACGTGTCGACCACAACTTCGGACAGCACTACCTCTCGCCCAAGCTTTCTCATTCGATGCGCGAGTTCATAATCATCCGCGAGATATTCGACCACTGACTCGAAGCCGCCCATCGCATCCAAATCTGCGCGCCGGAAAGCAAGCGTCGAGCCAAGTCCGAAATGCACACCGCCTTCCAATTGACGCGCCGTCAGCACGGCTGCAGTGAAATCAGAACTGATCCCCAACGACTCCAGTCTCGATCCTAGTGTTCGCTCCGGAACACCCCGATACAGGCACGTCACCATTCCAACGTTTGCGTTCGCCAGCGGCGCAACGACGCGCCGCAGGTAATCCGCTTCCACCCGAATGTCGCTGTCATTCAGCACTAGATATTCGTGGCGGCAGCCCCCAACCATCTGCGCGAGATTACTGACCTTGATATTGGTGCCAAGAGTCCGCTCGCAGACCACTAACTGAATCGGGCAGTTCGGAAATTCTCTCTGCAGCTGTCGGACGAGCGCGACTGCCGAATCCCCCGGATCGCTCACCCCAAATACAATTTCGTACGCCGGATAATCCTGCACGCAGTGGCTGCGCAGGCTTTGCTCGATTTCGGGATCCATCCCCTTCAACGGTTTCAGTATGCTGACGGGCGGCAGAAAGGAATGACTTGCCCCCTCTGCTTTGCGCCGCTCGCGCAAAAAGCGGAGAGCGCTCCATAGACAAATGCCGTAGTAAACAAGGCACGCGACCGTTCCGAGAAGCGCTACGGCCTCTAATAGTCTTGCAGCTTGTTGCGTCATCTGCAGCGCAGATTTGCCCTCGCCCAACGACCGGGCGTCGCCTATTTCCGATCAGAAAACTCGCAGAAATCTTTGTATGTAGCTTACCAGACTGCGCCTTCATTGCGCGAGAACGGCTAAGGGACTGTGTACTCAGCGGTTACCGGCAACGATGCTCGTAAGCAGCAGGCATTCATTTTTAGGCTGTACAAAGTTGGAGAGCAATCAATATACAAACGTTGCCTGCGGCACCCACCTTTTCCACAAGAATCTTCTCAATCGCGATCATTCGCCGCCGCTCCCTTCCATAGAATATTCGTAACGCCGCCGTCTCAATCAGGAAGGAGATCATTCTTTATGCCAGCTACCGTTAACCCTATTCCCAAAGGATTCCACACGGTCACTCCCAGCCTGTGCGTGCGCAATGCTGCTGATGCCATCGAGTTCTACAAGAAGGCACTCGGCGCGAAGGAACTCGTCCGCATGAAAACACCTGACGGGCGCGTCATGCATGCGGAACTGCAGATCGGCGATTCCATCATCTTCCTGTCCGACGAGTTCCCTGAAATGGGCAAGACTCGTGCGCCGCAGACGCTCGGCGGTGTGACCGGAGTCCTGAACCTCTACGTCGAAGATGTCGACACGTCGTTCAAACGAGCGGTTGACTCCGGTGCGAGCGCAACCATGCCCGTGACGGATATGTTCTGGGGCGATCGGTACGGAACCATTACCGATCCATTCGGTCAAATGTGGGGTTTGGCGACCCACAAAGAGGATGTATCGCCGCAGGAACTCGAGAAGCGGTCGCAGGATTTCTTCGGACAGATGGCCAAACGCGCACAGAAGAAAACAGCCTGATCCGCGAACATAAACAAAAAAAGAGGGCGCGGTTTCCGCGCCCTTTGCCATGCTCTTAAATTTTCTCAGCTGACCGAATCGAGTCAGCTCAGCGACTCAGACGCCGCTTCAACATCGCGAGTCCCACCAGGCCTGTTCCGAGCAGCGCCAGGGTACCCGGCTCCGGCACCGCGGACACCATGTAATGTCCTTCATCAAAAGCATAATGGTCCGGGATGTCGTCAAATCCCGGCACGAAACTGAAGCTCAAACTGAGCGTCCCACTCGGGACATTCAACACCACCGTGCTCCCGTCGGGCAAAGTCATCGTCAGCGGATCAATCGACGCCGGCACTTTTATCGTGAACGACTTCCCATTCGTCGGAAAAACAAAACTCGACGCCGACAGCGATGACGAGAAAATGCTCACCAAATCCCGGTCGAACGTCTGTCCATGCACCGTCACGCTGCTGAAAAAATCGAAGGTCAGACCGCTGCTGGGAAAGAGCGTGCTGCCTGGCAGCAGATTGAATCGATCTTCTCCACACCAATCGAAGCAATCCGTTCCAGCAGTTCCCAACACTTTTGTGCCGGGCGCCTGCAGGTTGAATCCAACGTTCTCGCCACTGCCATCGTTCGGCAGGATGAGGATGTTCACGTTTCGAATCGTCACCGGACCGAAACTGTCAGCCGCACTCCATGCTGTCACCGCTACAACAAAGATAACGACCAACGAAAACGCTCGCTTCATGCCTGCTCCTTCGGCCGCACTTTCAGCGAACTTCCTTGCCAGACGGGCGCATCTGGCATTCAGCTGCAACTCCTCTTGTAGTTTGGAATCACGCGGAGCACCTGTCAATAAAGGAGAACCTGTAACCGAGGTGCACATCTTTGCGCACTCCTCGCGGCAAATCGCCGGACTGGCGCGGCTTTCGAGTGCCCGGTTTTGGACCATGGGCTTCGCAGTGCAAGCCTGCAACCGTAGAGATCTGAGACTGACAATCACGGACTAGCAACGAACAACGGTCTTTGAGTGGAGCGAGGATCGCGCTGTTGCACCTTCAAGTTCCCACAAGAACGGAAGGCCAGGCGTCCAGTTTTCTGGACCGCATCGAAGGACCCTAAAAAGTCCGCGAGCTCGAGTTCGCACTGGAGACCTGAAACTCGAAACTCGCGGTTTTGAACGATTTTGATACTCAAAACTTCGAACCTTCGAACCTTTGCTGTCGAACCTCGCGGTTTCGAAACGTCAAAACTTCAAAAGTTGACTTCCAAATTCCCAACGATGATCCCGCAGACTCCTGACTACTGACTACTGGCTACTACCTTTCAGCCTTTCCCACGCCTCCCGATACTCTTCATACTTCTGCCGGATCCCGCCCGGCTTGAAATGCACGCTGCACTTCGACTCTCCCAGCGCCTCATAGGGAATGATGTACCACCGATCGATCGGGATCAGGTACACCGCGACAAAATCCACGACGCCCCTCCGATACGCTTTCCTTCCCGGCCCCATCACGTTCAAGCTGTACGACTCGCCGCGTCTTCGATAGATCGTCGACTTCACCTGCACCCGCCGAAACCGACCTTCCCACTCGACGACGACGTCATACGGTGCCGACTCTCCATGCGGCTTCGACACTCTCAGCCCATGACGCGCCGCCCTCTCCATGAAGCACAGCTCCGCCCACTCGCCCCGCTCTTTGCAGTGCGCTATTTGGATGTCCCGCGATTTTGAAACTGGAAACTTGAAACCGGAAACTTTCGCTTTTGATACTCGAAACTTCGAGACCCGAACCTTCGAAATTCTTGATTTTGACCCTGGAAACTTGAAACCCGAAACTTGAAACTGCTTCTTCGCCCCCATGCCCTGTACTGCCTCATACCTTCTCCTGACCTTGTCTCGCACCGACCCCGCGAACTGCGGATGGGGAATTAACTAAAAACTAGCGACCAGCTACTAGCGACCGCCTCTAAACACACTTCTCCCACTGCAGTTCTGCTTCGATTTTGCTCGATAGACAGGGTTGGGCGCAGTGACCTGCGTCATGTGAATTTGGTCAAATATCACAGCGGAAACAAAGAGCTTAGCTGAATTAAGCTTCAATGCTGAAATTTCTTCGCTCGGAGCATCTTTGGTTCGAACGCCCTTACCAGTCGCTCTTGGTCAAGCTTCGATCTCCCAGGCGAAGAGCCGCAAGCTTTGGTGAACTGGGTGTATGAGACCGCTACGTTGACACTCAACTCTTGATGAGAGATGAAAAGCCATAACGTGCTTTGCGATCGCTTCGAATGAATTGATCAAAGGAGTGATATCAATCTGCGCAGGAACGTGTTCGTATCCAACCACTATCACAGCTTTCCGCTCGGGCCCCGGCCATCTCAAGAGTTTCAGACAATCGCCGATCGAGCTAACATTTCCCGGATATGGATGTAAGAGGTTTACGGACCAATCTTCCGCCTGTTTCCCATTATCACCAAACGGGCGCGCTATCTTGAATTCCAGGGCCCATTCTCCGGGAATCAAGAGATCGGGAGTTCTCTTAGTTAATGCCGAGTTCCTATATTTCGGCACACCATTCAGAAACTCTGCAATGGACTTCACCAACTGCGGCTCTCCGTAAGGGCCCACACCGGGTTGAAAAGATCCAAATGCCTTGCGCGAACCATCTAGATGCATGATTGCCTCTGCGATGTCGTTGGCAATCTCATCTAAAGTCATAGTCGCAAGATACCCACGGGTACTGTAGATCTGAAGCGCAAATGATTTTGTCGCAAACTCACCGCATTAAGGAGTCAAGATCGGGCACTGATACTCAGATCCTTAGAAACCGCCATTTGGAGTCGTCTATGCCGTCAAGCACGCCGGGGCCTAAAAGGCTATCTGCCCAATTTACAAGACGGTGATTTAACGAAAGATCTCGGCGAAACCTTAAGCTTGTCACATTCTCAATAGCAGAACGCGTGGCGTACCCATCGAATCGATCACCTGATCTATCACCCTTCACGGACGCATCGTATTTTCGAAGTGACATGATCGAGAAGCCAACAAATTTCGCTGGACCAAAGCTTGTACTCGCCTCATCAAAAACCCAATATTTCGTTTGCCTTATGAGATTCAGACTGCGATTAGGGTTTGATCGAGCGGTCCTGTTGAAGTTAGCAAGGGAGTTGCGTATCTCACTGGTATTCCCAACGTATCGCAAGTTATGAGGCACAATACTCCTTTTCATTCACGCCAGTTCCATCTGACTCACCGATGTTTATTCGACAGTCTTTCGAATTTTTAATTCAGTTTGTCAGCCCACAAGCGCCCCAGCCGTGCGCATTCTGTACGCAAGAGTGGATTTCACGAACCTGAACAGTTCAACGTCCGCGCACCTCACTCTCAACAGCGGGTGCCCCATCCTAGCGCTGCCTTTGCGCAATGGTGGGATCCTACGAACTTCAGCATCAACACGAAAGGGCCACGGGCTTCCGCCCATGACCCCCTCAAGTCACAAAACATTATGTACCACTCTCCGACGAATCCCGCGTAGACCACTTTGGTGCCATGAGACAAACAAACTATTTGGAAAAACATTTGACAATGTAAGACCATAGCTCGACAATCATTCCCTCCCTCACTAAGACTCCGGGCAGTAAGTCAAAACTACCAAAAATAAGTCAGAGACATGAGCCATCACAGCCCTGAACCGCTGTGAGCCTGGCTGTGGAGCGTAAGCATGAGATATCTCGCATTGACTCTCGCATTGTCGGTCGCGCTCTTTGCGCAAGGAACTAAGCCTCGGATTTTCGTTCACGCCAAGGGCACGGTAAACGCCATGTCGCAAGGTTCAGGTGCTGGAGGATTCTTCAACAGAGGTGTATTTGCAAGCAGCCGCACCGACTCTGTTGTCGACGAGCATGACGAAGCCATAGAACTTTCCAAAGAGCTTCGTCAACAGTGCGACGGCGTGACCGTGACATTAAAAGAGGACGCTGCCGACTACATCGTGATGCTCAATCGTGAGTCGAAAGCAAAAAAGGGACTGTTCAGCAAGAATAACCAGGTACTTGTAGCAGACAGAAACGGCGATGTGATCTGGACAAAGGATGTTCGCGCAGTTGCATCCGCTGCGAAAGATGTTTGTGCCGCAGTGACTTCTCGTGGCTTCGGATCACCAAATCCACCCGCCGCTGCAACGTCGAACACGGCAGCCCCATTGCCCGCGCCTTCACAGCAGCCAACCACTGCTGCACCTGCCCCACAAAATCTAAAAACTGAAACCCCACCCGCGATGGCGAGCGCACCACCAACTCCGCAGACAAATCAAGGCAACACGGCTCTTCTCGGTCTGGTTGTCCGAAACTGGGATCAGGGCGGTGTGCAGATAGTCGCGATCACGCCAGACGGGGCAGCGGAATCCGCGGGGTTGCACGTTGGCGACGTAATCGATTCTCTGAACGGTAAACGAATCAAGAGTGAAGGCGAGCTTGCGGCGGCTTTATCCGGCAAACCAGTCGGATCCAAAGTAGTAGTGGGTTACATGTTTCGAAGCAACTTGGGGTTCATGCCGGGAACAGACAAAGTTCTCGTACTGAAACCGTAGCGGGTGCCCCATCCTAGCGCCGCTTTTGCGCTAGGGTGGGATTCCACGAACCTCAACATCACCACCGGACAGTTACAAATTCAGACCGTCCCACTTACTTCTCCAACTTCGCCGTCAAATGCGCTTCGCTACCCGCATCGGTTGACACGTCCCGCGTCCAGTCCTTGTAGCCTGACATCTTGACTGTGACAGTGTGCTTTCCAGGTTTTAACTTCAACGTTGCCGGGCTGTTCCCGTAGAACTGGTTGTCGACGTAGACATCGGCTCCGTCCGGAGTGGTTGCCACGCTTACCGTTCCAATCGCATCCGCGGTCCCAGCGGGGAGCGCCGTAGCTGCCGGCACTACGCTCGCAGGCTTCGCTTCATCCGAATCTTTCGCTACCGCTGTGGTCACGCCTACAGGAATGAAGCCGCGCTCTTTTTCTCCCACAGATACGGGAACGCCAGTCACACCCTGCAGTGCCACAAGGATGGCGCGGTAATTGTCTTTATCGCCTTGCAGGAGAATGCCCGCATTCTTGGTATCGCCTGAAGAGTACTGAATGCCGATGTAGTGCAGACGCGTCTTGTGGAACAGTCCGAAGAGCGCGACCGGTGCAACCAGGATGGCGAGCGCAACCATGGTTCCGACTCGTCGGTGGGCTTCCTGTCCGTAGCTGATCGAGGTAACGGACTTCGCCGGAATATCAACCTTTTGTCCGTCTTTGAATTCGAGCGTGATGGTGTCGGACGTGACGGTCAACTTGTTGCCCCAATCCTTCGGGTCCACCTTCGACGCGACCGATCCGCCGTTATAGCGAACACGGTTGAATGTATTTCCTTTCGCGTAGGCGAGTAGTGAAAAACAAAGCACGAAAGCAACAACTCGGGTAAGCAATGGAACAGCATGAACGATTCGACTTCCCGGTGTTTTAGCTGACGATGGGCGCATAGTCGGCTCCTTAACTCTGACAAACAAAAAGGGCCACGGGCTTCCACCCGTGACCCCCTCAAGTCATACCATTATGTATCACTCCCCGAGGAATCCGGCGTAGACCACTTTGGTGCCAGAAGAGCTGCGAGCGGGGGGTGCCGCAATCTTGTAGCGTTCTTTGACACCTCCACGTCAACACGGCATCGCTGACTACTGACTACCGACTGCTGACTCCTGCTTTGAGCCGGGTGCCCCACTCTTGTCGCGTTCTTTCCACACCCCCACCTCAACACGACATCGCTGACTACTGACTACCGACTGCTGACTCCTGCTTTGAGCCCGGGTGCGACATCCTAGCGCCGCTCTTGCGCTAGGGTGGGATTCCACGACGCTCAATGCCGCTATCGCATTACTGACCACTGACAACTGGCCACTGACCACTTCGTTCCAACTGGTTTTTCCACACCCTCCACGTCAAACGACATCGCTGACGACTGACTACCGACTACTGACTTCTGCTTTTAGCTTTCTTTTAGAAATTTTTGATGTCCCTTTCACGACAGCCCCGACCCGCATGAGGGAAGATCCATTCGCTCGAGGTAACCCTCGGCCTTCCTGCCAACCAGCGGAATGAATTTCCATCCAGAAACATCTGAAGGAGTCTGTTGTGAAAAGTAGGATTTTTGCTCTAACTATGGCTGTCCTGGTCGCCGGCTTATCCCCGTTTGCAAGAGCAGCCGCGAACGATAGCACTAACTTCAATATGGTTCGGTCGGCGGGCGCGGTATCGTGCCTGAAGTCAACGGCCCGTGGACGGGTCACCATCAGCGATGCCGGTCAGGTGCAGAACATGCACGTCGAGGTCTTCGCCTTGCCAGCCAACACCCAATTCACCCTCTTTGTAATCAACACGCCAAACGCGCCGTTCACTCCGGCGTGGTACCAGGGAGACATCACCACCGACGCGCGTGGCAACGGAGTCGTCGATGTTACAGGAATATTCAGCGATGAGACTTTTATCCTGAACCCCGGCACGCCGGCCGTCCCGACAGAGTTGCAGCACCTCGGACTATGGTTCGCCGATCCGGCCGACGCTGCCAACGCCGGATGCGCTGACACCGTCACGCCGTTCGATGGCGATCACAACGCCGGTATCCAGGTTCTGAACACCAGCAACTTCCCGGACGCTGCCGGGCCGCTGCGTCGGATTCAGTAAGTCTGTAAAACAGCGGAGCTTCGGCGCGGTGCGACGAATGGATCCTTTCACGCCGAGATCGGATTTTTCGCCACACCACTAAAGAGGGCGCGATTCCTCGCGCCCTTTGTTTTGACTGTTTCCGCCTCAATCGCTGATGCTAAACTGCCGGAGATTGCCCACAAACTGCGTGAGATTGCCTTTAAAGGGAAGTAGCTGAGGTTAACTCGAGTAAAAAAAGCGATAACTTACCTAGTTGAATAACATCATTGTGCTTTTCGGTACAACTGGAGTACACTCCGCTGTCGTTTGGCAGTTAGTCACATGGCTTCTGCGTCTGGCCCACGCCGTGGAACTTCATCTTCTTCCCTTGCGGGTTCTCCGTGTACAAAACTACTCGTCTATTCTCATTGCTAATCAATTCCGGCAACCCTTCGACCTTTCAACATCTTGCATTGGGCTTTCTCCTTGGGCTTATAACAACTCTCGTGGCCGGTTGCGGCGGGGGCGGTGACGGCGGAAGTACTAATCCTGCGCCGCCTACGATAACCTCCGTTGCAGTTTCTGGACCAGCTTTTGTGCAGGCTGGGATGTGCAATTCGTTTACTGCAACTGTAAGTGGAACGGGAAATTTCAGCCACTCCGTGCAGTGGTCTGTGAACGACATCGCGGGCGGTAACCCTTCCATCGGATCGATCAGCAGCAGCGGTAATTACTGCGCGCCAGGTGTCATCCCCGATCCCAATCCAGTTTCGATCAAGGCCGCTTCGTCTGTGGATGCATCGAAAATCGACGGCCTCAATACCCGAGTCATTCAGGTCCAGATATCGCCAACTAGCGCGAATTTGTACGTCGGAGATACGCAGCAATTTAACGCAACCGTTTCGGGAGGACTTAACAATTCAGTCGTTTGGATGGTCAATGGCAAGCCCGGCGGAGATTCAACGGTTGGAACAATCTCCTCAAATGGCCTATACCATGCACCCCCGCAAGTCACCACTCAAGGCATCGGTGTGCAAGCAGCGAGTGCGGATACGTCTTCCGTTTATTTAGGCGCCCAGATTTCGGTTTCAGGTCGTATTCTAATTTCTCCGGATAACCCGCAAGTCACCTACGGAGGGCAGCAGCAGTTTACAGCCACAGTAGTGGGCAGCACGGATACCAATATCACATGGCATGCAAACTATGGCTCGATCAATCAGAATGGCTTCTACACGGCGAGTAATTCCGAAACTCCTGACACAATAACCGCTCGCACTTCGAGTGCTGATGGACATACTTTTGTTCAGATTGTTGCCGCAAAGCCTACCATCTCTGGCGTGAGCCCGTTGCCGGCTACGGCTGGGCAAACCATCACCATCACTGGCACGAACCTGCAGCCGCCTGCCGCAGTCTTGTTTTCCGACGCCATCGGTTCGACCATCTCGGTCCAGAGCTATGACGCTAACGGGACTTCTCTCTCAGTTGTCGTGCCGCAGAGTTCGGTCACTGGACCTTTATTTGTCCAAACACAAATTGGTGGCTTATCACCTGCGAGAAGTTCTACATTTCCATTCCAGCGCCTCGCTCGCTTGCGGATACGCACTCCGCTGAAGGATCTTTCTGCCGGAGAATCTATCACTCTGAAATATGCTTTGCTTGGAGACTCGACACCAAGAACAGTTGACTTCAGCGCTGATATGGGTAGTTTTAACGGTGCCACTTATCTTGCGCCGTCGGTCAGTTCCGATACATTAGCCCATATCAAGGGCTGTATCTCTGGAACCTCTTCATGCGACTCGCTGTTAGTCGCAGTTCACCCTTTCCGCGTTGCGCCCGAATTACCACTTCTTCCTCTCGGTTCGACTCTCCAGTTCAATGCCCTTTTGGGCGGCAACAATACGGGTGCGACCTGGAGCCTATCTGCGGGCGGTGGTTCACTCACTGCTGGGGGCCTGTATACCGCAAGCACGAAAGTGCGCGACGGTGGTGCAGCACTGCTGTCAGCTACCTCGTCCAATTCCACACAACGGGCCTATGCAGGGGTGACTGGTGGTTTTCCAGGCCTTATCAATCGAGTATTCGATTACGCTGATCAGCACGAACCCGACGCGCCTGGTACTTACTCCAGCAGCGTGGCCATCATTGGCAATCGAATGTATATCGGCGCCACAAATCACCTGGGGGCATATACAGATAGCTATTATTGGATCGACGTTTATGACATTACTGATGCTAGACAACCGACTTGGATTACGGCCGTGGAGGCCGCGTCAGCTGGCCCCATCTATTCAGCGGGGCAATATCTGTACTCCTACGCCAACGTAGATTTTTATGGTCCTTCCGACGTGAGCACCATCACCCTGTACGACGTAAAGGAGAGCGGACCGATCCTGAAAGCTCGCACCTCAGTTCCCAGTTGGTGGAATATATCCTCCAATGCGGGCGTCCTAAGCATCATTCCTTTTGGGGTGAGTTCTGGTGGAGTGCTGCACATGTCACTTTTTGACCTTACGGGAGGCACGATCGCGGCCAGATCTCTTGCCGTTGTCCTACCCTCTGATGCCAACTCTTTTATCCCGGACGCATGCATCGTTGTGAAAGACCGTCTTTTCCTTTCGAACGCAGTGAATGACCTCAGCACGCCCGGCTACATCATGACCTACGACATCTCAGTCTCAACGCCCAAATTGATAGGTTTGGTGGAGGGTCGAAGTCTCGCATTCTATAGCAGCGACAATTTTTTGTTTGGTGCCCTCGGAGGAATGAATACTTATGACATCTCCGGACAGCTACCGACCTATCTTAGTCATGTCGATGGGATCAACGCTTGGCAGTTGACTGGTACGAAACTTCTGGCAATCACCGCGCAGCAAGGGTTTCACATGGTCGATCTCAGCGATCCGGTAAAACCGCGAATCTCAGGCACCATTTTTGACAACGTAATCACAGGATGGGACTTGAGCGTCCTCCGTGGCTCGTACCTTTATGCTGCCAGAGGCGACGCGGGAATCGCAGTCTACGATACATCAGTCGAGGGCGGCCCGTACCAAAAGGCGATTCTTTACGGCGGTGGCGGGGTTAGCTGGAGTGAAACGATGGACCTTCAGGTTCGCTCCCCTTACGTGTATGGTGCAGCTTCGACTGGACTCGGAGCCACATTGAATATCTACGATCTGAGCAGTGTGCCTCCTGCTCGAGTTGGAGAGTACTTCGATCCCTCGCAACAAGCTTATGCGGTTCAGTCTTCGGGTAACAACCTTTACCTCGGAATGACTTATGATCTAGCGGTGCTGGATATTACCCAGCCAACGTCTCCGTCACTCGTCACAAGTCTTCCGTATCCTGTCGTTAGCTTGGACAGAAAGAATGCGACTCTCTACGCTGGTACCCTCGACAAACGTCTGCTCACCTTTAATATAGCCAATCCTTCTCTGCCTCAACTTGTGTCTAGTACGCCGCTGCCGGATGTTCCTTTGCGTCTTCGGGTGGCAGGTAATTTGTTGCTTGCGGCCGATTTAACTGGAGGATTGTTTATCTATGACATCTCCACTCCGTCATCGCCGGCGAAACTCTCGCAAATTACTGGAATGGCGGTTGCGTATGATGTTGTAGTCGATGCTAATACTGCATTCATTGCAGCAGACGTGGACGGACTAGTTCTCTATAATCTTGCTAATCCTGCCAGCCCCACTTTGATATCGAAGACACCTCTTGGGCGAATCGATCCGTTTTACTCTGCGACACCGCCAAACCAGGCCTATTCCCTAGCGCTGAACAATGGCATTGTTTATGTAGGTACGCTTTACGACAACGGACTCATCTACGGTTTCGATTACTCAAAACCGGCACTTCCCCGTATGGTTTCTTCTTACGCTCACGGAGCTTTCATCCTTACATCTATAGATCGCATGCTCTTCAGTGGCACGGACATGTTGATCGGCGGCTCTCTTGGCTTCACGTATTCTTTTGCTCAAGCGGATATGGCTCGTCCCTTTGACACCATTCACCTCTTGTTTCCCCCAGAAACCCTCCAAAATCCGGGTCCCGTCGGTCCATTTGTTCAAAAGGAACCGACTGCCCCCAAGCTTCGTCTAAAGAGCACCAACGTCTTTGTGAAAGATTCCGATCCTCGCTATTATCGAGTTCCTCCGGCAAAGCCGCGTTGAAGATGTTGTTCAACCTGGTGTGCGCGAGAGATAAAAATGTCCACGAACCGGAATGCCCTGTCTAGCGCCGCTTTTGCGCTAGGGTGGGATTCCACTTCGCTCAACCCCAGCACCGCATCTCCGACCCACTAAGAACCGAGAACAAAAAAGCCACGAGCATTCACTCGTGGCCTCTCTGATTTTTCGACTAGCGACTAGCTACCAGTTACTAGCAACCGATTCTTAGCTGCATCCCGATGTCGATCCACACGACATGCACCGGTAGCACGATCCGTTCCGCGTCATGATCGCTCCGCAGACGTGACAGCTCGGAGCATCGCCGAGATCGACGATATTCGAGAGCGCGTCCGCTGCATGGACTGAGCCTGTCCTCAAGTCCCTGTTTTCAGCAGGAGGCGCCTCTGCTGTGGGCTCGACCTGCGGGGTACCGGATATCCGCGGCCGAAGATTCTCGAACAGGAACTGTTGCTGTCCGGTGAGGAATCGCATCTGCAGCCACCGGAAGATGTAATCCATGATGGATTTCGCGAAACCGATGTCCGGATTGTTCGACCAGCCGCTCGGCTCGAAACGCGTGTGCGCGAATTTTTCGCAGAACAACTTCAACGGCACACCATGCTGCAACGCGATCGAAACCGCGAGCGCGAAGCTGTCCATCAAACCGGAGACGGTTGAACCTTCTTTCGCCATCTTGATGAAGATTTCGCCCGGTTCTCCACTCGGATACAAGCCAACGATGATGTAACCCTCGTGGCCTCCAATGTTGAACTTGTGCGTCACGGACATGCGCTCTTCTTTGAGCTTGTGACGCACAGCGCGCGGCGGACCGTTCAGATCTTCTTCCGGCACGGCTGGAGCGACACGCGTCGCCACGCCCGCGTCTTCCTTCTTCGACAACGCCGTCGATGTTCCTGCCGCGGAAAGTGGCTGCGACTGTTTGCATCCATCGCGATAAATCGCGACCGCTTTAATTCCAAGTTTCCACGCCTGGATGTACGCTTCCGAAATTTCTTCGACCGTCGCTGAATTCGGCAGGTTGACGGTCTTCGAAATTGCGCCGGAGATGAATGGCTGCGTCGCCGCCATCATCCGCAGATGCCCCATGTAGTGGATCGATCGAGTTCCCTTCGCCGGCTTGAACGAGCAATCAAACACAGCAAGATGCTCTTCCTTAATGTTCGGCGCGCCTTCAATCGTTCCGGTCGCATCGATGTAAGAAACAATCTGGTCCGCTTCTTCGTGCGTGTAACCAAGCTTGAACAACGCCGATGGCACGGTGTTGTTCACAATCTTGATCATCCCTCCACCCACCAGCTTTTTGTACTTGATCAACGCCAAATCCGGCTCCACCCCGGTAGTGTCGCAGTCCATCATGAAGCCGATGGTGCCGGTGGGAGCGAGGACGGTGACCTGGGAGTTGCGGTATCCGTGCTTCTCGCCGTAGGCGAGAGCTTCGTCCCAAGTCGCTTTCGATGATTCGTAGAGAGCGGTGGGAACGTTCGACTTGTTGATGTTGTTGACCGAGGCGCGATGCATGCGAATGACATCGAGGAACGGCTCGCGATTCAGATACCAGCCGGGACAAGCGGAGCCTGGCATCGCATCAGCGGTGGTGGCGCCGAGACGCTGCTGCAAGAGATCGGTCGCAGGTGCGAGCGGCTGGCATTGTTCCGCAATGCGCGAGGACTGCAGATACGCTTCGCCGCACATGATCGCGGTGACGCAAGCCGCGTAATCGCGACCGCCGTCGGAGTCGTACGGCAAGCCAGCGGCCATGAGCAGTGCGCCGAGGTTCGCATAACCAAGTCCGAGCGGACGATAGTCGTGAGAGTTCTTGCCGATCATCTCGGTGGGATAGCCAGCGTTGTCGACGAGAATTTCCTGCGCGGTGATGAGGACGTCAACCGCGTGGCGATAGGCGTCGACATCAAACGTGCCGTTCGGGGCGAACTTCAAAAGATTTAGACTCGCAAGGTTGCAAGCGGAGTCATCGAGGAACATGTACTCACTGCAGGGATTCGAAGCATTGATGCGAGCCGTGTTCTTCGAAGTGTGCCAACGATTGACGGTCGTGTCGTACTGCATGCCGGGATCACCGCATCGCCAAGTTGCATCGGAGATCTTGTTCAGCAGATCTTTCGCTTTAAAAGTCTGCATCGGACGGCCACCGAGAACAGCGCGGGTAGAGAAGTCCGTGTCGCGAACAACGGCATACATAAAGTCATCGGTGACGCGAACGGAGTTATTGGCGTTTTGAAAGAAGATGGAAGAGTAGGCTTCCGCGTCTGGAGAAGAACCGTCGTATCCGGCGTTGACCAGAGCCCAGGCTTTCGCTTCCTCTTTGGATTTGCACTCGATGAAATCAATGATGTCAGGATGCTCGACGTTCAGGATGACCATCTTGGCAGCGCGACGTGTCTTACCACCGGATTTGATGACACCGGCGAAAGCATCGAAGCCTTTCATAAAGCTCAGCGGGCCAGACGCCGTGCCACCGCCGCTCAGAGTTTCAGTTGAGGAACGCAGAGTTGAAAGATTGGTACCAGTACCGCTTCCCCATTTGAAGAGCATGCCCTCGGTCTTAGCGAGAGTGAGGATGGAGTCGAGGGAATCTTTCACCGAGTTGATGAAGCAAGCGGAACACTGCGGCGTTTTATATCCGGTAACGGAAAACTCGACGCGTTGGGTGGTGTGATTCCAGTGCCAATTGGTCGCATCGGAATTGGGCTCGATGCGGTCGCATCCAACGTTGAACCAGACGGGCGAATTAAAGGCAGCGTACTGACGCAAAAGGATGAAAGCGAGCTCGTCGTGGAACACAGCGGCATCTTCGGGTGAACGGAAGTAGCCATCGTTCATACCCCAGTCACGAATGGTTTCGGCGACGCGGGAGACGAGTTGGCGCACGCCGGTTTCGCGCTCAGGAGTTCCGATTTTGCCGTGCAGATATTTCGAGGCCACGATGTTGGTGGCGGTCATCGACCAGTCTTTCGGGACCTCAACGTCTTTCTGTTCGAAGATCACGTTGCCCTTGGCATCCGTGATCTGAGCGTTACGGAGTTCCCAATCGATTTCGTCGTAAGGAGACACACCGGGTTTCGTGAAGAGGCGACGGAACTGGAGTCCGGGGGCAAGCTTCTCTTCTTTGCGGGTTTCGGGTTTTGTTGTTTTAACTGTCGTTTCGGCCATTCTCGTCTCCTAATTAGATTCCGTTTCGTGTCCGGTGGATCCTTGTGTCGCGTGCTTGTGGGTAGTTTATCGATCCGAGTCGGCGGAAAACCCGGAGGCTGTTTCGGCTGAGGAATCCAGCCAACGCTGAAATGCGCCCAGACAGGTGGCGCGCTCACCGGCGTCAGTCACGATGGCATAGCGGGCGAAGCACCGACCTTGTGCCATCCGCTCATAAAGAGGATGGGACGAGGTAAAAAGGCGTCCCAAGGCGATTCCCAAATCGCGGGTCTCCGCGATATGGAAGATCGCGAGCATACGCTTGCCTCCAGTGGCGATGTTTTCTCCGGGGGCAACTACTTCTTCCCCGAGAGCGAACAAGCCGGGCTGATTTGGGACAAGCCAGAGGCCGAAACTGGATTCGCAACGAAACCAGCGCGACCATTCCAGACGATGATGATCGACGATGGGGCGCACGCCGTGACGCGCGAGAGAGGCGTCAACCAACCGGGTGAGATCGTCCATGGGGCTCCTTATTAAGGCAACTCGACCGTGCGGCAATCCAAGACCGCCGAGACGACGAACAGCAATGTTGTGATTTACAAAAACTGCAGATCCCCCGAGGGGAGGGACGGGGGACGACGTCACCGCATCCGTTTAGTAAGGCGGAACCACGCTAACGGTGAGCGTGGAGGCCCGGGAGTGGGCTGCCGGGTATCACCTCTGAACCCGAAAACCCTAGATTTAGAAGCTCTGGGAGTTGAAAAGTACTCCCGTATGTAGGGGCTGTCAATAGGGTAGCCCTACATATTGTATCTAAAGCGATTAACGGAACAGATGCGCGTTTTTTCCACATCGGGTGTTCGTCTGAGTTCATTCGTCTTCGTCCCGACGTGTTTGTGCGCTGCGCGCGAGATCCCTCGACTCGCTGGAGCAAACGCGAGTCTTCGGGATGACGCCTGTAAATTGTCACTTTCATCAGTCGTCCCTACGGGACTGGTTCCGTGTTTCGTTATGTCCCGGCGCTAAAGCGCCGGGCTATTTTCGTGTCGTCCCTACGGGACTCGATTCGCATTCGCTACTCACCCAGGACTTCCGTCCTGGGCTTTCCTATTCCGCCCTATCGGGCTGGCGTTTCGTCGACCGCGACAGTTCGGTAATCCTCGTTTCGTGATGTGCGGTGCGCGCCGTCAATCTGTAGCCGAACCAGGACTTCCGTCCTGGGCTTTCGTATTCCGCCCTATCGGGCTGGCGTTTCATCGACCGCGAGAGTTCGGTAATCCGCCGCTTGGTCATGTGCGGTGCGCGCGGTCAATCTGTGCTGCTGACCCAGGACTTCCGTCCTCGGCTTTCGTATTCCGCCCTATCGGGCTGGATTGATACAGCTGACATCCGTTTCTCGATGCACCCGGACATAGCAAGCTATGTCCCTACGGAATTTGATTGGAAGCAGAAAATCTCTCCTTTACACGGTGTCCGAACCTGCACGGTGTCCAAAATCTAAACGGCGTAAGTGCCTCGTTGGCGTTGTGGGTCCATGGGAACCACAGGTCGCGGCGGAGTTCGATATGTTCCATCCTGCAATGAGATGGATGGGTCATTGATTGTTGCGTTGATCGGTTGAGACATAGCGACGTAGATGTCCTCAAAAAGAAGACGGGGCGTGATGCGGCACATGCCATCGGAATACTCCACGAGGTAGTCGCCGGGTTGACCATTGTGTTCCCTGCCGAGCGCGTCCGTGAACGACACTGGTTCGCTGAGTTGACGTGCGCGCACCAGGAAGCGTGTGCGATAGATGTTCCACTCCGTTCTCATGCGTAGATCACCTTTGGGGGGAGGGCCTGAACATCATTTTCGATTGACGATTGCCGATTTTCGATTTGCCGATTTCCGGTCTGTAGCTGGCAGCGCCGAAGATCACTTACGGGAGTTTTCTTGCTAAGGGTGGAGTGACTTTACGCGTAGCTTGCACGACGGTCAATTCCACAAAATTGGTGCAGTGACGAAATCTCGGCTGCGGATTGGGACAGATTTCCAACCATCAAGGAACAGGTGAATGCGTGTGCGAAAACTGTGTGCAGATGCGGCTTGCACGAGGTGCGATGAATGCGAAAAAAATCTGATAGACTCGCGAGCCGGAATTTGCACAGCGAGTGCACAGGAAAGGAACAGTAGTCAGTAGTCAGTAGTCAGTGGTCTGTGGGCAGTGGTCAGTTCTCGGATTGCAGATTTCAGATTTCAGATTTCAATTCTTGAGGGTACAGAGGTATCAGCAGCTTGGAGGAAATGGTGAAAAGCAAATTCAAAACGCTGGCACTGATCTGCGTTGCGTCATTGTGGTCATTGAACTCGATCTACGGGCAGACCGTGAATCCGCAAACGGCTAATGCGGCACCGAAGCGTGTGTACTTGAAATGCGGCAGCATCGTGGATGGGAAAGCAGATACCGCCCGTAAGAACGTTGTGATTGCCATTGAAGGAGAAACGATCAAAGAGCTCGGCGCTTCGGCACCTGCCGGGAGTGAAGTCATCGATCTCTCTTCACGCACGTGCCTGCCGGGGATGATTGATACGCACACGCATGTGCTGCTGCAGGGGGACATCACGTCGGAAGACTATGACGTGCAGTTGCTGAAGCAGTCGCCGGAGTATCGGACGATCCTGGCGACGGTGAATGCGCGACGGGCGCTCGAGTATGGTTTTACGACAATTCGGGACCTGGAGACAGAGGGCGCAGGATACGCCGATGTCGACGTAAAGAGAGCGATCAACAACGGACTGATTCCCGGGCCACGTATGGTGGTGGTCACGCGCGCACTGAATGTGACGGGGGCGTATCCATTATTAGGGTATGCGCCGAATGTGCCGGTACCGCATGGAGTGCAGGTGGTGGATGGGCCGGATGAGGCGCGCAAAGCTGTGCGAGAGCAGATCAGCTACGGCGCAGACTGGATCAAAGTGTATTCGGATCGTTCGTATCGGTATCGGGATGATGGCGTGGTTGACGATATTCCAACATTCACGATCGAGGAGTTGAAAGCGATTGTGGACGAAGCACATCGCGAACGGCACAAGGTGGCTTCGCATGCCAATGCTCTCTATGGGGTGCACAATTCCGTCGAGGCAGGCGTGGATTCGGTCGAGCACGGAGATTACATCGCAGATGAAGATTTGAAGACGATGGCGTCGCGTGGAATTTATTACGTCCCAACCATTTTCGTTGGCGAATACGTTGCAGAAGGACGTGCCAAAGAAGGCGCGCCAGTATGGCTAAAACTCGTAAAAGTGCACGAAGAGACTTTTCATCGCGCCATGAAGGCTGGCGTGAAGATTGCGTTTGGGACGGATGTGGGTGGTTTCGATTGGAAGATCAATCCGGCGAAAGAATTCGGGTACATGGTGAAGTTCGGGATGACTCCGGCGCAGGCGCTGAAGTCGGCGACGTCGGTCGCGGCGGAGTTGTTGGATATGCAGAGCCAGATCGGAACGATCGAAGTTGGAAAGTTGGCGGATATCGTGGCGGTGCCCGGGGATCCGCTGGCGGATGTGACGGCTTTGGAGAAGGTGGATTTTGTGATGAAGGGTGGGGCGGTGTACAGGAGGCCGTGAGGGCGAGGTTTCAGGTCGAGTTTCGTGTGTTCAGTTTATTGCTATCAACCGTGGGGATGGTTTGATGCTGGCAGCTGAAGCCATTGCAAGAGTTTTGCGGCGAATTCTTCTGGATGAGTGCTGATGGCACCGCAGTGATCAGTTTGGGGAACTTCCCAGAGAACGATGTGGGGGTTGTGAGCGAGGATACGGTATGAGTGACGAACCGGGATATTGCGATCGTCTGTGCCGTGAATGAGCAGGATCGGGGTATTCACGCCAATTACAACTTCTTCAGGTGAAACGGATTCCAGGTCGAAGCTGTATTTCCACCGCACATAGGCAAGAGAAGACTCGATCACAGGGCGAAAGATCGTTCGGCCAAGCCATGGTCCCACATGGAAGAACTGCCCAAACCGATCGTAAGCAATCTCGCGGAAATTGGAGAATGGTGATTCAGCAGCAATTGCGCAGAACGGTGTGCGTGCTGCCTGGAGTAGCTGAGCCGCACCCATCGATTCGGCAAATCCGAACACACAGCGCGGATGAGAATCTGCTACGAGGAATTCGTACCAGCGGCGAACATCAGTCCGCTCGAGTAGTCCGTAGGTTGCTATTGCTCCGCCGCTTTCCCCGTGGGCACGAGCGTCGGGCATGAGCACAACATAGTGATGTGCGAGGAGAAGTTCAGCATAGCCGATCATCCCCAACCGATTGTCACTGAGACCGTGTAGAAGGATGACAGAGTCGCCATTCGGGTGTGCTGGACGCAGTTTCCAAGCGCGCAGAGTAACGCCATCGGTGGTTGTGCTCGAGACATCAGCTAGGTCAACCTGCATGCGATCCGCAAGATCGTGCACATAGGTGATTTCTTCCGCAGAGAGCCGGCGGCGTTGCGGATGAAGCGCGGCTTCCGCTATGAAGATGGACAGGAGGGCGCAAAGGATCAGGCAGGCTCCCAATGCGGTAATGGCCCGGCGAAGCGATCGCGCAGTCATTCTAGAAAAGGTACGTGATTAGCCGGATGTTGGTTCCCAAACGGCTTTGCATACCGGCTGGCCTACTACAGAGATCCTTCGGTTCGCAAAGAACGCGAGCCTCAGGATGACATGCGCGGGGGCTAGCAAGAAAACAACCGTGGAGAGGAACAGCATGAAAACCCGCGAGGACGTAGCAAGCTACGTCCCTGCGCGGAATTCCGGTTTACTTCACGCCGGCGAGTTCGGGAGAGCTGATTTTCTTTGCGATGGCCTCGTAGCGTTTGTTGATCTCGTCCCAATTGACGACGTTCCACCAAGCCTGAAGATACTCGGGCCGGCGGTTGTTGTATTTCAGATAGTAAGCGTGCTCCCAGACATCGTTACCGAAGATCGGATGAAGTCCCTGGGAGATTGGATTGTCCTGATTCGGGGTGGACAGGATTTTGACTTGGCCTTGAGAATCGGCGGCAAGCCAAACCCATCCGGAGCCGAATTGTCCCGCGCCAGCGGCGTTGAATTTTTCCTGGAAGGATTTGAAGTCGCCAAAGCTTTTCTTGATAACGTCGGCGATTTTGCCGGTTGGATCGCCACCACCTTTTGGCTTCATGATCTGCCAGAACATGGTGTGGTTGACGTGGCCTCCGGCATTGTTGCGGACGGCGTTGCGAATGTCTTCAGGAACGGCGTTCAAGTTGGTGATGAGTTCTTCGGCAGACTTTGAGGCCAGATTGGAATGTTTTTCGAGCGCTGCATTCAGATTCTTTACGTAAGCCGCATGATGCATGTCGTGGTGAAGATGCATCGTCTTCTCATCGATGTAGGGTTCGAGAGCGGCATAGTCATACGGCAGAGCCGGTAATTCATGAGCCATGAGATCCTCCAAGATTAGAGATGAGGTGAGGGGCGAATCGGTTGCAGGTCAGGCTCCAGGCTCCAGGCTTCAGCTACCAGGCTCTAAGTTCCGGGCTTCAAGCTCCAGGCTTCAGCTACCAGGCTTCTGCTGAGGGCTTCGGCGATTAGGGAGAGCTGGTGGCAAGACGCTGGTACTGTTTGCCGTCGTCGGAGAGCAACACCCATAAGGTGTAAATCCCGAGTGCGGTGCCGAAGGGTGGATGGAAAAGGCTGATCACGCCGAGAACGATGGCCGGAATGCGAGCCCAGGATTGACGGCGCATGAGTCCATAGCCGAGGAAGATACCGCAGAAGCTGACGAAGAAAAGAATCGCGCCGACCAGGAACAGGACGAAGGGTCCGAGGAGGCGTGCAAGCTGTTCAGTGCCCGGAATTGAGAAATGCACGACCGTGCCGAGGATCATCATGATCATGGCCGGAAAGAGAAAGAAACAACTGGCGACGATCCAGAGGATGCCGAGTGGGCGCAGGTGGCGCTCGAGTCGGGAGGAAACGGAAGTGAGGGTGTTTGTGGGTAAGATGGCGCGTCCGCAGGATGGACAGACATTGGTACCAGGGGCGAGCGAACTTCCGCAATGGTCGCAGAACAAAGCGGCACCTCCTGAGGGTGTCTATTGTAGTACGGGGCTGCAGGAAGAAAGTTCCATATGGCGAGGGGGACGCTAGAAGCTTGGCATACGGGATTCCAGCGTTTGTGCTACAGGAAGCACTGTAAGCTCGATTGCATACTATAAGGATATGCTCCAAGTGCGCGTCTCGAGGAACTCTTAGCTATGGGAGTGCGTAGTGCGGCAGAACTCCGAGACGAGCTCAATCGCTTGATGCAGGAGCACCTAGACAGCCTACACGGACAAGTATTTGGGGGCATTAGCGCGGAGGCGTTACAAGAGCACGAACATAGGTTGTTGCGAATTCGCGAAGTTTCTGCAGATTTTCTGGCAGCGTTGAAAAGGGAAAACAAGTAGACCACGAAACGTAAGCTGCCCTTCAGTGTCCCGATACATCCAAAATGCAAGTTGAGCCTATGGCAAAAAGGAGAGGGTATGGCAGAAAAAGCCAGCGTGACTTTGCCCGGGAAAGTGGAAAAAGTTATCGAGCCTCAAAGCTTAGGGGAGCCCGAGAAAGTACAGATCTCAATCGAGGACGCGGATGCGTTGTACCGGGAGATCCGGGTGGAGAACTCGTTGACTGATGAGGACGGGAATGAGGTGCGTCTGAAGGAGGGCGCGGATGTCGATGTGAAGGTTGAAGCGGAGGACGAAGCCACTTCGGAAAAGAAGAGGTGATCCGTCACTGGTAGGGCGAAGCGAGCCAACTTACGCAAGTTTCGAGCATTCCAAATGGCGGAAGCACCGGTTCAGACAGGAGGCATTTCATGAAGCAAGCAATTGCTGTACTGACGATTCTCATGGGATTGAGCGTTCTACCTGCATTGGCGCAATCGGAATATCCGACGCCGGCTGATCAGAATCGAGCGGCTGCGGGCGATTGGCATGGCAGGTTATCGGCCGAAGATCAGAAAGAGTTCGACGAACATTACGGAAAATGGCAGAAAGCAAACGCGAAGAATGATCGGGATGAAGTCGACAAACAGGCGCGCAAGATGGAAGAGATCATGGGGCGCTACCAGATTCCGGTCGATACTCCGTTCGATGCAATCGTGTCATCGGGTTTCGGCGCGCACCAGGTGGACGTGCGGCAGTACCAAGGCCGCCTCAATCACGACGATCAGAAGAAGTTCGATAAAGCATACGAGGACTGGGTCGAGCACCGCCGTAAGAACGATCATGATGACGTAGCGAAAGACGAAGGAAAGATGCTCGAAATCATGAGCCGCTACAACATCCCGCGCGACGTGCCCTATGAGGCGTTAGCTTCCGGTTCCCGCGGATACTGAGAATTTTTTAAGTTTGGTTATCACACCCACGGCATAAGCCGTGGGTATTTTTTGCGTCGTAATCGTTGGCGGAATGCAGGTGTACTAAGGAGGGTTTTGAACGGATGGAGGCAGATAACGGCCAAGCAGGGAGCTATCAGGCAACGTTCTTATGCTCGGAGTTGCGGTTTTCCGTGGCGGGGAACAAACCGAGGCGAGTGAGCTGCAGGCTTTTGCGTCTGCAAAAGCGTGAGAAATCTTCTTCTGACAACGGGAGACTCTCGTTCTCGGGCTGAACTACCTCGGAAACTCCTAATTGATCGGAGAGACGGCCGAGGTCATCGATTTTGCCGACTACCTGCATACCCCAGACGCGGCGTCCTAAATCACTTCCACCATTGGTATCGATCAATCCAGCACATTCAATTTTGCTGTCGCGCAAGAAGCGTATGGCGAGTCCAGCACGCTCTGACGTGCCAAGCACGAATACGCGGCGGCCACGAACGATAGGAGGGCGCCAGATGTCGATTGAGTCTCGGAACAGAGAGAACGAGTTTCGCACTGCAAGCAACATTACGAAGGAAAGAAGTGCGTCCAATGCAAACACGATGCGGGAGTATCCATCGAACCGAAACAGTACAGTCAAGCTCAACAAGGTCAAAATTTCTCCCGCGAGGATGGCCTTGGCCAGACGGTGCACATCAGTTATCGAGCTTCGCCACCACGAACCGCGGTAAACACGAAACCACCAGAGACACACGAATTTGACTGTCAGCAGCAACGGCCATGATCGAAGGAACAGTAGGGTCGTTTCATGGGAAACTGTCGCGCGGAAGCGCAGAAAGTAAGCCAGGTAATACGAAAGTGACAGGGCGAGCGGATCAATCGCCAGTGCGAGACGATCGCGAGTAAGAAAGCTGCGAAAACCGGTCTTCGGAGCGGAGGGGGAATGCGTATGGATTTGCTCGTTCTGAAATAGATGGACGCCAAAGAGCAGCAAAAACAGGAACCAGAATCCGAGTAATCCCAAGGCTTGCGTCAGCAGAAGCTTTCGAAGTGTCAAAGCGACCGCCCCGGAGCCAATCGACAACCCATATAAAACGAGCACGGCAGTACGCTCATCCAGGCCAAGGCGCACGAGTCGGTGAGAACTGTGATCGGTACCTCCGACAGAGACGCGCTGTCCGCGAAGACGGCGGGTCACAGAAACGAAGAAGGTGTCGAAAATCGGAATGGCCAGGAAAGCCGCCGGTGCGAAAACCAGGGTTGGCACACCTGAAATATGCGTGATGCCGAGCAGGGAAAATGATCCCAGGACAAAACCAAGGAATAAGCTCCCGGCATCTCCCATAAAAATGCGCGCCGGATTGAAGTTGAAGATCAAAAAGCCGGCGGCGTTGCCGGCAAGCACGGCAACGATCGTCGCGTAAGTTGACATGCCGGCACTGAAATAAAAAAGCGACAGATAGCCGGCGGCGATAACGGCGATGCCAGCGGAGAGGCCATCCATGTTATCGAGCAGGTTGAAAGCGTTCGTAATTCCGACTACCCAGACCAAAGAGGCTATGGCATTGATCCACCATGAATTTGTCAGGGGATAAACGATCCCGCATGCAAGGACAAGCGACGCGGCCAGAATCTGGACTAGTAGCTTCGTGCGCGGTCTGAGGTGCCAGATGTCATCCGCCAAGCCGAGAATGAAAACGACGGAAGAGATGCCAATGACTTTCCAAGCGAGAATATGGGAAAAAGGAACAAAGAAGATGCACGCGAGGACAAAGCCGCCCCACAGAGGCACGCCACCGAAAAAACATGGCGTGCTCTTATGCCAGCGATCCGTGCGCGGATGCGCGACCCAACCGTGTCGCCGGCAGATGCGAATCGCAGTGGAGACGAGAGCAGCCGCAAGCAGGCAGCCGCACGTGAAGGCGAGTAACGCCTGCGATGATGCGCTGCTCAAAAATGTAGCTTGTGTGGAGAGCAACAGAGTTTTCAGTCTCCGGGAACGAGGTCACCTACACCGTGCCGAAGTATTTGAGAGGATCCGATGTAGTCGGCGACGGCTTCAACGATCTGTTTCAGAGTTCGTGTAGCGACATAGCCAATGGACTCGCGAATGCGTGTGAGGTCGGGAACGCGACGGGCCATGTCTTCGAAATTATCGCCATAAGCTTCTTCGTATGAGATGTGTTGAATGGGAGAATCGGAACCGGTGACTTCCTTGACTACCTGTGCCAGTTCGTTGATGGTGACTTCATTGTCGGAACCGATATTAAAAATGCTACCCTCCGCGCCTTCCAACTCCGTAAGACGAACCAACGCATGAGCAACATCTTTAACCCAGCCGAAACACCGCGTTTGGTTTCCATCGCCGAAAATCGTAATCGGAAGACCTGTGAGAGCCTGTTTTACGAAGCGAGGCAGGACCATACCGTACGCGCCCGTTTGTCGTGGACCAACGGTGTTAAATAAACGCACAACGATGCAGGGGACGTTACGCTCGCGTTGGTAAGCGAGCGCCATGAATTCATCGATCGCTTTGGAACAGGCATAACTCCAGCGCCCACGAATCGGAGGACCAATCACCAAATCATCCTCCTCGTTGAATGGGAGCTTGTTGGATTTGCCATAAACCTCGGAAGTGGACGTGATGAGGACTTTCTTACGCTTCTTGGAGGCGGCCTCGAGCACTAATTCGGTAGCGCAAACGTTGGTGTGCATGGTGCGGACAGGTGATTCCATGATCAGGCGAACGCCGACTGCAGCGGCGAGGTGAAAAACTACGTCACACTCATCGACCAATTCGTTCAGGAGAGGACGATTCATCATGTCGTCGATGACGCAGCGAAAGCAGGGCTGCCGCTTGAGGTGACGAATGTTGGCCATGGACCCGGTAGAGAGATCGTCCAGCGCGGTGACCTGATACCCCTCCCCGAGTAGGCTCTCCGCTAAATGGGAGCCGATAAAGCCAGCTCCTCCGGTGATTAAAGCGCGCATGTAAGGACCTCCTGGAATGGCTCTTTCGAAGCGGCATCAAACCGTTCGAGGAGCACGTTATGGTTGTGAAGGCAGGGATGTTGCAGGCGTTGCCCGCTCCGGAACCTTCCCTTTTGAGCTCAGGATTTTTTGGTACAAATTTTCAAGGTCGTCGACCATTCGGTCGGCAGAAAAATGTTGGCGCACGAATTCCCTCCCCGCGATCCCCAAGCTTCGGCGCAATGAAGGACAACCAACAAGGTAGGTGACTGCGTTGGAGATGGTTCTCTCATCGCGTGAAACCAGAATGCCGTTATGGAAGACGTCAAAACCTTGTCGGCGTTTTGAAGTACCAGTCATGAGGTCGGGGATGCCGCCCACATCGACAGCGACGAATGGTCGAGCACTTGCCATAGCTTCCAGCAGAACGAGCGGCGTGCCCTCGTTGACGGATGTCACCACAAGCAAATCAAGATCCGGATAAATCTTTTCCAAATTGCGAAGGCTGCCGGTCAAAGTGAAATGACTGCCTAATCTGGAAGCTTGGACGCGAGCACGGCATTGCGATGCGAGTTCACCATCGCCAATCATGACGAAGCGGACTTCCGATTCACGCTCGTGAATAAGTTTCGCGGCATCAATAAAGAGCTCGGGAGACTTTATGGGTGTCAATCGCCCGATCCAACCGATCAGTGGGCTTTGCTGCGGACACGAGATGAAAGAGCGAAAATCATCACTCGGATTTCCCGTCGATAAGTACGGAGCGAGATCGAAACCGAGCGGCAGAGTGACGATCTTATCGGCGGGAGCGACTGCAAAAACGTCCGCTAAATCGTGCTTTTGATTCGTACTCAAAGCAATCAACCGATCCGTAAATTTCGCAAGAAAGCGTTCGATCGCGATGAAGATGCGGGTAATGACACTGGAAAAGTATCCGCGAAATACGTGACCATGAAACATGTGGACGCGGACTGGAACTCGCGCCAAAACGGCCGCAACACGGCCGAGCGCGCCTGCTTTTGCCGTATGCGTGTGCACTACATCGGGTTGCTCGCGGCGCAAAAAGGACACCACCCGCACGAACGATGCGAAATCGTTCCACCAGTTGAGACTGCGACCCATTCCGCGGATGCGATCAATTGGAATTCCCTGCTCTTGCGCGAGATACTCCATGCTCGATTCGCCCGGAGCAACATCACCGGCAAGCACTCGAACTTCGTGCCCTCTTCGCCTCAGACCGTCTGCAGCGGCTAACACCGCGACCGTGGGACCACCGACATTGAGCCGCGCGATGATGTGGATAATTTTCAGTTTCGACCTTTCAAGCCGCGTGCAGAAGATTTAGGTAGAGCTGCTCGTTCTTGCGTGCCATCGTGGAAAGAGAAAAATTCTCAACGACTCGAGTACGTCCCTTGGAGCCCATTCTTTGACGGAGCATCGGATCTTGCAGCAGCTGTTTCGAAGCTTGCGCGATGGAAGTTGGCGAAGCGACGGGAACAAGTAATCCGGTTTGGCCGTGAACGACTGCTTCTGGGTTTCCGCCCGTATCGGTGGCGATGACAGGTTTGCCGGATGCCATCGCCTCCAATAGGACATTCGAGAAACCTTCACTTGAGGAAGTAGAGACGTACACGTCAAGCGCAGAGAAGATGTCGGCAGGGTTCGGAGTTGAGTCGGCGACATAAAAGATTGAACTGAGGCCACGTTGCTCAATCTCGTGGCAGATCTGGGATCGTTGTCCGTAGTCGGCACCGACCATCAGGAACCGCGCTTCAAGATGAGAGCGGGCGATGATCTCTGCGCTGCGAACGAAATCGGCATGTCTTTTGACCGCGCTGAAATTTGCAATGATCCCGAAGACGACGTGATCGTTGTTCCAACCAGCAATCGATCGGAAAGTTCTTGGATTCGCAGGATGGAATTTATTAACGTCGACCCCGTTGTGGATCGTGCCACATTTCTCGGGAGGGCATTTACCTTCAAATATCAATTCCCGAGTGACAGCATCGCTGTTGCCGAGGTTGAAGTCAGCCAATCGAATGGTTAATTGGTCGAGCCAGGAACCTACACGGGTCTTCCTTCGATACAAGCCCATCATCGAGAGACGGTTGGCAATAAAGACTGGAACGCGCGCAGAGCGTGCAGCAAAGCCGGCAAGGATGCAGGCTGCCGGCAACTGCGCATGAACGACCTGAATGTGCCATCTACGAAGTTGTTTTGCGGTGCGCTGGATGGCCAGGACATATTGATGAACTCGCGAGCGCCAGCGTGCGTTCCCAGCGTGTGGAATACGCATGACAAAGCTGTCGTTCACCAGGCCGGCGGCGCGGTCCAGGTTGATCCCTTCCATCAAGATCAAATAGGGCTCGAATCGGCTGCGATCGTGATGACGAAGTAGCTCCAGAAGCTGTCGTTCGGCGCCCCCGTCCGCTAGGCCACCAATCACGTACGCAACTTTGATTTTTGGAATACTCATGGAGTGCTGAAGTTAAGAAGTGAGCGGTTATTCAGGACGCGACGGCGCGCAATGTGTACGCGAGAATTTTTGTGAGTACGTGAAGACTGTAATGCTGCTGGACAATGAACCGGCCGGTGCGCCCCATGCGAGAGCGGAGTGCGGCGTTTGCGATCAACGTGTCTAGGGCATCGATCCAATCAGATTCGCTGCTGGCGGCCAAGCCAGAATCACCTTTTGCGAGCACATCGCAATTCATTCCGACCGGGCTGACTACCACGGGAATTCCGCACGCCATATAAAGGAGCATCTTGTAACTACACTTACCTCGAGACCAGTCGGTGTCGTCGAGAGGCATCAGTCCGACGGTCAGGTTCCGAATCGCGTCCACTTCGCGAGAACGGGTGTAGGGGATGTATTCGACGCGATCCGCGGATATTTCGCGAAAACGCGGACGGCGATTCGAAATGATGCACAAAGTGGCGTCGGGGTACTTCTTGAGAATCACGGAGAGCGCCGGCTCGATGCTGTAAAGAAAGCGAAAGCCGGAGCTAACGCCAAACCATCCGATGACCGGACCAGAATGCGCGACCAGTTTCTTAGCGGGAGTGAAGCGGTCGGTATCCACGGCTGTGGGGATAACGGTGACATTGCGATTACGTCGAACGACATGGGCAGCGAGGAAATCGTTGCCACAAATCACGTGATCGCAGATCTCGAATAGGCGATCTGTGAAAGAACCTCGGCGATGGATCCAGATGGCATCATCGATGTCGAGCACGCGTGGACGGGCCGTGAGAGGTTCCAAGGTCACGAAGGTGCTGAGCATTTCACGTTGCAGGAACGTCACATCGTGAAGATGAGAGCGCACGATGCCGGGCACCTGACTCGCGATGTTGAGCGCCGCCCATGCCGGTCGGAGCCACTTTCGCTCAGGCGGATAAGAACCAGCGAGCGAAGAAGCTTCGCGCATCAGGACACCTTCGTTACGCAGCGGATCCACATATTGTTGAACGCGCGGAATGCGGCTTGGAGAGTTTCTTCCTCCGGTAATGGCGAGCACACGAAGGGGCTTTTCGACAGAATGCGAGCGCGGTCGAGGCACGGCGATCGGGGCCGGACGAAAAGTCGTCGGTGGATCAGGCGAGCGTAGCGGTTGAGGCTGCATAGTGAAGCGTGCGAAGCTGAAATCGGAATCGATACATCAGCCAGGTGACGAAGAACATTTTGGCAAGAAAGTTCAGATTAAGAAGGAGGTTTTCCGCGTAGCCTGTGAGCACGAGACCCGCAAAGAGAACCGAGAACAAAATTGCAGCTTGCGGGTTTCTCGATTGTGCGGCGAGAAAAGTCCACACGAGAAATGCTCCGAGGAGTAGGAGGACCAGGGTCGTGCCGAAGAATCCGAGTTGAGGGTAATAGGAAAAGTAAGCGGTATAGACATTCATGTTGCCGCCCGGTCCGATGGTGACATATTCAGAGTGGACGGGTGGAACCTCAATCCGGTTGTCGAATTTTTTCGCGATCACGCGAAAATAACGGTCGAGATTCTGGTTCGCTTCTATTTGCGTGGGGTGGTGATAGATCGTGTCGAAACCGACTAGACCGCCGAGCGCATACCACAGGAATCCATCGGCCACTGCGGGTAGATTTTCGACGAAGCTCGCGTTTTTATCGACGTCACCTTTGCGAACGAGAATGGCGATTGCAGCGAAGGTGATGACAAAGGCGAGAGCAAGGGCAGTTATGACCTTCCAGTTTGGCTTCTTTTCTTTCAGCCAATGCAAAGCAAAAAGCGACAAGATCAGGCTGACGAAACCAGCGCGTCCAGCGGTCAGGAGATTGTAGACGAGAGCAAGGACTAGGGAGAGCCAGGTGCGCCAACGACGTGCGCGGGTGCCGTCATCTTCGTAGTAGACGAGCAGCGGGACCACATTGGCCAGGACTGCGAGGTTGTCCATGAAGCTGACCGTGTCGAGCATTTCGTCGCTGAGTTCGACCATCTTGGCACGAATCGTGATGAAGAAGCCGACGAGACCAGTATCGGAGATCAGCGAGAGGATGTAGCGAACGTAGAACGGCAGTCCGACGATCAGTACCAGGAGCAGAAGATCGAGAAACAGGTGGATGCGGCGACGGCGCTGATCCGTGATTTCTGGAGTGAAGTTTTGAGTTCTCCTATGACGGGACAAGAGGAGAACGACATATCCGCCTGCCGAAAAAGCACAGACGCACCAAGCGTAGAAGAAAAGAGTGTCATCGCCGATGGCGAAAAAGAGAGAGCCGGAAACTGCGTACAGGCTCAGATAAATCGCCCATAACGCAGCGAACATTGCAGGTGGATAGAGAAGTGTTCCGGCCACGCGGCGATTCACAAAAGCCAGAGTGCCAAGTAACGCGATGACAAGGGCGAGCATGAATTTAGTTGACGGTCAGGCAGTCGCGCCAGTACGCGAGAAATCCGGCCGGCATCAGGCTGGTGGCGAGAACAGGATGACCCGTCTCTGCCGGAGAAATTGCACCGGCATGCAGTGAGAATCGAAGGTAATTCACCACAGCTTTTAAACGATCCATTGCAGGCAGCGGTGATCTGCTGAGCTCCGCGTAATAGAGTTGCGCGCCACGGGGGCTCTGGAGGCGAACTCTCAAGAGATCCGCCATGAGGCCGTTCGGACCGCGGCGATAGATGCGAAGCGGATCATTGATGAAACGCATTCTGTAGTTTTTCGCGATCCTATTCCAGACCAAGGCATCGGGAACAAACCGTTCGCCCTGAAACTCGGGGTATGGGAATTCCCTTAGTACAGCGGTGCGACTGATACCCCAACGCTCTGCTGCGGACCGAAACCGTAGTTGGTCGTGGAATGAGACGGCGTCGGTCGGATTTGACGGATAGGGGTGACCAAGCGTGCCTCCGCGCTCATCCATGCAGAGGACGCTGATGCCGGAGAAATTCTGGCGCTCGGATGGCGCGATCTCATTCCAGTAATGATCGAAGCGTTCGAGTGTTTCTGGGATGCATACATCGTCAGAGTCAAAAGAAAGATAGAGCTCTCCGCGGGCTTCTCGCACCGCTCGATTGAAAGCAACGTGTTTCCCTGAGTGTGGCTGATAGAAATAGCGGACGGGAAAACTTGATTGCGAACTCCAGGTTGCAACGAGTTCCTGCGTACCGTCGGTAGAGCCGTCATCTACGATGATCCATTCAAAATCGCGGAAAGTCTGAGCGCAGAGCGAGACATAAACGTCGGAGAGCGTGTCGCGGCGATTGTATGTGGGAGTGCCAACCGTGAATCGCATGTCAGGTTTCGGCTTCTTAACCCCGGCCTATAATTTGCTGATACCAACGCAAAGTTAGTTTTGGCCGCATGTATTCCTTCTCGACATCCTCAAGCAAATTGCGCCATGCGAGCCACCCGAAAAAGGTGAACAAGACCAGGAGCACCACAGCGCGAGCAGTAAAGGACGGTGGCAGCGCCACTAGATAGGACAACCCGATTCCCGCGGCACTTGCAGCAAGCAGAGTGTTGAATACTCGCGACGTTTCGGGGAGGAGTCGAACGGTAACAATTCCGATCAGCAAAGCATCGAGCACGATCCGAAATGACCAAGCCCACGCCGCGCCTTCAATCCCTCGGTTTCGAACTGCAAACCAAATCACGACGAGATAGATCGGCAACTCAAGGAGGTGTAATTTTGCGGGGACGTCGGGACGCCCAACAGCATGCAGCAGCATCGCCGGAAGCATTGCGAGACAGTTGATGAAAACTCCGACAGTGAGCCAACGCAACACACCGGTGGATTGTCCCGCAAAAACTGGACCAAGCCAGCGGCCGAGGAGATCGGGAGCGAACGCGACGATGGCGAGCGCAAGAGGGAAAATGCAGATCAAGACGTACTTGGATCCGCGTGCCAGCAACATCGCCATGCGCCGTCGGTCCGCGTGGTAGCTCATTGCGAAGGCTGGGAATAAAACTGTGCCCAATGCTCCAGGGATAAGGAGCAGCTTGGTGACGGCCTCAAACGGAGCGGAGTAATAGGAGACCGCCGCGATCGAAAGCAGTGCGCCGATAAAAAAGCGGTCCATATTCATCATGAGCGGGCTTACCAGGTTGCTGACCGTGATCCAACTGCCGAAGTGAAGCACTGGCTTGGCCACTTCGTAACTGAACGAGATGGAGTCGCGCAAACTGGGTAACACGTGCGTCATGAACCGCACGTGAAGGAACAATCCGACGAGTCGGCCTAATACGAGAACGGCGAAAATAGGAACGAGAGATTTCGAGAATGGGAGGACCATCAAGGGTCCCGCGAAATTAAATATCCCCAGGGGAATTCGGACGGCACTCAGTAGATGAAAACTCTGAGTAGCTTCTAATACTCCTCGAGCGCCTGAGGTGACGAGCGCGATTGGCATCCCGATCGAGAGCCAATAAAAAGCGGTCAAGCTTTCCTGTTGGAGGGAGAGCGGAATCTTTAATGCACGCTCGATGATCCACGGGGAAAGAATCGCCATCAATCCGCCGGCGATGATCCCGAAAAGCAGGAGCAGGACTAAGGAGGACCAAACCAACGGTGGGATCGATTGTTTTTCTCCCGTGGCCAGACGGTCCGCAACCATCTTAGTGAGTCCTTGATCGATGCCGAAATCGAACAAACTGAAGTAGCCGATGAGCATCCAGGCCACGCTTAATACACCGAAACGATCGAGGCCGATTGAATGAATCAGGATCGGTACTGCGACCAAAGCAACGAGCAGCGGAGCCGCAAGACTCGCGATGCTCCAAAGGGTGTTGCGCGCGAGCAGGCGTCCGCTGGTCAGATCCGAGGTGAGCAAACTCGCTTCTTGTGCCGCTTGCGAAGCGTCAGCGATTGTCGGCTTGGTTTGAAGGTTCATCCGGAGATTCGGAATGAGCTGAGATTCCGTTGTGACTCGATCCGTTAGAAAAGTATTTTGGAAACCGTGCCTTGGAGATCTCGTACACGCGTTTGGCTCCCGACTCGGCTTGCTTCCACAAACAAGTGCTCTGAAATGTAGTTGCGACATCGGTGAACAATGACTTGTAGGGATCAGAGTCGGCGGTCTTTTGGTATCGATCGTTGCCCAATGTCCAGGCACATCCGAGAAGTCCGCCCAGGATGCCCGCGAGTAGCGCAATCAGCAATCTATGCGGCCCAGATTTTTTTTCGGGTACTAGCGCGGGGTCGAGGACGCGGATGCTGGGGAGTTCTTTGGCTTCCTGCACCTTGGCAGTCTCGTACTGTTGGGTCAATACCTGATAGACAGTTTCCTGGATTTTGGCTCTGCGGTAGAGATCCGCGTAGGTAACACCCAAAAGCGGCAATTGACGAATGCTAGGGAGGCCGAAATCGGAGGTGGTACCTTGGCTTGGCGTGCCAGAGCCGTCATCCACTCCACCGCCGCTCACATTGCCCAGTTGCTTTCTCAATTCCGCGATACGCGCGCGCAAGGTGCGGACCCGGACATTGTTGTCGGTATAGATGGCTTGTAACCCGCGTAAGCTGGACTCGGCGGCAATCAGTTCTCCTTGAAGTTGAGATGCGGCCTGCATCATGGCTTTCCCCTGTTCGCGCGGGTCCAGGGTGGCATGTTTACTGGAAAATTGACTGAGTTGCTGGTCAGCATCGTCCAGGTCTTTTTTGACTTTCACCAATTCCTTTTCGAGAAATTCCCTTTCACGTCCCGCGGACGACGTGTTCAGGTGAGACATCAAATCATTGAGTTGATCAACATAAGCTCGAGCCAGTCCTGCAGCGCGCTGACGATCATGGTCAGAGACTTTGACCGTGATGATCCCGCTCTTGCGGTCTTCGACAATTTCCGTGTTGTTTTCCAATTCTTTTTGCGCGTTCTCGCGAGAAACCTTCCAGCGCAACCAAGGATGACCGTACACCGATTGGAGGTCGAACTGAGAAACCAACTTGTCTTGTGCGCTTCGGCTTTGAAGCACACCGACCACCAGGGCACCGGAACTTTGGATTCCTAACAAGTCACCGGCCATCGAACCGATTTCGCTGGCGCCGCCACCACTGCTACCTCCTCCCCCAGCCATCGATTTCATGCCGAAAGCCATCGAGGCCAATGCGGCCATTCCGGATGATCCTTTCTCGGGAGGCATGAGCTTGGTGGATGACACATAAGAGTTAGGAACAAAAACCGTGATGACAAGGCTGATGAGGGCCACGGCCAAAGCGATTCGCGCGATCCGACGACGTGATTCCCAGAAGATTCGGGCCATACCGATGATCCGGTCCTCTGGGACAGCAGGTTGGGCCTCTATCGGCCGAAGCACCTCATGCAAATCAAAAACGGTAGACGAACTCATCTCCTGCTGTCGCAGGTCCCGAATCCGGGTTTGTTTTCGAGTGTCCATAGATTGGTTAAGTGATGACCTCAGCGATTGGATCGTAGCCACGAAGGCCAGTAGGTGATGCCGACCGATATGGCCACATTGGATTTTGTGGTAGGAGCCAACAGCGGAAAGCTCCAGTGTTCAAACTGGGTGGATCCGGAGATCTCAAGGCCGGTGCGAAATCTCCAATTGGCGGCGATCGAGAAATCATCCAACTGACCACCATGCAGAAAGCTGCGGTTCACTCCTATATGGCGATAGGACGCTAGAACTTTGCTCTGCGGTGAGAACCAGTAAGTGCTCCACAGCTGTACGCCGCGGCCTTCGCGTCCGATGGCATTACCAAGGATGTTGCTGTCGTTCGTATATCCGCTCGGATAGACGATGTTGTAATAGTTGATACCTTGTGCAGACCCGAAGCCGGAGACGTCCGTCGTAATACCTTCAGCGCGGAAATCGAGCTTCGAAAGCTTCGGGACGTGTGAAAGATAAAAGCCTGGATTCCACGCGCAGCGTTGAGGAGCAGCGAGGGGCGAAACATCATCATCACAGAAAGAGTCGGTGTAGATCGTGAGCCACTTTCGGAAATAAGGTACTCGATAGCTGACATCGAATCCGCTTCGGCGATCGCCAACATCGGTGCGAACATTTAGAGCACCGCTTCCGTTGTCACCAACACTGGTGAAGCTCGTGAAGAAGTTTCCGAATGTAAGAGGATGACCTTGCCCGGCAAACATCACCGTGCGTGAGAAGCCGAATTCCAGATTTTCAGAAGGTTTGAAACTTATTTTTTGTCCGTAAACGTAGGGCTGACCTCTCAGATAAGGACCGACTGTGCCATTGCTGGTCAGGATGAATTGCTGCCCATCCAGTTTTCCGAAAAAGGACTCGACGCGCATTCCGCCCAAGTAGTGAAAGAAGCTCGGAAGATCGAAGGGGCGTGTGGAAGTGATGCGAAACATGGGGATCGGTTCAGCGTTGGTGCTCCACATCATGGAACCAGATCGACTAGGCCCCCAAGAAAGTGCCTGCTTGCCGAAAGAAAATTGGAGATCGGCGAGTTGGAATGAGGCATATCCCTCGAGCAATCGCATCCGATTCACCGCCGCAACGTCGGCGTAGGGCACGACGGGAACGGCAAGTTGCGATGCAATGGCGTTGCGAACGACATCAGATTCACCGAGCGCCGATGGAGAATGCTGATACTCTGCACGCGCGTAAACCGTGAACGGGCCCGCAACGGCGTATCCGGAAACTCCCGACACACTGTTGAAGCCTTCCTGGAAAGGGCGACCGAAATCGTTGGTGATTGTGCGCGCGAAGTTATATCCGTCGCTGAGAGGCGGTCCTGAAATTCCGGTCACACGCGTATAGATCGACTCCAGCCGTGCACCCGGGCCTCGCTGTCCATTGATTTCCGGCTCGAATTCCTTTTCAAGAGCGCGGTAAATACGAATTTCGATTTCGGAAGACGGGCCTTCAACAGGCATGCGATCACGGGCGTCTTCGATGAGACGTGCACATTCGCGCCGCGTCCATGGGCGCAAACCGAGCATCTCCGACTGGACGTAGCCAGCGGCGATCAAGCGATCGACTGCGGGATAGACCCAGCTATCCAGCGGAACGTTCGGCGATCCAGTGTCGTTGCGATGCGGCGTTTCATCGGGAGGATCTGGTTCGGTGGAACCCCATGCCGCTCCGCCCAGACTGCGATCGTGTCGAGCGCGATAAATCTGACGCCCGAAATACCAGCCCAGAGCGCCTCCGACAACGACGTCCGACGGAAAATGTTCTTTGCCGGTGACTCGAGTCAGAGAGATACCAGTGGCCGCGCCATATGCGAGAACTTGAGTAAGCCACCCGGGGTATTCGTGTGCAACGACGCTGGCGATCGACCATGCGATCGCCGAGTGTTCCGAGGGGAATGAATCTCCACCATTGAAGAATGCACCGGAGCCTGTGCCCACAAACGGACGTTCTCGAGCAAATGAGGTTTTGAATAGATAGGTCACGGCAGTACTGTTCAGCACGGCTTCAGTAGCAAGAAGTCCGGTTTCACGCTTGTGATCGTCCTTCGTGAGGTGTCCCCACGCATACATTGCGGCAGTGCCGCCGACCATGGAATACGCTAGATAATTGGATACGCTCTGACTGCGCGAGATGGAGCTCGGCGAATCCGGTACCTGTTTCGAGAGCCAACTGTCGCCGACCATTAATCCGCTGGTGATTGCTGCGAACGTGAAAGCAGGAACGATATCTTTTCTTTTGAAGCGCAGTGGGGAAGTCCAGAAAGTCTCTTGGTCTTGCACAAGATGCTTGAAAAATGGCACTCCGATGCGGTTCTCAGGGTCGGTCCCGGGAGGAAGCAGGCCCCAGTTATCTCGCTTCAAATGAAATCTCGTTGCTTGAGATCTCGTCGCCTGAGATGGCGAGTCGGGCGGCACTTGCGTCGCCGGGGGAGTTTCCCCTCCATTCTGCGCGAAGGAAAACACGGACAGGCAAAGAGTCGCGACCAACACGAGAATCCAGCATGCTTGTTTCATGGACGCCGCCCTCGTCAGAAGCCGCGCGCCACCTGAATGGCGATTCCGACCGAGGAGACAAGCTGCGAAGCCTGGAGAATGTTCCTCCATCGGGCGGTGCCGCCAAGAGCTTTTTCAGGAACGACCATCATGTCTCCCGGGCGCAATTCGGCACTGAGGACACTGCCGCTGAACAGTCCGCCCGACTTTCCGATGACGGAGCCGTTGGCCCGAATCACGAAAATGCCTTTCTTGTTGGCGACGGGAGTGGGACCACCAGCTTGATTGAGATACCACCCAGCACTTTTTCCGGAACGGAAAGTGATGGCGGTTGGGTTGTAGACAGCGCCACTGATCATGACAAAGTTTGGCTGCTTGGGAACCACGAGAACGTCGCCAGCGCGAAGCTCGATGTCAGCAGGAGTGTCTTTCCAGCGCTTCACGTCATTGGAGACATGAATCACGAGGCGACCTGCAGGTGGAGTGTTCTGCAGCTGCTTCAACGTGGTTTGCCATTGAGCAACCGCGGCGGCTCCGCCAGGATCGCTGACGTTGCGCAACGAAGCACCTTCCGACTGCACGTTGCTGATCAACTGTGCCCGAGTGCCAGCCTCGAGTTGTCGAACCTGTGTGCGCTCAAGGATTGAGCCATACATGTATGCGCTGGGTCGGAGGCCACCTGCGCGCTCCAGTACCGCGCTCAAACGCTCTCCTTCGTGAATTCCGTACGTACCGGGATGTGCAACTTCACCCTGCAAAGTGACGGAAGCGCCGATGTCGTTCCATCCGGGGATCTGATGGATGCTGAGAACGTCGCCGTCGCGCAGACGGAAGTCGGTATCAGGAGCGCCGTCCATTGCTTTCGCGATTGCGATGTAATGATGCTCGGCGGCAACCTTGCCACCTTCCTGTTCCATGTAGGTGGTGAGATCGGCTACGCGGGTATCGGCGCTGCGCTTGAAACCACCGGCCAACTTCACAAGATCGACAGCACTCATGTTCTCACCAAGCGGATACTTGCCGGGCCGCTCAACCTCGCCCTCGATGCTGACACGGGCGGGATCAACGCGAGATTGCGAGCGGTGAATAAACACTCGATCGCTCGCGTCGAGCTGAATGTTTTCACGTTCGTCTCCCGCAAGCGCCTTGCGCAGATTGACGCTGATGACGCGCATCTTACCGTCGGCTGATTTGCGAAAAACCTGCGCGTCATTCAACTCGGCGTCTGGAGCGACTCCTCCGGCAAGGAAAACCGCGTCGCGAAGGTGCGTCACGCCGTTGGTGAGGTGATCGCCGGGATCGCGAACTTCACCAGTGACCGTAATTAGGGGAGCTTCTTCGAAATCATAGCGACCGAAGATGCGGATGGTGTCGAAGGGCTTCAATGAGAAGTTCTGGTCTTTGCCATCCAGAGCATCTTTCAGGTTGAAAGTCAGAACGGTGGGCTTGAGGTCGGGACCGTCGAGTCGAATGATCTCAGCGTGGCTCGTGGAAGGTTCCGGCAGCAGGTCACTGTAGGAATGAACCACGTCAGAAATTTTCATACCGTCACGGAATGCGTATTTGCCGGGTCGGAAGACGTGGCCATCGAGATAAACAGTTTTGTCGCTGTAAGGAAGGATGGGAGAAATGTGTACCTGATCTCCGTCTTCGATGGTGAATTGCTCAAGAGCTTGATCGACTGATTGCTGATTGTTCGTTTCAGGAACGTCGAGGCGAAGCATGGTGCGACTCTGGTGCGCGACGATTCGTTCGACATCGATGTGGCGGAGAGTGCCGGAAGAGAGAACGCCGCCGGCAAGTTCAAGCACTTCCGCGAGGTTCTTTTCTCCATTGAGTTCATAGACAGCGGGGCGGCGGACCATGCCATCAATTTTGACTTGCGGCCCGAGAGGAGGAACGCGGATCGTGTCGCCGGATTGGATACGTTCGAGGTCGGAGCGAACTCCGTGGAGGAGTAGATCGTAGACATCGATTTTTTGCACGAGCTGCGATCCACGAAATTGCTGCAGATTGCGGAGAGAACCGCGAGAAGTCGGTCCGCCTGCGGCGTACAGAGCATTCAGCGCAGTGGAGAGCGAACTGATGTCGTAGGCACCGGGGTTCTGGACGTCTCCGACGACATACACGCGGACGGTACGTAGACGCGCCAATGAAACATCGGCTTGGACGTCGCGGAATTCAGTACGCAGAACGTTTTGCACAAGGCGCTGGGTGTCTCCGAGCGTCTTGCCTGCCACCGAAATCATTCCGGCTTCGGGCAGCGAAATGCGACCCTCCCGATCGACGTTGCGCTTCAGGCGTTGGGAGACGCTTCCCCAAAGTTCGATGTTGAGACCGTCACCGGGCCCGAGAACGTAATCAGGACCAGCGGGGAGATCCATCGGCAGACGATCGAGATTGCCAGTTCCGTTGGTGAAGATGTTTTCCCCGAAGCGTTGAACGGGGGCTGTGCGGTCCGAAACCTGGGAATAAAGATCGTAAAGTGATGGGACATTTGCATAGGGATTCGGGCGGCGGCGAAAACGCGGAGAGTCGTTCGAGGCTGTCCGACTTACTGCGGGGCGAGGACGCGGCGCAGGAGGTGATTGGGTATCGGGCTCAGAGTTGTCAGTGTGCGAATCTTGTCCTGCGTTCAGCTCTGCCGCAATGGCAGGGTTCGAAATGTCCGCTGGAAGGCTGGGTAATTTTCCAGGTGAGCCTTGCCCCGCTTCAGCACCTTGATTGAAAAATGAAGAGGGGGATGCAGACGAAGAACTTGCACTGAGGAGAGCAGGTAGCTCATCCGGGCGAATTGAGGAGAGCTTGCTGGTGTCGTATGGCAGTCCTTCGAAAAGTTCGGAGTCTTCTGATTGGTCGCGACCGGAAGCTTGAAGCACCTGGCGCGATGGATTCGATTCTGGACGCGATGGAGTTGGAGTTGTTGGCGATGAGCTTCCGGGATTGTCTATCGCAGGTGCCTGACGTGGCAGACTGCGTTGCGACCAGTATTGATCCTCCTGGCTCACGCCACCATTGTTTTCATTGACGCGATCACGAGTGGGCTGCTGCCTTGAAGCCGCTTGCATGGCGAGCTCTTCGCGAGTGGGCTTAGCACGAATATAGGAGCGGGCTTCAATTTCGTGGGTTGCAAGTACACGGATGTTTTCATCTTCTCGAATCAGGTCGTAAAGCGCTTCATCGGTGAGGTCGGAAGGTTCAAGAATGCGGCCTTGCTCGTATGCCTTTCGAACGAGAGCTTTCTTCACTTCCAAGAGAAGACCGGGCTCCTTGTTGAGGATTTCTATGATCCTGTCGGGGGAGAGAGAGACCAAGCGATCGGCTTCGCGGTCGGCGCGGCTTTGTCTTGAAGCGGGAAAATCAACAGTACCCGTTTGAGAAGTTGCGGGTGTTTGCGAGAACAATGACTCGCATCCGGCGATGATCAGTGACAGGACAACAAGAAATCGGAAAGTGTTTCGCATAAGTTTTTGCGGCTCGACGTTTAGGTTCGATCGGTGCTGGCGAGTAATTGCGCCCACCGATTTTTGCGACAGAAGCATTCAGGCAATTCGGGGGCTTGCGTAGCTCCGCCCCCTCACTTACAGGGGCTTTCGTGAGCTAACCCAAGTTCTTGCCTGCACTTACAGCACAAATGAGCGAACCGATACTCAGTTTGCCCGGGTGCTGCCCTCTGTCGGCGTAGTCCAGAGAATCCGGCCACGCAAAGCGTTCAATATTCCTTCTTCGGAGGTCTCGACGCGTTGGGAGCTGATGTCGAAATTCGCGCGATAACAAATGCTCAGGTCGCGTTCCGCAGCCACGGCGAGAATTTTGAGATGCGGGAAACGTTCGAGCAACTGATCACACTCTAGCGGACGCTCTTCCGTCCGACCCTGCGCGATGATCAAGAAGTCTGGAGCGCTTTGCTCGACGGTTTCCACCAGTCGAGAAAGATCTTCGACAACTCCGATCACTTCAATGTCGGGCTGTTCGGAGATTGTGGCCAGTACAAGCTCGCGCATCAAACGCGGTCGATTTGCAACCAGGACGCGGATTTTCGGCACTCCTTTGCTCCGCCTTCAGTATGGCGTTCTTGCGCGAAATGAAAAGGTTCAAAGGAGAGCTGCCGAAAACGTGCGAATGATGTAGCCGGGAGTACCGCGGATATTCCCGTAGGTGGGCGAAACCGGCTAAGTACTGATATGAAGAATCAAGTACCTATTTCGTACTTGATCGAGGAGGCAGGCAACCTAAAAGATTAAGGAGGAAGCAATTTTTCTTAGGCAACTAAGCCCTGAGTACGACACAGATCCACAACGGCAAGACGATCACTCACTCCGACTTTTCGCAGCATGCGATGCACATGATTTTTTACAGTCTGTTCGGCGACGTTCAGCTGTTGAGCAATTTCTTTATTTGTAAGGCCACGGCCAATCATCTCTACTAACTGTTGCTCGCGGCGTGTAAGTCCAAGTTGCTGCTTGGTGCGAAAGTTAGGCATCAAACGAGTCTGCTGGCAGACATACTCAAACAGAGTGAGTGTGAGAGCGGGCGGACACACCGCTTCCCCATCGATGACAGCACGCACAGCAGCAGCGACTTCAAGGGCCGAGGCATCTTTCAAAACATATCCAACCGCACCCTCGCGGACAGCGCGCAGAAACACGTCACGATCGCACTCCATCCCGATCATTACAATTCTTAGTCCCGGGATGATTTTGCGCAGACACGGAATCACACTCGATTCGCACGAGGAGAAAGACATGCAGTCGAAGAGAAGCACATCGGGTGTAGCAGCGGCAACATCTTCCATCGCTTTCGCTGAGAAGGGAGAGGAGCCAACGACTGCAATGTCGTTTTTCTTGCCGAGTATCCGCGCTAAGGCTTCGCGCAGAAGGCGATTTTCCGCGAGCAAGTAAACACTGATTTTGCTCAACAGAAGAGCATTGTCTGGGGAGGACATCTAACTTCTACCTAAGTTCTTTCTCCCGGCACGACCCCACCGGGAAAGCGTACATCAGGACAAAGCAACGATCCACAGCAAAGGGGACATTCCAACCAAAGCAATGAATTTCCTGACCACTTCGATGCAAGCAAATCACCTTTCAATAGCATGTCGGCCTACTTTCACTTGTCAAAAAATTGAAACTTCCGAACCTGTTAAAAATGTAAGTGGCTGATTTTACGTCGGTTCAGGTATGGGCGTGGTGAGCCCAAAGGAAACTACTCAGTGATTTCATTTAGAAGTGGAAGAATAATCACTTAGGTTGATGTGGAAAACTTCGAGCAAGGATGAAAAAAAGTCGCATTGCAGGTACACCTACACTCGTTCATAGGGAAAAAAATGCGGAGGCTAATCTTGCCTGCCTCCGCATGTTCGGAGAGTGTTGGAGCAACTTATGGATTGCAGGTCGCGGGGGATGTGCCCGTGTTGGGGTTGGTGCACAGGGGTCCAAGCTTCGTCGTCGCGTCCGGTAGACTGATCATGGCGACGGGCCCTGCTTTGTGCTCGCCATTGAAAGGCGTGGGTTTGGTCACATCGAAGCCACAAGCCGCCGCATCGTTCGGATTGTTAAACCAGAATCCAACATGGAACGTGTTGATCGGATTTGGATTGTTCTGGTCCGGGTCGAATCCGAAAATCTGATCGAGCAGAATCGTGCGAATCGTAGTAGTGAACTTTCCTTCTGAACTGGCTTGCAAATCGCTTTGGTACCAGGCCATTCCGAAATTTTTAAATGTGCTGTCCACACTACCACCCGATTTCAAATTGCTTCGCTGAACGGTAAACATGTCGAAAGCAAGGCCCGGCCGGATGTTGGCTGCGGTAATGGTCAGGGTGTCATTCCTTGTGCCCCGAACCACCTTCACATGAGCAGTTGGCGTAGGGCCACCGGGAACCTTGAGACACGCCACCACTTTTGGATTCGGGTGCAAGTCGAATTCGGTGACACTGGCTTGTGCCAATAGAGATTGCGCACCCGCGGTGAACGCATAAAGAAAGATGAAGCCTTGTAACAGGCGTCGGCTCTGGGAGGTTACGGCTATGAACTTCATTGGAACATCAACTCCTTTTCGATTGGTTGATAATGGGCGCGACTGGATGGCGCCGCCGAATCCGGATCGCGAATTCGACCGGCGCATCATGGCCACCGCGGCGTCTTGATGTCCTGCAGGTGGGCTGAAAGAAATCTAAAAATTTTCTGAAAGTGCTATGTTGTTCAAAACGTAAAACTTACAAAACACACGCGCAAGCTCGATCAGTTCCGGTAATTTCCACCAGGGCAGAAAACTTTGTCGTAAAATCGCGTTCACACCTTCGGGTTGACTCGCTCGTGAGTGCAAATCCCGGACCGCCCGGGTCAGCGCCGCCGCCACGGGCACACCTCGATATAAGAAACGCTCGCTTGGGGGAAGTGTGTGAACGAGAAGTCCAACCCTGTTTACGAGTTCGGACCCTTCATCCTTGACACGCCGCAGCATCTGCTGCTGCGAGAGGGACACCCGGTCTCAATTGCTCCAAAAACATACGACACATTGTTGTTCTTGTTACAGAACAATGGTCGAATGGTGAGCAAGCAGGAGTTGATGAGCACGCTTTGGCCGGCGAGTTTTGTGGAAGAGTCAAACCTTACTCAGCAGATTTCCACACTTCGCAAGGCGCTTGGTGAATCCGCAGGTGAGCAAAAGTACATCGTCACGATTTCCGGGAGAGGTTACCGCTTCGCCACAGATGTGAAGCAGGTAGTGAAAGCGCCAGCTGAAAACGAAAACCTGATAATTGCGACACCTCGTTCAGATGCTACCGAGGCGCCTCGGAGTGACGACTCTACACAACTCATGGAAAGCCCCGCGGGGGCCACCTCTTCGAACAGAATGGGCTCCGGGCTCAGGATCACTCTGATCGTCGTCGTTCTGGTTCTCACCGCAGGCATCATCATTTATCGTGCGAATAGCCATCGAGCGACCAAAGCCCCCGCTACGTCGCGCAGTTTGGCAATTCTTCCCTTCCGCAATTTGCAACAGAATGCACCTTCTGACTTTCTCGGATTTTCTCTCGCCGACGCTGTGATCACTCGGCTTGGTTACGTCAGCACGCTCACGGTTCGACCTTCTTCAGCAGTCGAAAGGTACCGAGATCAGTCGATCGATATCGGCAAAGTAGGGGCCGAACTGAGGGCGGACACGCTGCTCACAGGAAATTTCATACGCGAAGGCGACAACCTGAGGATCACATCGCAATTGATCAGCGTGAAGGATCAAAACATCCTCTGGAAAGGCGCGTTCGACCTAAAGTACGACAAGTTGCTCACCGTCCAGGATCGTGTTGCGCAAGAAATCGTGAAGGAGCTCGCGCTTACATTGACGCCGATGGAAGTCGAGCGCTTAAAGGCCAATGCGCCAGGCAATCCAATTGCCTATGAATATTTTCTCCGCGGGGTTGATTTGTACTCGCGAAACGATTTCGCAATGGCGATACGTGTGCTTGAGAAGTCCGCAGAACTCGATCCAAATTACGCGCTGACTTGGGCACACTTGGGGCGCACATATCAAGCTAGCGCTTCCTTCCAGTTCGGTGGGCAAGAACAATACAAAAAGGCGCAGAGTGCGTATGAAAAAGCACTTGCGATCAATCCGGATCAAATTGAAGCTAACATCTTCATGGCGAACCTGTTTACCGATACGGGGCGAGTCGAGCAGGCCGTTCCGTTGCTGAGGGAAGCGTATGCAACAAACCCGAATCATCCTGAGCTGCTTTGGGAGTTGGGATATGCCTATCGCTTTGGTGGCTTGCTCGAAAAATCGACAGCCGAGGCAGAACGGGCGCGAACACTCGATCCGGGAGTAAAGATCAACAATTCAGCGATGAACGCATACCTCTACATGGGGCAGTACGATCGGTTCTTGGATGGCCTACCGAACACGAACGATGTCGCCTTTGTTGCGTTTTACCGAGGCCTGGGCCACTACTACAAGAACGAGCCCGAGCCCGCGCGCCAGAATTTCAATCGCGCTTACGAACTGGATGCAAATATGCTGCAGGCTCAAACGGGAAAGGCTATCAGTTATGCGATCATCCGCGATCAGACCAACGGCTTGAAGTTATTGAGAGAAGCGGAACTCAAGATCCAGCAGCGTGGTGTGATGGATGCAGAAGCCACATACAAAATTGCGCAGGCATACGCGATCCTTGGAGACAACGACAGTGCTCTACGCATGCTTCGAAGAACCGTGGAAAACGGATTTTTCCCGCACTCATACATGATGAGTGATCCATTGCTTGACTCGTTGCACGGCAGACAGGGTTTTGCGGAGATCATGCAGCTTGCGCAGAGAAGGCAAGCAGCATTCAAGAGTAAGTTCTTTTAGACAGATCTAGACCGCTCAACACAATCACTGTGCTTGAGCATTGCGGATGGCCGACGCCGCTTGTCGCTCGATCACGCCGGAATCGATAGTTGCTCCACTGCGGGAGATGTATTGGAAGTAAAGCTTGTCGCCGGCGACTTCCATGATCATAAAACCCTGATCGGTGTCTAATCCTGATTCGGTCTGATCGGATCGGCGCAGATTGTGAACCCGGAGCTGTCCAGAGTTTCCCAGCACGAAATAGGAAATCCCGCCTTGAGGTTTCAAGCGCTCATACAAGTGCTCGTGGCCGGATAAAACAACATTCACACCATACTTCTGGAATAGGGGCACGAGTCGGGCGCGCAAGTCGAGGTCGGGGCCATGGAATTTGCCATCGGAAAAGAGCGGGTGGTGGAAAAAACAAATTTTCCATGGCGTATCGGACGTCCGAAGCTGTTCCTCTAGCCATGAAAGCTGTTCTGGGCTCATATAAGTGCTGTCCAATGCGAAGAAAGTAACGCTGCCCTTCTTGAATGAGTAGTAGCGCTTGCCACCCATATTGAATGGCGTGTAGCGATCCTGGTTCGGATTATCGTGGTTGCCCAAAGATGCGTAAAACTTCACTCCAGCGTCGAGCAAGGGCTTATAAGGCTGCTCGAATTTCCGAACGAAGTCATCAGGATGATCGCCACCGTATATGTTGTCGCCGAGCATCAGAACGAAGTTGAAGTCAGTGATCTTGCGAAAAGCCTCGAGCTGCTCTCCGACCTGATACTGGGGACGGTCGCCGGTTCCGCTGTCGCCAATCACAGCAAAGCGAACTGACTTTGATGCAAGAGGGAGTGTGACGCGTTGCGCTTCAGCGGCTTGCGCTTGCGCGTAGGCAACCGGAACAAATCCGATGCTTCTCGGGCAGAGAGATGCCACGAAAAAAAGAGTGAGAACGAGGAAAAGTTTTCGAATCCGCATGGCTTCAGCGGCCAACCTTTGCAGCAGGTAATGCATTCGGTAAGTAGTCAATGATCAAGTTCGCATCAGCGTCGCGGAGAACGAGTTGACGACCGATGATGCGATATTCCAATTCCTTGGGAAGTGGTGGCAGATTCAACAGCAGACTTGGTGGCGTTGTAGGAACAGCTGCGCCTTGGGGGAAACTCTGATTCACGCCGAGATGTGGCGGACTTTCCTTCTGGGCGTCATGCAAACTAGCAAGGATTTTTCCGCCCTCCTCGCCTTCCACGGTTGCGGCGAGCACTTTGCGAAATTCCTGCGCGATGACTGGATCAAAGAACTCACCCTGTTTCGCACCGGAGCGAGCTGATTTGATCTTTTGTGCGAGCAACACCTGGGTGCCTTTCACCGTTTCAGGCGCCGCACTTTTGACGTTTGTGGGCGCACTTCCTGCGATCTTCTTGCGCAGTTTTTGATATTCTCCGAGCTTTTTTGCAAAATGCTGAAAAGCGACAGATGTTAAATTTGCAGGCGGATTTTGTGGCGATGCTTGCGCCGCAGTCGCGAATACGGCTGTAGCTAGAAACAGCGGGATTTCTCGCAGAAATCTCATCTATCAGCTTTGATGCGGAACCAGAGAGGAGTGTTTGCTGGGCGGCCGATCGGGCCAATCTGAAGTGTTTTACTTACCAGGCGTCTCGCTGCGATCCGTCGCCTCTTCCATCACTTCGCGGAGGGCCTCCTTGACGGCATCTTTAACGGCACCCTTGACGGCTTCGTCGACTTCCTTGTGGTCGAGTTCGACGTCGATAGTGTTCTCCGTGACTTCTTTAATGACTTTCTCCACGACAGGGCCAACGGGTGGCAACTTCTGAGCGATGCTCTTCGCGACTTTTTTTGCCGCTTTTGCCACGGTGGGAGTTAATGTGTCGTCCGCGGAGCCTTTCTTCGGCGCAGCTTCCTTCCAATCCTCCTCGAAAACTTTTTTCACACCGCGAACGATCTTGAGATCATTCACGATGATGCCGATTTCGCGGCGATCGTCGAGTTCGAGGCTACGGAGACTTTGGCTACCCATGAATAGCTCGCGACCGTCCCGAATGATGGTACGGGTATGCTGCCGCAAACCAGTCAACTTGCGAAGCTCAAGGAATGAGCCCTTGCCAACGGCGCTACCGATCAATCGGATCTTGACACCGGCATCTGCGCGGTCTTCGAGAATCTTTAGCATTGCACGATCTGTAACTTTCAGATCATAGATGAGAAGTTCTTTACGGGCTTCCTTGAGAAACTGGGCGAGTTCTTTTCGAGCATTGAGAGGACTGACTAGGAATTTTGCGTAGCCCGGATTGTAGTTTTGCCTCTTGGTATCAGCTTCAAAAAGTTTCGCAGCTTCCTGCACAAGACGAGGACGCGAGGTGATGATTGCGAAGCTACGGCTCCGCTCGATGTCCAGATGGGTGAAATTGAATGACAGCAAATAGAGTTGCTTGCGATCGATCACCATCATCTTTCCGTGATAGCGAACCAAGTCGTCAGCGGTTCGGGCAACTGTGATTCCAGCAGCCAGGAAGCGCATTTCCAGCTTGCGAAGGTTCTTTTCCCCACCGCGATTGGTGTAGGCGATCAAAGCGTGGACGAAGACGCCACGTTTTGCGGCGTCTTTTAGGGCGCGCTCTATCTCGAGGCGATCGAAGCGGAAGATGACGATCTCGACGCTTTTCTTAGCTTTTTCGATGCCCTTAATTAAAGAGTTAACACTATCCCCAGGCTGTATCAGTAGCTTCAAACATGCTCCCCGTATGTGAGTCCTCGGCTTTTGTATCTCATTAAGCGTCGCATTCGCAACCCATCCCTAGGACGCTGAAAAGCATCTATAAGGCTGCAAAACGGACGCATTTACAACAATCGGGGGCTCGACACTCAATGAACGTACACCGACCAATGTTAACAAGTTCAGCACTGAAATGGAGTTCGTTGAAGTATTCCAGATTCCTCCTGGGCACTTTCGGAACACTACTGGTTTTGTTATCGCTTGGAGGGGCGCAGGCTACTCCGACCGCAACTAAGAACGATCATGCGGCAATCTTGTGGCGCGATCCGAGTGACATCCACGGGCGGAATTTGACGTATGGGCCAGGCGGAGAAGCGCACATGCCTCCAAAGACCTTCACGTTTGAAAAGGAGAGCAAGGCGGGATCGAATCCGAAGTTTGAGGTTCGGGACAGCAATGGCGTGAAATGGACCGCAAAGATGGGTGTTGAGGCAAAACCAGAGACTGCCGCGACCCATCTTCTTTGGTCATTGGGGTACTTCACAGATGAAGACTATTTTCTGCCTGAAATCAAGGTGGATAACATGCCGGCGCATCTGCACCGCGGGCAGAAATACGTCGACAAAGATGGAATCGTCAAAAATGTCAGGCTTGAACGTCACATGGCAGATAGGAAAGAAATTGGAAATTGGAAATGGAAGCAGAACGATTTCACAGGCACGCGGGAGTTTAATGGTTTACGCGTCATGATGGCTCTGATGAACAGCTGGGACTTGAAAGACGAAAACAATGCAATTTATCGCGATAAAGATGACACAACTTTATACGTGGTCAGCGACCTCGGTGCGACTTTTGGAACAACCGGCTATAGCTGGACGCACGCGATGGCGCGAGGCAACTTGAAATCGTATCGGCATTCGAAATTCATCAACAAAGTGACGCCACAATATGTTGATTTCAATGTGCCCACAAGGCCGGCATTGATTTACTTTTTCAACGTTCCTGGGCTTTTCCGGCGACTCGGCATGCGCTGGATCGGCAAACAAATTCCAACTGCAGATGTGAAATGGATGGCGAGTTTATTGAGCCAACTGTCCTCGGAACAAATTCTGGATGCATTCCGCTCAGCAGGATATGGTCAGGAGGAGGCACAAGGATTCGCAACGGTAGTTGAGGGACGCATTGCCGATTTGAACAAGCGCCTACAGTGAAATGCCAGGTTCTATGACTCTTTGAGGACCTCTTCGGTACCTGCTTGAAGATGGTCCAGTTCAGCATATACGCCGCCTGCTTTCAGCAGTTGCTCATGCGTACCGGACTCGACAATGCCGCCATCTTTGATGACAAAGATCACATCGGCGCGCCGGATGGTGGAGAGGCGATGCGCGATCACGATCGAGGTCTTGCCTTCCATTAAGCGGTCCAGAGCCTCAAATACAAGCTTCTCGGAAGCGGAGTCTAGGCCTGACGTGGGCTCGTCGAGAATCAAAAGCGGGGTATTACGAACGATGGCACGCGCGATGGCAATGCGTTGGCGTTGTCCGCCTGAAAGTGTCATACCACGTTCACCGAGGACGGTGTCATAGCCTTCTGGCATTTTTTCGATGAACTCGGCGGCGTTGGCCATCTCGGCCGCTTTCAGGATGTCGCTGCGTGTTGCCTCCGGCCGTCCGTAAGCGATGTTTTCCCATAGAGGAGCATGAAAGAGGAAAGTTTCCTGCAAGACGAAGCTGATCTGCTGCCGGAGTGATTTCTGGCGAAACGTTTTCACGTCGTGGCCATCGATCTTCACAACACCGGAAATCGGGTCGTAGAAGCGCGGGATGAGACTGATGATCGTGCTTTTGCCAGCTCCGGTCGGTCCCACCAGTGCGGCAAGTTGACCTGGCTCGATCTTAAGATTTAGATCCTGGAGAATGGGGCGCTCGGGCTCGTAGTAGAAATCGACATGTTCGAACTCGATCTCCCCTTTGAACGCGGGTGCACGTTTTGCTCCCCGGATGTCTTTCACTTCGCGTTCGGTCTCCAGAACCTCCTGGATGCGTTCGTACCCGACGACTGCCTTCGAATAAGCATCCGTCATCTTAGAGAGTTCCTGCATTGGCTTGTACATCTTGCCGAGGTACATAATGAACACAACCATGGAACCGGCGGAAAGTTGGCCTTCCATCACTAGCCGAGCGCCGAACCAAAGGACCAGTGCGGTGCCAACAGCAACTATCATGCCCACGAGCGGCGAGAGTTTCGCTTTCAGCGAACGAGCCTTGAGGGCGACCTCGACGCTTTCGAGGCTTTCTTTTTCCAGCCGTCGTAGTTCGTAGTCTTCGCGGGCGAACGCTTTAACAACGCGAATAGCAGAGAAAGCTTCTTCGATTACAGAAACAATCTCGCCTTCTTTCTTTCGAACTTCGCGAGAGGCTTTCTTGATCTTCCGCGTGTATGTGTAGACAACGAGAAACAGCACGGGCGCAACGGACAATGCGATCAGCGTGAACTTCCAGTTCAGGTAAAACATCACGCCGACCATGCCGATTAGGGTGATGATGTTGATCAAAGCACCCAGCAGCGCTGTATTGATGAAACTCTGGATCGCATCAATGTCGCTGGTGACACGGCTGATCAAGTCGCCGCTACGCTTCTGATCGTGGTAAGCGAGAGAGAGCTTTTGGATATGGGAGTAGAGCGTGCGACGCAGATCGTGGGTTACCCATTGTCCAACGCTGGTGGTGAGGTACTTTTCGAAGTAGGTACTGACTGCATCGAGCGCTGCGATGATCAGCACGGCTACGCAGGCAAATTTCAAAACAGCAACTGGATCGCTGCCCACGCTCCAGCTGACTAGCCGGGAAAGCCAACCGTGGGTTTCGCGATTGCGAATGACGCCATCGAGAACAATTTTTAGTGGCCACGGCTCGAGAAGATTTGCCGCGCCTTCTCCGATGACCGCCAGAAAACCAAGCCCCAACGCGCCCCAATGGGGCTGCAAGAGTTGACGAATACTTAGTTTCGGCTTCTTTTTATCGCTCTTGGGAAGATCCCCCAAGGCTTGATCAAGTGACTCGGCTTTGATAGACATGCTCCCCGTTCGCAAATTCAGACCCAGCCGTTCGCCCTTCTATTCAGATGCGCCAGCATAGGGGAAAGTTCGCCGATTGTTCGGGTCGCTTCGGAACCGATAATCTCCAGAATAATGGGGAAAAGATCTCACAAGGGAAGGATTGACAAAATGTGACAAAAATCGCAGCTCCCAATGGTTCAATTCTATTTTGAACACTTTTTGTTATAGTTCCCCGGCGGAGGCGGAGTATGCCACGGATAGTGCGATGCGGGTTAATTCAAGCCACCAGCGTAGGTAAGAACGACGGCCCATTGACACAGATCAAGAAGGCCATGATCGACAAGCATTTGAAGTTGATCGAACAGGCTGCCCGCAAAAAAGTGCAAGTGCTATGCCTACAAGAACTTTTTTATGGACCATATTTTTGTGCCGAACAACACGCACGCTGGTACGAATTGACCGAGCGCGTACCCGATGGTCCAACTGTGAAGCTGATGCAGAAAGTTGCGGCGAAACATCAGATGGCGATCGTGGTGCCTGTCTATGAAGAACAAATGCCGGGAGTGTACTTCAACACTGCCGCAGTGATTGACGCCGATGGCAAATACCTTGGGAAATATCGGAAACACCACATTCCGCATTGCCATCCAGGTTTCTGGGAGAAGTTCTATTTCACACCGGGTGACCTAGGTTATCCGACGTTCCAGACGAAACACGCTCGTATTGGCGTTTACATCTGCTATGACCGACACTTTCCGGAGGGTGCACGAATTCTGGGATTGAATGGAGCTGAAATCGTGTTCAATCCTTCGGCGACAGTAGCGGGCTTGTCTGAATATCTGTGGGAGCTTGAACAACCGGCGCATGCGGTGGCGAATGGATATTTCGTAGGAGCAGTGAACCGCGTTGGAACCGAGAAGCCCTGGAGTATCGGGGAGTTCTATGGGAAGAGTTACTTCTGCAATCCGCGAGGAAAGATCGTCGCGCAGGCAAGCCGAGACAAAGATGAAGTTGTGGTCGCAGATCTGGATCTTGAGATGATCGAAGAAGTGCGAAAGGTCTGGCAGTTTTTCCGCGATCGAAGGCCGGAGACGTACGGTCCACTGACAGCACAGAGCGGGCAAGCAGCGGCTGCGGACTAGAGAACATTTTTCTTTCGTTAACCGCAAAGTTCGCGAAGTTTGCGCGAAGCACGCAAAGAAAGACTCGAACTGAAATTAAGAAAAAGAAGAAGTAAGGCGGGATTACGAGCAGAAGTACAGAGCAATCTTCAGCACTAATGCCCACAATGCCTGATACTCGCACTCGCATCGAGTCCAGTCCGCTCTACAATCACGATCTCGCACCGACCACCTCCGAACAGCGCCATTGGGGCACCTACAACTTCGCAGCCCTGTGGGTGTCGATGTCGGTCAACATTTTGACTTATATGCTGGCTGCCAGTCTGATCCAGGGCGGGATGAACTGGAAGCAGGCAGTTGCGACCGTATTCCTCGGCAACACGATCGTGCTGGTCCCGATGCTTCTGAATTCGCACCCGGGAGCGAAGTACGGTATTCCATTCCCGGTGCTGGCACGTGCATCATTTGGCGTATTGGGCGCAAATGTGGCGGCTGTATTGCGCGCACTAGTTGCATGTGGATGGTTTGGCATTCAAACGTGGATCGGCGGCGAAGCAATCAGCACTCTTATCGCGACACTTATTCCAAGTTGGAAGGATGTTCCTCATGCGACGGCCATTTGTTTTTTCGCCTTTTGGCTGATCAACCTGGCCGTCATCCTAAAGGGCATCGAGTACATCCGTTTTCTCCAAGGCATCAGCGCACCGATACTTCTTGGTGTGGGCTTGCTCCTGCTCGGCTGGGCGTATCACGCAGCAGGCGGATTTGGGCCGATGTTATCCGCACAGTCGAAGTTTGTGAGCTTCGAAGATTTTCTGAAATTTTTGATCCCCGCCCTGAATGGCACCGTGGGGTTTTGGGCAACTGTTTCGTTAAACATTCCGGACTTCACCCGCTTCGCGCGCGATCAGCGACAACAGATGATAGGACAAGCACTGGGACTTCCTACAACGATGACAATCTATTCGTTGATTGGAATCCTCGTAACTTCGGCGACGGTAGTGATCTACGGAAGCGCCGTTTGGGATCCTGTACAACTGCTCAGCCGCTTTCAATCGCCAGTCGCCGTGGTGATTTCGCTCATGGCAATCCTCTTGGCGACTCTCAATGTGAACATTGGTGCAAACGTTGTGTCACCAGCCAATGACTTTTCGAACTTGTGGCCACGGAAGATCAGTTTTCGCACGGGCGGCATCATCACGTGCTTCATGGGCATTGCGCTCATGCCGTGGAAATTGCTGGCAGATTACAAGACCTTCATTCTCGGATGGCTCGGAGGGTATGCAGCTTTTCTGGGGCCCGTGGCGGGCATCATGATCTGCGACTACTTCATTGTGCGGCGACGAGTTCTGGTGCTTGAGGATTTGTACTTGCGCGAGGGCGCTTATGAATATTCATCCGGATTCAATTGGATGGCGATGGGGGCATTGGCACTTGGAGCGGGTACTGCGCTGATCGGGCTGGTAATACCTTCGGTAAGACTCCTGTATGACTACTCCTGGTTTGTGGGATTTGCCGTGTCGTTCCTGGTGTACTATGGGACGATGCGGAGCAGAACACAATCTTGAGTCAGTTATCGCCCACGACTGCTCTGCCCTGCATTGAACTTCACACCTGAAATTTCGGTAAAACTTCTTTTTTATATTTCGATAATGTGTCTTCTTCGTCACCGCACATCAGGTAGATGTTGAACTGCGTGACGCCAGCCGCGGCGAGAGTCCGCAACTTTTTCAAATGTGCATCGGCCGAGCCAACAAGGCAGAAGCGGTCGACTACCTCATCGGTTACGAATTTCGAGTTTGAGCTGTCGACTTCGCAGTGTTGCTGATAGTCATAGCCGCCGCGATCGCGTACGTACGACGTCAATGCCGGAGGCAGTTCTTCGGGCTTGTAGCGCGACACCAAGTCAACAACATGGTTTGAAACGAGAGCCGGAAACCAGCGGACTCGATCACGCGCAACTTTCAGGTCATCGGAGATCCACACCGGAGCGGCAGCCATGACTTCGATTTTCCGAAAATCTCTTCCGGCAGACTGAGCGCCCTTTTTCACGAAGCCCAAACACCACTCGATCAAGTCCGGGTCAGCGAATTGGAGGATGATGCCATCTGCAACACGTCCCGCCATCTCGAGAACTTTGGGTCCGTAACCCGCGATCCATACGGGAGGTGCGCCGGTTGCCCATGTCAGACGCGCCGGGCTTCCCTCGAACTCGATTTCTTTACCGGACGTGAGAGAACGAAAGTCCGCAACGGCTTGCTCAAGCGTGGCCGAAGTCACTGGTTTCTTCCCAAGCACGCGACGAGAGCTGTCACCGCGCCCGATGCCGAGCTGCATGCGTCCACCAGAGATGAGGTTCAGCGTGGCAAACAAGCTTGAGGTTACCGTGATGTCACGGACCGCCGGGTTGGTCACGCAAGGGCCGAGCTTCATTTTCTTGGTGTTCTCCGCCATCAGTGTGAGCAGTGGGTAAGGCTCAAGCCAGAGGACGTGAGAGTCGAACATCCAACCGTATTCGAATCCAGCTTCTTCGGCCTGGCGCGTAAGCCCGACCATCCGTTCGACTGACATATCAGGTTTGAGAGTGAAACCGAAGTGCATGAAAGCTCCTTACGTGACCACGTTGAAAAGAAAGATTCTGAAACTGCGGTATAAGGTTGCGCAGTTTAGCATAGAATCCCACGAGTTCTGAGATTGCGGCCCGAGTCGCTCGGAGCGCGACCAAGACGCACACTTGCTTATTGGAGAGTTTCAAATGGGCTTTGACACCATTATCAAGAATGGGCAGGTCGTGACCGCCACGGACGTCAGTGCCGCCGATGTCGCAATTGCGGATGGAAAAGTGTCGGCCATTGGCAAAGATCTACCACGTGAGAACGCGACGCGCGTGATCGATGCGGGCGGCAAGTACATTTTTCCGGGCGGCATCGACGTTCACACGCATCTTGATATGCCGTTCGGCGGAACAACTAGCGCGGACGACTTCGAAACCGGAACGCGTGCCGCAGCCTTTGGGGGAACAACTACGCTGATCGATTTCGCGATTCAATACAAAGGTCAGAACCTGCGTACCGCGTTCGATACCTGGATGCAGAAAGCCTCGGGAAAGGCCGTGTGTGATTACTCGTTCCACTGCATCATCACCGACCTAGGGTCCGCGCAACTGGAGGAGATGAATGCGCTAGTTCGGGAGGGAGTTTCCAGCTTTAAGTTGTTCATGGCTTATCCCGGCTTGTTTATGCTCGACGATGCCAGCATCTTCAAGGCGTTTCGGGCGACCGCAAAAAACGGCGGGCTCGTTTGCATGCACGCGGAAAATGGCGGAGCGATCGATGTCATCGTGCAGCAGGCGCTTGCCGAGGGAAAGAAAGCGCCGAAGTATCATGCGCTGACGCGTCCAACGACGGCCGAAGCGGAAGCTACAGCGCGGGCGATTGCGCTGGCGGAGATGGCCGGAGCACCGGTTTACATCGTGCACTTGAGCTGTAACGATGCCCTCGAAAAGGTGCGCGAAGCGCGAGATCGTGGGTTGCCGGTGTATGCGGAGACGTGCCCGCAGTATCTCTACCTTTCGCTTGAAAATTTCGATGCGCCAGGTTTTGAAGGCGCGAAGTATGTTTTCACTCCTCCTCTGAGGGAGAAATGGCACCAGGAGAAACTCTGGAATGGATTGAAGCGGGACCATCTACAGGTTGTGTCCACGGACCATTGCCCGTTCTGTTTCAAGGAGCAGAAAGAACTCGGCAAAGATGACTTCACGAAGATTCCAAATGGAGGACCCGGGATTGAACATCGCATGAGCCTGATTTACTCGGGTGGAGTAGGCAAAGGAAGATTTAGCGTGAACCGGTTCGTCGAACTGGTGTCGACGACACCGGCCAAGTTGTTCGGATTGTATCCGCGGAAGGGCACGATTGCAGTCGGCAGCGATGCGGATCTGGTCGTGTTTGATCCAAATCGTAAACACACGATCAGCGCCAAAACACATCACATGCGTGTCGATTACTCGATGTTTGAAGGCATTGAAGTCACCGGGATGCCAGATGTGGTGATGTCTCGCGGGAAGGTGGTAGTGGAGAGCGACAAATTCTCAGGTCGCGCGGGTCAAGGTGAATTCCTGAAGCGCAAGACGTATGCGCAACCGTAAAAAATTCAGGGTAAGGCCTCTTGTCACCTTGAATCGTTCCGAGTAGCCAAGACATGAATTGGGCGGAAGAGGAAAATTAGCCATGACTACTCGGATTAATGGCAGGCGCAACGGCGTCGTAGACTGGTTTACGTGTCTCTGCAGCAGAGCGGCGCTACTCTGCTTTTCTTTCCTGATAATCCTTTCGCCACGGCTGTTTGCCCAGAATGGAGAAGTGCAAGCCACTTCCGGTCACGCCAGTTCGCCGCAAATCTTTATAGCCTTCGCCGTTGCAGTCATGGTTGGGATGACTGCGAATTTGTATCTTGCCCGACTGGTTCGTAACGAGCGAACACTATCAAAATTTCAGCAGGCGCTCGAGTTTTCGCCCGCAACCTTGGGCGGCTTTTCGTGGACGAACTTGACGATGTGGAGCTTGCTTTCGCTTTTCATGGAGTTGTTGATGATCCGTTGGATTTCGTCGGAAGTGCGGATCTTCGCTTACTTCAAAAATTTTGTGCTCATTGCGTGCTTTTTAGGATTCGGATTGGGTTGTTATCTCGCAAAACGAAGCATTAACCTGATGTTGATCATAGTTCCAGTCGGTGTGCTCACCTTGCTGATTCAACTTCCGTGGCGCGGATTACGGGTGATGGTGAGTCAGCTTCCAGCGTTGTTGGGTACGAGCGCCGATACCCAAGTTTGGGGAACGCCTACAGCAGTTGGTTGGCCGGGCCTTATTGCCGCAACACTGGTGATTGTGCCGATCTTTGGCCTGGTAACTTTTTTTTTCGTTCCAATGGGACAACTCGTCGGATGGTATCTCGAGAATTCTTCCAGAGGCATCATTGCATATTCGGTAAACGTCTTTGCTGGGCTATGCGGAATCCTTGCTTATACATTTTTATGTTTCTGGTCCCAGCCGCCTTTGATCTGGTTCCTCGCAGGTGGCTTATTGCTCACAGGCCTCCTCTGGAGAGTGCGCACACTACGTTGGGCGTGGCTCGTGACATTCCTGGCATGTCTGGGGCTCTTAAGCATTCCTGCGCCGAAGGACACAAAAGTCTACTGGTCTCCTTACCAAAAGCTGAGTTTGGAGAGTTGGGGAATCGATGGCCAGCAACTCGGATACATGTTGAATACGAATGACAGCTGGTATCAGCAGATTCTGGATCTCTCGCCGCAGTTCGTTGCAGCTCACCCGGACCTATTTCGCATTCCCGTCGAGTGGAACGCTTACAACATCCCTTACCACTTTTATCGCACACCGGAATCCGTACTGATATTGGGCTCGGGCATGGGGAATGATGTAGCGGCTGCGCTCCGCAACACGCAGGCAAAAGTCACAGCAGTGGAGATTGATCCGCTGATCCTCAAGTTAGGAAAAACATATCACTTCGAAAAACCTTACGATTCCCGGCGGGTGCAGCAGGTCAATGATGATGCTCGCAGTTATGTCGAGAACAGTCACGATCAGTTCGACATGATTGTCTTCTCGTTGCTCGATTCGCACACGACGAGTTCCCACTATACGAATATTCGAATTGATAATTACGTGTACACGAGAGAAGCATTGCAAGCAGCAAAACGACTGCTGAAGCCGGACGGTGTGTTCATCGTAAAGTTTCAGGTAAACACACCGTGGATCGCTGGACGCCTGCAGGAACTACTCACCGAAACATTTGGGCATGCTCCAGTCCAACTGGAAGCAGATTCGTCCGCGTACACGACCGGCGGCAGATTCTTCATCACCGGATCGGAAACGCGGGTTGCTGAAGCATTGAGTGATCCCGTGCTGGCGATTTACGTGAAAAGGCACCAGAACATACGTGTCGAGCCTTCGCCTCCTACGACCGATGATTGGCCCTATTTTTATCAACGAGCGCCGGGTCTGCCAATCCCGGTGCTTGTCATCTCAGGAATTCTGATTCTGCTCTGCATTGTGCTACTGAAGGATACTGGTGCTCGCGCAAATACGATCCGTTGGCATTTTTTCTTCCTGGGCGCGGGGTTCATGCTGCTTGAAGCGCAGATCGTCAGCAAGATGGCACTGCTGTTTGGGACTACCTGGGTTGTCAATTCGATCGTAGTGGGCGGACTCCTGTTGCTGATCCTAGCTGCCAATGGACTGGTTGGGATCAAATCAAATTTCTCGCCGACTCTCGCATACATCGGTCTGTTTATCACGCTCTTAATTGGATTGTTGGTACCATTGCGATCCATCTTCTTTGCTTCGATCGGCGAGAGGATCGGCGCGTCAATTTTCGTACTCTGCCTACCAGTGTTTTTCGCGGGGATCGTATTCATTCGTAGTTTTGCGCAGGAAGCCTTTGCGAGTGATGCGTTGGGATCGAACTTGCTTGGTGCCATGGTTGGCGGAATGCTCGAGTCGGCGTCGATGTGGACGGGCATCCGCTGGCTTCTCGTCATCGCTGCTTTGCTGTATTTGGGATCGTGGTTGGTGTTGAAGAATCGAACGAACTTAGCGGTCGCGTGAGCAACGATGTCTATCGTTAGTGCGGTTTTTACCATCCATCGAGGATCTGGTCTAGGATCATGGTTCATGGGAAGGCTCGCCGGCGTCTGCATCCGAGAACCTGGTGTCGATACCTGAGAGTATCTGTCCAGCGTGGCACCTGTAGCCATCCGTTTTCACTCAAATGGTTCGATTGAACGGCAGCCCGGCCAATATGTAATGAGGCGAAATATTCCTGTCTTTCAACAAGTCTTCTAAATCCAGCCAGCCGAATAGGATGCGGACTTAAACCTCTAACGGCGTGGTGTATAGGTCCCATGCCTCAGGATGCGGTGTTTTGGAAGTGAACGTGCACTTCTCCGGCGTGTGGGTCGGTGTCTGCCTGCTATCGCTACTCTGCGAAACAAAGGGCACGAGACCGTAAAGCATTTCAGAATATTGCTTTGGTTCCTCGATGTCACACCCTTGGCAGCGAGGTACAGATGATCGCCGGAAGTTCGACGCGCTTATGACTGTTCTTGTTACGGGAGGTGCGGGCTTTGTTGGATCTCACCTCTCCGAAGCTTTGGTCGCACGCGGCGAGCGGGTCATCATCCTGGATGATCTGAGCACAGGTTCGGTCAACAACATCCGAAACCTGCGATCGCATCCTCAAGTCGAGTGTTACTTCGAGAGCATGATGGAGCGCAGCTTGCTATGCGAACTGGTGGACGAAGCGGATGTCGTGTATCACCTCGCGGCCGCTGTAGGCGTTCGGAGAATTATTGAAAGTCCAGTGCGCACCATTGAAACCAATGTCAAAGGAACGGAGCTGGTTTTAGATTGCGCCAGTAAGAAAAAGAAGGCGCTGTTCATCGCTTCAACATCGGAAGTCTATGGCAAGAATGGTCACGCAGCATTCCGAGAAGAGGATGACGTTGTACTTGGGGCAAGTTCGAGATCCCGATGGTCGTATGCCACTTCGAAACTTTTGGATGAGTTTCTTGCCTTGGCTTACTGCAAAGAAAGAAACGTGCCGGTCGTCATCGGGCGCTTGTTCAATACGGTTGGTCCACGCCAAACCGGACGTTATGGAATGGTCCTGCCAACGTTTGTCCGCCAAGCACTGGATGGGGATCCGATCACCGTTTTCGGTAGCGGCCGGCAAACGCGCTGCTTTGGATATGTCGGTGATGTAGTCCAGGCCATCATCCAACTCATGTCGTGTCCCGCTGCGGTGGGTGAAGTGGTCAATATTGGCAACGACTCCGAAATCAGTATTGAAGGGCTGGCGGACCTCATCCGTGAGCGCACTCACAGCGTTTCGCAGATTCAACGTATTCCCTACGACGAAGCCTACGCACCGGGCTTCGAAGACATGCAGCGGAGAGTGCCGAATGTCGACAAGTTGGTACGCCTCATCGGCTTCCGACCAACGACTCCACTGCTGGAAATCGTGGATCTGGTGATTGCGCACATGAAGAACGAATCTAAGAAGCATTGTGTGTCGACTTCTCCGTTGATCGCATCGGTCGCCTAGAAACTTGTGAACGACGCTCCACACATGCTTGCCAAACTAAATTTCGACTTGGAAGACGATTTAGGAGACAAGAAGAGTCGCGACGAAGGCAAGGAAACACCACCGGAAGTTTCCGTCGTCATTCCGTGTCTCAATGAAGAACGCACGCTCGGAGCTTGCATTGATAAGGCCTTGACGGCCTTTAAGACAGCCGGAATTGCCGGGGAAGTGGTGGTCGCCGACAACGGCTCGACGGATAGCTCTGCGGCTGTCGCTGAGAGACATGGAGCGCGTGTGGTTTACGTACCCGAGAGAGGCTATGGCAACGCCTTGCGCAAAGGGATCGAAGGTGCGCGCGCCGACTTCATCATCATGGGGGATGCTGACGGCAGCCACGATTTTTCAGAGCTACCACGCTTTGTGGCCAAGTGGCGTGATGGTTATGAACTCGTGCTTGGGAACAGGTTCGCAGGCGGAATCAAACCAGGCGCTATGTCCTGGCATCACCGATATGTCGGTAACCCCGCCCTGACCACGATCCTAAACTCCTTTTTCCATGCGGGTGTTGGTGATGCTTATTGTGGTATGCGCGGATTCACGAAGCGCGTCTACCAGGGCATCGATCTACGAACCACGGGGATGGAATTCGCCCTCGAATTCATCATCAAGGCTACGAAGTTGGGTGTTCGGCTAACCGAAGTCCCGATCACAATGTGGCCGGATCTTCGAAATCGGCCCCCACATCTTCGGACCTTCCGCGATGGCTGGCGAAGCGTGCGGTTCATGCTGCTCTATGCACCGAACTGGCTGTTTCTTTTGCCTGGTGGCCTTCTGGTGGCATTGGGAATTGGCCTGGTGTTGTGGTTGCTGCCAGGGCCGCGATTCGCAGGCAAAGTGGGCCTGGATGTGCACACAATGGCGCTGGGCATGATGTTGGCGCTATTGGGTGTTCATATCATCTCGATTGGGCTGTTCGTAAAAGTGTTCTCGTACGCGGAAAAATTCACTCGGAACCAAGTCTCGCTGGCAAGACTTCTAAAACATGTTCGGTTGGAGCACGGATTGTTGCTGGGGCTAACGCTAACGCTAATAGGACTGATCGGAGATGGCGTTGTGTTCTGGCGCTGGGCCGGCAACGGCTTCGGTCAGCTGCATGCGGTTAGAGCCGTATTCGTCTTCTCGATGTGTTTCTTCGTCGGTATCGAGGTAACCTTTTCTTCAGTTTTTCTCAGCATGCTGGGGATCAGCCGGGCAACATACATTGGAGACGGTTCGTAATCGTCGATTGAAGATAGCACTCCAAGTGACTCAACAACTACTTCTTCCATACCACGGTTAAATACCTGTTCGCGAACCCGTAACGCAAAGTGGACCAGACCCGCAGCATCAGATGAGAAGGATGGGCAAGATAGAAAGCCAGCAGATTTTTGCGTAACTGCTCGGCTCGCAGTTCCCTTCCTAAGACAATCGTAATAGGACTGAATCGCTGCAATTGATCGAATGAATTCAGGCGCTCCAAAGAGTGCTCGTCTCCCATTCGTAAAAAACTTTTCGTTGAGAAGTTCGATTTATGATGCGGATTTGCGTCGACAGATGGAGTTACGGGAACTGAGGCAATCAAGCGGCCTCCCGGAGTAAGCAATGAGACAAGATGCGCGAAAAGCGCTCGGGAGTCATCCACGTGCTCAATCGTTTCTAACGAAACGATGTTGTCGAATAGGTGGGTACCGCGAAAGTTCAGAGCGTCAGCGCGTAAAAAAGAAACGCGTTCACCCCAATAGCGCGTGGTTGCATACTGGATCGCAGCATCGCTGAGGTCGACCCCGACCGCTTCAGTAATCAACGGATGCTGAGACAGCATCGCGGTGCCGTATCCGGACCCGCAGGCCATGTCCAGTAATCTTCCTGGTGTGAGGTTCGCTTTCGCAAATTCGTATCGAGCAACATGTAGATCTAACGATTCTTGACCGGTAGCTTCGCCGGGACGCACTTCGTCCGGAACAATTCGTTCAAGACTCGTCGGGTCGAGTGAATCTTTATTGATCGGCATGACCGTCCGGTTCTCCGCCATCGGGAGGCTCGTTGCTGAAAATGCCGCTCGCGTCTGGGGCAGTCTGGTAACTGTGAAGTTTCACCGGCTCGACGTCAGGTTCGAGCAGAAGTAGATGGCGGTCGGGGAAGTAGCTAAGTAGTTCTCGATTCTGCTGAACTCCCATATCATGCGCCCAAACCACCTTGGAATTATCGATTTCAGCACTGTTGTATACCCACTCGAAGAATGGCTCGTGCGACGCGCTGTAGCGCACGAGGATAAGCTGCTTGCCTGGAAGATGCTGCAATTCTTGCATCATTGCGGCCCGCCCGAAGCTGGATGGATTTTTCTGGTCCCACGCCGGAGCGTAAGACTCACTCATCGGAATGTGGAGGGGAGTTGCAAAAACCCGGAGCACAAACATGAGTATGCAGATGAGGACAACAGAACGAGCCAGAAACAATCCAACCGCTCTTTCGCGAAAAGTCCATTTTCGTAATCGACGGAGGGACAGCAGCACAAGTAGAAGAATCAGTCCGGTAATGGGCGCTGCGTAGTGAGGATGGAAGAATACTTCAAGGACAAGGCCGAGCACGGATATTGCAAGCGAGACCAATACGAACTGTGCCTTTTCCCCGAGATCCCGCCAGCCAAAATTGGGTGGCAAAGCAAAAATCACTGCCAACAACGGCAGAGTGAACGCTGGTCCCAAATAAAAAACCCAGATTTTTGCGAACTTTAGAAGTGGCCCAACTATGGAACGGGCCGATTGATACGATTGCAGCACTTCATCCGCATACAACTTTCTAATCACTTCATGATGAAACTGCGGTACAGGCCTGGGATGTTGCCAGATCATGTATGGTGCAACCGCATACGTTTCAATTTCCACTTGATAAGGTAAGCGTAAGGGATTGCCTGTGACCCGGTAGTTGTAATAGCCCATCGCAGCAGCGGCGGCACCGAGCACCAAACAGGTAGGAATCACGATATTTCGTATTGAAACCCTGAGTGGTGGTCCACGTTTACTCAACAGCCACACGAGCATCACTATGGCCACTGGCAGGCTGAAAATGAAACCTTCGTAAGGACGGCTGGTGGCCAGGATCGTGAGACCCAGTGACAGCAGCACGGTATAACGCACTCTGGGCGATCGCTTGATGCGCGGGAGTGCACCCAGTACAAGCGCTCCACCGATCGCTCCCGCGGCTCCTCCCCAGTAGCTGTTCGCCCAATAGCCAAAGGTGCCGAAGTGAAGGACAGATAGAAATCCGCCGAGCAGAGCCCAACTGGGAGATACCCAGCCTTGCAGCATCCAACAAAGCGACGCGCACATAACTCCAGCGCTAAACCAGACGCCCCAAAAGGGGTGACCAGCAATGATCTGTCCGGCTGCCAAAATCAGTCCTTGCATGGGCTGGGCATAACACTGATAGGTCGGCTTCTGGATGACGGCGAAAGTTTCGAAATGCACCCACATCGGGTGGGTGGGGTTGGTGACCCGCCCATGAGCAAAGGTGTCTGCGGCCAGCAGGTAGCCGAATTCGTCATGGACGATTGGTTCGGGAATCGGCAGGACCGGCAGTAAGACGGCACGCAATGCCAGCGCGAGCAGTCCAACAGCAGCCACCGACAACAGTCGTCGCCTCGCGAACTCACTGAAGCGGCGCTCAAGTTTCTCGAACCAACGAGATCCCAATGACGGAAATACGAGCGCCCCGAATACAGCCGATATCACCAAGATCGATTCGATTAGCAGCATCCCTTAAGTTCTTTCTTGGGGAAAAGCCTGTTGATCCTGGAGACTTCGGGGCGGGACTCTCGCACGGCGGGGGACTGTCGCCCAGGATCTGATTGCTCATCTGAACGTTTTTGGCTTGGAGCGTTAATTCGAACAGCTACCATTCGGAAGCACGGAAAATCAACAGCCTGAATCTCGATCGAGAAAGAGTTTCGTTCAGCGACCAAGAATACAACTTGAATCGAAGTTGTCGATATTACCGATGGCACGCAGTGGAGGTGCCGAAACAGAATGACAGGGAAAGCCGCATAGTGAGAAGCGGGAGTGGAGATTGTGGGAGTGTTGGTGCCGGGAGGGGGAGTCGAACCCCCAAGATCCGAAGATCGGCGGATTTTGAGTCCGCTGCGTCTGCCAGTTCCGCCATCCCGGCTTTTAGCAATAAGTCGACTTACGGCTTACTCTCGGCTTTGAGACCAGCGTTCAGGAGAGATGCTGGCGCTAAATCTGGCGTTTAGTTTTTAAATGCCTGCGGGAGTAGTATCGCACAGCCACGGAAGCGGCTCCAACTGAAGCTAACCACCTCAAATTACTGGCAAAGAAAAAAGACGGGCTCGGATGCCCGTCCTTTGGTCAGATTTCGCTGGAACAAAGTTTTTGTATTAACTGGCGCGACGCCGCTCTTCCGGCAAATCGGACGTGTCATCCGTGTTGATCGTGCGACTCCACTCGTCGACGTTGCGCTCGGCCTCTTCCTTTGAGTAGCCATAACGCTCCTGGAGCCTTCCAACGAGTTCCTGTTGCTTGCCACCGATCAGATCGATATCGTCGTCCGTGAGCTTACCCCACTTTTGACGGACAACACCTTTCATTTGTTTCCATTTCCCTTCCACTTGATCCCAGTTCATCGCATGCTCTCCTTTGATTTGAATTGGGTGCTGCAACTGTCTTAATGCTTTTCAAGCTTCCCCGCAGCAAGTGCTCTGCCCCACCCATCAGTTTTCAGCTTTGCCACCCACGTTCGAATCTGTGTTTGTTAGAGAAGGCGGGAGGCAGGAGCCTCGGGTCTTCCGAAGTCCTGCCTGGGGGGTGGGATACAAAAGCTGGAGAACATATTCATGTTCCTGAACACACAGTAGTCCAGCTTGGTGGAGTGGGATATCAGGCGAATGCTTGATGCTGAGGAGAATTCCACCTGAATTTGGCCGAATCGAAATGGATAGTTGCTAAGCCGCGGCAAAGATTCAACTTTCGGGCATACGGAATTTCTCCTCGCGATTTCAGGAGGGCACTGGATGGCCCAGCAGCGGATCGTCCACTACGATGACCATGATTTTGCGTAATCGCTCGTGCATTCCGATTGTGTGTTGAACACAGGAAGGAAGGGAAAATCAAATGTTGTGGACGATATTCGTGGTGCTTTTAGTTCTGTGGCTGCTCGGAGTGGTGAGTTCGTACACCCTCGGTGGGTTTATTCACCTGCTGCTGGTGCTGGCCGTCATCGTCCTGGTCATCAACTTGATCCAAGGCAGACGAACGGTAGTCTAGGGCCCCGGGACACAGGACGGACCGCTTCAAGCTGTCCGTCCAATTTGTTTTCACTTGCGAGCACAACAGTTCCGTCTGAGGTGCTCTTTTCTTTTGCGCTGAAAATGAGATCTCAAATTGCGAGTTGGTCGCACCCTAACAATAGACGAGGCATTCGTGCGTTCCGTATGCTGAGAACGTCTTGTCTGACCCTACCTATATCTTTGACGCTTTGGTACTGGGAGGTGGTGCGGCCGGGCTGATGTGCGCCATCGAGGCTGGCCGTCGTGGCAAAAAAGTTGCCGTACTGGAGCGTGCAGACCGGATCGGAAAGAAAATTCTGATATCTGGCGGGGGTCGGTGCAACTTCACTAACCTGCACTGTGGCCCAGAAAACTTCCTATCTGCCAACCCGCATTTCGCGAAGTCTGCACTGGCGAGGTACCAGCCTAAGGACGTTATCGCACTTGTTCGAAAGCACCGTATCCCTTTTCACGAGAAGAAGCTGGGCCAACTGTTCTGTGACCATTCAGCCCAGGATGTTGTTGCGATGCTCGAGGAGGAATGTCGCGCAGCAGGCGTAAAGATCTACACACAGGTTCGCATACGTGAGGTGGCGCAGCGTGCGTCATTCGAAGTCGTAACGGAGCAGGACAAGTTCGTTGCACAGAGCGTGGTCGTCGCAACGGGTGGGCTTTCGATTCCGAAGATTGGGGCAACGTCTTTCGGCTACGAACTCGCGAAGCAGTTTGGGTTGGATATAGTTCCCTGCCGGCCCGCTCTAGTTCCGCTAATCTGGAAAAAAGAGGATGCGGCTCGTTACAAAGATCTTTCCGGCGTGTCAACGGATGCGGTCGTAACAGCTGACGGGGTTTCGTTCAATGAGAAGCTATTGCTTACGCATCACGGGCTGAGTGGGCCTGCCGTTCTTCAGGCTTCATCGTACTGGCGAGCTGGCACCGGCATTCGAATTGATCTTGCGCCCGACAAGAATGTTACTGGCAGTTTGCTCGAAAGTTCGTCGGGAAGAACCCTGGCATCGCTGCAAGCTGCACTTCGAAACTACTTGCCGCATCGACTGGCGGACCGCTGGATCAAATTCAATCCACCGAAATCATTTACTAACGTCGCGCTGGAGGAATGGGAGGGTCAGTTACACAACTGGACGGTCACGCCCGCGGGAGATGAAGGGTATGTAAAAGCTGAAGTGACTGCAGGCGGAGTGGATACGGCGGAGCTGTCTTCGACGACAATGGAATGTGAGAAGGTACCGGGTTTGTTCTTCATAGGAGAAGTAGTAGACGTCACGGGGCAGTTGGGTGGATTTAACTTTCAGTGGGCATGGGCATCTGGTGCGTGTGCAGGGCGTGCGCTATGAAGCGGTTCATTCGTTATGCGACGGTTTCGGCGACGACCGGCAATCCGGCTTGCTGCCAAGCATCGAATCCACCAACTACGTTGGAGACATTCTTGAAGCCGGCTCGCTCCAGCAAACTGCACGCAATCATGCTGCGATAGCCGCTTTTGCAGTGCACGGCGACGGGAGTTTCCGGATCCAGTTCCGGAGCTTGTGCCCGGAAGTAGTCGAGAGCATGCCAGCTTGCTTCTGCTAGATGCCCCGCCTGCCATTCGCCTTCACGACGTACATCCAAGACCTGCAGCTTGCCGGATTCAATTGCGTCATGGAGTTCCTGTACCGTGAGCTGGGGTGTTTGACTCAAGTCGTAACCCGCTTCCTGCCAAGCTTTCACTCCGCCGGGCAGGTAACCACGAACATCTTCGACCCCCACACGTGCGAGGCGAAGACGGGCCTCTGAGATTTGCTCATCAGTTTCGGCGATCAGAACAGGCCGTGCATTCAAACCCAGCACCGATCCCGCCCAGCTGGCAAATTGCCCGGAGAGTGCAATGTTGATTGAACCGGGAATGTGTCCGGCGGCGAACTGGTCGCCGGGACGGACGTCGAGCAAGAAAACGGACTCGTCCTGCATTGCATGAAGTTCTTTGGGCGTAAGAGACCGGAGCGGTTGAAGGTCGTCGAGAGGAGGCGCGCCCTCGCGATTGATTTCCGCGTCCTGCCGAAAGTAGTCCGGGCGGGTTGGGAGATGGGTCGTCAGTTGACGAATGAATTCATCGCGCGTCTTGATTTGGAGAGCGTAGTTGGTGAGTCGTTCCGTGCCGATTGTTGAAGACTTTTCAGCGCGCATGCTGCGCCCGCACAGCGATCCGGCACCATGCGCCGGATAGACCAGCACATCATCGGGCAGAGTCATAAGTTTCTGGTGCAGGCTGTCGTAGAGCAAGCCCGCCAGCACTTGCGGAGTATGCGTGGGCGAAAGGTCCGGACGACCGACGTCTCCGATGAAAAGAGTGTCCCCAGTGAGAACCGCAAAGGGTCGATTGGATTTTTCTAGGTCCGTTACGACAAAGCAAAGACTCTCAGGAGTGTGGCCGGGAGTTTCGAGCGTCTTGATTGCGATCTTGCCCACCTTCAATTCGTCGCCATCGTGCAAAGCCACATGCGGGAAGCGTGCCTTAGCAGCGGCACCGATATAGATTTTCGCGCCGGTGCGAGCCGCGAGTTCTTTGTGACCTGAAACGAAATCCGCGTGAAGGTGCGTTTCGAAAATGTGGCGAATTTTGACATTCTGTTCTTCCGCGACCTTGAGGTAGAGGTCCACGTCCCTTTGTGGATCAACAACAATGGCCTCCCCTTCCGAGGACAACAAATAGGACGCGTGAGCCAGACATTTCAGGTAGAACTGTTCGAGTTGCATGTGGACCTCGTAACCGGGAACTGGACGACCGAAACCGATCCGGCCTGGGGTAGCCGTGGAGAAACTATTTTAAGCCCTTTTGCCTTTGGCTAGAACGATAGCGAAAACAATCCACCAGATGATCGTTCACCATGCCCACTGCCTGCATAAACGCATAACAGATTGTCGAACCCACGAAGTTGAATCCGCGTTTCTTAAGGTCACGGCTGAGAGCATCGGATTCGGGCGTTAGCGGGGGGACCTGTTTGAGAGACTTCCATGCATTCCGCTTCGGTTTGCCGCCCACGAACTGCCAGACGTAAGAATCGAAGCTGCCGAATTCGTTCTGAACGCGAATAAAAGCCTGGGCATTTTGAACCGTAGACGCAATCTTTAGTCGGTTGCGGACCAGCCCGGAATTATTGAGCAATGTGCGCAAGCGTCGCGAGTCATATTGGGCGATGCGGGCGAAATCGAAAGCGTCGAAGGCGGCACGATAATTCTCTCGCTTCTGGAGAATCGTGTCCCAGCTCAGGCCAGCCTGAGCGCCCTCCAGAATGAGAAATTCGAACAAAACCCGGTCGTTGTGGACGGGCACTCCCCACTCGCGATCGTGATACTCAATCGCAAGAGGGTTGCGCGCCCACCCACAACGAATGCGCTCTTGAGAAGAGGCGCTTTGCATTTTCTATTTCAGAGACTTTGCTTCGGACTTGTTTTTGGGCGAATGCTGATTCAGAAGCGAAAGCAGTTCCTGAGCACTTGCCGGGGCTCCAACTTTTCCCTCTCGGATGATTTCTTTCGCGCTGATTTCTCTGCCATACAGCTTTTTATTTGCACGGTTGTCGGAACGCAGTGTCGATCCCTCAAGAGATATTCCAGCGAACAATCCGCGCGAGCGAGAGTAGGAGAGGATTTCCGCCTTCATCACGACATCCGTTGCGCCTTCAGCGCTGCGCCCCTTGGGACCAGCCGCAGCCGAGGCGTTCGCGCCAAGCTTCACTTTGCTTCCCATGAGTGAGTTTGCGCCTTTCGGATTCATCACGAGCAGAACAAAGTCTGTGGCCTGTCCTCCGAGCTGCAATCCAATGTTGCCACCTTCGAGTGCAAACAACGCAGGAGCGCTCCATTTACCAGTGAATTTTGCGCCAGAGCGACATGTCATCACGCCGCGACCATAGCTTCCGCCGATACCGATAGCAAATTTGAGAACGGACGGGAGCACGATAACGCATTCCGCGCGATCCAATAAGTCCTGAGGGATGTTGTCGGGAATGTCCAAAATTTCCTTCATAACGTCGCCAGCGGATTTCAGGCGATCCAATTCTTTTTCGTCTTTTTCTTTCTCGTCGGCGGCAAAAAGGGCAGGCGCTGTCAAACAAAGTGCCAGAAGAACACAGAGCAGTTTTTTCATAGCTTCTCCATGGTAAAAGGAAAATTTGTCGGGTAGTGGACGCACAAATTCACCGAAGTCGTTGCAACCCAACGGCTCGCGGCGCATCGCGATGTTTTTATAGGGTTCCTGTGGTGCATGCAAGTTGCCATGAAGGCCCATAACTAGCGGGCGCTATTACGTTTCCCGGCGATGACCAAACGCGTGCTCCTTTTGTAACTTGGCACTCAACAAGTTGAAGACCTAGATTGAAGCATGCCGAACATCCCTATGGGGAGGGTCTTTCGGCAGCCCAGTTGCATCAAAAATAACGGAGGATAACCTCCGTGAACGGCCGCCAACAGTATGAGACTTCGTCATTTCATCTTCGGCGCGGTACTGACCTTTGCGGCATCCATCGCCGTTTTGGGCCAGAATTCGACGTACGGTGTTCCAGCATCTGTGTTTACCAACGCGGGCGCGTACGCGGCCCCCAGTACTCCGAATGCCGATGACTCTAACGATAGCGTTTTAACGATTCGCAAGCGGGTCGACGAAGTCAACGTCTTATTTATAGCCACCGATAAACGCGGCAAGTTTGTGCGGAATCTTGGACAGAATGATTTCGCCATTCTAGACGACAATAAACCCCCGCAGAGCATTCTAAATTTCCGGCGTGAAACTGACTTGCCGTTGGAGATGGGTTTGTTGATCGACGTGAGCGGATCTGTAAACAGCCGCTTCGACTTCGAACAGCAGGCTGCGATCAGCTTCATGCAGCATGTGATTCGCAAGGGCTTCGATAAAGCTTTCGTGATGGGCTTCAACCAGAAAAGCCTAGTCAGCCAAGACTTCACGGACAATCTCACGCTGCTGCAGACCGGTGTTCAGCGCTTGAACAACGGTGGTGGGACCGCGTTGTACGATGCCATCTATCGGGCTTCCAAAGAGAAGATGTTGAGGGACCGCCCGGATCACCCGATCCGCCGAGCCTTGATTGTTCTGAGCGATGGTGAGGACAATCAGAGTGAGGTCACGCAAGCTCAGGCGATCGAGATGGCACAACGAGCGGAAGTCATCATCTATGCAATCTCGACCGACGATAGCGGCTTGATCCTGCGCGGTGACCGAGCGCTCGGACAGTTGGCGTCGGCTACTGGCGGACGCGCGTTCTTCCCGTACAAGATGAAGGACATCTCGCACTCATTCGATTCGATCGAAGATGAGTTGCGGAGCCAGTATGTTGTCTCTTATCGTCCGGCTGATTTCGACGCGGATGGACGGTATCGCTCAATCCAAATCAGCGCGCTGAAAAAGGACCTACAGGTTCGCGCCCGCAAAGGGTATTTCGCGCCTCGCCAGTAAATTTTCGTAATTCCTCCTGAGTTTTCAAAACGTTGCAGCCGCGTGCTTCCTGTGCTACCGTTCCGGTGATTTTCAATCACTGCTGGAGTCGATTTTCATGATTGGCATTATTCTGCTGATCGTCATCGTACTTGTCGTCTTTGTGCTAATCGGCATGTACAACAGCCTCGTTCAGTTGCGCGTACGAGCAGACTCCTCATGGTCTGATATCGACGTTCAACTGAAGCGCCGACACGACCTAATCCCCAACATCGTCGAAACCGTAAAGGGTTACGCGGCGCATGAGAAGGGGACGTTCGAGAACATCGCGAAATTCCGATCGCAAGCGATGCAGGCCAGCACTCCAGCCGACAAGGCGGCTGCTGAAAACCAGTTGACTGGAGCGTTGAAAAGCCTCTTTGCTGTTGCTGAAAGCTATCCGGAGTTAAAGGCCTCCGAGCAATTCACTCAATTGCAGGGAGCGCTGAGCCAAACAGAAGATGCGGTCCAGAATTCGCGCCGTTACTACAACGCAGTCGTGCGCGATTTGAATACCAAGATCCAGTCTTTCCCTTCCAATATCATTGCTGGCATGTTCGGGTTTCAGCAGAAACAGTTCTTTGAAACAGCGCAGGCTGATCGTGAACCCGTGGCCGTGAAGTTCTAAATCCATGCCCAGAGTTCGTTCGATACTGATGCGCGGACTCTTGCCGGCGGCATGTGTTGCATGCGTGCTGCTCGCTTCCAGCCTGCACGCGTATGCGAAGAGCTGGCGCATTGCCAATTTCAAAGACAATATCAACATCAGCCAAGACGGCAGCACGCTCGTGGTCGAGCACATCGACCTGGTGTTTATCGGCGAATGGCATGGCATCCATCGCATTATTCCGGTGGAGTATCCCGGTCCGGGCACTTCGAATTACACGTTGTTTCTCGATGTAAAGTCTGTGAGTGATGGGAATGGAAACAGCCTTCGTTACGAATCCAAGACTTCCCGCGGCTATCGAGATCTCAAAATCTACATACCTGGTGCGATCGACAATTCTCGAACTGTAGAAATCACGTACACGATAAAGAACGCCATACGTCATTTCGAGAACTATGACGAGTTTTATTGGAACGTTACGGGCAACGACTGGCCCGTGCCAATTGACCATGCCGAAGCATTGGTCAGTCTGCCAGTAGCGACTGCGGGATCACTCCGAGCACAGGCTTTCACAGGAGTGTACGGCTCAACGGAAGGCGACGCGACCTCAACTGTTCAGGGCGCAGATGTCACTTTCGAAACCATGAATCCGCTACCGATGCGTGGCGGAATGACGATTGACGTTTACATTCCCAAAGGCTTTCTCAAGGAGCCAAATGGGATCACTCGTGCGATCTGGTTCCTTGAGAGCAATCCCATCATCTTTTTGCCGCTCATGACCTTCGCGGTGATGTTCCTGCTTTGGCGATACAAAGGCCGGGATCCCGACCCGGGTGTCTCTGTTGCGCCGATGTATGAACCTCCCAAGGGAATGACGCCAGCTGAGGTGGGCACCCTTATCGATGACAGTGTGGATCCACGCGATATCACTTCGACGATTGTCGACCTCGCGGTGCGAGGTTACATCAAAATCGAGGAGACCACGCCGCAAGGATTGATTTTTAAAAGCAAGGATTATGTTCTGCACCTGCTAAAACCGCGCGACCAGTGGTCTAGCCTGGTATCCCATGAAGTAACGATGCTCGACAATATCTTCGAGGGTGGGAACGAGATTCAGCTCTCTGGCCTGAAGAACCAGTTCTACACCGCGGTGCCGAAAATCCGTAATTATGTGATGTCTGCACTGAAAGCGAAAGGAATGTACCTGGTTGATCCGGACTCTGCCAACATTTACAACTTCCTGGCGATCATCGGCATTCTCATTCCGTTCGGACTTCTGCAGTTGTCCGGGCGTAAAGACATGTTTGCGTCCGTGCCGCTGCTCATCGGGTCATTGTTGCTCTCTGGGGTTATTTGGTACCTCTTCGCGCGTGTCATGAGTGCGAAGACGGTGCTTGGTGGAAAGACGCGGGTCGCCGTTCTTGGCTTCCAAGAATTCATGAACCGAGTGGATGCAGACCGCCTGAAACGTATGCCTCCGGACACCTTCGAAAAGTATCTGCCCTACGCAATGGCCCTGGGCGTGGAAAACCGATGGGCACAGGCATTCGCAGGAATCGTCCAAAATCCTCCTACCTGGTACACGTCGCCGACCGGAGGCCCATTTAACCCCATTTATTTTTCGAATTCGATGCACACGATGGCTTCGGACATGCACCAGGTGTTCACATCCGCACCCCGCTCGAGTTCTTCTGGATCGGGTTTTAGCGGAGGCGGAGGAGGATTTTCCGGCGGCGGCTTTGGCGGTGGTGGAGGAAGCGCATTTTAAACGCTGTGGATGCTGTCGAGTTCCGACCCCAGTCCAGGCAACGTGCATAGGCCGACGCGATCCGCCTCGTGCAATGCGACTTCTTGCAGAGCCTCCAATTGAGGTGGGGAAGGAGGTATGTACAAGTTCAGCAATTCTTCTACTCGGTCTCGCGCTCGCTCGAAGGTCGTTGAGAAAGTTGCGCTGGCATCGCCACGTTCAATGACGCTTGATGGGAAGTGCTGCTCACTTCGGAACAAGGTCCGAGTATCTTTAAGCTTCAGGAATTCCCCGCTTAGTCCGATCTCTGCGAACATGTGCGTGGCCAGATGCTCAGACCTGGGCTCGATTCCTCGCACCAGTCGCATTGCAGAAGCGATTGCCTCCGCATCTATCACCAACTTTTCGACGCTGTGACAGGCGAGCGAGTCCAACATACCCGCGCCCGAAATCATATTGATTCCGGCCAACGCTCCCATCACGGCAGACATGCTGCTTTCCATCCCAGCTTGCGCATCTACCAAATGTGATTCGGTGGCAACCATGTAACCATGCGTCGGCATGCCAAGGCTCTTGCCGACCTGCGTGCATGCGCAATTCAGCATGGCCGTTTCGATCGCGCCCATCGGGGTACCGGCGCCGGTCATATCGAAGATGGAGGGCGCTCCTCCCCAGACGATCGGGGCACCGGGATGCGCCAACTGATGGATGGCGATTCCGCTCAAGCACTCAGCGGCATGTTGTACGACGGACCCAATCAGCGTAACTGGAGCTGTTGCGCCCGCGAGTGGCATGGAAACGATCTCCGCCGGCACGCCCGCTCTCGCCAACTGCACAAGGTTTTCACTCGCGAACTCCGACCAATTCAAGGGCGGAGATGGACAAACATCGAAAATCGCTCGTGGAGCATCCCGATTCAGTGCACCACCAGAGTCAGCAGCCAAAAGCTTGAGCATTGCATTCAACGTGGGTGCGCTGAATGCTCCGGTAATCACAGGCTTGTTCGAGTAAGCCAAGACGAGAAAGAGCCGGTAGAAATCCCCGATTTCCTGCGGTACATCGTTACAGACCATCGCGGTTGCCTGGGCAGAGTACTCGGGCAACATTTCCGCCACCCGCACCATGCGCACCAAATCTGCAGCCAGCGCACTTCGGGGCCGCTCGGTTTCCGGATCAAGGATGTTCAGACAAGATGAGCCGGGATCGAATTGGACCGTATCGCCGCCGTAATGAACAAGCCGCTCTCCCGTTCGGCTGTACAGCCAGAATTCCTTTGGTGCAGACGCAAGCGCCTGCTCGACCAGTGGTGCTGGAATCCGCGCAATCCCGTCTTCAACGCGTGCTCCGGCATCGGCCAAGAGAGTCCGCGCAACCGGCGATGCGACCTTCACACCCGGAGTTTCGAGCAACTCGAACGCTTCTTCCAAAACGCGCGAGATTAGGTTGCTGTCGAGAAGTTCGAGTCGCGGTCTCACTGCGCCACCACCGGCTGATGCTCTATCAAGCTCCGCACGAGTGTTACAGCGGACATCGCATCTTTCGCGTATCCGTCTGCACCGATTTCTTCTGCCCACTGTCGAGTGACGGGCGCGCCGCCGACAACAACCTTGACGCCCGGGCGCAGACCCTCTTTTGCCAAGACCTCGATGACAGCTCGTTGACCCTTCATGGTCGTCGTCAGGAGCGCCGAGACACCGACAAGATCCGCTTTCAGCGTGCGCACCGCCTCGGCAAAGCGCTCTCCCGAGACATCAACGCCCAGGTCATGCACAGTGAATCCGTTGGCTGTCAGGAGGGTGCCGACCAGAGTTTTCCCGATTTCGTGTATGTCGCCCTTGGCCGTGCCCAAGACAACGGTCCCAGCGCTGGGACGTTCGATACCGGTCTTCTTCAGTTGGGGCTCTAGGACATCCATCGCCGCCTTCATTGCTTCAGCGGATGCCATCATGTCTGGCAAGAACATCGCCCGACGCGCAAATTCGCGACCGACATGTTCCATTCCGAGTACGTAGCCAGCATCGATTGCGTCCAGTGGGGAGATACCATTGGCTAAACCTTCTTGCGCCAGCGTTGCCGCTGCGCTTGGAGCGCCGTCGATAATGCTCTGCCGCATACCATTGAGGATGTGATCTCTCATGAGTGCCTCAGCAGTGATTTCATGCGTTGAATAAACGTATGTCTGTGACGCACATCACTGGGCGAATCCCGCCCGGGAGCCGCCATCCGGCCGGATGCCGCCTACGGAGGGTATCTAATTCCTACCCTTTACTAATGCGTTATCAGGCTTTTACAGGGGTATCATCCGTGATATAACCGACGCTAGTCATTTCAACTGCCCTGTTTCGAAGTGTGCCCTTGGCGGCCTGTTTCCGCCCCCGAAGGCCAGGACGAGGAGGTAGCGTGTCCGACGCACGGACCGGAAAAAGATTCCCGCTGGAACTGCCGATAAAGATTCATAAGGCGGACGTAGTCGGCGACTCGAGCGGTGTGACGGGAAACCTGAGCGCCGCCGGTGTGTACATTCGGGCCGACGCCTCGCTAGATATTGGCTCGCCTGTCGAGTTTGAGATCACTCTCCCCCCGGAAGTGACAGGAGCCAAAGAAAACGTGGTCATTCAGTGCCGAGGACGCGTGGTACGAACCGATGAACCTCCTTCCGGAGATGCCAAGGAAGAAGGACGGGGCGTGGCATGTGTCATCGATTCATATGAGTTCGTTCGCAATTCCTAACTGGGGGATCGGTGAAAAGATGCTCAAATTGATTCTGGCCGACAACCAGGCTATCTTCCGCGCGGGGATCGCCAAAGTTTTGGCAGTCGAAGACGAGATGCGCATCGTCGCTCAGGCCCAAACTTCTGAGCAGATGTTCATGGCGCTCGATAAGTTCCGGGCCGCAGTACTTGTGGTCGCGGGTGGATTTCACAACGACTTCGCGTCCGTCACCCAGTCAGCAAACCGCAATAAAACGCGGATCGTTGTTCTGGCTGACACTGGCGAGAGCGCGCAACGCTACATGGCGAATGGTGCACACGGCGTTGTATATCGCAACGTGACAAGCGCGTCGTTAGTCGACTGCGTGCGCAAGGTATCGCGCGGCGAGACATGGGTTCAGGACATGGCCGTGCCCAGCGAACTCACCGAAAACGATATGGTAGGGCTGCGTGTCCGCGATCGTCTGACCGCAAAGGAACTTCGCATCGTGGCGCTCATTGTTCAGGGATACAAGAACAAGGAGATCGCGTCGCAACTCGGCACCACTGAGCAGGTCATCAAAAACTATCTGCGGAACGTCTATGACAAGATTGGCGTTTCAGACCGGCTGGAACTCGCACTCTTTACGATTCATCACCGGATCCTGAACGAAGCCGCAGCAGCAACGGCCGCGACCAGCCAGCCGCAGCCAGGAGCGAGCGTCACCAATTAAGTTTGCACAAACTCACATGGGAAGGCCGCCCGAGGGCGGCCTTTTTTAGTCTTTTCAAAGAAAACTTGAGCTCCGTCAAAGTGATGAGTGTCTGATTTCAGCGCTCTTTCCATACTTGTCTTAAAAGGTGGCACGAAGAACCAGCCATGTTCGGACTCGTCTTCCAGCTTTCGAGTAACGTCCCAAAAGTAATCAAGGGCGTAACCTGCTTTTTCCTTGTAAGTCGACGGTCTTGCCAGCGTAGCGATAACTGATGACGCAACTCTCTGCGTTTTCTATTTGTTATGGGGGCCAGGAATGCACACGCGGTGACACTCAAGTCGGTTTGGTGTAAGTGACTTACGGGAACGCCCTTTCTTACGTACCGGTCCATCCGCACCCCCACGAACCTCCTATTGACGCAACAGCCTCAGTCACTTAAGTTGACGATGTGCTCTTTGGAGGAGCCGATGCGACACATCGTTCGTCTGGCCATTATCATTGCAGTTTTTTCCGTTGCTCCTGCAGCCTTTGCCCAAGCAGCTGCTGAATCGGTTCTCCTCCACGGGAATGTGACTGGAACTACTGCGAAAGCCGGAACGGCACTCGGGAAAGCCATCAACAAAGCATCCTCTCAGGTCAGTAATAAGGTGCACACCACGACCCAGCAGTCTGTGGATTCGGGAATGACATTCCAGATCGAGCGGACACCACTTCGGCAGACAACACCGACAAACAACTCGCAGCCGACTTCGACCACTCAAACTGCAGCAACACCGGCCCGCAACTCGATGATCGTTTCGATGCAAGGGGGCCGCGTAACTCACCCTATCGTGCCAAAGAGTGGGGCGTCGCAACCAGCTGAGAAAAACACGACCCAAAATAACTGACTCCCGTTGTCTTTCTAAGTACGCGCAAGTTCTAGCAAGAGCTGCCGCAAGTGGCTTCTGTTATAGTCCGCTTGCGCAAGATCTCCATGCATAGACCAGTTGCATTGCGTTAGAAACTCGGAGAGCCTCAATGAAAACTACTTTGTGCTTGTTTGTGTTTCTGGCAGGTACGTTCCTGGTTGCACAAAATGAGTCTCAGCCGGTACAGGAAAAGATCATTGCGCTCGAGAAAGCGTGGAACCAGGCATACAAGGCAGGAGATGCAAAGGCCCTTAGTGCGATACTTGATGATTCGATCGTTCTGGTGCAAGACGACGGATCCATCAATACGAAAGCCGAGTTCCTGGAAAGTTTCAAAGCGCCAGCTGCGAACGAGGAACAAGTTGCACCTGAATCCATCAGTGTACGCGTGTTCGGACAGACTGCTATTGCCGTTGGCGTGTTTGCAGCCAAAGGCAGTCACAAGGGAAAGTCGTACGTAAGACGTGAAAGATTCGTCGACACTTGGCTTTACAAGAATGGAAACTGGGTTTGCATCGCCAGCAATGCGACGCCAATGACTCACTAGGCTCTTACCTGAACAAGAGAGCAAGACTGGCTGGCTGCCACGGCCATCTCCTGGCCAAATCATCGATTAAGGCTTCACAGATAACTTAACCAGCCTGCTTTGCTTCGTGCTTTCAATTTTGAGAACCACAGGCAAACCGGATACATCAGCAAGACGACAACGATCCAAGCCAAATACACCGTTCCCAGTTGATATCCGTAGCTAGCGGGGTACAGGTCCGCCGGACCTCCCAGGGAAGGCATCGGACTTAGAAGGAAAGCTGCTTTCCCGTACTTGCCCCAAGCTAAGGGAAACGCAAGCACGCGAATCAGGTAAAAATGCAAGATGAAGTAAAACAACGGCACCCGGCCGAACACAATTAAAGGATTTCGTGAGTCGAATTTCATTTTATCGAACCACGCCAACAACAGAAAAGCAGGGCCGAGCGTCATCAGCAGAAAATCGAGCGAGGCCGGATATTTTGTGCATCGCAAAAACGACAAGACTGTCATGTATGGGATTTCAGACGACCACTTTTGAGGATCGCCGTAGTGGTTTATGCCGCGGAGCAACAGAAAAGCAGCGATTAGTGCAAGCCCGAGTGACGTTAGCCAACGCCGGCGCCGCTTCTCATCGAGTTGCATGACAAGACCGAAGCAATAACCCAGTGCCATGACCGCAAACCAAGGCACTAAAGGATATGCCACCAAAACCAATGCGCTTCCCAGGTTAAAAACACCCTGTTGGTGCAGGATGTACCAGACCCAGGCAAGCGAACCAAACCGATCCGCCGTTATCGAATCGGTAAGATTGTGAAGCACGACAACCATGATGGAGAATGTCGCGAGCCATCGGATGGGCGAGCGTGAAAGGAATGCAAGCGTGATCATCGAGAGCCCAAGGGCCCACAACACTGAGAGAATCACGATTCCGGTCGTCATGCGGAACGTTAGTGCATATCGCATCACAGTAAGATCAAGCAGCGCGAGCCAGACCCCTCGCTTCCAGAGGAAGCTAGTCAACTCCGCGTTCGTCCGTCCGTGACTTTTCCAGAAGAAAGCGCCTAAGCCGGCAGTAAAAAAAAATACAGGTGCACAGATGTGCGTCACCCAGCGTGTAAAGAACAACACGGTTGAAGTGCGGGTGAGGTCCTCTGGCTGGAACACCTGTGCACTGGCATGCAAGAACTCGCGCGTGTGGTCGAGAGCCATGATGATCATGACCAAGCCACGGAGCGCATCGATCGAGGGAACGCGCGTGGTCGTTACCTTGTTCGTGTCAGCAGCTTGTGGCGGTTCCACGCCGGTACTCGTTGTCAAAGTTGCAGTACTCATTCACTAAGCACCCTAGATCGGCTGTTTGTTAGACGATGCTCACCGAATCCCGTTAGGGCTTCAGCGGAGATCCCCGAAAATCAGCGTCCGATTTCGTCCGAAACTCATGATATGGCTACTTGCGTCTTCTCACCGCAACGAGCCCGTCAGTTTGCTATCTTCTTCTCTGCGTTTATATCTACCGAGGAATTCGCAATGAAAAAGCTTTCCTGCTTTCTGATGTTCACCCTTCTTTCTGCGTTCTCCTTTGCCCAACGCGACACCGTGATCATTCGACCCCGGCCCACGAATGACGTACTGCAAAACCCCAGCATGGGTATCACCACGTTCAACCGTTTCAATGGACAAGCACTAAATCCTCCGCTCGAGTGGTCGGAAGTGGGTCCCACTGCCAAACTGCCACAGGCAGCGTCAAAGCCGGATTTTCCCGCAACCACGATTGCCTATCTTCGCTGGTATTGGAACGCGCTAGAGCCAGAGCGTGGAAAGTACAGATGGGACATCATCGACCAAGCACTTTCAGAGGCGCGGGCGCATGGACAGACCCTGGCGATCCGACTCATGCCATATTCGAATAAAGATCCCCTTCCGGACTGGTATCAAAATTCGGGCGCGCGAAGAGCTAACAAACCTACGGATAAGGACGGAAATATCTGGCAGCCTGACTTCTCCGATCCTGTTTACCTCAAATATTGGGGCGCGTTGGTTGCAGAGGCTGGCAAGAGATACAACGGCAACCCGTATCTGGACAGCGTGGATATCTCATCGGTGGGTTATTGGGGGGAGGGCTGGAGCCCGTACATGCCAGAGTTTTCCTATCAGAAGGCTCTTATTGACATTTGGTTCGACGCTTTCCCCAATACGACACTGCTGATGAACTTCGATGAGCAGCAAGCGCTAACCTATGGAACTAGTCGAGGCGCTGGTTGGCGTCTTGATTGCCTTGGCGACCTGCGCACGAAATCTGACAATCCGTACTTTGAGCCGGAGATGTTGGACATTTATCCGCAGCAAGTGGTTCGAGCAGGAATCCAGCAAGTTTGGCAGAAGCGCCCAGTGTCCCTCGAAGTCTGCGGCACTGTTTCTGAATGGAAGCGCGATCACTTCGATCTCAACTACATTTTGGAGCAAGCGTTACGTTGGCATGTGACGTCGGTAAATCTTAAATCTTCGCCAATTCCGGATGATTGGAAATCCGCATTTGATGATTTTCAAAAGAAGATCGGCTATCGGCTTCTGCTGCGACGGTTGGAGTACCCAAAATCGGTCAATGCGGGGTCGATGATGGCGGTTCACATGTGGTGGTTAAATGCGGGAGTGGCGCCTCCTTACATTGATTATCCGCTTGCGGTGGAATTGCGGTCGGGTAACAACAGAGCGGTAATCGATGTTCCTGTCGACGTAGGGAAGTGGCTTCCGGGTGATGCTGTATTCGACGGTAGCCTATTTGTTCCCGAAACTCTGCCGGAGGGAACATACGACGTTCGTGTAGCGATGCTTGATCCGCGCACCCGCAAGCCGGCCGTGCAGTTCGCAATAGACGGCCGCAATCCGGATGGCTGGTATGGGCTCGGACAGATCCACGTAGGTCCGAGTCAATAAGGTCGCAATAAACTTCAAGAAGAATGGCCTGGACTAAATTTCTCCAGGCCATTTTTGTGCAGTGCGACTAGTTCACGTTGAGGGTAGCAGTGTCGTTTTGGCTGGTGCCGCCCTGCGTGTAAGCAGCTTTGATTGTTGTCGAACCCGAGCCGGATGCAGTGGCAAGTCCGAAATTGCTCACAACGGCAACGCCTGGGTTGGAAGAGCTCCAGGTGGCGAAGGTAGTCAAAACCTGGCTGGTCCCATCGTCGAAAGAGCCAGTCGCGGTGAATTGCTGGTTTTGACCTTGATTGATAGTGACGCTCGCCGGGGTAACAGTAACCGACGTTAGAACAGCATTCGTCACCGTCAATGAAATGCTGCCTGCCGGAACTGATCCGAAAGAAGCACTAATGGTGACGGTTCCGGGCGAAACCCCGCGCACGATGCCATTATTGTTTCCTACCGTCGCGACAGCAGGCGTATTCGATGTCCAGGTAGCAGAGTTTGTGAGGTCCTGTTCAGATCCGTCCTCGAAGTTACCAACAGCCTTCATCTGGACACTCGTGTTCGACGCCAGTTTTGAAGAAGCATTCGGTGAGATCACGGAAACTGAAACAAGCCGGGACGCGGTTACGGTGAGGCTGGTGGAACCGACAATGCTGCCCTGTTTAGCAGAAATCGTTGATTGGCCTGCGCCCTGTCCAGTTGCTAAGCCATTCTGGTTGATTGTAGCGACAGCGGTATTGGAGCTCGCCCAAGTTACCGCCTGCGTGAGGTTTTGACTTGAACCATCGCTGTACTTGCCAGTCGCTGTGTATTGCACGGTGCCAGCTGGGGCTGTGAATGGGTTCCCCGTTGTAGCAACAGTAATGGAGGTTAATGCTGCAGAGGTAACCGTTAGCTTAACGGAACCAGTGATACCAAGCATCGAGGCGCTGATGTTCGTAGTTCCAGCAGCGACGCCTGTTGCGACACCTTTGCTGCCCGAGGAGTTGCTAACGGTAGCAGCGGCCGTGTTGTCCGAAGCCCAGGTCGCCTGGCCAGTAATCGTCTGGGTTGAACCGTCACTGAAGGTTCCGACCGCGGTGAAACCGAGTTTGGCGGACGGCTGAAGAGTGGCACCCGACGGGGCGACAGCAATCGAATTCAATGTGGCATTCGACACTGTAACCGTAGTCGTATCGGAGACTGAGCCGACGTTTGCGGTGATGGTAGAACTTCCAGGCGCAACGCCAGTGAGCAGGCCTGACGGCGTAATCGTAGCTACGGCAGTGTCTGATGAGGCCCAGGACGTCACCTGGTTCGTAAGGGATCGCGTACTCCCATCAGAGAACGTGCCTGTGATTGTGAGTTGCTCTGTCGTCTGCTTCGCGATGGTGGAATTATCAGGTTTGATCTGAATGGAAACAAGGTTGGCCAGGGTGACAGTCAGATTTGTGGAGTTGCTAAGGCCCCCAAACGTCGCTGTGATTGACGTCGTGCCCTGATTTTTACCGGTAGCCAACCCGCTATTCGTGGTGACAGCTGCGATGTTTGAAGACGAGGAGGTCCAAACCGACAGGTTTGAAACGTCCTGCTTGGAGCCATCGGAGAAGGTCCCGGTCGCGATCAATTGAAGCTGGGTACCAACGTCGATTGACGAATTTGTAGGCGTAACCGCCAACGAACTCAGGCTCGCATTCGTTACGGTGAGCGTGGCGTTGCCTGAAACGGAGCCGGAGGTTGCGGTGATAGTGCTAGTGCCTGCAGCGACTGCGGAAGCGATTCCGATAGTCCCGCTCGTATTGCTAATTGTAGCGACGCTGGCAGCAGATGAGGTCCAGGTAACGGAGCTCGTCAGATTTTTCGTGCTGCTATCGCTAAACGTGCCGGTTGCAACGAACTGAGCGGTCGTCCCAGGTGCAATCGAGGGTGTGGTCGTCGTCACCGCGAGTGAGACAAGCGTCGGCGGAGGCGGAGGTCCAACGTGGCCGCCTGAACCGCCACCACAACCAAAGAAACTCATCGTCAACAGCAAAGACACCAAAGCGAGGGCCCGATTCACACCGACCTCCAGTAACAAGAATATCGAGGGAGTAGTCTGGCAACTCCCTTCTTCGCGAAGGGAATCAACAGCATACGAGGCAGGTACAATGCCAAATGTCGCACGGGTTCAGCATCGTAGATCTCTGAAATCACAGGGCATAACGAGGCTGGAAGGCGTGCACTACTTCAAGCCAGGGGTGATGTGCAAGGTATTGCACCTGAGGGTCGAACGTTTCCATTGAACGTTCAGGACTGGTAACAACAGCGATACCTAGACTGTCGGTTACTCGAGAGATTACCGATCGGTTTTTCATCCACGAGAGCACATAAGCCAAGCACGAGCGTAGGATAGCTCTTCCTTAGGCAAGCCACTAAGCATGAATCTGACAATCATCGATTGGTTATTGATGCTGGTTTATTTCATGTTCGTCCTTGGGATTGGCTTCGTTCTCAAGCGACGGGTGAAAACCAGTTCAGATTTTTTTCTAGCAGGCCGAGCTATCCCAGCATGGGTGTGTGGACTCGCTTTTATTTCGGCGAATCTCGGAGCGCAGGAAGTGATTGGCATGGCGGCATCGGGCGCCAAGTATGGAATCGTAACCAGCCATTTCTATTGGGTGGGCGCGATTCCCGCGATGGTTTTCGTAGGGATTTTCATGATGCCCTTCTACTACGGGTCCAGAGCCCGGTCGGTTCCCGAGTATTTGCGTTTGCGTTTCGACGAAAAAACGAGAGGGTTGAACGCGATTTCGTTCGCCATCATGACCGTGTTCTCGTCCGGGATTTCGATGTATGCAATGGCGAGATTGATTCAGAGTCTCCACATCTTGGACGCCCCCTTCGGACTTATGGGTATTCCACTTCACTGGGTTTTCCATGTCAGTGTGCTGTTCGCAGCTCTCATCGTCCTTGTCTACATTTTTCTCGGAGGCCTCTCCAGCGCAATTTACAACGAAGTGCTGCAGTTCTTCCTGATCGTGGCAGGATTTATGCCGCTAGTGTGGCTTGGGCTTAAAAATGTCGGAGGCTGGAGCGGACTGGTGCGGACGCTCCCAGCCGGCTACGTGCATTCGTGGAAAGGCATGGGTAATGCACACACGAATCCGTTGGGAGTGGAGTGGTTCGGATTAGTGATGGGTTTGGGGTTCGTCCTGTCATTTGGTTATTGGTGTACAGATTTTCTAGTCGTTCAGCGAGCCATGGCCGCAGATTCGATGAATGCCGCTCGACGGACGCCACTGATTGCAGCGATTCCGAAAATGTTCTTCCCGTTTCTGGTGATCTTGCCGGGACTGATCGCCGTCGCGCTGCCTACGATGAAGAGTGTCGAAATGAATTCGGGAAGTCCTCAGGTATCGCGGGTCGAGGGACGAGGCATCATCCCGCCGAAACTGGATGCCGCTGGCAGGCCAGTGCTTGATGCCGAAGGTCAAATCGTTCTCGATTATGACCTTGCAATCCCCAACATGCTGCTGCACTACTTCCCTACGGGAATTTTGGGCCTTGGTCTAACGGCATTGTTGGCCAGCTTCATGTCCGGCATGGCTGGGAACGTCACAGCGTTCAATACGGTTTGGACTTATGACATTTATCAATCCTATCTAAGACCGAATGCGCCTGATCAGCATTATCTGCTTGTGGGCCGCTTAGCAACGGTGTTTGGAATCGCGCTATCGGTATTGGCTGCATACGCTGCGACGCGCTTCAATAACATCATGGACATGTTGCAACTGGTATTCGCATTCGTAAATGCGCCGTTGTTTGCGACCTTCCTGCTAGGGATGTTTTGGAAACGCACAACCGGTCATGGAGCGTTTTTCGGCTTGATCGGAGGAACTCTTGCCGCTGCTCTGCACCACGGATTGACATTGCCTTCGGGAGCAACTCCAGGCATTAAAGGAGGGTGGCTCGACATCATGACGCATCATTATCCAAGTGAAATGGCCCAAAACTTTTGGACGGCGATTTGGGCATGGCTCGCTTGCTTTGTTGTAACAGTACTTGTCAGCATGGGAACTCGGCCGCGCCCAGAAGACGAGTTAAGAGGATTGGTGTACTCACTGACGGAGCATTCCCATAAAGTCGAGTCGAAGTGGTATCACAGACCCGAGGTGCTCGCCATCATCGTGATTGCTATCACAGTGATGTTGAACGTAGTGTTCTGGTAGAGAAAACACAATGGGATTAGACATTCGATTACCAATCGGGGGGATGTTCCTGATTTTCGGCGTGCTACTGAGTGCTTTCGGCGCGTTTAGTGATTCGGCACTTTACGAGCGCTCGTTGGGGCTGAACATCAACTTGCGATGGGGCTTGGTGATGATTGTCTTCGGCTTATGCATGTTGATTTTGGGGTTTCGCACGATGAAATCACAGTCGCGAATTGGAAATGATGAGCAGCGCGAACAGCGATCGTGAACACTGAAATGGAAATCTCCAATTCCCGAGACGAAAGCACATCTCTTAACGCCGCGCGCGAAATCAAGAATCGATTGTCTGCCCAGTTTGCCGGTCCGGTGCGTGTTTTCCGCGCTCCCGGAAGAGTAAACCTGATTGGCGAACACACCGACTATAACGATGGCTTCGTTATGCCGGCAGCGATTCGGTTTTACATCTGGGTCGCAATTAGTCCGAGAGATGATCGCAAGCTTGTTCTTCAATCAGAAGACTTCCCTGATCAACGGGTGATCGACCTGGCTGACGTGGAGACTCAGCGCTCAGGAGAGTGGACGGATTACGTCAGCGGAGTAGCACTCACTTTGGAGCAAGCTGGCCATCGTCTGCGCGGCGCCAACCTGCTGATCCGCGGAGACGTTCCGGTAGGAGCGGGGCTCAGTTCATCGGCAGCGATCGGCGTTGCAAGTGGGATGGCTCTTTTAGAGAATTCCGAAATCAGCCTGCCAGCAGTCGAACTCGCGAAGATTTGCCAACGTTCAGAGAATGAATTTGTGGGAGCGCGCGTAGGCATCATGGACCCATTTGTTTCCCGCTGTGGGCAGGAAGGAAAAGCCTTGACGCTGGATTGTCGCTCACTCGCGTTCGAATTGCTGCCGATTCCAGAGACTGTGAGTCTTGTCATCTGCAACACAATGGTGAAGCATGCTTTAGCTAACGGGGAGTACAACACTCGTCGCAGAGAGTGCGAGGAAGGCGTTCGCGTCCTAGAGGCAGTGCTACCGGAAATACATTCGCTCCGAGATGTCACGCTTGAGCAGCTGGAAACTCATCGCACCCTCCTATCAACACTTCTATATCGGCGATGCCGGCATGTCATCAGCGAGAATGGTCGCGTTTTAGCAGCAGCAGCTGCCTTAAAGAAGCGGGACTTATCTGCATTTGGGAAGTTGATGGCGAAGTCCCATGAAAGCCTGAGAGATGATTTTGAAGTAAGCTGCCGCGAACTCGACATGATGGTTGAAATTGCATCCTCGTGCAATGGTATCCATGGAGCACGTATGACAGGCGGCGGCTTCGGCGGTTGCACGATTAACATCGTTGCAAATGAGAGTGTCGATGAATTCGAAGAAGAGGTTCGCCGCGTGTATCGAGACAAGATGGGACTGGAAATGCAAATTCTTGTCTCAAACGCTGCCGAGGGCGCGACAGAAGTGCGGATCTGAATAATGGAAGTAGATTCAATGATAGGTGGCCGCAGTTTTTTCATCTGGGAAGGCTTGTGAGACTTGATCTGCAGCAACGATCGCATCGGCGCTACAACGCGTTAACGGGTCAGTGGATCGTGGTTTCGCCCAATAGGACTCTTCGCCCGTGGCAGGGACAGGTGGAGGAGACACAGGCCTCAATTGCGCCAGCGTATGACCCGACTTGCTATATGTGCCCGGGCAATGAACGCGCGTCGGGAGTGCGCAATCCGCAATATGAAAGCACGTACATTTTCGACAATGATTTCCCGGCTTTGCAGCCCGGCGCTGAACCTGCGGGGCTGAACGAGCATGGCTTGATCGTAGCGGCCAGTGAATCGGGTGTCTGTCGCGTTCTGTGTTTTTCTCCGCGTCATGACCTTACGCTCTCCACAATGTCGACTCCGCTCGTGCGCAAGGTCGTGGATGCTTGGGCAGAGCAGTGTGCCGACTTGGCTGCCAGTTCCGAGATCAATTACGTGCAGATCTTTGAGAATAGCGGACCGATGATGGGCGCCAGCAATCCCCACCCGCACGGTCAGATATGGGCGAGCGCGAGTATCCCGAATGAACCGGCGGTTGAGCTCAAATCGCAAAGTAATCACTGGCATGCGAACGGCGCTTGCTTACTCTGCGAGTATTTAAAGATCGAACTTGGCCTTACCGAGCGAATTGTTTTCGAAAACGATAGTTTTGCAGTTCTCGTACCTTTTTGGGCGATTTGGCCATTCGAGACTTTGCTTCTACCTAAGCGGCACGTTGCAGGGATGACCGAACTCACCGATTCCGAGAGAGACTGTTTAGCCGACGCCCTGCATCGAACTACGTCGCGCTACGATCGCCTGTTTGATACACCGTTCCCGTACTCCATGGGATTTCACCAACGACCTACGAACACTCATCGATACCCCGAGTGGCATTTGCACGCACATTTCTATCCACCACTTCTTCGCTCGGCGACAGTGCGCAAGTTCATGGTTGGATACGAAATGCTCGGTACGCCTCAGCGTGACATCACGCCCGAAGCTGCTGCTGCGAGGCTAAAAGAAATTCCCGACTTGCCTTAATCAGTTTTCTAATCGTGTTTAGAGTCTGCGTCGGCGGAAAACTTGTAAATGGTTTTTGAATGAAACGTTCCGCCGGGTCTGAGGATTGTCGAAGGAAAGTTTGGGTGATTCGGGGAATCCGCGAAATGCTGGGTTTCAAGACAGAATGCGGATCGGCGGCCATAGGCGTGACCATGCTTGCCTATGATCGTGCCATCGAGAAAATTCCCTGAATAAAGCTGCATCCCGGGTTGATCCGTATAAACCTCTACAACTCGTCCAGAGGTTGGCTCAGTCACTCGGGCAGCGAACGAGGGCTCCGTTCCGTTTTTGATTAGAACGAAGTTATGGTCGTATCCGCCCGCAAACTGCAATTGTTCATACTTTTCGTCGATGTGCTCGCCAATGGCAACCGGCTTTGTGAAATCCAAAGGTGTTCGTTCCAGAGAGCGTAACTCCCCTGTTGGAATCAAATCTCTATCCACTGGCGTGAATCGATCTGCATTAATCTTCACGACATGCTGGAGTACATCCTTGGAACCTTCTCCAGTCAGATTGAAATAAGCGTGCTGGGTGAGGTTTACGGGCGTAGCCTTATCAGTGGTGGCTTCATATTCGATGATCAATTCATCTTCATCATTCAGCGTGTAAGTAACCCTCGTCTTCAAAGATCCTGGATACTCTTCTTCTCCATCTTTGCTCGTATATGTGAAGGTGATGCCGCGAGCATGTGGATCTTCGAACGGCTCGGAGTGCCACAAAACTTTGTCAAACCCCTGAGTTCCACCGTGCAGTGAGTTCGTCCCATTGTTCTGGGCCAGCTTGTACTTAATGCCATCCAATGTGAATTCGCCATGGGCAATGCGGTTGGCATACCGTCCAATCACAGCGCCGAAATAGGGTTTGTTGCCCTGGTAGCCCTGAAGATTATCGAATCCGAGGACGATATCTGCGGACTGGCCCCGACGATCCAGTGTCTCGAGAGACACTATGATCGCGCCATAGTTCATGACGCGCATTCTGATACGGCGGGAGTTCTCAACCGTGTAGATAAGAACTTCGCGTCCATCGGCTAATTGACCGAATCGCTCTTCGATGATCCGAGGCGTTGATTTTTTTGATTCGGATTGCAACGCAGTCCCTCGTAGCAGTACCACTAGCAGGAAGCCTAGGGCGAATACTGTTCGTGCCATGGCACTTCTCCCCTGCATTTTTAGCGTTCCAATATACAACTGTTAAGAGGATGATGGCTTGTCGATGCACACGCGATGAGAGCTCTCTTGCGGCAACCCGACCAACAAGCAATTTTTTGGAGCAACATGCTGCAAAATCCAGATTGCACTGGATTTAGGAAGATCTTATGAAAAATAGTGGTGGCGTCGGGAGTCGATTTCGCCATTCATTTCGCTAATCTAGAATCGCGGATAACAGGGAGCTTCGGGTCGTCCCCAACAAGCTACTCGTTTGAGCTGGGCAGCCGCATTCGTGTGAATGTGCGTATGAAACGAGCATTTTGGTACGATTCCTCTGCATGCGGCCGATTCACCGGCCGACTGGGACCCAATAGATCTGAAGAAATCTGTGAAAGCACCACTACCAGCAAACGAAGAAGCGCGCCTGAAAGCGCTGCACAGCAGCAGAATCCTCGATACTGCTGCGGAACACTCTTTTGATCAGTTGACGCAATTGGCAGCGACTATTTGCGACGCTCCCGTCGCAGTTGTAAGTCTGATCGATTCCGATCGGCAGTGGTTCAAGTCGAAGCTGGGTTTGACTTCTACGGAGACACCGCGCGATGTCGCGTTTTGTGCACATACGATCCTCGGCAGTGACCTGCTCGTCGTTCAAGATGCAGAACGCGATGAACGCTTCGCTGATAATCCGCTAGTCACGTCAGAACCCCATATCCGCTTCTACGCCGGCGCACCCTTGATGACGCCAGAGGGCTTTGCTCTCGGCACGCTCTGCGTGCTCGATTACGTGCCGCGAGAACTGAGCGAACAGCAACGGGCCGCACTTAAGGCGTTGAGTTCGCAAGCAGTGGCTCAGATTGAACTTCACAAGACAAGGGCCACACCGCAGCGCGAAGAGAGTGGGGCACCTTCGGCAATTGAAGCCCTGCGCGCCAGCGAAGAATTCAAGAGCCGTTTAATCGCTTGCAGTCGGGATTGCATCAAGGTCCTGGATCTTGAGGGTCGTTTGGTATTCATGAATGAAGGTGGAATGCAGGAACTCGAGATCTGTGACCTTGGTCCTGTTTTGGGTAATCCGTGGGTTGATTTTTGGCAAGGAGCGGATCGCGACGCAGCGCTTGCGGCACTCGAGCAGGCGCGACGCGGAGAAATCGGGCGCTTCACAGGGTTCTTTGCCACCCGGATCAGGCATGAATCACGGTGGTGGGATGTCGTTGTGAGTCCAATCCGCGATGCTGCCGGAAAACCCGAACGGATATTGGCGCTGTCCCGCGACGTCACGGCACTGAAACGTAGTGAAACTGCTCTCACAAACGCAACCCGTTTCAACCAAGCCATCATTCAGGACGCGGCTGAAGGCGTAATTGTCTACGACCGCGAATTGCGCTACCAGGTGTTCAATCCAGCAATGGAGCGTTTGACAGGTAAGCGCGCGGATGAGGTGCTCGGGAAGGTTGCACCTGAAGTTTTCCCTCGGCTGCGCACGAGCGGCGTCGAGGACATCATAAAACGCGCGCTTGCGGGAGAGGTCGTCAAAATTCCTGACCTTCTGGTTCCCAATCATTCCGCGCACGGGCAAGACGTATGGGAGTCGTGTACCTTCGCTCCGCAATACGACGCTGACGGAAATATCATCGGAGTTATTGCACTCGTTTTTGATGTAACTGATCGCCATCGCGCTGAGGAGACGTTCCGGGCGATCGTGGTCGGCACGGCATCTTCTACCGGAAGTGATTTCTTTCCATCCTTAGTGAAGCACATGGCAGATGCGCTACGGGTACGCTATGCCTTTATCACTGAATGCGATGATGGTAAGCACGCAAAGGCTTTGGCGTTCTGGAACGGCAGCGAGTTTGGCGAAAAATTCGAGTTCGATGTTGCGGATACCCCTTGCATGAAAGTCGTCAACGGCGAAGTCTGCCATTACCAACAAAATCTTGTTCAGTTATTTCCGCTGGACACTCCCCTCGCCGAAATGGGGGCCGAGAGTTACCTGGGCGTACCGATGCTAGATCGAAGTGGTCGAGTCATTGGGCACATTGCGATCATCGACGATAAGCCCATGGAACGAGACGAACGCGCGATTGATCTGGTAAAAATTTTCGCCGCAAGGGCGGCGGCAGAGCTGAAACGCCAACGGGCTGAGACGGAGTTGCAAGCCGCTCTCGAACAAGTTCAGGCTCTACAGAAGAAGCTCGAGGCCGAGAACGTTTATCTACAGGAAGAAATTCGCAAAGAGCACAATTTTGAGGAGATCGTCGGTAATAGTCCAGTACTGCTCGAGGTTTTAAGAAAAGTGGAAACAGTTGCGCCGACGGACTCGACCGTGCTCATCATGGGTGAAACGGGTTGCGGTAAGGAATTGATAGCCCGCGCCATTCACAATCGAAGCAGACGGAAGAACCGGCCGCTAGTCAAAGTCAATTGTGGAGCAATCCCGACCGGGTTGGTGGAAAGTGAATTGTTCGGGCACATGAAAGGTGCATTCACCGGCGCGCTGGAGCGTCGTACGGGACGATTCGAACTCGCCGACGGTGGAACACTGTTTCTCGATGAAGTCAGCGAACTACCGTTAGACACCCAGGTCAAACTATTGCGCGTTTTACAGGAGCACGAATTCGAACCGCTAGGCAGCAGTCGAACGGTGAAGGTGAATGTCCGAATCATTGCTGCGAGCAACCGTGATCTCGAGAGGGCGATTCAGGAAGGCCGTTTCCGAGCTGATCTCTTCTACCGGCTTAACGTCTTGCCCATGACCTTGCCACCACTGCGACAACGCGTTAGCGATATTCCATTGCTTACGCACTTCTTCGTAGATCGCTTCAGCCGCCAATTCGGCAAGCGGATTACGGGAGTATCACAAGACAGCATGCAGGTCTTATCCGGTTACCCTTGGCCAGGGAACATCCGCGAATTACAGAATGTAATTGAACGCGCAGTCGTGTTGTGCCCAGGCACGGTTCTCAAGCTTGGAAGAGATTTGCTCCCGGTTACTAGCCCGGAGTACGAGCGGGAAGCAGAGACGGTACCGGGGAACGGAGCGCCGTCAGGGTCATCGCTGGAAAGTGTCGAAAAAAATCACATCCTGCAGGTGTTGAAACAGACGCAAGGCGTCATTGAAGGTCCACACGGTGCCGCGAAGATTCTTGACCTCCATCCAAACACTCTACGCAGCCGTATGAAGAAGCTTGGAATTGCGCGAGCTACCTTAGCCTAAGCCACGAAATATCGTAGCCACGAATACCCGGCATCGTCTTAGCCACGAAAGATCGTGGTTTCCCCGTGAATCGATTGAGTCCGCATCGATGAAAGCCTAAGTCTTTCAACTACATAGGCGCGTCCTCCAAAGTTGGGCAGTCTGGCCTAAAGCTTGCCCTTAATCAGGTTGTTCGGAAGGAACATAGGCTGTGCTGAGAATTTCGATCAATACGAATTCGGACAAGAGCATTCGGCTAAGCGTTGAAGGTTGGCTCGTTGGACCGTGGGTCGAGGAGTTACGGCAGCAGAGCGAGCAAGCGTTGGCAGAATCGCAACGAGTGGCGCTTGATCTAGAAAAACTGCTTTTCGTCGATCCGCCCGGTGCCGCGTTGCTGAACGAACTGGCAGAGCGTCAGGTTGAACGCCTGAATTGCTCCACCTTCATTAGCCGGCAACTTGAGGAGATCACCCAATCATGAACACCGAATCTACCGCGTTAAAACCAGGCGAAGTTCGGCACGTTGAAAGTGAGAACGCTGATCCCAAGAGCATGCAGGAGCGTGAGTTGATGGACCGCGTGCTCAACGGAGAAACTGACCTTTTTTACGAACTGATACGTCCCTACGAGCGGGCGGTATTTTATGCCGCGACATCGATCTTGGGTAATGAAGCCGATGGCGAAGAGGTGGCTCAAGAGGCCATGTTGAAGGCGTTCAAGAACCTGCCCCGGTTCCGGCGAGAGTCGAAATTCAGCACGTGGCTTATCCAGATTGCGATTAACGAAGCCAAGATGAAGCTGCGAAAAGACCGGCGGCACCTATATGAATCGATCGAGAATGGGCAGAGGGGAGAAGACGGAGACTACATTCCAACTGATTTCGCAGATTGGCGTGAAATTCCCTCTGGGGCGTTGGAACAGGCTGAACTGCGCAATGCGCTTCAAAAAGCTCTCATGTGCTTGCCCGAAAAATACCGCACGGTCCTGATCCTGCGCGATATTCAGTATTTAAGCATCGCTGAAACGGCACAGATGCTGGGGATCACAGAAGAAAATGTCAAAACTCGGACCTCACGAGCACGGTTACAGATGCGGGATCTACTATCTCCTAGCTGGGGGCCGTCATGTGCAGACAAGACTCTGGCGAAATTGCGGGGCGTCTAAATCAAGCTTCCGACCACTGCTTCATTTTCTTTGAAGCTTCTCTCGCAAGCGTTGACTGAAGCCAATTGGAAGCTCGAAGCTTCTCCCGTCCCCAACTAATGTGATTGTGTTGCGAAGTCCATCGTAGATAGCGGTACAGTGTGCGCAGTTCGGCAGGTGAGCCTCAATGCCCGATCGAAGTTCCGGTTTCACATCCTCATCAATGTAGTTTGAAAGCTCCCGAATCACTTCCAGACAACTAATCTCCACAACTCCTCCAGTCCGGGAACCTTAATCTGTTGTTTCCTGCAAAGGGTAACCGCTAACAAGTATGCGATTCGGCTGCTGAACGAAAGTGACACACCTTCAGCTCTTTGTTTTTCAACGAATTCGCGCACGGAAATTGTCACTAAACACTGCAGTGACGAATCCGATGGCCGAATGGAAAGCAAAGTAAAAGACGGATTGATGCTGACTTCAGTCGCATTGACGAAGTCGGACTTCAGACTCGGCACGCAGCTGCAGTCGTCCGCGATCGGAAGACATTGGCCGGAATATCTGATGGAAGGGGCTTGCCTTGGATTGTTCATGGTGTCGGCATGCACTTTCACAATTGTCTTACAGCACCCTGGATCGGCTCTGCGGCAGGCACTTCCCAGTTCGTTCGCGCGACGCGCTCTCACAGGATTAGCGATGGGCCTAACGGCAATCGCTCTGATCTATTCGCCATGGGGAAAACAATCGGGAGCGCACCTGAACCCCTCAACCACTCTAACTTTTCTGCGGTTAGGAAAGATTGAGCCGTGGGACGCCGCTTTCTATTTTTTAGCTCAGATCGTGGGCGGGACGCTCGGCGTCGTGGTGAGCTCCCTGATTTGGGGCACAGCAATCACACACGAGAAAGTGCGATACGCCGCGACACTACCCGCGATGAACGGAACCGCAGTCGCCTTCATTGCAGAACTCGCGATCTCATTCTTGATGATGACCATGGTTTTGAACGTTTCAAACTCCATGCGCATTTCGCGGTTCACAGGCGTTCTGGCGGGAGCACTAATCGCAACGTACATCACCCTGGAATCTCCATTATCCGGCATGAGCATGAACCCAGCGCGCAGTTTTGCTTCGGCATTCCCAGGTCGAATCTGGCAAGCACTGTGGGTTTATTTCACTGCCCCGCCACTTGGAATGCTTCTCGCAGGCGAGCTCTACGTGCGGACTCATGGCAAGAGCGCAGTGCTGTGCGCCAAACTTCACCACGATAACGATAAGCGGTGCATCTTCCGTTGTGCTTACAAGCCTTTTGCAACACAAATCGCTGTTAAGGAGACGATGTAATGAAACGCAAACCTCTGATTTATGGATTCCTTATTCTTTTGGCGGTCATTGGCTGGGCAGCCTTCCGTCCGGAACGACTGTTTATCAACGCCAAGGTAAATGAAACTCTGCCGACCACACAGTCAACCAACACTTCCGAAACCGTGCTCGCATCGGGTAAGTTCCATAGCGTTGCTCACGAAAGCTCTGGGAACGCGAGTATCTATCAGCTGGCCGATGGTAAGCGGATCCTACGTCTTACGAATTTTGCGACGTCCAATGGCCCCGATGTGCACGTCTACCTCGTTGCCGCTAACGATGCCACCGACAGCGAGACGGTGAAGAAAGCTGGATTCGTAGAGCTCGGATCCCTTAAGGGCAATATCGGAGATCAAAACTACGAACTTCCCGCTGACTTGGACCTTTCGAAATACCGCGCAGTTACGATCTGGTGCCAGCGTTTCGGGGTGAACTTTGGCACAGCGCCGATCTCGACTGAACAAGCTGGTCTGGCACACGTGCTCGCAACGGGAGCTTTTCACAGTGTTGCCCACCAGAGCGCAGGGCAAGCGACGATTCTTCAACTGGCTGATGGAAAACGCGTCCTTCGCTTCACCAACTTCCAAACCTCGAATGGTCCTGACGTTCGCGTTTACCTGGTCGCAAGCGGGGATGCGAATGACAGTGACACCGTGAAGAAGGCCGGCTTTGTCGAAGTCGCCGCCCTGAAGGGAAACATCGGTGACCAGAATTACGAGATCGCGTCGAATTTGGACCTCAACAAGTATCGAGCTGTGACGATCTGGTGTAAACGCTTCAGCGTCAATTTCGCAACAGCGCCACTCAGCTCTTCTTCCTCACCCATGGCCGCAATGGAACAGTGAGCCTGAAACCCGCGAAGGAGGTCGTAATGAGCCGCGAAAACCAATTCGACGTGATCATTATTGGGACTGGAGCCGGGGGTGGCACCCTCGCTTATCACCTGGCTCCGTCAGGTAAGCGAATTCTTATCCTGGAGCGCGGGGATTATGTGGCTCGCGAGAAGGGCAACTGGGATCCCCAAGTCGTCAATATCGAAGCCAAGTACAACACGAAGGAACTCTGGCGCGACCACCAGGGTAAGGATCTGCACCCACACACCAATTATTACGTCGGCGGAAACACCAAGTTCTATGGTGCGGCTCTCTTTCGACTTCGGCAGCGGGATTTCGATGAAATTCGCCACCACGACGGCATCTCACCTGCATGGCCAATCACCTACGACGAACTGGAGCCGTACTACACGCAAGCCGAGCGCCTTTACCAGGTGCATGGCAATCGCGGAGAAGACCACACGGAGCCGCCGGCAGGCAAGTCTTACCCATGGCCGGCCGTGAGCCATGAGCCCCGCATTCAGCAGTTGGCGGAGGATTTCGCTGCTGCTGGTCTGCATCCGTTTCACACTCCACTGGGCGTGATGCTCGATGAGAAGAACCCACGCCTGAGCCCTTGTATCCGCTGCAATACCTGCGACGGCTTTCCCTGCCTGCTGCATGCGAAATCGGATGCGCAGGTACTTTGCATCGACCCGGCATTGCAGTACCCCAATGTCACGATGCTCACTAATTGTCTTGTGAAAAAACTTGAGACCGATGCGTCTGGTCGCGAGGTTCGGCGAGTACTGGTGGAACGAAACGGAGTACAGGAAACTTACTCCGCAGAAATCGTAGTGGTTTCCTGTGGAGCAATTAACTCAGCAGCACTCCTCCTGCGTTCTGGTAATGACAAACATCCCAATGGTTTGGGAAATAGTTCCGATGTCGTGGGACGTCACTACATGGGACACACAAATTCGGTAATGATGGCCATTTCTAAATGTCCTAATCCTACAATTTTTCAAAAAACACTCTCAGTAAATGACTACTACTTTGGCTCGCGAGACTTTGAGTACCCGATGGGGCACATCTCGTTTGTGGGTAAGCTGGATGCAATTACGCTAAAAGCGGGCGCGCCTGCCATCGCTCCCGGGTGGACACTCGACTTGATGGCGAAACACTCACTGGACTTTTGGCTCACTTCCGAAGATCTGCCAGATCCGACCAATCGCGTGACACTGGATCGCAACGGAAACATCGTACTCTCCTACACGCCCAACAACCTGGAAGCACATGAACAACTGAAAAAGCATTTGCAAGCAGCCATGAAGAAAACTGCTTGCTCTGTGCACGGGCACGACTGCCACCAGGGATTGTTCTCACGCAATCTCTATGGAGGACAACGTATTCCGCTCGCAGGTGTGGCACACCAGAATGGAACAATTCGATTCGGGCACGATCCGAAAACGTCGGCACTCGATGTGAACTGCAAGGCTCACGACTTGGACAATCTGTATGTGGTCGACGGCAGCTTCTTTCCTTCTAGCGCAGCAGTCAACCCGGCGCTGACGATCATGGCCAATGCACTTCGCGTTGGCGACCACCTGCTGCTGCGCATGGGCGTGCCGATTGCCGAGTACGTTGGCAATCAGGATAAGCTCCGTGAAGCGGAACCTGTGAGCTAGCGATGACTAACGAAACCCTACTTCGTTGGCGAGCAGTTCTGGTCGTCTGGTTGATTTGTGCGAGTACCACGCTTGCTCAAGAGTCAGCCGTGCCATTGGCGTCCGCCGTTGACGCGGTCAACATGACGGTGTCCGATGCAGACCGTGCAGCCGACTTCTACTCACGTGTCTTGCATTTCGAGAAAATTTCAGACACCGAGGTCACAGGTGAAACTTACGAACATCTCGAGGGCGTGTTTGGCTTGCGTATGCGCGTGGTTCGAATGAGGCTGGGGGATGAATACATACAGTTGACTGAGTACCTGGCGCCCAAAGGACGTCCGATTCCCGCGGACACCCGTAGCAACGACCGGTCATTTCAGCATGTTGCAATCGTTGTTTCGGATATGGATCAGGCGTATTCCTGGCTTCGCAAGAATAAGGCTGAACACGCTTCTTCCGGGCCTCAGCAACTTCCCTTTTGGAACAGGAACGCCGGAGGTATCCGCGCGTTTTACTTCAAAGATCCGGATGGACACCCACTTGAAATTCTCGAGTTTCCTGCCGGCAAAGGTCTCGGAAAGTGGCACCGCAAATCGCACGAGCTCTTCCTCGGAATCGATCACACCGCAATTGTTGTCGGAGATACTACTCTGAGTTTGAAGTTTTATCGGGACCTTTTGGGCCTTCGCATAACGGGAGAAAGCGAAAATTACGGTACAGAGCAGGAACACCTGAACAACGTTTTTGGGGCACACCTCCGTATCACATCTCTTCGGCCCCAGACCGGTCCCGGAATCGAGTTGCTTGAGTATTTGGCTCCACGCAGTGGTCAGCCCTTCCCTGTCGATGAGCGCTCGAACGATATCATCCATCGCCAGACGGAAGTGGTCACTTCCAACGCTCAGGCCGCCGCCAAGAAATTCGTTCTTGCGCATGCGGAGTTTGTATCTTCCCGGGCAGTAGCAGAATCGGATGGCCAGTTGGGATTTCGAAGTGCATTCATGGTTCGGGATCCTGACGGGCACGCAATCCTAATTCAAGAAAAGTAAGAGAACGCACATGAGCCGAGGAATTCTTCAACTGGCTGCAACGGGTAAGCTCCGTCTTCAGCTTGAGTATCGAGTATTACCAACACCGCTCCAAAGTATGGGCGAAGAAGCGAGTTCTGAGAAAAACAGTGGAAACGACATCGCGCAAACAGCCTTACGAGACAACCGGATGTCGGCCGATCTGGGATGGCAGTAACAACTTGAGAGGAAACAAATGAAAGCAATCAGTGTGATTCCCGGGAAAGTGAACAGCGTTCACTTGGCGGACTTAAAGCAGCCTTCGTTGGATGACATTCCTAACGGTCGGGGCGTCCTGGTCAAGGTTCTGCGGGTGGGCGTAGACGGCACCGACAAGGAAATCAATGCTGCCGAGTATGGGGCAGCGCCCTCGGGATTCGACTTTCTCGTGATAGGCCATGAAGGGTTTGGAAGAGTAGAAGCTGTCGGAGCGAATGTGACGGAATTCAAGCCGGGCGACTACGTGGTGGCGACAGTCCGGCGCCCGGGGCACAGCATTTACGACCTGATCGGCACGAATGATATGACCACCGATGACACTTACTTCGAACGAGGCATCAATCTGCGCCATGGCTTCCTCACGGAGTATTACGTGGATGACGCCGAGTTCATCGTCAAGGTACCGCAAGGTTTAAAGCACGTTGGCGTGTTGCTCGAGCCTCTTACGGTAGTGGAGAAAGGAATACATCAGGCCTATGAGATCCAGCGCCGATTGAAAGTATGGCGGCCACGCCGCGCCGCCGTGATGGGCGCGGGCACGATTGGCTTGCTCGCGACCCTGGTCTTGTGTTTGCGCGGTATTGAGGTTACGACTTTCGCTCGTAACAGCAAACCAAACCTAAACGCCGAACTGATCGAAGCAGTTGGCGCGCGTTACGTGATTACACAAGACCTGCCTATTATCGAAGGTGGGAAGCAATTCGGTCCCTTCGACTTGATTTTCGAAGCGACCGGTAATTCCGGCGTTGTCTTCGACAGCATGCAGGCACTCGGTAAGAACGGGGTTCTGGTGTTGTCGAGTGTAACTGGAGGCGATCGCATCATTCAGGTGCCAGCTGATCGCATCAATCTGGAGTTCGTGCTCGGCAATAAGGTTATGGTTGGGACCGTCAATGCCAACCGAGAATATTTCGAGATGGGAGTGCGGGACATTTCTCAGGCTGAGGCAGAGTATCCGGGCTGGCTGAGCCGGCTGCTCACAGATCCGGTTCGGGGATTGGAGAATTATGCTGAACTCTTTAGGAAACTCATCAATCCGAACGGATCGATCAAGGTGTTCTGTGAGGTAGCGGAACTTTAATTCCAAGCGCGCTGAATGGGAGAAGGCTGTGGGAGCAAGGGAGAAAACACGGATTTTAATCCTGGGCGGCGGTTTTGCCGGACTCCATGCAGCCATGCACCTGGATGACACTCTGGCTCGTGATCCGAATATTGAAATCACACTTGTAAACCGTGATAACTTCTTCCTCTTCACGCCCATGTTGCACGAGGTCGCGGCCAGTGATCTTGATCTCACCAATATCGTGAATCCTGTACGAAAGCTGCTGAAACGCATTAACTTCTTCGCTGGGGAAGTTGAGAAAATCGACCTTGAGCAGAAAGTGGTTACCGTTTCACACGGTTTTGATCATCACCATCATCAGCTTTCCTACGACCATCTGGTGATTGGCCTCGGCTCGATCACGAATTTCTTCAATCTACACGGTCTTGAACAGCGCGCCCTCACGATGAAGACGCTAGGGGATGCGATTCACCTGCGTAATCGCCTCATCGCACATCTGGAGGAAGCAAGCACCGAGTGTTCTGCTGATGTGCGTCGCCCTCTGCTCACTTTCGTCGTGGCGGGCGGCGGTTTCGCTGGCGTCGAGACAATCGCTGGCATCAATGATTTTCTTCGCGAAGCCATCCGATACTACGCCACCCTTACTGAAAGCATGTTGCGAGTTGTGCTCGTACATCCCGGCAAGGTGATTCTTCCGGAACTTGGCGAAAAGCTGGGCCGCTACGCTGAGAAGAAGTTGGCCGAACGGGGAGTCGAAATTCTGGTGAATACTCGGGTATCGCGAGTCAACGGTAGCAAGGTTCATCTGGATAATGGCGAGATGATTGAGAGCAAGGCCCTGATCTGGACTGCTGGCACCTCTCCAAACCCCGCGTTAGAAGCCCTGCCTTGCATGAAAGAACGAGGCCGACTGAAAGTGGATGAGATGCTGCGTGTTCCTGGATGGCCAGGAGTTTGGGCGCTTGGCGATTGTGCGCTGGTGCCTGACAGTAAGTCGGGGCAATATCATCCTCCGACCGCGCAACACGCCCTGCGGGAAGGAAAGACTCTGGCCAACAATCTGATCGCGAGCGTGCACGGTCGAGCGCTGAAGCCCTTTTCATTCGCCACGATCGGGCAACTTGCGGCTATCGGACGTCGCACAGGCGTGGGGAACATCTTTGGAATCAACTTCTCGGGATTCGTGGCGTGGTGGATGTGGCGAACGATATATCTGAGTAAACTTCCGCGCTTTGAGAAAAAGCTTCGAGTTGCTCTCGACTGGACGCTGGATTTGCTGTTTACCAAGGATCTGGTGCAGTTTCAAACGTTTCGTGCACCGAGCGTCTCTCACAGCAATGAAATCGAACTTGAGAGCACATCGCTCGACAATGTGAAAGCGATTCCTGTTCTGGAGAGCATTCCATGATTCGTTTTGCAGAAGACATTTGTCCCAACCTGGACATCAGCAATGGCCGTGAGTGGCTTGAGACGAATGGCATAGGCGGATTTGCCTCGGCGAGCATCAACGGATGTAACACCCGCAGGTATCACGGGCTACTGATCGCGGCGACAAAGCCTCCGGTTGGCCGACTCGTCCTGCTGTCGAAACTAGAGGAAACTCTCATCATCGGCGATCGCCGAGTTGAGTTGAGTACAAATCGTTATCCGGGCACCGTGCACCCTGAGGGCTTTCGGTTGCTAAAACAGTTTCGCCTTGATCCATTTCCAACTTTCACTTTCGAGGTTGAGGGTATTGAAATCGAGAAAACGGTATTCATGGTTCATGGAGAGAACACTACTGTCGTGGAATACCGGGTCGTGCGCGGAACGCCGCAGGCTAATCTGCGATTGGAATTGTGTCCACTAATTGCGTTTCGTGATTATCACAGCCTTACACATGAGAACGGCGCAATCAACGCACAGATCAGCAAAGGGCCGGGATTCATCAGCTTCTCTCCCTACACCGGCCTTCCTGCTCTCTATCTCGCAAGCAATGCCATCAGCAGCGAGAGCGCTGGTTATTGGTATCGGAGCTTCGAATACGAGTGGGAACGTGAACGTGGTCTCGATTTTACGGAAGACTTATTTAATCCTTGCGTTCTGGAATTCGATCTGAATTCGGAGCCGCGCGTCAGCATCATCGCTTCGCTAGAGCAGCAAATGAAGGGTACGGCAGAGGAATATCGTCAGAATGAAATCCGACGCCGTGAACAGAACGCACAGCGCTCGCCGGTGCCAGATGAGTTCGTAACACTCCTGACCGCTGCAGCTGATCAGTACATAGTGTCACGTGGTAACGAGAAAAGTATTATCGCCGGATATCATTGGTTCAGTGATTGGGGCCGCGACACAATGATTGCGCTTCCCGGTCTCACCCTTCCAACTAAGCGCTTCGATGTAGCGCGGGGAATTCTTCGCACCTTTGCCAGGAGTGTGGACCAGGGCATGCTGCCGAACCGTTTCCCTGATGCCGGCGAGACACCCGAATACAACACAGTCGATGCAACTCTATGGTTCTTTGAAGCCGTCCGAGCATACCTGGCTTACTCGGGCGATCTGCTGTTCATTCAGAGTGAACTCTACGAGGTGCTGACCGACATCATCGAATGGCATGTTCGTGGAACCCGTTTCGGCATCAAGTTGGATGCAAATGGGCTTCTCAATTCCGGCGAAGCCGGCGTTCAACTCACATGGATGGATGCCAAGGTCGGTGATTGGGTAGTCACACCGCGGCGCGGCAAAGCAGTAGAAATCCAGGCGCTCTGGTATAACGCGATCTGCGTAACGGAGGAGTTGGCTGCTCAGTTCGGCGATGAGACTAGACGGAAACGCTACAACAGCATGGCTGCGCTCACCAAGTGGAGTTTCAACCGCCTGCTCTGGAACGAAAAAGGAGGCTACCTGTACGACGTGGTGAACGGAGGCCCTCCCGATGCGAGCATTCGTCCGAATCAAATTTTTGCAGTGAGCCTCTCACACAGCATGCTCAACTCGGATCGCGCGAAACAGGTGGTGGACACCGTACAACAGCATCTACTCACGCCTTATGGTCTACGAAGTCTCGCGCCCAGCGATCCTCAGTACCGCGGACGTTACACAGGAGACGGAAGAACTCGAGATAGTGCTTATCATCAGGGGACAGTGTGGCCGTGGCTGATGGGCGCATTCATCACTGCGTATTTCAAAGTGCACGGGCGAACCGAACCCACGGTTCGCCAGGCAGCACTGTGGTTAGCTCCCCTGAAACAACATCTCTTGGAAGCCGGGCTCGAGCATATTTCTGAAATCTTCGATGGCGACCATCCTCATCGGCCAGTAGGTTGCATTGCGCAGGCTTGGAGCGTTGCTGAAATCTTGCGTGCCACGGTCGAGGACATTCACGGCATCCGGCCGGAAAAAGGGCTAACGTTCCAAGCTCCGAAAACGCGGCCCCTTCCCGAGTCGAAAGGCGAAGTAGTAGTGGGATGATAGCGGCATTTGCAGCAGCCGGACCTGTAAGCCGAATTCTGTCCGCCTTGCAGCGGGACGGTCATTCCTCTGGGCCGTCCATTGCTGAACGGCTCTAGCGACCTACCCGAAGGTTGTGACGTGCCGAGCCAGCGCGTGTCCCACCGATGCCGCAAGTTCGATTGATGGTATCGAACCTGCCGCAACGGCGGGACTTCCTCCCTATTTGGTCTTGCTCCGTGTGGGGTTTGCCCTGCCCGCGTCATCGCTGCCGCGGCGGTGCGCTCTTACCGCACCTTTTCACCCTTACCCGGCGTTGCCGCCAAGGCGGTATGTTTTCTGTGGCACTTTCCGTCCAACGGACTTGAATCCGCCGTCCCGGACGTTATCCGGCACACTGCTCTGCGGAGTTCGGACTTTCCTCCCCGCCCATTCTCGAACGAGAGGTCTGGGCAGTGATGCTCGTTCCAGAGTGAGCGGGGCGACCGTCCGGTCCGGCTGCTACCACGACCATTATAAGGGATGGCTTGCTTGTACCTGTCACAAGCCATTGTGACCTGAAGCACAGCCATGCTGTTCACAAACAGCTAAACCAACGGGCAGGCAGACTCATGAGCGTCATCAAAGATTCTGGACACCTATTTCGTCTGGCCATCGTGTTTGCGCTGGGGTTGGTGTTCTTTATCGGCGTGCGCAGCATTTTCGTCCCCAAGACTTTCGGCGAATACGGCCATTTTCGGGGAGCTGCGATTGCGGATATTGCGGCGCGTCCAATAGCCTACGCCGGCCGCCAAGCGTGTGAGGACTGCCATGCCGATGTGGTCCAGAAAAAGAACTCAGGTAAGCATGTCCGGATCGGTTGTGAAGCTTGCCACGGACCACTGGCAAAGCATGTTGACGATCCGGCAAGTGTGCAGCCTGAGAAACTCGATACTGCAGTGCTGTGCGTGCGGTGTCACGAGGCAAACATTGCAAAGCCCGCGGGATTTCCGCAGGTCAAAGCTGAGGAGCACTCCAGTGGGCTGGCGTGTGACACGTGTCATCAGCCGCATGCGCCAAGCATCGTAAAGGGAGCCGGACAGTGAATATTACCCGTCGCCACTTGATGCTCCTTCTTCCCGCTGCGGCAATTGCGTGGGAGCACGTGCTGGCGGGAACACCTGAGAAGTCTCCGAACTACAAGATGAGTGAGCACTGGTGGAGCATGCTCATCGATGTTCCCAAGTGCATCGGATGTGGCAACTGCGTTCGAGCGTGCGCCAAGGAAAACGATGTGCCGGAAGGTTACTTCCGCACTTGGGTGGAACGCTATCACGTTGCGGACTGGGGATTTGAGAATCCGGTTGTGGATTCGCCCGACGGTGGCATACACGGATTTCCCCCGAGTACGCAGACGGGCGGAAAAAACTTTTTTATTCCGAAGCTTTGCAACCACTGTGTTGAGTCGCCATGCACCCAGGTGTGTCCGGTCGGCGCAACTTTTGTGAGTCCTGACGGAGTGGTGCTGGTTGACAAGGAATATTGCCTGGGCTGCCGCTACTGTGTACAAGCGTGTCCATACGGTTGCCGCTTTATCAACCCGAAAACGAACACCGCTGAAAAATGCACACTTTGCTATCACCGCATCACAAAAGGCTTAACCACGGCATGCTGTGAAAACTGCCCAACCGGAGCGCGGCAGCTGGCAGACCTCAAGAATCCACAAGACCCGATTCATGAGTTTCTGCGGACCCATAGCGTCCAGGTGTTGAAGCCGCACATGGCGACCAACGCAAAGGTGTTCTATAACCAGCTGGATGGATCAGTCCGATGAGGAGGCCTCAGTGATACCGGTGGATGGATTCATGTATCCGAACGAGGTCGAGTTGCAGTGGAGCGTGCTCATCGTGCTCTATCCGTTCTTGACTGGACTCGTAGCTGGCGCTTTCATCCTGGCATCGCTGGAAAGAGTGTTCCGGGTTGAAGCGGTGAAACCCACGTATCGGCTCGCTTTGTTAACCGCATTGGCTTTCTTGTTGGTTGCGCCCCTTCCATTGCAATTGCACCTCGGGCATCCGGAACGGTCGTTTGAGATGTACCTCACGCCTCATCGTTCGTCAGCGATGGCGATGTTCGGGTTTGTCTACCTTTGGTATCTCATGGCTGTGCTGGTCGTAGAGATCTGGCTCGAATACAGGCGCGATATTGTGCACCTCGCGGAAACATCCTCTGGGTGGAAACGCTGGCTTTATGCCGCGATGACCCTCGGCTCGCATAATGTCAGCCCTCGCTCACTCGCAATCGACGACCGAGTGGGATGGATCATTACGATCATCGGCATACCTTCAGCATTCTTGCTTCATGGTTATGTGGGATTCATTTTCGGATCTGTGAAAGCAAACCCGTGGTGGTCTACGCCACTGATGCCTGTTGTGTTCCTTTTTTCCGCAATGGTTTCAGGCATCGCTGCGGTGCTAATGCTGTACATGTTCATCAGCTGGGCTCGCGGAGAAAAAGCGAACGCGCTCTGTGTAGATACGGTAGCAAAGTATTTGTTTTATACGTTTGTGATCGACTTCAGCCTTGAGATGCTGGATTTGATCCACCGCATCTATGAGTCAGGGGAATCGTTCCGCAGCCTCGATTTTATGGTCCATACGAGGTTGTACATCCCCCACATCGTTGTGCAGATTCTATTCGGAACCGTGATGCCGATCATCCTTCTATCAATGACCCAAGTTCTGCATTTTTCAGAACTCGTTCGAAAAAGAATTTACGCGGTCGCGAGTGCAGCGACTCTGATCGGCATCTTCGCAATGCGGTGGAACGTAGTGATTGGCGGACAGTTATTTTCAAAGAGCTTCCTGGGCTATACCACATACAAGATGGGATTCGCCACAAGGGAAGGGCTCCTGCCTGCGATCGTGCTGATGGTTCTTCCATTCGGGATTCTGTGGGCTTTGGTGAAGCTCTTGCCTCCCTGGACGTCTCCCATACCAGCCCACGCGGGAGATTAATCACCGAGCCAGGTGCGACCGTGCGCTGCGCTCGTGTAAACTTCTGAATATTCCAAAACAGGAGAAAGAAAAGCTATGTCAGCACCGAGTCGCCGTCCCGAAATCCGACGCCGTCGCGCGCGGAAGGAAAAGGTCGCATATCTGCGAAAGCGACTACAGAAAGCATCGACAGATTCAGAGAAAGGCCAACTCACAGGGAAACTTCGACGATTGGAACTCGTCTCTCCGGGGAACCCGTTAGTGAAAGCTTAGTTTCTAACTCATCCCACCAAAGTGAAAGCGCTCGTGTTGGCACGAGCGCTTTTGTTATTGGAGTGAATCGGCTCAGAATGTGAGTTTCATCGCCACCTGCATTTGTCGAGCCGAGGTTGTGCCATCGGAACGAGTAATGGTTGAGGTGATCTCACCAAAGATTCCGGACCCCAGTAAGTTGCCATTCACGTTCGCATCCGAGCCCGGATTCGTGAACTGCGGATGATTGAACAGATTGAAGGCCTCGAAGCGAGTTTCAAGCCCAAGCCGTTCAGTCAGCTTCAGTTTCTTCGAAAAAGCCATGTCGAAGTTCACGTAACCCGGACCGTAGATGTGATTGCGTCCGACATCGCCGGCCCTTCCAAAGGGCGGGGTATCGAAAGCATCTGGATTCAGATAGCCACGATTGCCGCTCGCCAGGAAAGGTGTTCCGATGGCGTACGCATCACCGGTCAAGTCTGCGCGGTTGCTCAGTCCGGTGTGCTCGCTATCTCGAGTAGAGAACACGTCGAACGGATGTCCGGTTTGGAAGCTCGTGATTCCGGAGATTTGCAGGCCCTCGAAGACCTTGCCGACAAAACCCGAATTAAAGTGAGCCCTGCCGGTTCCTAAGGGAACTTCCCAAATGTAGTTGATGACTCCGATGTGACGAAGGTCGTTGTCGGAGTTTCCACGCTCTTCGAAAAGCTTTCTGCTGTTGCGAGGAAAGCCCCGATTCCCGGTCGCGGGGTTTAGAGGATCGCCCGAGTCGTCAATCGCGTGAGAATAGGTGTAGGAGCCTTGGACCTGAAAGCCGCGCGAGAAGCGTCGCGTGACCTTAGCCTGCAAGGCGTTGTAATTGGAGTTGCCGATCGAGCGCTGATAGAACGGCTGGAACATTGCATTGTGAGCAACAGCGTCGAACGGCAGGACCCCGTTCTCAGCACCAAACCAAAGGTTGGCTTTGGTTACTGTGGCCTCCGTGCAACCGAATGCGTTGCTGGGGTCACTGCAGAAATCCAGCAGTTGTTGGACCAGCGCGGGATCCGGCGGGTTACCGTCTACTTGACGATAGATGTGGGTTCCCTTCGAACCTACGTAGTTCACATCCATTACGAAGTTAGCGCCAATTTCTCTCTGAATCCCGAAATTCCAGTTGTTACTGGAAGAATTGCGGAAATGTGTGTCGAAGATAATCGGTGCCAAGCCAGCCCCATCTGGAATGGTGAGCGACGGGGTTTGAGTCGGAGCAATCGCTGGGAATGCTCCGGAACCAAACGCATCGTTGATGGTTTCGAACGGGAACTGCTGATAATCCTGTTCGAACGGTGGGTTACCACGAGCGTTCCCGAATAGGTTCCCGAACACGCGATCATGGAAGATGCCAAAAGCACCACGGATCGCGGTCTTTCCATCCCCCCACGGATCCCATGAGAAACCAACCCGCGGCTCGATGTTGGAAAAGTCATTGTTATAGATCTGCTTGCCCGTGCCAGGACCGACGATGGTAAAGGTGACAGGGGAAGATGCAGGATCAGTCAGAAGGTTTGAGAAGGCTGCATTCTCTTCATACGGCACACCGTTGAATTGGTACCGCAATCCGAGATTCAGCGTTAGATTGCGGCGAATCTTCCACGAGTCCTGTCCGTAGAAATCGTATTCGTGCTGGCGGAAGTTCTTGTTGTCAATCGGCTGACGCGCTCCCGCTTTGTTAAAGAACTGCCCATTGAAGTCGCTGACGACGACACCCCAGTAAGCAGAAGCCGCATCAGCCAGGTTGCCGAAGTCGTCGGGATTGATTTCCTGTCCTGGGTTCGGAGAATTGATCGTCAGGAAGTTGGATCCAAAGGTAGTAAACGAACGGAGATCGACTTGACGACGCGAGAAGAAGCTGTTCGGGCCGGTCTCTCCAACATTGCGGAAATCAGCGCCGAATTTGAAAGTGTGGTTGCCATGCGCCCAAGTCAAGTCGTCTCCGTAGCTGGTTGTGGCAGTTTTCCGGAACTGACTGTCTGCGACCAAGGCTGTACAACCAAAGTTGGAGAACGGCGCGATAAGGTAATCGCGGCCGTAACCAAATTGGTCGAGAGGACTAACGCTGTTCAGGGCATCGAGTCCATTGCAATCAAATTTGCTGTAGATGTGGTTCCAGCCGAATTTGAAAACGTTGACGAGATTATTTGTGAGCGTTGAACTTAGGCTTGCCGCCACAGCCTGACTGATGCTCTTCTCCCCCGCAGCTGCAATGCCACCGGGAAGGATATCGGTGTGAAACGGATTCGGATCGGCGGCATGATCATATCCGTAGCGCATGCTGAGGACTTGGCGATCTGTGAATCGATGATCAATCTTCAATACGGTCTGATAGCTGTCCTGACGGGATGCACTTGGGAAAAAGATCTGCCCGGTATAGCCATCTGGATTCAAGCGAGTCGGATCCGGAAAGAAGGTAAAAATCTGGGCGATGGTGGGATCGAGGCCTACGCCGATCCCTTGCGGTGAAGAAGCCGTAAGGTCGACGGGGATCGTGACCGGCGTTTCGTTTCCAGTAGCAGGATCGATGGTGCTCGTATGCCAATCGAACTGTCCGGTGTTCTTGAATTGCGCTGTCGGAACGGTGGCTGGCAACGTAAGTGTAGTTCGGAAACGTTGAAATTCATTATTGAAGAAGAAGAACGTTTTGTTCTTGATGATCGGACCACCAACGGAGTAGCCGAATTGATTGCGAACGTAGGGGTTCTGCTGCGGCAGGACCGGATCTTCGGCACGGTTGAAATAATCACGAGCACCACCAAAGCCGTTATACCTGCCAAACCAGTAAGCGTCGAAGTGAAATTGGTTCGTTCCACTTTTTGTAACCACGTCAACGATCGCGCCGGTGTTGCGTCCGTACTCGGCGTTAAAAGTGTTGGTGATAACACGAAATTCCTGGGTGGACTCGGGATTGGACGAGAGCACAAGCGAACCCGGGCCGCCCGGAACAGATGTGTCGTTGTTGTCGGAGCCATCGAGCAAGAAGTTGTTATTTCGCTCGCGAGAGCCATTGACTGTGTAGCCACCGAGAGCGTTCGTCGTCGAGGTACCCGGCGATAGCAACAGCAAGTCGTATGGATTACGGGTCAGCAAGGGTAGGTCGACAATACGACGTTCATCAACCAAATTGCTGAGTTGCGAACTTTCGGTCTCGACTGGCGCTTGGGTGTCGGTGGTAACTGTGACAGTCTCCTGCACGGATCCTAGTTGAAACTGCGCATTCACAGGGACTGTTTGGGCTACTGTTACGAGAACTTCGTTGATCTTGATTGGCTTAAAGCCTGTTTTTTCGAATGTGAGCGAATAGCTACCCACCGGAAGGCTCGCAATTGAATAAGCGCCAGAATCGGAGCTTTGTCCAGTGCGGCTCGCACCCGTCCCCGTGTGTGTAGCCGTGATCTGTGCGCCAGGAACGACAGCGCCGGAGGAATCGGTGACCACACCAGCGATCGAGCCATTTTGCGCGATCAGGAAAGCTGGCACTAACACAAAAAGCAAGCTCAGAAGAAATGGCCTCAACACCCTCATTGACAGAACTCCTTGTTAACTTGTGTCTATCGGAAGCGACACTAGTAAGAAGTGCAGTCAGGCAGCCATTCGCACTGGGTTCGAAGTTGTTGAAAATGCTTTTCAATATTTTCGGCGATGAGAGATACGTCTGATGCTGGATGAAGGTCTACGAATTATGGTTAGCGGGTATACGAGAATTTATAGGGACGCCTCGCGAGCAGTAGAGAAACAGGCACAGTTGATTATTGTTATGTAGAAACTTCAAGTCCATCAGTCAGCTGCTGCATTCAGAGCTGCACCTGCCTTCGATCCGGCGATATCGCGGTACACCTGAAGAATTCTTCTTACCGAGAGCTCCCACGAAAAACGCGCGGCTTGCTCGTAACTTCTTTTTTTCAGCTTCTCTCGAAGGGCGGGATCAACGAGAGCGCAATGCAATCCACGCATGATTTCAAAAAGGTTTTCCGGATTCACCAGCACCGCCGCATTGCTCGTGACCTCGGGCAATGATGAGGTGTTCGATGTGATCACCGGGGTCCCATGAGCCATGGCTTCCAATGGGGGTAAGCCGAACCCTTCATATAAAGAGGGGAAAACGAAGACTTTGGCGGCATCATAGAACACACGCAAAACTTCGATGGGCACAAAACCAAGGAATCGAACGTCGTTCTGCATCCCGCTGCGTACCACTGTGCGGCGCAGTTCGGGACGGCTGGAGAGATCATCTCCAATGATGATCAGCTTTAGGTCAGGTAACACGTCTTCCTTACTAAGCTCTGTTTTGAGGGCGGAGAACGCTTCAATGATGCGATTTACATTCTTGTGAGGCGCAACACTCCCGGCATAAAGAACAAATGGATAGGTAATCTGGTACCGTTCGGCTAGCATCTGCTTATCGGATGGAGTTGCGTGTCCAGTTAGGAAACGTTCATCGATTGCGTTGTAAACCACCTGAATCTTTTCCGATGGCACTTGGAAAAGCTTTTCGACTTCAGCTTTCGTGAATTGAGACACAGCAAGAATGCGAGAGGCACCGGTTAGCGCTCGCCGAGTCATTTGGAAGTGTAAAGAGCGGCGGAAACCAGATTTCTCACGCGCTCGATACAAGTGATCCAGAACGTCGTGCACCGTCATCACGTACGGACAGGGCAGAATTCGCGGAACTGAGAACAAGTGAGGAATGTGAACAAGGTCGCAGTCAAGTCGTCGGATGATTTGACGGAATGCTGACCATCCCTTGATGGAATCGTCGCGCTCGCGTAACTCGACGGCATGGAAGTTGCCGGGCAGTGGCGCACACTCGGCGACCTTCTCCGGAGAACCGACAAGAAAATATTTCGTTTCTTGATCCAGACGTCCGAGTGTCCGAACGACGTTCCGGATGTAGGTACCTACGCCGAATTCCGTCATACGACGGAGATCGATGGCGATCTTCACAAGACGAGTTTAACCAGACGGACGTTGCAGGTACACAGCTTTCGGCAGTCCAGCACTACCAGTTACGCCTCTTGTGTATCAGGCGCGTACTTCTGCAGCCGCCTTCATCCGACGTTCTGCATAGAGTGGGAATTCTTCGGCCAATTCAAACACCTGCTTGCGGATTGTGGTGAGTGTCTGACTATCAGTCCGATTATTCAAAGCGGCTGATATCCATTGTCCGATCTGGCGCATTTCCGCCTCTTTCATCCCACGAGTCGTCAATGCCGGGCTGCCAAGCCGGATGCCGCTGGGCTTCATCGGAGGATTTGTATCGAACGGAATAGCGTTCTTGTTCACCGTTATGCCGGCTTCGCCTAACGCTTTTTCGGCTTCGCTACCAAGCATACCTTTGGCGAAAACATCGACCAACATCAGATGAGTATCCGTGCCTCCTGAGATGATGCGAAAGCCCTCGTCGGCAAGGCTTGAAGCGAGCACTTTGGCATTGGCAACGATCTGCTTGGCGTACTCCTTGAAGTTGGGTTGCATCGCCTCCAGAAAGCTGACCGCCTTGGCAGCCATGATGTGAACAAGTGGGCCACCCTGCATACCGGGGAAAACTACTTTATCGATCGCAGCAGCAAATTCCTGTTTGCTGAGAATCATCCCAGCCCTAGGCCCGCGGAGTGTTTTATGGGTGGTCGAGGTCACGATATGAGCATGCGGAACGGGCGAGGGGTGCACCCCTCCAGCGACCAATCCCGCAAAATGGGCCATGTCAACGATATAGAGCGCGCCGACCTTATCAGCAATTTGGCGCATACGGGCGAAGTCGATGATGCGAGGATACGCGCTGCCGCCTCCTATGATTAGCTTCGGGCGCTCCTTTTCGGCGATGCGTTGCAGTTCGTCATAATCGATAGTTTCGGTCTCTTTGGTGACGCCATACGGCACAATCTTGTATGTCTTCCCTGAAAAGTTCAGCGGATGACCATGCGTCAGATGGCCACCATGCGCGAGATTTAGTCCAAGGATGGTGTCGCCAGGCTGAAGCACCGCAGCGTAGGCCGCCATGTTGGCCTGCGATCCTGCATGGGGCTGAACATTGGCATGCTCCGCTCCGAAGAGTTGTTTCGCTCGGTTGCGCGCCAGTTCTTCTACTACATCCGTAAATTCACAACCGCCGTAATAGCGCTTGCCGGGATAACCTTCGGCGTACTTATTTGTGAAGACCGAACCCATCGCTTCGAGAACTGCTTCGCTGACAAAGTTCTCTGAAGCAATCAATTCCAGGCCCTCATGTTGCCTACGAGCTTCGTTGTCAATGGCAGCAGCAATCTGAGGATCTACTTCATATAAAGGACGCGACATCGCGGAATTTTTCATGAGAGCCTCGAAAGTACGTGAGGTATTTTACTCTGCTACGGCGAGAGCAGGCGAGACGTAAGGAACTCTGTCAAACGCCTTTCGAAGAAATGCCGCCAGATGATACCCATCAATGTATTTATAGGGTGTCTCGCCAGTCGTGTAATGGCCACAGGGCAAAGCTACAACCTTGTGGTCAAGGTTGTGCCGGGCAAATTCGGCAATCACCTGGCGCGAAAACTCGGGTAAGAATGTCATGTCGTATTTTGCGTAAATAATGAGCGATTTTTTCGGCCAGCGTGAGAACTGGTCGAAGTAAGACATTGGGCTGATCGCGAGCCAAAGCTTTCGGAGACGTTCCAGATCAATCGCAGTTTCGAGTCCTTCTCGAATGTGGCGAGTAGATTGTCCGTGCCACACAACATCAGAGAAATACGTCGAGGCATGATTGAACGCGGCCACGCGGATGCGAGGGTCATGTGCCGCAGCGATGAACGCATAACATGAACCGAGACTTGTGCCTACGATCCCCAACTGCTCGTAGCCTTGTTTTTCGAGCCAGTCGTAGCAACAACGTATGTCGAGCACGCCTTGTCGCACAGCGTTTAACGTTCGCCCAATATTTGCAGATACGGCGTAATCCGCGCGAGAAATCTCCCTTGGCATGCGAATGTCGTGGTAGGGCATGGAAAGCCGTAGGACTCCAATTCCGAGCCGGTTGAGTACACGACACAAACTCACGTAAGAAATCGCATCGGAGTTCCAGTGAGGAAGCAGGACAACTGCTTTTTTCCCCTCCGATGGAAACCAGCGCGCGTTGGCTAAGTCGTTCTCGGGATGTTGGGTGCGGACAGGAGAAGTAAAGCGAAGGAAGTCTGCGAATGTACCCCGGACGGCCTCATCGAGTTTGGGATCAGGGACTTCACGCGTACTGAAAACTTGCACTTCCCGGCGTTCCAGGCGGAAGTCTGTCGGGGCTGTGTAGGAGTAAAACTCATCACTATTCTGAATAATACGGCGGTTGAAGTCGCAGAAGAATGTCTCTGGATCAGTGGCTTCAATCGTGGCCACCGCATCTTGGCAAGGCCATTCTCGGGCCCAATCCATTCCCCACTCAAGGGGACGCACCACTCGGTTGTTGTCGACCGACGTGAGGCGCATTTCCCAGTCGTACATCCATCGTTCGTACCACGAAGCCATCCTTACGATATTAACAAACGCTAAGGGAATCCCGGGATTGCCATCCGGCACCAGCAGGAATACCATTCTCCGATTCGTAAACCCGCCTTTCGTACCGGCCATTTTGCAAGGTAAATACAAGGAGGCACTATGGGAATTGCAATGTTGCCTGTTGGCATTGATCCTCGGGTCAATGACTTTCTAGAGAGCTCACATCAGATTTTGATTGACGGGAAATGGAGTAGCTCGGCGTCTGGCAAAACATTCCCGACCTACAATCCGGCAACCGGAGAAGTATTGGCACAGGTTGCAGAAGGGGATCGCGAGGATATCGATCGGGCCGTAAAGGCTGCGCGCAAGGCATTTAATGGTCCTTGGTCGCGAATGACTCCCTCGGAACGCGGAAAATTAGTTTGGAAGCTTGCGGACCTGCTGGAATCACATCTCGAAGAATTTGCATTGATCGAAACGCTCGACAATGGCAAACCGCTAGCCGTCGCACGAGGAGCTGATGTTCCACTTGCGGTCGATCTCTTCCGCTACATGGCGGGATGGGCCACCAAGCTGGAAGGAACCACAATTCCAATCTCAGTTCCCTACACTCCGGGCGCAAAATACTTGGCCTACACGTTGCGGGAACCCGTTGGTGTGATCGGGCAGATTATCCCCTGGAATTTTCCATTGCTGATGGCGGCCTGGAAGTTGGGGCCGGCACTCGCGGCCGGGTGCACCGTCGTGCTCAAACCGGCGGAACAGACGCCATTGTCGGCACTCAGGCTGGGACAGCTGATCTGCGAAGCAGGGTTCCCCGAAGGCGTCGTAAACGTCGTTCCCGGCTATGGCGAAACCGCGGGAGCAGCACTTGCTGCCCATGACGATGTGGACAAAGTTGCGTTCACAGGATCAACCGAAGTCGGCAAGTTGATTGTTCACGCTGCTGCCGGCAATCTGAAGAAGATTTCGCTCGAACTCGGTGGGAAATCCCCGAATGTTGTGTTCAAGGATGCTGACCTTGACACGGCGATCGCTGGGTCCGCGAGTGCGATTTTCTTCAATCATGGACAATGTTGCTGCGCTGGCTCAAGGCTGTACGTCGAACGTCCTGTGTTCGATCGGGTGGTGGACGGCGTAGCGGCCAGTGCCAAGAAGATTAAAGTCGGCTCTGGCCTCGAACCCGAGACAAATATGGGACCTCTCGTCTCAGAAGAACAACTCAGCCGCGTGTGCAACTACCTGGAAGTTGGCATGTCAGAGGGTGCGCGCGCTATGACAGGTGGTAAGAAGGTGGGCGATCGCGGGTACTTCGTCGAGCCAACTGTGCTGGTTGACACCAAGGAATCGATGAAAGTGGTGCAAGAGGAAATCTTCGGACCGGTGGTCGCTGCTATCCCCTTCGACGATCCCGAAGAGTTGATTCCTAGGGCGAACGATAGCGTGTACGGCCTCGCGGCTGGCGTCTGGACAAAGGACATCAGCAAAGCCCATCGACTGGCTGCGAACCTGCGCGCAGGGACTGTGTGGGTGAACTGCTACAACATCTTCGACGCTGCGCTTCCATTCGGAGGTTACAAGCAATCCGGGTGGGGACGCGAGATGGGCAAAGATGTTCTCGAGCTGTACACACAAACAAAGGCAGTCTGCACGCGGATTTAGCTTTGCTTTTCGTTGACTATGGGGCGGCTCTAGAGCCGTCCCATTTTTTTATAAGAGGTAACGGCGAGGAACGCGTTTTGAAATAGCACAGACGATCTCGTAAGGCACGGTTGAGCAGAGCCGAGCATGCTCCCAAACATCGATTCGACAATCGCCATCGCAACCGATCAGATTCACGGTGTCGCCGATCTCTACCTCGGGAATTGCCGTAACGTCGACAAGCGTCAGGTCCATCGAGATAAGGCCGACGATTGGCGCATATTGGCCTCGCACGATAACGCGCCCCCGGTTTGAAAGTCGTCGATCATATCCATCGGCGTAGCCCACCGGAAGAACGGCAATCGTGGAAGGAGCTTTCGTGGTGTACTGCGCACTGTATCCGAGCGACTGGTTTGCAGCCACATGCTTCAGCGAAATCACTCGGGTTTTCCAGGACAGAGCCGGTTCCAATCCGACTGGTAAAGGCTGGTCGTCAATACGCCCGCCCCGGCGAAAGGCAAGGGCATATCCGTATAAGGCAATTCCAGGGCGAACCATGCTGTGCCAACTCGGCGGACGCGAAAGCACCGCAGATGTGTTCGCCATGTGAATATGTTTCGGCGATATGCCGGATTGGGTGAGAGTTTGCAGCGCGTTCTGAAACTCGATAATCTGCTGCTCGTTTTGTGCAGCGTCAAGAACATCAGAAGACGCCAAATGGGAAGCAACACCTTCGACGTATAAAGAAGATGCCGAGTGCAGAGCAGAAACGATTTCTGGAAGTTCGTCGAGAGTGACGCCAAGTCGCCCCATTCCCGTATCCAGCTTCAAATGAATTGGCACGGGAGCAGTCGCGAAAGCAGAAGCTGCGCGATTTAAAGTTTCAATCTGGTCTGGATCCCAAATAACCGGCGTGAGTTCACGCGAGATGATGTCGCGCTCTTCCCCGTGCCAAAATCCGCTCATCAAGAGAACACGACTTCGAATGCCAGCGTCCCGAAGGATGATGCCCTCATCTGTGGAGGTCACACCCATCCATCGTGCGCCTTCGGCTTCGAGCGCAAGAGCGCAATCAGGAGCGCCGTGACCGTATGCGTCAGCCTTGACTACGGCACAAATCGTGACATCTGGACCAACAAACTGCTGCAGTGCTCGGAAGTTTTTGCGCACGGCAGACAATGAAACTTCAACCCAGGTTGGCCGAGTATATTGGCGCCGTTTCAATTGGACATCGTCAGCAATCACTCTCACGATTATATCGGCAGCGTTGTCCGAAACTAATTCGTGGTTCCACTTAGGTAACTGCGCACCGCGGTGGCGGCGCATAACAGTACGACGCTGCTATCGATTCAAAACGAAGTTCACGGTGACCTGCGTTTCGACTTCAAATGGATCGCCATTCAACAGATACGGGCGGTAACGCCATTGAGCAACAGCCTCCAACGCAGCTTTGACGAGTAGAGGAGGCCCGCTCTGAACGGTGAGGTTTTCTATGGTGCCCTCTTTGCTGATGATGGCACGCAAGACAACTGTGCCCTGGATGCCCGCTGTTTTAGCCAACGGAGGATATGTTGGCTGAACGCGATGGATAAGATTGCCTTCCATCATGGTTGAGATACGGGCAGGGCGAGCGGTGGGCTTTGGAGGAAGCGGAGGTACAAAAGTACTCGCAGAGTAGATTGGGTTTAATACGCCTTTGGGTGATCCGATCGGACCACCCGGCCCCGGTCCAATCTCTGCATCTGGCGGTGCTGGTAGAACGTTTCGATCATCGACTTGAAGAGTCACGAGCGGAATGTGCGGAGGTTGAACAAGGATGCCGTTGAACACCTCGCTTCGGCTCGCGCCAGAATTGCGTATCCGGGGTGCAGGAACTGCAGCAGTCAACGGTGCGGGTGTAGGAAGGGGCGCCGTCATCCATCGCAACGCCGGCAGGCCTTCGGTATAGATCAATGGAATCAGAAGCAGAATCCCTACGCCGACTACTTGCACACCGAACGACATGAGCGTGGTCCAGGTCCGGCGGGGAAAAGTGGCCAGTGTTGAATCACAGAACGAATCAGCAAACATCGGCATCCTCCAGAACGCATGGGCTCTCAGCGGTAAAGACACCGTTTGTCGTCCATCGAGCGTGGATTCAATAAAAATAAAAAGCCGCGAGAATCGCGGCTTGAGGGAACTTCGATTGAGTTTCTGGTGTCGCCCTACTGCTTGCCTTGGGGCTTAGGCGGAGTCGTGGTCGATGGTGTCGCAGGCTTTGCCGCTGGCGTTGTTGCCGGGCGGGCCGCTGGCTTCGCTGTTCCTGGCGGTGGAGCAGGAACTCCGGACTGCGCGTTGTAGGCTTCGACGACAGGCTTTGTGATATCCATCGCATCGCCGGAGAAAATCACGGGGCCTTGGGGCCACTGTTGCGACGTATCGATGACCATGCCAACGTTGTTGCCACTGGCGTACTTGGCTAAAACTGGGAAAAGCTTCTGCAGAATACGCTGGGCGATGACGTTCTGCTCATTTTGAGCTTCTTCGCGAGCATCCTGGACAGAGCGATCGAACAGCTTCTGTTTGCTCTCGATCTGCTTCTGCAGATTCGCGCGAGCTTCATCGTTCATCTTTTCCTGCTGATTCGTAAACTGCTTTTTCAGCGATTCGATTTCATCGCTGGCGCTCTTGAGTTCCGTTTGCTTCGGCTCAAGCTTCTTGCTTAGCGCTGTGAAGTCGCGCTGGCCTTCATTCGTCTGAATGATGGCCTGCTCGATGTTGATGGAGGCGATACGTGTTCCATTGAAATTAAGTGCTGCAGGCGACGCAGCCGCTGCTGATGCTGCTGAAGGGGCGGACGGGACAGCGGCGGCGGGGGCAGCGCCTGTTCCGGCAGCTGGGACGCCAGTTCCACCAGCGGGGGCGCCAGTTTGTGCCATTGCTGCGAGCGACACGCTCATAGTCAAGGCGAGGAAATACCGCGCAAACGTGCTTGTCATTGGATCGCTTTGAACTCCTTGGAATGTTTCATTCGGAATTGCTGGATTTTCGCCCATTCTGACTGGGCCATAACTTGATCACTGGGCAGTTCGTCAGTCAGTCCGACGCCGTGACCAGGGAAGGCATGCCGTGACATCCAGCTTCCTCCACCCAACCTGAAGGCGTTCCCTGTCGCCATTTCTGTATTTCAGGGTGTGGATATCGCGATTATACGGAGCATGGTCAAGCAGCGTCAAACACTCTTGTCCCTGAAACAATTGACGAACTCAGAACGTTGTCGCGACCGAAAAGCGGAACGTCTTTCGCGGCTCGCGGAGTGTATAGCTCTGCGCACCCACGGCACGCTCATAAGTAAAGTCGCCCGCCGCCCCGGCCGGGAACATGTCTCGGGTCACTTTGACGGGAGCATCGGCTTGCGAATCCAAACGCAGCGGGTTGTAAGCCCAGTAAATTCGGAATGGAGCGTTGATGACCGGCAACATCACCTGAAGTTCAAGCCCGGTCGACATACGCGGTACCCAATTTGTTCCAGGCACCGGTCTGAGAATGCCGTCGAAATGTACTTGACTGCCTCCGACGCACGCCAGCCCCGCATCTCGTACCGGACAACCAAAGAAAACGCTGTTGATGTCGTTCAACTGACCCGAGTTGATCCGCAGTTGCGACGTTCTCACAATTGGATTGATGCCGGTATCCAGGAATGGCGCTAGTGCTACCGGTCCGGCGATGGTGAAGCGATACTCCAAGTTGGTCGTGAGGCTCAAATCCCCACCTGGAAAAACGATACGTTCAAACGGAATGGGGACGGTATATTTACGCGGATCGTTCGGGTTATTCGGATTCAACGGAACGGCAGTACCATCCGGATTGGTCAAGGTCACAGTCTGACGATCCGGAAGGAACGCAATGGGCGAAATCGATCGGATATCGAATCCCCGCAAATCGTTGTCGCCGCCAAGATAAAAACGTTCAAACGGTGGCGCGACAATCCCACCATAGCCGGTAAGGAACGAAGCTTGTACGTTGTAGCCGATCGTGTTGCGCTTGTTCTGCATGGGATGAAACTGCTTAAACTGAACGATCGGACGGATTACGTTGACAGTTCCTCCCAAGCCCGCGAATTCCGCCCCCAGGAACAGGCTTTTTCCACTCTTCGGAGCGTAGGCAGCATCCAGAGTATTCAGAGTGAAGCTCGGAACGATCTTGCTGGTCACGATGCCGGACAACGAATTGGGACCAGTAATGCCGCGGAAGGCAAGGTTCGTGAAAAGAGATTTTGACGCGTCGCTGACTGCGACTAGCGACGAGCGGTCGTAGGAATAAACGATACCAACTCGCTTAAATGAACGGCGAAGTGGATAGCTCAGCGAGAGCGAGAAGCCGGTGCTTGACTGCGAATAGTTCTGAAGGTTCTGCAGCTGGAGTGTCGAAAGATCAAGTTTCTGGCCAGTGAAGATTTCGTACTGCTTTGCCTGGTCGTAGCTAAACTTTCTGGTGTAAACAGTGAATCCCAACTGCATCGGGCGGCCATAGAGATATGGCTCTGTAAATCCAAACAAAAGATCGCGCTGACGATTTCCGATGCTGGCCTGGATCTGCAGCGTCTCGCCTAAACCGAGGAAGTTGTTCGTGGTGTAACTGATACCGATGAAGGCGCCGGAAAGACCACTCACGCCGCCTTGTAGACCGATACTGTTCTTCCCTTTTTCCCTAACCTTAAGGATCAGGTCAACTGTTCCGTTCTTCTCATCCAGTCTGCGCTCGGTGATGTTCTGATCATCTGGTTTGAGAGGTTCGAAGTATCCCAATTGGTTCAACCGCAAGAGGCTCACTTCCCAGAGTTGCTGGTTGTAGACCTGGCCTTCTTCAAGCGCGATTTCACGGCGGATGACCTTATCGCGGGTGGTTGTGTTGCCTTCGAATTCAATACGTCGAACAAAGAACTGCTTGCCTTCGTCGACATCTACTTCGAGGAAAATCAGCTTCTTCTCATCATCAAACTTAGTGTCGGGTACTGGAGTGAAGTTGATGTAGCCGAGCTGTCCATAGGCTTTACGCAGATTTTCGAGACCTTTACCAATTTTCTCTCGGCTGAAAATATCGCCATCTTTGATTGGAAAGAGACTGCGAAGAGCTCTTTGATCCTGAACAGCCTTATTGTTTTTGAACGTGATGCTGGCTAGACGATAGCGTTCGCCTTCTTCCAAAGGCATCGTGATATCTACTGCCTTTCCGGCACCTTTTTGAATCAGCGGGATGTGGAATCCGTAATGGCCGGTGTCGTGGATGTTCGTTTTTGGATCTTCCACGATGACCTTGAAGTAGCCGAGGTTCTGATACTCAGCGCGTACACGCTCGACATCTTCGTTGAGCTTGGTGGCGTCGTAAGTTTTGGAGAAGAGAGCTTCCAGAAAGATAGAGTGCGGAATGCCGATGGGTTTCAGGTTCTTCATGGCATTGCGCAAGACGCGGCTCTTTACGTTCTTGTTTCCTACAAACGTGATTTTTCCGACTTTAACTTTGGGTCCTTCTTTGACTACAAAGGTGATGCCCACTGCTGCCGGTGGAATTGGACGGTATTCGGTCCGAATGGTCGCAAATTGCCGTCCGTGCTCGGCTAGTAGCTCTTTCAGCGCAACTTCGGCTTTTTTGATTTTCGTCGGATCGTACTGACTTTCAACGGACAACCCGACCTTGCGCTCCTTGAATCGATCAAGAACATCGCTTGTGGAAACTGAACTCAGGCCCAGGTAATTGATTTCGCGGATGGTCGGGCGCTCTTTGACGTAGATATGTACGACCCAACCTTTCGAAGTCTGCTCACGCTCGAAGCGTATGTCCTCGAAGTAGCCAGTGTTCCACAAAGAGTTGAAGTCGCGCTCCAGAGAGGCGGCGTCAAAGATGTCACCCACCTTTGTAAAAATTCGTGCGCGAATCGTGTCAGCCGGAATGCGTCGATTGCCGTGAATCTGGATGCCCGTAATGATGTCTTGCTGGGCTAACCCAGGCAGGGTGAAGCAAAGGAGGCCGATTACGAAAAATAAGGCGTTGCGCGTCTTGTTTTGATACCAAAACCCAGTAAGCAAGTGGTCTCGCCTGGCGCGGACGTCGCCAAATGCACACGCACGCCGGTTATGCCCTTTCCTCGTCGGAGCAGGGCTTTCCTTAGGATGAAAAAGAATCGTTACTACCTCAAACTCAAGGAGTTAGGAAAACGGCCATTATACGGTAGAGCAAGGCGTAGCGTCCAAGTCTGCGCGCCCTCCGGGAGCCGTTCGAACGGCGTGGATTGGCTCCACTTCAACCAAGACGGAATAAAACGTGGCGGAGTTGCCCATGTCAGTAAGTTTTTCTGACGTCAGCACATTGATGTTAATTTTTTCATTCCGCAGACGAGCCCAATTGAGGCGGGCCGCCACGACTCCAGGTTGAACCGCATCGTTGACCCGAGCGATCAGAGCGATACTTCCCCGGCCATTGAACACTCGTACTTGATCGCCGTCTTGAATGGATCGGGCGCGAGCGTCGACTGAGTGGATCTCGAGCAGATCCGTTTGTTCCATTTCCTGGACAGAGGAGATATTGCAAAACGTTGAGTTGAGAAAATTGTCAGCTTTCCGTGCCAGCAGTTCGAGGGGGTAGAGCTCACGACCCGATCCGGCACGCGACTCCAGAGGTGGTGTGAATTCAATCACAGGATCGAGTCCATGGCTGCGCAGCCCCGGGCTGTAAAACTCAGCCTTGCCAGATGCGGTGCGGAAGCCTCCCCGAGCAAATGGCAGGAAAGCGCCGTCAGTATTTCCGAAGTTCAATCGAATGTGTTTTTCACGTTCGAGTCTTTCGCGGTCGATTCCGTTCAACCATGGATTCTTCGAATCGAGAGCCTGGTCAATCAAATCGTCCGCGGAGTCTTTGAAACAATCATCGTCAAAACCCATGGCCTCGGCTAGACCGCGGAAGAGGTCGACATTCGATCGCGCTTCCCCCAAGGGCGCAATCGCTTGGTTCGATTTCTGAATGAAGTAGTGGCCATAGGCGGCCTGAAGATCTTCATGCTCAAAAAATGTGGTGGCGGGCAATACGATGTCAGCATAGTCGACGGTATCGGTGAAAAACTGCTCGTGAACAACCGTAAACAGATCGGGCCGTTTCAGGCCCCGAATGACTTCGTTGTGGTTTGGACACACTGCAGCTGGGTTTGAGTTGTAGACGAACAGCGCTTTCACTGGCGGATCATCCACCTCATTAAGAACTCTTCCAAGCTCGACCATGTTGAGAGTGCGAGCGTTGCGTCCCAGCGATAGACTCATCAGGTCCGCACGCTCAAGGGCTGCGCGATTGAGCCCAAAAGCACCGCTGGTGGAGAGCTGCAATCCGCCGCCTACTTCCTTCCAAGAACCAGTCAAGCAAGGAAGCATCGTGATAGCGCGTACGGCCATCCCACCATTTTCAGAACGTTGGACACCATAATTGACGCGGATTGCAGCCGGCCGAACTGTCGCGTATTCGCGAGCAAGTCGGACAATGTCCTCCACAGCCAAGCCAGTCCAGTGCGAAACGGCTTGCGGCGTGTAGTCAGCGACCTTGTGTTTCAATTCGTCGAAGCCAATGGTGTACCGCGAAATGTAATCGGCATCTTGAAGAGACTCGGCGATGATCACTTGCATCAACCCGAGCGCAAGAGCAACGTCCGTTCCCGGATTGATCGGCAGATACCAGTCCGCGCATTTTGCCGTTCGGGTTTGGTAAGGATCGATGACAACGAGTTTGGCACCATTTCGTCGAGCTTCCTCAATAAAGGGCCACAGATGAACATTATTCCCGTGGATATTCGCGCCCCACGCAATGATGTATTTCGAGTGGCGAAACTGCTCAGGTTCCGTACCCAGCTTGACCCCTTGAACTGAAAGGATGCCTGCCTCACCCGCGGCCGAGCAGATTGATCGTTCCAGACAGGAAGCACCTAAGCGATGGAAGAAACGCCGGTCCATCGATGCTCCATTGAGCGCACCCAGAGTTCCTCCGTATGAGTATGGGAGGATTGCCTCGCTTCCGAAATCACGGGAAATCACTTTGAAACGCTGTGAAATCTCCGTTAGCGCTTCGTCCCATGAAATCCGCTGCCAAGTTTGCGACTGTTGTACGTTTTGCGAGGGAGATCCTTTAGGAATCAACCGCCGCATCGGGTACAACACGCGGTCTGGCGAGTAGACTCGATCCAGGTACTTTGCGACTTTTGCGCACAAGAATCCGCGCGTGACCGGGTGAGCCGAATCACCTTGTATCTTGATGGCCCGACCATTCTCAGTGGTGATCAACACTCCGCAGGCATCGGGACAGTCGTGCGGACAAGCCGCATGAACAACGGTCTTCATGGTCAACAAATTATATGAGAAGAACGGGCTGAATCAGAACCCAAGACGTGCTTTGTCTCTAGGCCGAGCGCGACCAGCCACCCTGCAAGGGCAGGCAGAACAAAGCCAAGGGCATTCAGTGCGCCATGCATGCTTGCCATTCTGGGTATCGAAAGCCAATCGGTGTTCCTGAACTCCCCAATCGCATAAACCGCAGCCAAAAACATCGACGCAAAACTTGCCAACATTGATAGGGAGAAAAAGACGATTGGTATGGGATTTTTAGACTTCCGGCTTACGAATAGCTGGGCAACCGCGAGGCTTGGAATACACACCGCGAGGAGAATCGCAGCGCACACTTTGATCGAAGGTGAAAAAACAAATCCAGCTGCCAATACGAAAGGAAGTATCACTGCGAAGAGCACCAGGAAAGAAATGAGGCGGGAACTTCGCCCTTGGCGTCGGACATACTCTGCCAAGCCTCCGGCAATTGAAGCCGTGGCGAACCCGGTGTAATGAAAATGGACCGCGGTTAGTAGAACGATCGGCTCTTGAAAACTAGTCAAGTGCTGACCCGACCGAGAAAGTAATAACCATGCGGCGGCCAATGCAAGATCTAATCGTGCTACGGTCACGGCGAAAATGGGCACTGTTGATCTACGTAAACGGGGGAGCGCTCCCAAAGCAAGCAGGACGCAAAAGGTGGCCCAAGGCATTGCAAATAGCGCTGCCCCAAAACCCGGAGGTCGCCAGAAGGCTGCGACCAGCAGCATCGCAGCGCTGGGCTGAAGGAGTCGTGACAGCTGCGCGATCCGGGGGCTCATTGGTGCATACGCTTCCCCCAAATCCACTCCAAGGGGCACTACAACCAATGGCGCAAACAGAAAAAACAGTTCGATAATGCCGAATGGAGCCCGTCCGCTCGCGACTGCCGCAAGAACAAGCGTCCATGCCAGTATTCCGACAGTGATGGAATATCGGGTGAAGCGAACCCTGTCTAGATCAAGCATACGAAACCTCACCAGTAGCGCTTCAGTGCTGCCGATCCGAAAATCATCACGAGTGCAATCAAAGACGCGGAATAAAGAATGTCCAATGCTCTGTGGAGGCGTCTCGTTTCGGCATCGTAGTAAAACCACTGCAATGGGATTCGTAACAACCAGAATGCGGCAATCACCGCGCTCACGAATCTGCCCAGAGCTGTTGCACCTGCCAGCTCACTCGCAAAACCAAAGCAGAGTGCGCTGAAGAAAGCCAGGATGAAAACGATATAAAACCAATGAACATAAAAAACCTGGCGGAGGAATTTCGGGACCGGCGACATGCCTTGTCGGACATGCAGCATCCGAGGTAGTGCGAAGTTGGAAATGACAACCGCTGCTTGAATGCTTCCGGCGAGCCAGATCAGATGAATCATTGAGATTTGATTCGTCATTTTTGCCATCCTTGGGGCGGCGCAGCAGTCACTCCTCCAGGGAGTACCGGGTGTCGACGAATGAACCGACCGAGAATCCAAGCGAGAACCAGCATTGAGAAAACAAGTCCAGCGATTCCCCACTTGATCTGCCCGACGATCGCGAAGACGTTCGGAACGTGCGATTCCATATATGGTTCAGCTTGCATGGCAAAAATGAGTGGCACTAATGAGAGGATTGCACTGGAAAATGCCGTCCAGAACTCTGCCCGCTCTGAGTTGCCACAAAGTTCGGAAAGTTGCTTTCTCAGAGGAAGGTGCAGCCAACGCACAACCGCTACCGAAATGGATAGGGTGATTGCTAGTCCTAAGACAAACAATATCGATGCATTCATTGTTGCTCCGTCTCTGTTTTGTCGGCCTTCAGAATATTCTGTCTATACAGAAAGATTGAACGAAATTTTTTATCCCCCACTCTGAAACAGTTTGCGGATTTTACCTCGGACTTTAAGCGCCGCTTTTAGGGTCCGCGGCGACACCTCGTTTAATTCGCTATAAACAGTGTTCACGGTATCGAAAAACTCCGACATGTCCTGCAAACGTTCACGCGTGTAAGCCTGACCTTCCGCCTTATTCAGTTCGGCCAAGGATTCTTGCAACATACGGACGGTCGGATCGACCTCTCTTTTTTTTCTTTGTTCGACGATAACCCGAAACATCTCCCAGACGTCTTTCAACGACTCATAGTGCTCACGGCGCTCGCCGAGCAGGTGAACTGGTCTAACAAGGCCCCAACTTTCCAGTTCTCGAATGGAGGTACTCACGTTCGACCGCGCAATATTGAGCGTGGTCGCGATGTCTTCTGCAGAAACCGGGCTGGCCGAGAGAAACAAAAGAGCATGTATCTGCGCGACGGTGCGATTGATTCCCCAACGCGTCCCCATTTCGCCCCAGTGCAGAATGTAGCGTCGCTGTATTTGATTAAGCTGCGGCATTTTTACTTTTATTTCTGTACATACAGAATTTACAGAAGATACGAAGGATTGTCAAGTCCTGTTCTGGCCAAAGGAAAAAGCCGCGTTCCACGCGGCTTTGTAAAACACATCCTTCGGCTATTTTTTCAAATCTGCATCACTTCTTTCTCTTTTGCCTTACTCATGTCTTCCATTTTCTTGATTTCATCGTCCGTAAGCTTCTGGATTTCCTCGAGCGCTCGTTTTTCATCATCTTCCGTGATCTTCTTATCTTTCATCGCCTTCTTGATTGCATCATTGCCATCGCGACGAATATTGCGCACTGCCGTGCGATGCTCCTCCAGGATTTTATGAAGATGCTTGACCATGTCTTTGCGGCGTTCTTCGGTTAAAGGTGGCACAGGAACCCGGATCATCTTGCCATCATTCATTGGATTCAAACCGATATCGGCCGAACGTATCGCTTTTTCGATGGAGGCCAGGGAGGAAGGGTCGAAGGGCTGAACGGTGATGAGTTGGGCCTCCGGAGCGTGAACTTGCGCGATCTGATTCAGAGGCATTTGAGACCCGTAATAGTCCACGTTTATGCTGTCGAGCATATGAACTGAGGCTCTGCCGGTGCGAGTCGAAGCCATCTCACGGCGAAAGTCTTCGACAGCCTTATCCATACGAGTTTTGAGCTGAACGTACACATCTTTTAGGGCAGGATTGGCAGCCATGCTGGCTTGCGCCATGAGTTAACTCCCGTAACAAGTAGTCGGCATCAAAACGTTGCATTATAAACCCAAAAACGCCAACAACATGCACGGATCACTTTCCCCGAGGCCCGCTCACGAAATCGCTTTCAGGTCGTCTGAAATTGCTTGCGCTGGCCGACTCGGCGTCCTTGACAGTCGCAGGATCCCCCACGTAGCTTGGCCAGAGTTTCCAGTTGTCTTTCTGCTTTTCATTCGTGAGGCTCCCGATGAAATCCCGTTTCGCCTCGTTGTTGACTGCTTGCTTTTTTACGATGCTCCTCGTTTCGCTTGCCGGCGCAGAGAAAACTTTTCCGAAAGTCCAATTCTCGCAACTCACGTTAGATAACGGGCTGCGAGTGATTCTTGCGCCAGATCACACGGCTCCGGTTCTCGCCATCTCCGTTGCCTACGACGTTGGGTCGAGAAATGAGCGGCCGGGTCGCACTGGCTTTGCGCATCTCTTCGAACACATGATGTTCCAGGGATCGGAGAACGTCGGCAAGGGAGAGCATTTCATCCTGCTCGAGAATTACGGCGGAGATCTCAATGGGACGACGAACGAAGACCGTACGATCTACTATGAAACCGTTCCCAAGAACCAGCTGGACCTCTTACTGTTCCTCGAAGCGGATCGCATGGCGAAGCTGGCTGTTAATCAAGCGAATCTGGACAATCAGCGGAATGCGGTTCAGGAAGAACGGCGTCTTGGAATCGATAATCAACCGTATGGGAAGGCATTTCTCGAAATCGACAGCCTCGCGTATGACTGCTTTGGCTACAAACACTCCACTATCGGATCGATGGCTGACCTCAGCGCGGCAGATCTCAACGATGTAAAAGAATTCTTCCGCATTTACTACGCTCCGAATAATGCGGTTCTGACACTTGTCGGAGACTTTGACCCGGCCGAAGCAACTGAAAAAATCAAAAAGTATTTTGCAGATATCGCACGCCAACCCGCCGCGCCAGCAGCACCGTTGTGTGAAGAAGACCGTTATGGAGAACGTCGCGAAACCATTATGGATCCGTTGGCCCGTGTGCCGATGGTATTGGTCGCCTACCAGTCCCCGCCGGGAAATACACCCGAGAACTACGCCATCCGGGTATTAGCCGACATTCTGGGCACTGGCCAAAGCTCGAGACTCTACGAGGAACTCGTCAAGAACAAACAGCTCGCCACTCAGGTCCAAGTGCAACCTGATGCTCGTCGAGGGCCAAGCCTCTTGTACTTCTTCATCAGTCTTCGTCCTAGAGTAAAGCCCGAGGATGCGGAACGAGCGCTCTACGACGTTATCGACTCAGTCATAAAAAACGGGGTCACGGCTGGCGAGATCAAGAAGGCTCAGATGCAGAATCGAAGGCGGACCGTGACAACACGAGAATCTGCTCTGCAGGTTGCAAACCGGCTTGGGAATAACGCGATTTATTTCAACGATCCAGACCTCATTAACACTTCGCTCGACAAGTTCAATGCTGTCACTGCACAGGATGTTCAAAAAGCGGCAGCGAAATTTCTCGTTCCACGGACCCGAACTGTCGTTGTTGCGCTGCCACCGACTGGCTCGGAACAACCAGAAGCTCACTCGGGAGGACAACAATGAATCCGATCATTAGAAGCGTTGCCTTAAGTTGTCTCTGTGTTGGCATCTTCTTGAGTACAGTGGCGAATTCCCAGGAGAAAGGCACGTCTCCGAAAGCCGTCCAGCGGCTCAATCGAGCACCTGTGAACAAAGAGGTTTTGCAGGTTAAATTGCCGCGCCCGACTGAAGCGAAATTAAGCAATGGATTAACTGTTTTGCTTCTTGAAAGACATAAGCTGCCCACGCTGAACGTGAGTCTCTGGGTCAATGCCGGATCACTTTACGATCCGAAGGACGCTCCCGGTCTCGCAAAATTCACCGCTGAAATGCTGCGCGAAGGCACCTCTCACCGTACCAGCAGCCAGCTCTCCACCCAGATTGACCAGCTTGGCGCCACAATAACTACGCAATCGCAATTTGGATCGACCTACACCCAGCTCGCTGCTTCAGGTTTCGCCGATACCGCAGACGGACTACTGGATCTCATGTCCGACATGCTCATCAATCCCGCTTTTACGGCAGATGAGTTGGACAAGTACAAGAAGCGCCAAATGGCCGCGTTGGAGGAAGAGCGTTCCGATCCTGGCTTCTTGGGCGAGGAGCGCATGTACCGCGCACTTTATGGCAACTTCCCCGCAGCGACGACTTCTGCTACAGCAGAATCAGTCAAGGCGCTGACGTCAGAACAGTTGCGCCAGTTTCACGGCAAGTACTACTTGCCCGGGAATGCTCTCCTCGGGGTAGTCGGCGATTTCGATTCTAAGCAGATGATGGCGCTGCTCGAAAAACACTTCGGTTCGTGGAAGACCCAGCCCTTCAACGCCCCTAGTCTCGGCAGCATTCCTCCAGCGTCTGCTTTCAAGATTTCCCTGGTCGATCGGCCCGACTCCGTTCAAACGAACATTTTGGCGGGAGAACTGGCTGTCCCACGAAACAATCCGGATTACATCCCGTTGCGGGTTATGAACCACGTGCTCGGAGAAGGCGCAACAGGCAGGCTTTTTCTAAACCTGCGCGAAGAAAAGGGCTACACATACGGCGCTTACAGCTACATCGCGGCCGATACATACCCTCGTCCGCTGTTAGCCACAACGGAAGTTCGGACAGCGGTAACGGATGGTTCCATGCACGAACTGTTAGGCGAACTAAAACGACTTCGAGAGGAGACAGTTCCATCTGCGGAGCTAGACGACGCGAAACGAGCCATGGTCGCGAGTTTTGCCCTGTCTTTGGAGCATGATCGCGAACTTATCGACCTATGGATGCGAGTAAAGCACAACAATCTGCCTATCGACTATTGGGATCGCTATCCGGCAGAAGTGACAAAGGTGAGCGCAGACTCCGTTCAGCAGATGGCGAAGAAATATCTTGATCCCGGCCGCCTGCAAGTAGTCTGCGTTGGCACAGCCAAAGAGATCAAGGATGTGCTCTCAAAATATGGACCGGTTGAAGTGTATGACGTCGACGGGAAGAAGGTGTCGCAGTAGAGCGTGTTGATACTGAAATGTGATTTATGCGCTGACCATCGATCCGATTTTTTGTCCCAGAACCACTTTGCGGATATTGCCGCGCTGATTGAGGTTAAAAACGATAATCGGCAGATTGTTGTCCTTGCAGAGTGAGATGGCTGTTGAATCCATCACTTTCAGACCCTGTTTCAAAACTTCCATGTAGGAAATTTCCGTAAACTTCTTGGCATCCTTAACGATCATAGGGTCTGCGTCGTAGATTCCGTCAACCTTCGTGGCTTTTAAAATGGCATCTGCCTTGATTTCCATGGCGCGTAGCGAAGCGGCGGTATCGGTCGAGAAGTAAGGATTTCCGGTACCTCCGGCAAAAATGACGACCCTTCCCTTCTCCAAATGCCGGATCGCACGACGGCGAATGAACGGCTCTGCCACTTGGTTCATTTCGATCGCGGACTGAACTCTCGTGAATACTCCCTGCTTTTCCAGTGCGTCCTGCAGAGCCAGGGCGTTGATGACCGTGGCAAGCATTCCCATATGATCGGCGGACACGCGATCCATATCTTTGGCTTGCTCGGCGACGCCACGGAAAAAGTTCCCGCCTCCGACGACGATGGCGATCTGCACGCCGAGAGATTGCACGTCGGCCAATTCACCGGCGATTTCGTGAATGCGCGCGGACTCAACGCCGAAGCCTTGGTTTGCAGCCAGGGCTTCCCCGGAGAGCTTGAGCAAAATTCGATTGAAGGCTGGAGTCGACATGGTTTCAGTACGCAAACATACCAAAACTAAAAAAGGGCTGCCGAGGCAGCCCTGGTGTTACTCCGGTTTTTGTTCTGTGGGCTTGGTGACCGCCACCGTCTCACCCGCATCCCCAACTTTGAAGCGAGCAAAGCGGCGGACAGCAATGTTTTCGCCCAGCTTGCCAATCTTGGTAGCGATCAGCTGGCCGATACTGACCGTCTGATCCTTAATGAATGGTTGTTCGAGAAGGCAAACTTCCTCGTAGAACTTTTCCATCTTTCCCGTAACCATCTTCTCGGCGATATTGGCCGGCTTGCCGCTCTTGATGGCCTGGTCGAGGTAGATTTCCTTCTCACGATCGAAATCAGCCTTGGTCACATCTTCCTTGCGCACGTACTTCGGATCGCTAGCCGCAATGTGCATCGCGATGTCGTGAACGAGTTCCTTGAAGTCCTCGGTTCGCGCAACGAAGTCGCTCTCGCAGTTCACTTCAACCAATACTCCGATCTTGCCGCCCGCATGGATATAACTGGCCACCGATCCTTCACTGGTCACACGGGCCGCCTTCTTCGCAGCAACCGACACACCTTTCTTGCGAAGCAGAACAACTGCTTCTTCAAGGTTGCCCTTGGATTCGGTGAGGGCCTGCTTACAGTCCATCATGGGAGCTCCGGTTTTTTCGCGGAGCTCTTTTACTTGTGCTGCAGAAATATTTGCCATAGTCGTACTCATGAAGACCTCTGTTTCAAAACTTCAAAATTCCTTAATGCTTGTGCAACTTCGCAAGCTCGAAGCTTCGAAGCCATAAAATTAAACCCGCGCCAGACTACCCGCGCGGGTCGATTTCCCTTGGGGCTCTTGCCCATAGAACTACGGCAAGTCAGGCCTAGAAAGATTTCGTTTCCAGTTGCGCGTCGACGTCTTCAGAGGCTGCCGCCGGACGCTTCCGGGTTCCTGCCCCGAGAACATCTTCCATGCTGATATCTTCGCCGGTATCGACCGGAGCGCCTACGGCATCTGCTGCGACTTCTTCTGAAATAGCGGCGCTCTCGTCAGCACTGTGAACCGCGGCGGCCATTTCGGCCACCTGCTTGTCGCTCATCAACTGAACGCCTTCAACAACCGAGTCGGCGATTTTTGAAGCGAATAGCCGGATCGCACGCAGCGCGTCATCGTTACCAGGAATCACATAATCAACTTCGCTGGGATCACAATTCGTATCTACGACGGCAACGACAGGGATGCCGAGCTTACGTGCTTCGCGCACCGCAATCTGCTCTTTGTTCGAGTCGATTACGAAGATTGCGTCGGGAAGTCTGTTCAATTCCTTGATGCCGGCAAGGTTCGCCTGCAGGTGCTTGCGCTCGCGCTCGAGCTTGATAACTTCTTTTTTCGGGAGTAACTCGTATCGGCCATCGGTGGCCATGTCATCGAGTTCCTTCAACCGCTTCACCGACTTTTGTACGGTGACCCAGTTGGTCAGGAGCCCGCCCAGCCAGCGTTGGTTGATATAGAACATGCCGCAACGCTGCGCTTCTTCGGCGATCGCATCCTGCGCCTGACGCTTGGTTCCCACGAAGAGAACACGCTTTCCTTCGGTCGCCAGGTCTTGCACAAACTTCGACGCTTCCTTGAACATCTTCAGCGTCTTCTGAAGATCGATGATGTAAATACCGTTGCGCTCTCCGAAGATGTATTCCTTCATCTTGGGATTCCAGCGCTTCGTTTGATGCCCGAAGTGAACACCAGCTTCGAGCAACTCCTTCATGGTGATGTTAGCCAAGCAACCTCCTCTTTAGTCTGCATCCGAAGAACGGTTGCTAGTACCTTGTCGATGGTGGCTGTATCTCCGTACGCCGATTTACTAGCGACCATTAACCAGCTACTAGCGACTCTTCAGATTGCCATTCCCGTCCCCGCGCCGCGAAGCACGGGAAGAATTGAACACCTAAAAAACCGACTGTCAGCATTCAGCTTTCAGCCAAAAAACGATTCGTAACCAGAAACTTAAAACGATCTTCTATCGCTTCGAGAACTGGAAGCGCTTACGGGCACCCTTCTGCCCATATTTCTTTCGTTCCTTGCCACGAGAATCGCGGGTGACCATACCCTCGACCTTAAGCTTCTTGCGAAGCTCCGCATTGAATTGCATCAGGGCACGAGCGAGGCCCAGTTTCACGGCGTCAGCCTGTCCGTCAACACCACCGCCAGAAACATTGGCAAGCACGTTGAACGAACTACTTGTTTCTGTGGTCGAAAGGGGCTGTTTTGCCGCCACGCGCTGGGACGGAGTGACGAAATACTGTTCGAACGCCCGGCCGTTTACCTTGAAATCTCCGCTACCAGGACGCAGGTATACGCGTGCGACTGCCGTCTTTCTCCGTCCGGTGCCATAGTACTGAACTGTTTCTGCCATGTTCTCGCTTCTGGCTTCTGGCTGCTTGCTTTCAAGCCACGTGGGCGAAGCCTGCGCCGTCTGCCTAACCTTTCAATCGTAATTCGAATAGAAACTGCTCACCGAAGCCCAAGGTATCTACGCAATCGTCAATGATTCGGGCTTCTGTGCTTCGTGGGGATGTTTTTCACCACGATAGATTTTCAGTTTGCTGGCCATGTGCCGGCCCAACTTCGTCTTGGGGAGCATGCGCGCGACTGCGTCTTCAATGATCAGTTCCGGCTTGCGAGCGAAACGCTTCGTGAATGCTTCCGTACGCAATCCGCCCGGATAGCCGGTGTAGTGGTGATATGCCTTTTGCTCCGCTTTCATGCCCGTCATCTTCACCTTCTCGGCATTGATCACGACGACGTGGTCGCCGGTGTCGAGAAATGGTGTGTACTTCGGATTTTCCTTGCCCATCAGGACTCGAGCTACCTTCGAGGCCAGTCGGCCCAGAGGCATTCCTGAAGCATCGACGACGTACCACTTGCGCGCAATTTCCCCCTGTTTGGGGAAATAGGTTGACATCTGAAATCTCCCAGAATTAAAAAAACGCAAAGAAGACCGCTGAATACCCATCACAGCGCAGAACGCGCAGGGCTCAGGCGGGCAACCGCAGGACTACCAAAGCCTTTAAGATAGCTTAGCTTGTAGAAGATTGTCAACAAACGGAATAGACGCGAAATAGCGTTCGGACCGTCATTCGTATGCCAATGCCTCAATAGGGTCTTTTTGAGCCGCTTTGAAGGCAGGATAGGCAGCCCCCAAAATAGCTCCCACCACAGCGACGATCGTCGCTTTCAAAATCCACCCTCCGGTGACTACCACGCGTAGAAGGGGTAACTTTTGTGTGATACCAAGTTTCGCGGCCAAGCTGAATAGAATTCCGGCGACGATACCGCAAACAGCCAGAAGTATGGTCTCCCGGAGAATCACATTCACGATATAGAGCTTGGAAGCGCCTAGAGACTTCAGAATTCCAATCTCCCGAGTTCGCTCCATCACCGCGGTGTACATCGCTTGGAAGATGACGATGAACCCAATGATTACTGAAATCGCAATTACCACCGTGATGAAACTCGAAAGGCCCGGGTAATTACTGGGCGTCATCATGGACAAGTAATAAGCCATGGACGTTGCTACGTATCGCTCCATTCCCGAAACGGCTTTGATTTCGTTCACGACGGCGTCGGCATTGCTCGGATCGTCCAGCTTTAAGTAAAAGAGAGAAGCTTTGTCCTTGGCTCCCAACAGATCCTGCAATGTATTGAGTTGAAGAAACTTTCGAGCTCCCCGGCCTTGTGCGACGATACCCGCGACTCGAAAGTTGTGATTCAGTATCTCGATGCTATCTCCAGGCTTGATATGTTTGGATTTTGCAAAGAGATCATCCACGAGCACATCATCGTCCCCTCGAAAGGGCCCTCCCGCTAGATAGTGAAATGGACCAGCCAGGCCTTCATAACTCTTCAGATCAATTCCAGCAATTACCTCGAGCGTCCCGGCCGTAGCTACTTGCGTGATTACCGGTGCGACCGTCACGACGTGGGGAAGCTTTTGAAGAACGCCGCCGACTTTTATCGACATTGGCGCTCCAGTGAGACCAACGATAAAAGACGATCCGGGCGGCATCACGATCACGTCGGCGCCAATCCCAGCCTGCCGTGATTTCGAATCGTTCAGAATTCCTAGCGACAGCCCCACAATGAGAAGAATCAGGGTGACTTCAAGCGCGATGGCAACAATCGAGATCAATGATCTCACCGGGCGGTGCGCAAGGTTCGCCACGATCATCTTGTTCATCATTCGTTTTACCCTCGCGACCCCAGCTACGAGCAACTACTGACTGATGGCGCTCTGTGCCGGTTGTTTATCAAGGTTCAGGATTTCAGCTCCAGGGGGCTGCTGCAATGCAAACTGCTGGTCAGTCAGATCTTTATTGAGCTCAAGCTTCACCATCGTCAAGGTGATGTAATAGCCCTCTTGCGGACGTTCAATCTCAATGCGCGATGGAAACTGGATGCCATCGTAATTGGTGTACCCCTCGTAACGGGCGTCGGTGGCGACTTGGCCTTGTTCGTCGTAGACTCGCTGTCGTCGGGGCAGGAGGTCTGTGCGACTAAACGAGATCTTTCGCGCCAAATACCAGCCGCTATCTCCCTTGCGAATCACATTAACTTCATAATCCGGCTGATCCACCCGCCGACCTTTCGCATCAAGTACCGTTTCATAGTCATTTTCGCGAACCGCGATCTCTTTTTCCGGATCGATCGGCGGTAAAAGTAAAGCATCGTAGATGTGCTGGGGTCGAACGTTTTCTAGCCGCTGCTTGGCATTTGGCTTGACGATATCGTTGTGGCCAATAACAAACTTGTTCTTAGCAGGAATCCAGAGCTTGAAGTCCGAACCATTGCTTACCATGTCGAAAGCAGTGTTCCGAACAATTGGGTAGAGGCCAATCATCCTCAACATCGAAGGTTTCCGCGCTAAGACGTAGCCGCGAATCTGCTTATAATCGGTGATCTTGCCTTTTTGCTCGTCTCCCACCGAAGTATCAATGTCCACTGTCGCTTGCATGGACCGCAATTTCTCGGCTTGGGTATCTAGGTAGGCGATCAGCTCCTGCTGAGTAGCCGTTTTGAGGGGGGCAGTGGAGACCTGTCGTTCAATCTTGCGGGTGCGAAACAAGCAGCCGCTCAGCGGAAAAACAGCGATCATGAGCAGGATGACTCGAAAGCGGTTCATTCGGCAGCATTCAATGGCTACAAAATCAATCTAGAAGTATACGGTATCGGAATGGCGGAAAGGCCTACGGCAAAGCCTGCAGTTGCGCCGACCTTGTCCCGCAGGCCAGTCATTGATACGGCACTTCGGTTCCAGCAACAGCAATATTCCACATCGCCGCTTTCGCTTAGACTGGAGGGGCTTGCGCAGACTACTCCTCGTTGCTGTCCTCATTTTGATAGCTGCAGCCGGTTGGCTGGCTTGGGCCCTTCAGTCGCCGATCCGTCCATCGACCCCGACATTTGTGATGTTGCGCCCTGGATTTTCCTCCCGCAGGATTGCCAAGGAATTGAGATCGGCGGGGGTCATCAGGAGTGCCATCGCCTTCAGGCTTTGGCACTACATGCACCGCCGACAAAGCCTCAAGGCCGGAGAATATTTATTCGAACGAGACGCTAACAGCCGCGCAGTGTACGAACGGTTAGTGCGAGGGGATATTTATTTTCACACGGTCACAATTCCTGAAGGGTACACAAGTTTCGATATCGCGCGTCTGATTGAGGAAGCCGGACTAGGCTCCTCCCAAGCTTTTTTGAAGATCGTACAAACCAACACAGACTTAATTAGTGATTTCGCACCGGAGGCTAAATCGCTGGAAGGATACCTTTACCCGGAAACCTACCAGTTCACCCGAACGCAATCCCTGAAAGACATGGCTGCAGCGATGATTAAACAATTCCGGCAAGTTGCGCAGCAGATAGGCTTGTCTTCAGACGTTCACCGCACCGTAATCATGGCTTCTATTGTGGAGAAGGAGACTGCGGTGCCTGAAGAGCGCCCACTCGTGGCAAGCGTCTACTACAACCGTCTGTCCAGGCGGATGGCACTCGATGCTGATCCCAGCATCATTTATGCCTTGCTCCTCGCCAATAAATACCAAGGTGCCCTTCATCATGAAGACATGTTTGTTCAATCGCCTTATAACACCTACCGAAACCCTGGTTTGCCACCCGGGCCAATCGCCAATCCGGGGCGCGGATCCCTTGAAGCAGCCATGCACCCGCAGAATTCCCAATATTTTTACTTCGTGAGCGACGCAAATGGGCGTCACCGATTTGCTCAGAGTATTGAAGAACATAATCGGAATGTGGCGGCGTATCGAAAAGCCATGCGGGGTAAATAGTCACAACAGCTAGCTTTCTTCCGACTCACGGAGCGAAATTTGGGCTTCCATCCAGGCTTGAAGGATAAGTACAGCCGCCATTCTGTCTACGGCTGCTGCGCGTTTGCTGATGCTGATGTTGCTTTCCCTCAGAACCCGATTCGCCTCAGCTGAAGTGAGGCGCTCATCGAAGAGGTGTACCGGAAGTCGAGTGCGTACGCGCAACTCTTCTGCGAAATGGCGCATCTTCTCCGACTGCATTCCCTCTGCACCGCTCAAGCGGAGAGGCAGTCCGATAACGATCTCCCGCACGTGATGTTGTCGGATCAGCAGATCGAGAGCGGCAAAGTCAGCTTTCTTGTTTTTTCGCTGGAGCGTTTCTAGGCCCTGTGCGGTAATTCCAAGTTCATCCGAGATGGCAACGCCGATACGCTTTGACCCGACATCAAGACCGAGAACGCGTCCCTGGGTTCGCTCCGCCGGTTGTCGAGTTCCGTCCATGGATGGGCCGATTATAGAATCTCGCTGTTTAAGGACACGATGAGCGAAGCGGAAAAAGCCGGCGCTGAAGTCAACATTACAACGCGACCCCGAAATTGGGCGCTGAATGTCATCGCAATAGGTGTGATGCTCGGCCTGCTCTATCTCGGAGAGTTAGTCCTCGTCACGATCCTAATCTCCGTCCTGCTCACATTCATTCTGGCACCAGTCGTCGATTTTCTCGTTCGCTTGCGTTTGCACGTAAGCCTGGCATCGCTAGTAGCGGTGGCTTTACTGGTTGTGCTGGTGTATGGCGTTTTTTACTTCTCGTACAGCCACGCAGAAACTTTCTTCGATAACCTGCCCCAGTATTCCAAGCAGATCCGCGCAATGCTTGGGAAGTTCCGACAGAAAGCTGAGGACATTCAGAAAACAACAGAACTAGTGCCTCCCACCAATGAGGAAAAAACGGCACTCAAGGTCCGTCCAACCACAAACTGGACAGACATCTTCTCCCATGGATTCACCACGGTTACGGATCTAGTACTCGCAACCAGCTTCGTCCCCTTCCTCATATTTTTTATGTTGAGTTGGCGCAATCATGTGCGCTCCGCCACTGTCATGTTATTTCCGCTTGAACATCGACATGCAGCCTTCATGGCACTGGGATTGATCGCGAACATGGTGCGCGCATTCATCCTTGGCAATCTAGTTGTCGGATTGTTCATGTCAGTGTTGAGTGTTGGCATCTTTTGGTTCTTACACGTGCCTTTCTTTTATTTCGTAGGGTTTATCAGCGGATTTCTTAGCCTGGTTCCCTATCTGGGAGTAGTGCTGGCCATCGTTCCCCCCTTGGCCGTTGGCGTCGGTGCGATCTCTCCAGCCGATGTTCTCATCATCGCTGCGTCGGTCATCGCTTTGCACATCTTTGCGATCAACGTTCTTTATCCGATGGTTCTGGGGCGAAGATTGGCGCTCAACCCACTGGCTCTTACGATTTCACTGTTGTTTTGGGGTTGGATGTGGGGAGCGGTCGGTCTAGTACTGGCAGTCCCAATCACCGGAACTCTCAAGATCATCTTCGATCACATTGAGTCGATGAAACCTTACGCGGAGTGGCTGGGAGACTAAATAGGATTCGCGAGCTGCAGAATCTAAGCTTCGAACTCCGAGGCTTCGGGGAAACGCAGGTTGCATTTTGCGAGGGCCTTGGTAAGAACATCTTCCACAAGGCGCTCTTCACAATTCTTCGCCATGGCAAGTTCACTTACTAGAAGGTAACGAGCGCGCTCGAGCATCTTCTTCTCGCGGAAGGAAAGTGGTTTGGAGTTCGTGAGAAGCAAAAGGCTTTTCAAAACAGCGGCAACTTCTAAAAGTGAACCCGTCCGCATCCGGTCGGAATTCTCCTTGAATCGGTCCTTCCAATCCGCATTACTGGACGTCTCAACGTCCGTCAGGAAATCGACGACTTTCTGAGCCTCACCGTTTCTGATCACGCGCCGCAACCCCACACTCGCCGCATTCTGAAAGGGGACCATGACGGTGGCACTACTGGCTTTGATTTTCAGAAGGTAATAGCGTTCGACGGTGCTCCCGATCGTTCGACTGCTGATCTGTTCGATAACTCCTACACCATGATTGGGGTAAACAACTTTGTCGCCTATGTGGAAATTTCCATCGCCAATGATCATTCAGGACACCCAATTCGCGCGAGAAGGAAGGACAAAAACGAACTTGTTCAATTGTAGGTGCGCCATGACCAAAAGGCAATTAACGGGGATGGACATCAGAGCCGCATCCAGACGTAAAGTGAGGTAAGTACCTCACTGACAGTGAGTTGTAACAGGATCGTCCCGCACAGTTGCATTTGCAAGTGCACCGCCGCGATCCCGCGACGGAAGCGAAGTCGGGGGTATAATCTTTCGAAGCATGCCTGAGCACATCAAGAAAAAATTGCAAGACGAGATCAACGCGCTTGAGTACGAACTGAGCCACGATCTTCCGAAAGAACTGAAAAAAGCTGTCGCACTTGGTGACCTGAGCGAAAACGCCGAATACCACATGGCGAAACAGCGCCAGGAGTTTGTGAAAGCGCGTCTTCGCCAGCTCGGGAGAAGGCTTGCCGATCTTTCACTCATCAATCTCAATAACATCCCCAAAGATAAGGTGGGCCTCGGCTCGACAGTTAAGGTTTACGACAGCGACAAAGGCGAGGAGATTGAGTACAAACTGGTGACCAGCGAGGAGTCTGATGTTGCAGCCGGAAAGATTTCGACAACATCTCCTATTGGCAGGGCGCTACTCAACAAGAAGGTCGGGGATGCGACGGTCGTCGTCACTCCTAGTGGTAAACGGGAACTGGAAGTTTTGAAACTTACGACTATGCACGACGAAACCCAGGCCGAGGCTGACGCCCAGTGACCTGGACTAGCACGTTCGGTCGGGCCTGCGGCGTCCTGTTGGATACGATCGTTCGCTGGCTTGCATTAGCGCGAATCAACCCCAATGTCCTTACCTTTTTTGGTTTAGTGATTAACTCCGTCGCGGCATTCCTCTTCGGCTATGCGAACGGAGACACTCAGCGCAAGCTGTTTTTCTACGCGGGATTGGTCATCATCGGATCCGGTTTTTTCGATCTGGTCGACGGTCGGGTGGCTCGCGCTTCGAATCGTGTTACGCGATTTGGTGGCTTCTTCGATTCCGTCGTCGACCGCTATAGTGATGGGTCACTATTCTTCGGTCTTCTCGTCTTTTATGCGCGCGGCAATCGCTTCTTTTATGTCGTTTTAACTGCGTTCGTTATGATCAGCTCCATCATGGTGAGCTACACCCGCGCACGTGCTGAATCTCTCATTCCGTCCTGCAAAGTTGGCTTCATGGAGCGCCCCGAGCGACTCGTCCTCCTGATTATTGGGGCACTGTTCAACCGGATGACACCCGCTCTCTGGGTGATTGCAGTCATCTCAACACTAACGGTTATCCATCGAATTCGATACACCTGGCAACAGACGAATCAGATCGAGCCAAGTGCACATCCGATCCGAGCCGCATAGATTTGAGATGACCCGTAGCTGCTAGTGCTTGCGTAAAAAGTCAATCACAAGCGGATTCACAATCTCGGGTTGCTCGTAAAATCCAACGTGTGCCGCGTCGTCCAGGCTGTGGAACTCGGCCTGTGGAACGGCTGCCAAGATCAATCGGCTGGTTTCAAATGGCACATCCTTATCTTTCTTGCCCCAAACAAGAAGCACTGGTTTGCCGCTAAGTCCCAACTTTCTGTAATCCTCGCGGTCATCGCGGCCAACAAATTCCCTCAATGTCGAAAGTAGTGCCGCTCGCGTTCCTTTGAATTTCACTTGAGTCGCATACCTATCGAAATAGTCCGGATACCGCTCGGGATGCACAAAATCCTCTTTCTGGCTCGCAGTCATGTGCGGTGCAATGCTGGTACACATCACGTACTCGCCGAAGTAGGGTGTCATAAATCGCCACGGCATCGGCTCGCCTTCAAAGTAACCCGGATCGAACAAGGTGATACTCCGTACCTGTTCTGGATGTTGAGCAGCAAACGCCACTACAACCGGCCCTCCTAACGACGACCCCACCAAATCCACTGGGCCACTCACATGCAGGGCAGAAAGTAAATCGGATAACTGACTGACGAAAAGTTTCGCGTCGTACTTGACTTCCGGACGGTCAGAATATCCGCGGCCATACGCGTCGTAGCGAAGTACTCGAAATCCAGCTGCCACTAACGGCTGAAATGTGTGGTCCCACAAAAAATACGGCACTGAAAAACCATGCACCAGGACCACGAGTCGACCGTCGTTTGGACCGGCCAGTTCATAGTGAGTAATTCCTTCGGGCAAGGCGATGAAACTACCACCTGCTTCCAACCGCGCTTTTTGATCTAACTGCCGGTTCTCGAGATCATGTCTCGCGCATTGCCATTCCGCAAAAACTGCAATAAGTCCCCCGAAAATCACAATCAGTGCAATCAGATAAATGAGAGCTCTCCGCATCTCCGGCTCCTTTTTCGAACGCGATTCTATATGCAACCGAGAGGTCTCCGCAGGATAGCCTGCTACACTAACCCGTCGTTTTCTTAGAGTTGTGAGGTCTTGTTCCGACGTATGAACCCCGTTTTAGTTGTGCATGGCGGCGCATGGGCAATTCCTGATGACATGGTGGAAGCTCACCTGAACGGCGTTCGCAACGCATTGGCCGCCGGATGGAAGGTGCTTGAAGGAAATGGTTCTGCTCTCGACGCTATCGAAGAAGCCGTGGTCGTCCTTGAAAATGACGAGACCTTCGATGCCGGCCGGGGCAGCTTTCTCAATCGAGATGGCAAGGTCCAGCTTGACGCTTTCATGATGGACGGATCAACTCTGCGCGGTGGTGGAGTTGGCTGTGTCGAGCGCCTTCGTAATCCGATTCGCGCGGCCCGTAAGATTCTTAGCGACAGTCCTCACGTTTACTTCGTCGGTGAAGGTGCTGAACGCTTCGCCGAGGAACATGGAATCCCTCTCTGTGACAACAAGGAATTGATCATTCCCCGAGAAATTGCGCGACTGCGCGAATACCAGACCCACGCTGCGGAACAGCCGGATCTTTTTGCACCCACGATTTCTCACGACACAGTTGGTGCGGTTGCTCTTGATAGCACCGGCAACATCGCGGCTGCGACCTCAACCGGTGGAACGCTGAATAAGGCTCCGGGCCGGCTCGGCGATTCTTCGTTGATCGGCTGCGGATGCTATGCCGATAACGGAAGTGCGGCTGCATCGACCACAGGCTGGGGAGAGCCGATCATGAAATTAGTTCTGGCGAAATGGTCGGCAGACCGGGTTGCTGCCGGCAATCAACCGGAATGGGTTGCGCAAGAAGCGATGAACTATCTGAAACAGCGTGTGAACGGCCACGGCGGGATTATTTTGCTGGATGCTCGCGGCCGAATCGGAATCGCTCACAACACTCCACGCATGGCGTGGGCACTCAAAACCAGTTCCCGCGAGGACTTAGGTATCGAGCGCTGAATATCCTTCGTTGCCTAACGGAGATTTGCGCTAACTAACTGTATCCACTTCGGTTAAAGCAACTTGCTTTCCCGCTCCTAGTAATGTAAAAACCAGCGGTACTCAGCACTTCTACAACGTGAGCATCTCTCGGAAGCTAGCCACGGACCAAAGCTCGCTTTCTGCCACCGCTCGACCCATGCGGGGTGGCCGACCCAGGAGACCTATGAAATTCATGATGCGGACCTCTGCCCTGATCCTTCTGATTTGCGCATTGAACATTTTCGCCACTGCCCAGAGTTCTGCGACTGGCGATCTTCGAGTTACGGTGCGCGACGAAAAAGGCGCTGCCATCACAACAGCGACTGTAACTGCGCGAGATCAGGCCAAGGGCATTGACCGTTCGACCAGCCTTAACACGGATGGCGAATACCGCATCCTCCAGCTGCCTCCCGGAACATACACTGTTTCCGTCGAAGCACAGGGTTTCGGCAAGACTGACGCCCCCGATGTCAGTGTCACAGTCGGCCAAGCGCGCGATCTTCCAATTACTTTGAAGGTGGCAGGCGGCCAGACTGTCATTGAAGTGAGCACGGACGCAGCCGTGGTCGAAACGACTCGCAGCCAGACCACGAATACCGTCGACCAAAGACAGATCGACAACCTCCCCATCAACGGTCGGAACTACATCAACTTCGCTCTCACGGATTCGCAGGTTGTACGCGACAACGCACCCAACATCGGCGCGGCTCCTACATCTGGCTTGAATATCAGCGGTCAACGCGCGCGTTCGAACCTCGTGAATGTCGACGGCGCGGATGCAATCGACAATTCCACGAACGGCGTTCGATCCACGGTCTCGCAAGAAGCGGTGCAGGAGTTTCAAATCGTAAGCAACAGCTACGCCGCCGAGTACGGGCGGGCATCTGGGGGCGTTGTCAACATCATCACTCGCTCGGGCTCCAATAATATTCATGGCGATGTTTATGGCTATCTCCGCAATCGCAAAATCCAGGCCGTGAATCCATTCAGCACCGTTAGCGATCCCGCCTACACGCGGGTACAAGCTGGCCTGGCACTCGGCGGTCCGATCAAGAAAGATAAGGCCTGGTATTACTTGTCTTACGAACTCACGCGCAGGCACGAAACCGGGTTCTCGAGCATCGGACAAAACGGGTTCGGCCTGACAGACTTCGACGCGACCAACCTCTTCGCGCCAGGAGCCCCAGCTGGCACGCTTATGATGAAGGTGACTCCTGAGCAAGCCATCTTTCTGAACAGCGCTCCTGTATCCCCCGACTTACAAAAATATGCATTTCTCGCGGGTGGTTCATCCGGAATTGCGCTCGACGGCAGCTATCCTTTGTGGTTTGCTGCTATCGCTCCGCCGGCTTCGAACGGCAGCCAGTTGTCGCAGTTCCCAACCTCGTGCAATCCCGGCAACTTACTCTGCAACGGCCTGCCCTCTTCATTCCTCACGCTCAACTCGCAGGTTGGCAACTTTCCTGTTTACGAAAACACCGATCTTTATTCGCTCCGCGTCGACTACAACGTCACGAACGCGAATCGTCTAATGCTCCGCGGCAACGTGAGCCCCAGCCGAGTCACGGGCATTGAGGTTAATGGCCAGAACCAGACCTTTGGACAGAATGCCTTTTCCCGTACCTCGGCGCAGGATTATCACGACTGGGCCGTGGTGGCGCAGGACACGCAAACATTCGGGAACAACAAAATTAACGAGTTCCGTTTTCAATATGCGCGGCGCGGATTGTCGTACTTCTACAACGATGGACCTGGCGGATCGAATGCGGCTATCAATATTCCCGGTTTCGCATTTTTCGGACGAGAACCTTACAGCTTCATCGAGAGAACCGAACAGCGTTATCAGATTGTGGACAATTTTTCGATCAGCAAGGGCCGTCACGATATAAAGTTCGGGGGCGATTACAACTACATCCCGGTTGACGCGATCTTTACCGTCAATTACGGCGCAGTGATCAACTTCGGCGGACTGGATGCTTCGCAATTAGGGTTTCCAGCAGGTTTGGGCATACCCGCGTTTTCGCCCGTTCAAGCTTATGGTTTAGGAATTCCGAGCTCATATGTGCAGGGAGTCGGCAATCCAAGTGACTCCTTCAAGAACCAACCGATGGGCTTCTTTTTCCAGGACGCTTGGAAGATTAGACCAAATCTCACACTCAACTACGGCGTTCGTTACGATCTTGAGATTCCGCCGAAGTTCACACCTCCGAGTGCTCTAGCTCTGGCGGCTTATAACCAACTCGGACTGCAGAAAGGAATTGATACTGACAAAAACAATTTCCAGCCGCGAATCGGACTCGCCTGGGATCCGCATGGTGACGGCAAGAGTGTATTTCGTGCGTCTTATGGAATCTTCTACGACCACCCGCTGCTCGGCCTGTACTTCTTGGGTGACGCGTCCGATGGATCGAAGAGTGGACAGCTATTGTTTGTCGGCGGCTCGCCTTGTGGCCCAGATCCAGCTAAAGCAAGCCCGGCTAATCTGAATGCATCGAATATCTTTCAGGGTATTCTTGCAACCAATGGCTGCTTGCCAGGTAGTGACTCGGTTTTGAACATGGGATATCTGCCCAATGAGCAGCGGTTCAATCCGTCAACGCCAAATTCGCTTTTCATCAATCAGAACTACCTTACGAATTCGCCATTTGCGCCCGCATTCTTCCCGCTCGCGTTCCAACCTTTCGGATATCCCCAGGGCAAGGGTTTCGTGTATGCGTACTCGCAGCAGATCAATCTCAGCTTCGAGCATGATCTTGGGTCCGGCTTCGCCGTGAACTTGGCCTACAACTACAACGGCGGCCGACATCTCAATCGGCCAATCAATGCGAACACGGCGAACGGCGCGTTGCTCACGCAAAATTGGCAAGCGGCCGTTGCTGCGGCAACAGCTGCAGGAGTGCCGCAGACCGATCCGAACTTCCCGACTAATCCTTTGTTCGTCGGAACCTCGGATCCGTCTGTGCTAGCACCATGTGGCATCGGGCCGGCGGGTCCGTACATCCCCGCGGCTCTCGTGAATTTCTTCCGTCGGTCTGGATTTAACCCGTCGCTGATGCAAGCGTTCGCGCCTTGTGTGCCGCTAGCGACTGCAGTGTTGCAGGGCGCCGGGATCAGCGCATCGTGTGATCCAACTACATTGCAAGACTGTGTTCCGTTCAGCGATATGGACGCGAACTATTCGAATGGCAGCTCCGTTTACCACGGTTTCACGGCGAACCTCAAAAAGCGTTTCTCGAATCACTACGAATTTTTGGCGTCCTACACCTGGTCGCACTCGATCGATGACTCTACCGACCTTCAATCCCCGCTTGCCCCCCAAGACAGCTTCTTCCCATACTTGGAAAGGTCCAATTCGACCTTTGATCAACGCCATCGATTCGTCTTCAGTGGTGTCTTCCAAACGGGCGGCTTAACGGGTGGAAGCTTTCTACGACGGTTAGTGAGCAACATGACGTTCTCGCCGATAGTTGAAGTTGCGTCCGGACGCCCCTTCAACATCCTCACTGCAGAAAACACCAACTTTCAGTTCTCTCCTAACACGGCGCGGCCGAGAGTCGTTGCGGCGGGAACACCCGCCAATGCCTGCGGCCCGACCATCCCATCTCAATTCTCTCCGACAGGCGCCTATCAATTGCCATGTTTTATCGATGGATTCGATGGAAGCCTAGTCTCGCTGGATGGGACACTCGGACGAAACGCTGGCGTGCGGCCCTGGACGGTTTTCAACGATCTTCGAATCGCGAAACAGATTAGTATCGGCGAGCGCATCAAACTGGAAGGCATTGCTGACATCTTTAATATCGCGAACCGCGTCAACGTTGCGGACGTGAACATACTCTGGACCGATGCTGGTCGGGCCACATCGGCTTACGATCCGCGCCAGTTCCAGTTCGCCTTGAAACTGCACTGGTAAGTCAGACGTTTGCGATTGAGATTGTGATTTGGAGTACTTGGCCCTCTACGATTCTCTTCCGTGGAGGGCTTTCGTTTGAGAAGCCTAAATTTTCAGTTCAACAACCGTAGCTCCACCGCCGCCTTCGTTTTGAGGCGGTTCCGTGACAGACACAACTTGTGGATGCTTCTGCAAATACTGACGGAGAGCTTTCCTTAAAATTCCCATCCCGCTCCCGTGAACGACTCTGATTCGAGGCAGCCCAGCAAGAAACGCGCGGTCAATAAACTTTTCGACTTCGCTGGTGGCATCGTCAACTGTCCGTCCAATCACGTTGATCTCGGACGGGGTTGCCACATCTTCTTTCAATGACACCGAGATTCCGCGGGCACGCGCAGCTTTGAGCGGAGAATCGGCGGATCGGGCTATCACTTCTGCAATGTCCTCGCGCGCAATCTTCATCTTCATCGCGCCGATTTCCACCTCGAAATGATTGTCATCGATCTTTCTTGAAACAAGGGCCGGACGACCCACGGATTTCAATTTGACTGTATCGCCCTCGCTCACGTGCTTCACGATCTGTGGTTGTGCATGAGGATCGTCGCGATCCGCTCCGGTTGAGTGTGCCACTACTGTTGAATCGAACTGCTCGCGAAACTCGCGCCGCATTTTTGCGATTCGACGTTCGGCGTCTTTGGACAGCTTTTGCGCCGCCGCTCGCTCCTGAACCGCATTGACCGCTTCTCGTGCGTGATATTCGAAGTCCTTGAACAAGGTTTCCAGCTTCTTTTCCATTTCACGAATCTTGGCTTGCTGCTCGTTGCGTCCCTCGGCCGCCAAACGCTTTTGCTCGCGGTCCACTTCGCTTTCCCGCTCGCGAAGTCGTAAACGTTCGCCCTCTGCATCCTTCATCTCAGAGTGCAAGCGATCGAGAAACTTGGCTACATCCTGCGTCTGAGAAGTTAGGCGCGACCGTGCATCCTCGGTAATCCGCGGGTTGAGGCCTAGTCGCTGGGCAATGTTGATTCCGGCGGAGGCGCCCGGCACCCCTATCTTCAGCTCGTAAGTGGGCTGCAATGTCGCCTCGTCGAAACCGACCGCGGCATTCACGACACCCGACGTGTTCACCCCGTATACCTTGAGCGACGTGTGATGAGTCGAAATGATCGTGAAACAGCCAATTCGTCGAAAATAATCTGCGATAGCAACGGCAAGTGCGGCACCTTCTTCGGGGTCGGTCGCCGATCCCAGTTCATCTAGCAAGACGAGCGAAGCATCAGTCGCTGTGCGCGAGATGAAATCGATATTCGTGACGTGAGCCGAAAACGTCGAGAGGTTTTGCTCGATGGACTGATAATCGCCAATGTCGGCAAGAATCGAATCAAAGATGGGCATCGATGCGCGATCCGCTGGAATTGGGATACCGGATTGCGCCATCAGGGCGAGTAGACCGACCGTTTTTAAGGTGACCGTCTTTCCGCCTGTATTCGGGCCGGTGATAACCAATTGACGGCGGTCACCCTCCAGTTCAATGGTCACTGGAACAGCATGCAATCCCTTTGCCTTCAAATTACGTTCCAGGAGCGGGTGACGCGATCGGTGGAGAATCAACCGTGAATTATCCGCGACTGAGACCGGCACACATCCGTATTCTTCGGCGAACCTCGCTTTTGCAAATTGAAGTTCAAGTTCACCCAAAATGTTCGCGGCGGCCTGGATCGCATCCGCATGCTGGGCGATGCTTCGTGTCATTTCCTGCAGGATGCGATGAATCTCCGCCAGTTCCTCATCCAGCAAACGAACTAACTCGTTGTTTTGCTCGATGGTTTCAAGCGGTTCCACAAATACTGTTTGACCGCTGGAACTCGCTCCATGAACGACACCTTGCACGCGCCGCTTCTGTTCGATCTTGACGGGAATGACAAAGCGCTCGCCACGAATGGTGATGAGCTCATCCTGAACACTTCCGCCCTCAGCCAAGCGACGCAGATAACCACGCAGAGATTCCTGGATCTGCTTCTTCTGCTTCTCGATGTCGCGCCGAATTCGGGACAATTCGGGCGACGCCCGATCGTCGAGCGTTCCGTCCGGAAGGATCTTGTTTCGAAACCCACGCAAGAACCCGGAGAAATCCAGGATGCCTTCTGAAAGCTCGCGGATCATGCGCCAGCTGTCGCGCATTGCCGCGGGAGGCTCCTGCACGATACGCCGCCATTCGGCGGCTCGATCCGCGACCAGCACCACATCGCGTATCTCTGACGTTTCCAGAGCCGTTCCAGAGATATGGGATTTGTTCAACAAATCGTCGATCTCGAAAAGTTGTGAAAAATCGAATGAGCCACCGACTCGCCGATACGCACGGATCTCTTCGGTCATCTGGTGCTGGCGCTCAATCCATGAGCGGTCACTAGACGGGGCTAAAGAGCCGACTCGGTTCGAGCCAAGAGGCGAGTTTGTGTATCCGCGCAGAAGCTCACGTAGCGACTCGAATTCAAGAACACGAGCACTGGTATGCGCGACGATATCATCGGCAGACATCGTCTTTCATGGTACAGGATCAACTCGGAATGACGATGGTGGTGATCAGCTGGTCGCCCATGCGACAGCCCTTTGTTCGCGGGAAGCTGCGGGCAGTCGTACCACAAAAACCGCTCCGCGCTCGGGCTTGTTGTAGCAGGAAATGTGTCCGCCGTGATCTTGCATTACCCCATAAGTGGCGCTCAGGCCCAGGCCCGTACCTTTGCCGATCGGCTTAGTCGTATAAAATGGATCGAATACACGCTTCGGTTCGCGGATGCCGGGGCCCGAATCGGAGAATTCCAGCACTATCTCATCTTCAACTTCGTGAGCTGATACTAAAACTGTTCCGCCGCCGTCCTCCGTAACCGCATCTATGGCATTCGTTATGATTTCTAAGAAAGCCATAAACAACTGATTGTTGTTGCCGTTGACCTTTGGCAGATTCGGCGCCGCTGTCAGCTTGATTTCAATTTTGCGCCCTTCCACTTTAATCATTTGGGTGTGAACAACACGATGTAGCAGGGTTCCAATATCGATCAGCGACTTCTCCGCAGGGGCCTGTTGCGCAAAACTTAAGAGGTCAGAGACCAGATCGTTCGTTCTCAATGCCTGATGATGAATTTTCTGCGCCATCTCGCGCTGGTCCTCCCCCAACGACACGCTCGACGACAGCAGCTCTGAAAATCCTAGAATCGAAGTTAAAGGATGACGTAATTCATGAGCTGCGCCAGCGACCAACTCTCCTAACGATGCCAATTTTTCCTGTTGCACGACCTCCGTCTGCAGTCGCTGCAGATTGTCGAAGTTAGAATGAGACGCTTCCAGCAGAAAAATCAATTCGCGATCCAGTAGATATTGTTTCAGGAAGATGAATATCCCGAATCCTAGTAGAGTCACGCAAACAGTGATCAAGCGAAAGTTGCGTAAAGACTCAGGCATTGATTTGTCATAGAAAGCGATCAGTGCGAGCAAAGGGAGAGAAAGCATTGCAAGCATCGCCAGGCGGGGTGCCAGTTGCCTCGCCGCTCGTTCTGGAGCTGGTGCCGGCGCGAAATCTTCTGCCGGACCATTCGCCTGCAGCGCTGTCCAGAAAAACCATGAAACCGAAGCAAGGAAGGGGATGTCGTAGAGACTTCCCGAGAAGTACAACCCTCGCGCGATGGCTGCATTCATCGATTCTGAGGCGAGTGCATAAAGAGCACTGGCGAGAAAAAGATTCCAATAGACCTTCCGCCAACCCTTCTGTGCTGCGAGTGCGGCTGCGCCCAAAACTCCTGAAGTTAACAAGTTCTCGATGAAGTACAGCCGATCATAACTTCGGCTGTACACGTCCACGTTCATCGCGATGTATTCTTCGGGGTAAACCACGAATGTGTAAACGAAGACCCACCACAGCAGCAACATCAGGAAACTGAGAGTACTGAAATGCAACTTATGCTCATCGCGGGCTCGGTGCGGACGAAGCGCGATCGCGGCCATAAATGGCACAAGATGCATGAAGAGGATGATGTCGCCCACGAATGGATCTGGTAACGGTTTGCGAAGGACTACTTCATACCAGGTCCAGAGCGCTTGGTTCGAAGTCCAGAGGAAGAGCCCGGAAAAAATCAAAATCCAAAAGATCTTCGACTGGCCGTGCATACGCGGAATATTCCGAGCGGCCGCGGCGGTCATCGCGAACATCCCGAGTAAAGCCAGGATATTGCCGCCTACGATGACAACTGGAGATCTTCCGAGCGCCACCGACACGAGGGACCACGCCAGCAAAACCGCTGCTGTGCCGAACGCCCACCAATGTCGCCGGATGCTTTGCATGCGCCTCCGTGTACTCTAACTCCGTGAAGGTGGGAGGGTTAGATTACAAGTGGGTGCCGGGGAGTTACTTCCGTACTAAGGTTGGCATCAGTGGGGTCCTCGCTGTGCCCCCGCTCGACCAGGTGATTCAGATCACAGCCTCAAGTGATGTGAAAACACAAGGAACCTTCAGCTGGCGCTGCTAAAATCGAGTCATTATGGCGTTTCCGATCACGCGCCTTCGCCGCCTGCGCCGCACTGAAACCCTACGTTCCATGGTGCGGGAAACACACCTCACCCCTGAAAACTTCGTTTATCCGATGTTTGTTTGTCCCGGAGCTGGCGTGAGAAAGGAAGTGCGCTCCATGCCGGGAGTATTCAATCTCTCGGTCGATGAAGCAGTCAAAGAAGCCCAGCAAGCATCTTCTCTCGGCGTACCATCCGTGATTTTGTTCGGACTACCCGAATTGAAAGATGAGATGGCGACCGGCGCCTGGGCGGATGACGGAATCGTTCAGCAAGCGGCTAGGGCCATCAAACGCGAATTGCCGAATCTCGTGATCATGGGGGATGTTTGTCTCTGTGAATACACATCCCACGGCCACTGTGGAGTCGTGAAAGCGGCTCCGCAATCTTTGGGCGCAGCGGTGGCAACGCCACCGGCCACTACTGAATACGAAATCGTCAATGATGCGAGCCTTGAACTCTTGGCTAAGACAGCAGTTTCCCAGGTCCGAGCAGGAGTCGACATCTCTGCCCCATCTGACATGATGGATGGACGTGTCTCTGCAATTCGCAAAGCGCTCGACGCGGCAGGCTTTTCGAATACTCCAATTCTCGCTTATGCAGCCAAATTCGCTTCGGGTTTTTATGGGCCATTTCGCGAAGCAGCCGACTCCGCACCACAGTTTGGAGATCGCCGTTCGTATCAGATGGATCCTGCGAATATTCGGGAAGCAATGCATGAGATCGAACTCGACGTAGAAGAGGGCGCAGACATGATCATGGTGAAACCAGCCATGCCCTATCTCGACGTGATTGCTGCTGCTCGGGAGCGATTCGACTTGCCTTTGGCGGCATACCAGGTTTCCGGCGAGTACGCGATGATTGAGGCCGCCGCTCGAAATAACTGGATCGATCGTGACCGCGTCATGATGGAATCTCTGCTGTCGATTCGTCGCGCTGGAGCGAGCATTATCCTCACTTACTACGCGAAAGATGCGGCTCGCTTGCTTGCGTGAGGTCCAAGCGAAGTTCAAAACAATCGAACATCTGAAATCGCAAAATGATTTCCGTTCTCCATCTCGGCCAACTTGATTTCGCCACCGCATTAAAGCTTCAAGGGCGCTTGGTCGAACTGCGTAAAGAAGGTCGAATTGGCGACGTTTTACTTCTGCTCGAACACACTCCAGTCATAACGCTCGGACGAAACGCAAAGGAGAAAAACATCCTGGCATCCCCCGAAGAGCTCGTGAGGCGCGGAGTTGAGGTCTTTGATACGAACCGCGGTGGCGATGTCACATTCCACGGACCAGGCCAATTGGTCGGTTACCCGATCTTTGATCTGCGCGGGTATGCTCTGCCCGACGGAAAACGAAAAACTTTGGGTGCTGTCGATTATGTCCGGCGACTCGAAGAAGTACTCATCCGCACCTGTGCCGACTTTCGGATTTCGACCAAACGTGTTGCAGGCCTGACGGGTGTCTGGACGGAAGTCGAAACTGGCGATGAAGCCAAAATCGCAGCCATCGGTGTCCACATTTCTCATTTCGTGACATCCCATGGATTTGCGCTGAACGTGAACACCGATCTGAGTTACTTCGATTTGATCGTTCCTTGTGGAATTGAAGATAAACCGGTTACATCAATGAGCAAAGAACTTGGCAAGCATGTCGATTCCGGCGCTGTTGCAGAAGCACTTTCCCGCAATTTCGGAACAGTGTTCCAATCTCAAATGCTTTGGCTCGAAACGCTCGATGCTCTCTTGGGCCCACAGGTCGGAGTTCCAGTCAAAGCTCCTGAAGAACTGCGCAAACTCCATGGCGATGACTCAAGCGCCTGGGCCTGATCCTACTTCCCGCACATCAATTTTACTTATGCCCAAAGGGCTTTGGCGGAACACTGCGTATGTAAAGCCAGAGTGCGTGAACCTCATCGTCAGTCATGCCATGGAATGTCTTCGATGGCATCAACTCGTCGAGGGTGCCCCCATTCTCGTCCTTGCCTTCACGGACTGCGCGCGTGAACTGCGCTTCCGTCCAGCTGCCTAAATTTTCCGGTGTCAAATTCGAAGCAGGTGGCGCACTCGGAGGACCGGCAACCCGCCCACCTGATAGACCAAACCCGTGACATCCATGGCATCCCGCAACATCTGCGAGATACTCCCGTACTCTTTGGTGGTTTCACGGGGCACAGACGGCATTAGTTCCACGCGAGGTGTCTTTGGTGCAACCAGGATTGGCATCTTGCCTCGACTCAGCAACCAGCGCCCCAACGGCCGAAAATGCGTTTCTGGCACCTCTTGTTCAACGGGAGGCAACTGCTTCGCGTATGCAATGATGGAGCCCAGGTCTTCCGCCGATAAATAGGTGAATACCTCGCTCGGCATAATGATGAGGGACGTCCCATCCGGACGAACACCATGGCGAACCGCCCGTACCCAGTCAGCATCGGTCAAGGTAGCTCCAACGCCACCTTTGCCGCGCGTGAGGTTGGGGCCGGCGACGAGTCCGACCGGCCCCATATCAACATAAACTTTCCCGGCCAGGCCTTCCCCGTGGCAAAGGACACAGGATGTGACCGCTCTTGCCAAATGTTCCCCGCGAGCGATTGACTGACTGTCAGTTGGAATTACAAGAGTTGTTGGAGGCGCATCGTACTTCGTGCTCAGGATCTTCTCACTGCGAACGTAAACATAGCTGCCGTAACACACCGCAAGCGCTACAAGAACACCGAACAGATAGCCTATCCAAACCAAAATCTTTCGGAGCATTGCTTCCCCAACGTTCGAATTTCAAGTGCGGATTGTTTCGATTGTATCGCCTGGAACCATCATCAAATAAATAAGAGACAACTCTCGTTCCTAGGCCGATAACGTGACAGGAACGCCATCATAGCGTTAGCATCTTGCGTGGCTTCCCGCATGGCCAAGAAGAAGAAACCCACTAACAAAATCCAGCGCTCGATTTCCAGAACCTCGCGGCCCTCCGAGAATTTGAACTCAGCCCATCGCACATACACGATTCCCGACTGGCGTCTGGAACGCCCACAGTTTTCAGTAAAACAAATACACGTTGGCGACGAGGTGCGATACGAGGTTACAGGCGATCTCTCTGCGCCCGTGCCTCCGATCCGCGAGTCGAAATACCTCACAAAGCAGCAGCACATCGAGCTCTACCGCTGGATGTTATTGAACCGCAAAATGGAAGCAGCGCTGGAGAACCTCTACAAACAAAGCAAGGTGGTTGGTGGAGTTTACTTCGGTCTTGGGCAGGAGGCCTGCTCATGTGCGTCTGCGTATGCATTGAAAAAAGAAGAGTGGCTGGGACCCATGATTCGCAATCAGGGTTCATTGCTGGTACGCGGCTTTGCGCCAAGCGACATCATGATGCAGTACATGGCCAAAGCCGGATCACCCACGAAGGGCCGCGATGCTTCATCCCATTTTGGCGACATCGATGAGCACAATGTAGTTGCGCCCATCTCGACGCTGGGCGATTTAATTCCAGTTTTGGCAGGAGTGGCTCTGGGTGCGCGCCTTCAAGGCAAGAACATTGCGGTCATGACCTACATCGGAGATGGCGGCCAATCAACTGGCGTCACCTACGAGGGCTTGAATTTCGCGGCGGTGCAAAATCTCGGCTTGGTTCTGTTCGTTGAAAATAATCTATGGGGTTATTCCACTCCATCCGATATGCAGTTTCGAGTCAAAGACCTGGCCGAACGAGCCATTGCATACGGTATACCTGGAGTAATCATCGATGGTACCGATGCATGCCAGGTGTACGACGCTGCTCACGAAGCCTGCGAACGTGCGCGTCGGGGCGAAGGACCCACTTTAATCGAAGCAAAAATGATGCGCATGAAAGGCCATGCGATCCACGATGCTGCGGAATATGTTCCAAAACCGCTCTTCGATTACTGGAAGAAGAGAGATTGCGTCGCTCGCTTCAAAAATTATCTCGTGAATGTGACAAAGTGGTTGACGCCTGACCAAGATCGCCAACTGATCGAAGATGTCGACAAGCAGCTTGAAAACGACAGAGACTTCGCCGTGAACTCTCCAATGCCTGAGCCTGGGACTGCTGCGCCAGGAGCTTATTGCGAGAACGGTTGCCACGAGATCAAGCCGAAGTATGGAGTGCCGACAGTGCGGCGCGCGAACAATACAACGTTGAAAAGGTCAGAGGCAGCAGTCCACCTGGAATAAGCCAGTTGTTGGGAGCTGAATGCAACTCACATATCTTGAAGCAATCCGCCAGGGAATCTGGGAAGAGATGGAGCGCGATCCCGCTGTCTTCTGTATCGGCGAAGACATCGGTATCTATGGCGGCGCATTTAAGGTCACCGATGGGTTTATCGATCGTTTCGGCCCCGAACGTGTCATCGACACACCGATCGCAGAATCTGCAATCGTGGGTGCCGCTTTCGGCGCTTCGCTTACTGGATTGCGCCCCATTGCGGAATTTCAATTCATGGACTTCATCGGATGTGCTTTTAACCAGATATCGAATATGGTGGCAAAGGCGCACTACCGCTGGAATGCGCCGGCACCTCTAGTAATCCGCGGTCCGAGCGGCGGCAATGTGCATGGCGGACCATTTCACTCGCAAAACCCGGAAATGTGGTTTGTACATAATCCAGGATTAAAGGTCGTGTGTCCGGCGAGTGCATACGATGCCAAAGGACTGATCAAGGCGGCGATTCGCGACAACAATCCTGTCATTTTCTTTGAGCACAAGTACCTCTATCGTCGAATCAAGGAAGAGATACCTGCGGAAGATTACATTGTTCCACTCGGTAAGGCTCGCATGGCTCGCGAAGGCCGTGACCTCAGCGTCATTACCTATGCCGCCATGGTGTTTACCGCGCTGGAAGCCGCAGAAGTCCTCGCGAAAGAAGGAGTCGAACTCGAAGTCCTTGATCTGCGCACCGTTTCACCGCTCGATCGCGACGCCATCGCCCAGACAGTAAAAAAGACAAATAAGGTGATCTTGCTTCACGAGCACCCCCGGACTGGAGGCCTTGCTGGTGAGATTGCCGCGATCATCAATGAGGAAGCCTTCGATGACCTCGATGGACCTATCGTTCGCATCGCAGCACTCGACACACCCGTTCCATTCTCCCCGCCACAAGAGGAATTCTTCTTGCCTAAGGTAAGCGATGTAGTGCGCGAGGCTCGACGGCTAAAGGCTTATTGACGCGGGCATGCCACGCTGACAACCCTCTTTTCGAAAGCGACTATACTCGCAAGAACATGAAGCGTTGTTCGTCCAAGCCTCGAATGCGAGGAGTCTATGCGTAATTTTCTACTCGGAATCGTCGTCACGCTCATCTTGTTAGCATTTGGTGGTCTCAGTCTCGCCCTGCTGGGTTTGTTTCCTACCCACGCAGATGCCAGCCCCACTGCGCTGGAACGCCGGATCGCGATGAACGCACTGGATGCTGCTATGGAACGTCGTGCCCCTCGCGATTCGAATCCTTTGCCGCAGGCTCCAGAAACCCTGATCGACGGCATGAAGCTTTACACGATGAACTGCGCTGGTTGTCATGGTGGACTGGATCGCAAGGCTTCTGATTTCGGAGCCTCTTTCTATCCTCCGGCTCCCCAGCTCATTCAACACCCTCTGGATGATCCTGATTGGCACGTCTTCTATGCGATTCGCACCGGGGTCCGCTATACCGGCATGCCCGCATGGGGCAAAACTATGAGTGCTCAAGACATGTGGAAGGTCACTGCGTTTCTAACACAACTGGAAAAACTTCCACCACAAGCCCAGGAGTTCTGGAAAACCTCCACCGGCACAGAACCGCCAACGCCAGACAAGGCATCAGAGCATCACCACGATGAGCACTGAGGCTTCAAGTCACTAGCCCAGAGGCTCCGAACCACAGGAGCCTCTCTTATATAATGAAGGTTTGTGCTTGCCTCGTGGTTGAAATCAGGGCAGGTACGGAAGGACTTATGCCAACTGACATTGTCATGCCCCAGATGGGAGAATCCATTGTTGAGGGCACTATTACCAAGTGGCTTAAAAAGCCCGGAGAGAAAGTTCAGCGCGACGAGCCACTGTTTGAAATTTCGACCGATAAGGTTGACGCCGAAATCCCTGCGCCTGCCAGTGGCGTTTTGCAGGAAATCAAAGTCACCGAAGGAAACACTGTTCAGGTCAACACAGTAGTTGGCGTGATTGGCGATGGTGACGGCGCAAGCGCGCAAGCTTCCGCCAAGTCTGCCGCACCCGCAGAGAAGAAAGCGCCCGCTCCAGCTCCGCCACCTGCCCCGACCCCAGCTGCTCCCGCCCCTTCTTCACCTGCGCAAGCTGCCACTCCTTCTCAAGAGGACGAAGAGGAGGAAGATGTTCGATCCTCTCCCCTCGTTCGCAAACTTGCACGCGAACACAACGTGAACCTCTCTCAAGTACAAGGTACCGGCAACGGCGGTCGTATCACTAAGCAGGACATCCTCGACTTCGTGGACCGTTCCAAATCTCCTGCAGCTTCGGCGTCGACAAGCCGACCAGCACCAACTCCACAACCCGCGCCAGTACCGGGCGACTTGGTTCCACTATCACAGATGCGCAAAATCATTGCGCAACGCATGGTGGAGTCACGCCGAACCAGCGCTCACGTTCACTGTATGTTCGAAGTCGATTTGACTCGCATCGTGAATTTGCGCAACAAGCTAAAAAATGGATTCGAGCAGCGTTATGGTGCGCGGCTCACCTTCATGCCGTTCTTCGTTCGCGCCGCGATCATCGCCTTACAACAATATCCGATCGTGAATGCATCCATGGAAGGCGAGGGCGTTCGCTATCACAAGCACGTAAATGCTGGTATTGCGGTTGCTCTGGATTGGGGATTGATCGTTCCGGTCCTGAAGAATGCAGACGAGTTGAATTTCCTCGGTCTGCAGCGTGGTATCACAGATCTTGGCGAGCGCGCTCGATCAAAGAAACTGATGCCCACCGATGTCGAGGGTTCCACGTTCACAATTACGAACCCGGGCCAGTTCGGTGCCGTGTTCGGTCTGCCAATCATCAACCAACCGAACTCGGCCATCATGGGCGTTGGTGGAATTACCAAGCAGCCTATGGTCGTGACCGACAAAGACGGAAATGATTCCATCGCCATTCGCTCGATCGTGCACCTCACGCTGGGCTATGATCACCGCCTGATCGATGGCGCGGTTGCAGATCAATTCATGGCACTCGTTAAGAAAACGCTCGAGAATTGGAGCGAGGACGTCGGGTAGGATTTAAAACTTTAGGAACTCGATCGAGTACTACAGAAGGCAGGCCTCGTCGGCCTGCCTTTTTGTTCGGACTACTTCGCTTTTGACCAGCTCGACGCATTCAGGCACTGCACGGTTCCATCAATCACTTTCGAAAGCCCTGCCTTGAAATCGTCTTCACTCACAATGTCGCGGGCCGCAATGGCCTCTGTCATTTGGAGCGCAGCCGCTACAAAAGAGATGGCAGACTCTTTTTTCTGCTGTCCGGAGTGTCCGCCGAATAAACCCTCGATGCCTTGAACCACTGAAGGCACAAAGGCGATCGCTTGCAACAACTTCCCTAGAAAAATATTCATGATTATTCCTCCTGATGAAGATAAAAACTCGGTGGGCAATAAAGCGCATTTACTTCAAACCGAAATGATCGTGCAGCGCAATGGCAGCGCTGATCGCAATCGTGATGGCTGCATTCACAACTCGGTCATACACGCTTCGTCGGATATCGTTCCGCTCCAAAACGGTGATACGGCTTTCGACGGCCTGCACGCGTCCCGGCTGTCCATTTCCGATCAGCATGTCAACTTTGGCTTCCAACTGTCCCAGCTTTTCCAGTACTTCGCGCTGAAAGGCGTTATCGTGCAGGCGCAAAAACATCGGGGATTCCCGGTTTTCGCAGAATGAAACTTCAATTTCACTTTCGCTTTTCATAACGGATAATCCAGATGAAGAGCAGTCGAGTAACGAGAGTACCGCCCAGCAGCGTCGTACTGTCGCAAATACCAGTCTTGCGTTCGCGCGAACCTGTCAACGGAGAAGCTGCGGCTCTCGAATCTGCCAATCAGGTTGCGATCGTTTGTTAAGCCCCAGCCTGCGTCGGTCCGGCGCACTTCGATTCCACCATCAGCCTGCGGATCCGTTCCTACATCCACAGTGACAGCGGTGGAACTCACTTTTGTAATCTCAGCGAAGGGTAGGCTCGGGAGAAAAGTTTGGCCGATCGAAGATTTCTCGCTCGCAATCAGATCTTGCGGAGCTGCTCCAAGATCATTACCGAATACGAAACTGAGCGGCTCAGCAGCCTCGTCCGCAAAACGGATGGTGTACGCTGCCGCTTCCTCTTCCAGGTCTCGCACTCGTATCTGCACCTCCCGGACAATGGCTTCGAAATTTGCGCCTTGCGATTCAGCATTCACTTGAACCGCGTCACCGGGGAATACATCCTCCGCATCTCCTGGCAATGCGGAGTTCCATATTTGGTATCTCCCTTGCCAACTGTTACTAGTTGCATCGTCAAGTAACGCCAGCGCTGCATGCTCACAGTCCGCGGATGTACGGGGCGATGGAAGCAGAACCTGCCGCACCGCTCCCCGTACGCCGTCGTCCGAGCCGTGTCGGTGAGCCACGATGCTCACCGGGTCCATCACCCGCGCCCTCGCACGACTACGGCTCCGGTAGCTCACATGAATCAACTCATTCGGATCCGGAACATTTGATGGATAGAAATAAAGAGAAGGCTCCTCAGTTAGACGGCACTCTCCACCGTCGGCGAGGGAACCGGTCAGTCGCGTTCGAAAGATCTGACCACTCGCGCAGCTTCGCACGAGAGCATCCATCGCCTGCGTGATCCGGGTAAATGCAATCGAGCACTGCATGTCCATGGCGTTCACGAGCGAATATCGACAAAAGCCTGGGACATTGGAAACAATGTCGTCATACAGCACGGTCGAGGTGCCCACCACTGTTGCAGGGTCCGCCGGGTTCATGTCGTGGATCTCCAGCACAATCCGAGCATCCGCGGTCGGATCTGCAGCCCCACGGCCTGCCCCCCAGGGATGAGCGATTGAGTGAAATCGCTGTGCTGCTCGATACACCTCTGAGGCATAAATTCGAGTTGTGAGCACATAATGGTGCCCCGATTGCGTGAATATGTCTGTTCCACTCACGCGGCCATTGATCAATGGTTGAATTTGCGAACTACTTCCAATCGGCGTGACTAAAAACCCGGCCAGGCATCCGCTGGCACTAATTTCCTCGGAGTAAAGTCCTCCCAGGATTCCGCTCGATGGACCACCAAACTCGACATCCCCATGTTGCAAAACGAGCGCTCCGCCCAATTCCATCGACTCGTGAAATTCGATGCGCGTTGCACCATCAACTCCGTTACCGCCAGTTACGGTCAGCTTTCCGCCACTCGCGCCGACAACACTCAGCGGATCGTTCACGACCCAGCGCGTCGCGTCCAGGCCGGAGAACTCCTCATCCACCAAAGTACGAGAGCTGCGTGTGAACGGCACCTGCGACAAATAAAACTTCAGGCTGAATCCATCGCCCACGAAATAGTCCTTCACATACATCGAAGGTTCGATTCGACCCAAGACTGTTATGTCATTCAGGCTGTGATCGCCTCGTTGCAGGCTGAGACTCGCACCGTTTTCAGTAGACTCGTCAATCGCCAATACTGAACTGCCCAGTGGACTGAATGAGATCGCTTCGTTTTCTAACCGATAATTCGCGCGTGCGAGGATACTCAGATCGGCAGCAACGTCTGACCACCGGCTTCCGCTTCGACACGCATACCAGGGAACGTTGTCTCCTGCTTGTATCCCTGATGTGTCAAATGCGTTTGGAAGAAGCGTATCTGTCACCCACTGGAGCGCCTCGCCGGCGCCCCTATTCACGAAAGGGGGCAGAGCCGGGACCGGCTTCTGATCGAGCGATGCTTCATCACTGAACGCGACAAATGTATAGCGGTAGACGGGTCCCTTCTCACCGAAGCCCAGATATTCATGCTTCACATCACTACTCACCTGCCCATAAAACATTTCCTTGCCATTGCTGCGTCCAAAACGAACCCGGGCTCCTCTCGCCGGCACGACAAAATCTTCCCCGCTCGAAACAAGACTTAACTCCAGTTCTGTGCGGACATTCAGTTTTCGCCGCAATTGCGGCAGTTGGCTCATATCGATCGCGGCCGTATAGTCCTGCAATCCCTTGCCGTCCAAATTATCGATCATCAATTTCATGTTGTCGGATTCCCGTTTTATCCCTGTTCGCCGATCCAAGCTCGCGTCCACATGGAACGTCCTGCCGTTCACATGCTCAGTACACTGCAGACATCGCCGTTGGGAAGTAGCTGCGGTAGTAGTGGGCGATCGCGCCGTCTATCTCGTCCCGGATCGGAACAGCTCGAAAGGAGGCGTGCAACGCAAGTGCGGAGGTTCCACTCCCAATCTCCGACTTTGTTTCGCGGGCCAAGCCATTCTTCGTATTACCGGCTGGCGCAAGCCGCGGATAATAAAAACAAACACGTCCTCCCGACTCCGCTTCCCACACGAACAGTGCCGACCATTCTTGCAAGAACGCTCCTCCTTCCCGGTCTACAAATGCAACGACTCTCTGAACACCGGCTCCAGGAGAAGGCCTGCCGCCCGCCAGCGGCTGAGCAAGGAGTAGGGAGTTCGCCGTGACCTGACTCACCCGCCCAACATTAAAGGTCACTCGTCGGACAAAATTGATGTCGCGCCCCACCTCCATCGGATCTCGAACATAAGCTCCCGCGATCGCACTACCGACATAGCCGAGGTTTTGCTGATAATCCACATCGACTGCGACTAGATCATTCTTAACAAAGGTTCCTGCCGCGGCCCCCAGCAAGAGTTCTGTTGCAGTAGAGCCCTCGAGAACTGCAATCGCCGGCAACGCTGAACCTCCAGCTGGTTGGGCACCTGACTCCGGATCAGCGGCCAGCACGTTCAAATGCTCGGAGCCTCCTGCCAATGCCATCTGCAACTTTCCCCACTCTCGGAAGTCAAACTCCACTCGCGCGCCTCGGTCCGCCCGGAACTGGACCGCGCCGGCATCCATACGTGATGTTTCAAATCCTTCGATCCTTGTTTCACTCTGTTGTTCGAAATTTTCAATCCATCCCAGGTCGATCCACGGCGAGGGCGGATCATCAAGTGGAAATGCGCCGTGCTTCGCAGGATCAAACACAGTAGGAGTGCCCGACACTCGATCGATCGGAGCGAAGTATGTCCGCAGTCTTCGTGCGACTGGCATCATTCCAGCTCGCGTTGTTCCTTGAATCATTGCGGTATCACCTCAGCGTAGAAATAAAGCAACACTCTCGCCCACCTCTCGATTTGTCTCGACCCATCGACCATGGCTCTCTCCTTGGCCGCTTCGAGCACCGGAGTTGACCAGAAGATCCCTGTACCGAGGTCAGCACTCGGACTGACTAGAAAATTCCTCTTTCTCGCGTAAGGAGGCTCACAAATCGCCATTAGGTCCAGATCGAGCAATCCCAACTTGCGTCCTCGATCAATCGCGCTCTCCGAGTCACCTTGGGTTTGGTACCAAAGAAAACATTCCATACACATCAGGGGCTGCTCGCCTTGTGATTTCGTTGGGACCACTTCCCCGAACTCAATGTAGTAAGCATCCAGACTTCGCGGCGCAGAGCTTGGTAATTCATTCTCCGCAACTAGGATGGCCGGACGACTCACCCCATTGCGCTCGATCGTGCGCGAGGGATTTAGCGATTGCAGCCGTTCCCGCAATGCAATGTAGAAGCTGTCTTTCGCGAATTGCATACGAACTCTGTCCTTCTCTGACCCTTTTCGGGCCTGCATGCCTAGTAGCAACCAGTCACTCGGTATAAGTAAGTAGTTCCCGCGAACTGCTCGCTGGTCATGCCCTCAATGCGATACATCTGTCCTTCGCAAACAATCCCCAGTGCCGAATCAAGCAGTGACTGCACTGAATTGGCGTTGTGCGATGTCATTTCACTATCGACAGCTGAAGCTGGAATCAAAAACTCCGAGCGTCTTCTCGGCCCGGAATTGTCTGTTGGCAGAGTTCGAATGATCACTGGGCCTAAAGTTACATCTTCAACTCCCGGATCCACGGCACCCAACTCCACCGCTGTCTTCCCTGGCAACGAATGCGCCGGCAAAAGTAAATGGATTTCGCCGCCTCCAAGTGTTCGAAGCATCGCATTGGCTGCCCTCACGACTGCCGCACTCGTAATTCCACGTAGTTCCGCAGAAGAGCTCATGTCATCCCACCTTCTGTGCAACATACGGAGCAAGCAGCGCTCGCACATTCTGATCGATCAAGGTATCGGCGAAATATTCGAGGTGCATCCGATCCAGATTGCCCGCTCGTACGTTGAGTGCAGGCGTTGCTTGCGCATTTCTCACGATTTGGGCACAGGCTACCTTCACGGCGCTTGGTATCGGATCCAGCCCTGCCGTGTATGCAATTTCGAGCTCGTTATACGAGAGCCCTACAGTATTCAGCGGGACACTTATCTCACCACTTTCTACGCAACAATCCACTTGTGTCGCATCGAGCTCTGACCATGTTCCGGGCAGACCGAATGCAGTCGCGACATCTGAACTGAAATCCGAATTTGCTGACTCACCCCGCCTTGGCATTGCGTACCTGCCTCGCATCGAAACGATAGGACTGCTGGCGGAGTCGGAGATTGCCAGCGGCAGATAAGTCAATCGCACGGAATTCCGGCCATCGTTCACTCGCACGCGTTCGGAGTACTTTACGACCCCCAGGGTCGCGCGCCGACAGTGCGCGTCGACCATCGCGCTCGCCGCTGTCACCCAGGATGCTGGGGTCGTCGCCTCGAGCCCATACTGCTCATATTCCGACGGTTGCAGATAAATCATCTCCACTCCTCTCAACAAGATTCGGACTGCCTTAACTTGTGCGGACCAAGAACAAAGGGCCGCGTTTCAATCACGGCCCATTTCAAGCGCTTCTGCGCTGAACCTCCGACTACTGGCTACTATCGGTTCACCTTGACTTCGTAGTGCCCGTACGACACACCTTTCACCACCAAAGCGCCGAACTTCACGACGACTAACTGCGACGAAAGATTCCCAGCCATTCCAAGTTGAAACACACGCGGATTCCCACCTGTCAGCCAGTGGTACTCGATCATGTCTTCGCTCACGATGTAGCACGGCAGGACTGCGGTTCCACTTCCAGGTGTACCCGTATAGCCAAGGCTCCATTCCGGAATGAGTGGAAGATCGCCAGCCTGCGTCGACAACGCTTTCACGCGCAGCCCGCCCGCGACTTCAGTCGTCGAGAGCACCGTGTTGAACGTCGACTTCATCTCTCGATCAATCAGATCGAGCAGCACGGGGTTGGCATAAATCGCGGTCGGCCGAACCTCATACGACGAATTCGCCACCATCTGCGCCACAACCTGCTTCAGCTCATCCACAATGCTGTCGCCAACATGGATCGTGTAGGTGTTTCCACCGCCCACGATCTGTCCGATAGCTCCGAAATACTGCGCTGTCGTCGGTGCGCTCAGAGAAGTATCGTTACCGTTCCACAATGCAACGTCGTGTGTTCTCATCAGCCCTTCGACTGCATCCGCCAAGTCTTTCGCCTGCAGATACGCGAACTGGCTCTGCTGTGCGCCAACTTCCAGATCGAACAGGTTGTACTTGATCTGGGAAACAAGAGCCTTCAACGGAACGCTTCGTTCCACCCTGGTCGGTGTTTTCTCTACCGCGCTGATGGAGCGCGGATCAACGAACCCTTCCGCGGCAGTTGGTGCAGCGATACCGGTCTGCTCGAAGAATCGTGACGGATGTCCAGTCGCTGGAACTTGTTTGATTCGCTGTCCGAATACTCCACGACGGCGCACGATATCCGTGATCTCTGATTGATAACGATTTACTTCCACCGCTCCGGGCCCCATGAAATCGGCAGCCGCGTGCAGGTCCAGAAATTGTGCTTTCATGATTTCTCCTGAATTTGAATTTGTGAAACTTGTCATTTCGAAAACTCGGGTCTCTTCGCCGAAGCAGTGCTATGGCAAAGAAAAAGGGCACGAACTTGCCGTGCCCTTCGCTCCTCCAATTTCGGATTCCTTATTCGATAATCCCAGCTCGCGCCATCTCCGCCTTCACCGCAATTCGCTGTTCGACACTTAGTGCTTGTAACGATCTTTCGATCGCCCCGGCATCCACGCGCTCACCAGCTTCAAGATCATGCTTGCCAAGGACCGCCGATACCATTGCAGGCAGAGTTTTTCTGGCTGCTCGGCTCGCTTGCGCTTTCAATTCCGCATTCGTCCGTTCCAGTTCCTTCACTCGGTCCGGAAGCGAAACCGTAGAGGGTACGTTTTCCTCTGCTTGCTCATCTTCCAGCTCGTCACTTTCCTCTATGGCGGCGACGATGCGGTCTACTTTCAAGTTCAGTGATTGATATTGCGCATCTAGCCGTTCGAGCAGACGGTCGAATGTTTCTGCCGCGTTTGCCATTCGGTCGGCCGCGGCGCTCAATTGTTGGGTGATCATTTCATCCATAGCTTCTCCTCTCTTTTTTGTGACCACTGTTAGAGGCGGCCTTCGCACTCCGTATTGCCTTGTTGTTCCTCAAGTTCGATCCATGTCTTCCGGTAAGCCGCTTTCTGGCGACGCAGAATCGCCGCTCCCGTGAACGTTGCCGAGGTCAGGACCCAGACGGGTTCCTGTCGATTCAGAATTCCGACCGAAGTTACTTCGTACGACATCCCCAATTCTTGCGATGATGAACTTCTCTCTCGCGCGTTTCTGCCCGGCCGCTTACCGCTTCGAGCCACTTCTTCGACAATCTCGGGAAAAACTTTCGCGAACAGATATCCACCAACCTCCAGTCCATTACCGACAACTTCCGCACTCGTGATAACGCCAACTTTTCGCCGCACATCATGGCGGTCCCAAGTTGGAGCGTAATCAAGCGCCATGCCCAACAGTGACGGGATCGCTTGTTCAGCAAGCTTTCGCGGCAGCAGCACACGGTGCCCTCTCGCCCCGTTCGGTGCGCGGTCTGACGGCACGTCCACCAGCGTTAGCAGTCCATGAAACCCAATTCGGTTCGGATGCCCTTCCACTTCAGGCATCGCAATTGCCATCGTCTCCAGTTCCAGATTCATCGAGTTCTTCCCCTAGGCTGCCCACTCTTATCAAGACGAATTACCAATCTCGACCAAACAATTCACTGTTTCACTAGTTACTCATCACTGCCCACCGGCCGCTGCCCACTCAGCTCTGAATCTCTACCAATCCCCGCGCCCTCCTCACTTCGTTAACTGTCATAACGCCGCTCCGGATCAGGATTTCATCGAGCTGTGCCTGTTCCATCTCATTGCGCGCGTCCACATCTGTGAAGACGAACTCAAGATCGTGCCACCCAAGCTTCTTCGCAATCACATCCCGTGTCATATGTTCAGCAAATAAGCGCGCAGTCGGAACGATCGCCTGGCGAAAAGCGACATCATTCATTTCCGCTGCCGTGGATCGGTTCACGTCCCTCTCTACCCCTAGAAATTGGGCCGGCAAGTCGAATGCATCTGCGATGACTCGCAGCAGAAACTCCTGCCACTCAATTCGCAAATCCGCATCCGTGCCTCCACCAAAACGCAGCACCTCTGGTTTACTTTCGACAGACAAGATTGGAACTCTGCCTGTTCCTTCGATTTCGTCCTGCCACCATCGAATCAATCGTTCGTGATGCGCGGGGCTCAGGTCTTGCAGCCAGAGTGCATATTGCACGACGGAATTTGAGGCCAGTCTCGATGCATAACGATGGGCACTCAGAAACGAATTGATCGTCTCAAACGCAACCTCTAGTCGCCCCAGTCCAAACGGCGTATGCGTCCTGGCATTTAAGCGGATGTAACTCAACTCGTTGTCATCCAGCGCGATCTCCCCGCCAACACCAAACTGCCCCGTCGTTTGCACATATCGCGGAGCATCGGGACTTCCGTCCCAATCTGTTTTCATGCGGATCGTCGCTCCATCCACGGGCCACAACAGCACTGGCCCTGGAGCACCGTCTCCCGCATTCCAGCCCTCCAGTGTTTGAATCTCAATCGCACCAAATCCACCAACGATCACATCTTCGAGTACCTGTTCTGCCAGCGACCGGAACGAATCGTCTGGATTCGGAGCTTCAAACATCGCGGTCAGTGTCTGCGCTCTCAATTCCCCATCCGGAATTTGTTCCAGCGCTCGCCCGCGCCTTGGCTGCACTCTCCAGCGCATTCCCGCAATGCGATCCTTGATGGTATTGATTGCCCGTCGAGCCACCGGAGTTTCTGCAAACCTCCGCAGATTCGCCGGAGTCGGTTTGGGCAACAGAACTTGCGAATGAGCAGCGCCAGTTCGAGAGAACCCGAATGTATTCAGAAGCGTCGGCATTGCTGCAGTACGCCGTCCGGTGCTCGTTTCTCGAGAAGCCCAGAGCCCGGTTGCCCGTGCCACGGCTTCCCCTACTGACACTCCCGCGATCCGACGCATCGCGCCGCGCAACTTTTCTCTAATGTTCATCAGTTTTCCGTCCGAGACCGGTCTGTGCCGGTGAAGTTCACTTCGAATAGAAAAAGGCACGCCATTGCGCGTGCCTCCTAATTTCGGCTTGAGTACAAAATGTTTGTGCTAACTGCTAGTGCTAATTGCTATTCGCTATCCAATCGCTAAACTCGCCAGCGCTACATCTTCGCGTGGCGCCTCTCCCGCAATTCTTCTCCGTACTTCCAACGCGATTGCCATCGCCATGACGCAATCATCATGGGCCCCGGCCGCCGCAGCAGAGTTGCCGTCTGGATACCGCACAAACGTCCGCAACTCCTGTAACAGACGCGGACTGCGGAAAACCCGTGGCTCGCTCGCCAGCACCGCTGCCAGGTTCGCCAGCATCGCCGGTCGCGTCGACGAGGAAGTTAGCCAACCATCCTTCCATTCCTGCTGATAGACGCTTACATGGCCCATCATTCTCAGATGCGCCAATACCGCGTGCCCGTGATTGTTTCGCTCCACAGCAACTAAAGCGCCGTTGTATCGCTTCGATAATTCCGCCAATCGCTGCGCGAGTTCCTGTGGACTGAAATGTCCCCAGAGTTCAGCGCACTGCATCGCTGTTTGCCGTTCAATTACTTCCGCACACGCATAATCTCCATCGGATCCGCCGCCAGCCGGATCCACTCCGATGATGTATTCCCGCGCTACTTGCGAAGGCAGCCAGATCAGCAATCGCCGGTTGTCCTTGATCTCCATCGGATCCGTAAGATTCGTCTGTGCAATGTCTACAGCGTCTTGATCGAATACGCACTCTCCCGACAAACGGAAGCAACTCACCGGATCTTCCGCGTACTCCTGCACACTCAGCCCTCTCAATGTGCTGAATGCCTCCCTTCTCCACGCGATCTGCGCGTCCGTTAACCCGTGTTTCAGGATCAACTCTTCTTCTTCAACCGTAAAGGGGCGGACTGGCACTTCCACCTTGGAAGCGTAGGTGTAGTCATACCACCACGGGAAAAAGTGCCTGCTATAACCTGTCTCTTCGGCTTCCTGCCATTCCTGATAAAAAATGCCACTCGCTCCGTTCGGTGTTGACTCGAGCACGATCTCGCCGTCTGGAACTAACGCTGCACGCAGTGAAGCCAGAGCTTCGTCCGGTCCGCGGGTCCAGCGGGCCACCTCCGAACAATGCAAATGATGGATGGTCAGCCCGCGCCCCGCATTTTCGTCCGCAGTGGCCACCCGGTACTCACTGTCCAGACCTGGGAACACAATCTGGCGGACGTTCGCGTGCGACGTCTTTAACGCGCCGCGTTGCATCGACTCCGGCAGGTTCTCCAGAAATCGATGCACAATCCTGAACAACTCCTCTGCTGCTTCCTGGCTATGTGCCACTTGCAACGAAACCGTTCCCGGGTGCGTGATCGTCTCCAGGAAAAAACGCGCAGCGACATAAGTAGTGATTCCCAACTGCCGTGCTTTTAGGACGATGTTCCGTTTCGTCGCCCCTATAGAAAACTCGTATTGCGCGCGATTCAGTTTTAAATACTGAATTCCACCCTTCTTTCTTCTTACCTTCAGAAGTCGCGCCATAAGGAAATCGCGCAACGTTGGTGCATACTTCTTTGCGCCTTCGACCCTCTCTCCTTTTATTTCTGAGTCTGAATTCGTCTGCTCTCCAAAACTCACCTTCCCAGCTTGCGCAAACGGTCCTAGATAAAAATTGTTAATTGGATAATCCAGCAACTCTCCCAACTCTTCCAACAGGAGAACGTCCGTATTCACAACTTCCCCTTACCCCTGACCCGGCCCAACATCCATATCTGACCATCGGACTGCCAACCTGCGCCCGTGGCATAATCCCTTCGTGGCACCGCATTCGACTGATTTGTTCCGAAAGCTCCCGTCGACCGACGAACTCTTGCGCTCCCCTGAAATCCAGGCGCTCGTCGCCCGCGATGGCCTGCCTGCAGTAACGGCCGCAGTGCGCAATGTTCTCGACAGGATTCGCTTGGAAATGTCCCGTCGATCCTTCGACGCTCACGAACTTGATTTCCTGCTCGCCAGACTACCCTCGACGATCGAAGGCCAGTTGCGTAGCTCGTTAACTCACTCTCTTTGCGCTGTTATCAACGCAACCGGAGTGATTCTTCACACCAATCTTGGACGAGCTCCACTTTCAGACACCGTTATCGATCACATCCGCGAAATCGCCACCAACTATTCCAACCTCGAGTTCGATCTCTCCACTGGAGATCGTGGCAAGCGCGATTCCCATGTCGACAATCTCTTCCAGCAGATATTCGCTACCAGCGAATCCACAACTGACTCACGCGCACCTCGATCCACCATCGTAGTCAACAACAATGCCGCAGCCGTTCTGCTGGCGTTGAACTCGCTTGCGGAAGGTGGAGAAGTCATCGTCTCGCGCGGTGAACTCGTCGAAATCGGCGGTTCTTTCCGTATTCCAGACGTCATGTCGAAATCCGGCGCTATCTTGCGCGAAGTTGGAACAACGAATCGCACGCGCATCGCCGATTACGAACGCTCCTTATCCGATCGCACTCGCCTTCTCTTGCGCGTGCATCGATCGAACTTCGAAATCTCTGGTTTCACTGAACAAACCAGCCTCGAAGAACTTGTCGCTTTCTCGCATCGTTGCAAGATCCCCTTGATGGAAGATCTCGGCTCCGGCGCGCTCTTCGACCTTCGCTCGGTTGGAGTTCAGAACGAACCCGGTGTTCGCGAAAGTCTCGCCCTCGGCGTCGACATCGTCAGCTACAGCGGCGACAAGCTTCTCGGTGGACCACAAGCAGGTCTCATCACAGGACGATCCGATCTCATTGCCCGCATGCGCTCGAACTCGCTCTTCCGCGCACTTCGTGTCGACAAGCTTACCTACGCGGCCCTCGAAGCCACTCTCTTGTCCTACCTGCGAAAAAAGTACGATTCCATCCCCGCAGTGCACATGATTCAGTTATCCGTAGACTCGATCCGGCGCCGTGCCGAAGTTTTTCGTCAGGCCGTTTCAGACAACACTTTCCTTATCGAACTTCGCGATGGCGATTCCCTGATCGGCGGCGGAGCCGCACCGTCCGCAACATTGCCGACATGCTTACTCGCTATTCAGCACCGCTATCTCTCCGCCGCCGATTTAACCGCTCTCTTCCGCCAATCCGATCCGCCAATCATCTCCCGCATCGAAGAAGATCGAGTTCTACTGGATCTCCGCACCGTTCTTCCCGAGCAGGACCAACAATTGATCTCTGCCTTCGCGAAAATTCAATCCGTTTTGCCAATCGACAATCAGCAATCGAAAATCGGAAATCGTTGAACCCTCTCTTCACGATCGGCCATTCCACCCGCACGCTCGCCGAACTCGTTTCCGCCCTACAAGCTCACCAGATCCAAACTCTTGTCGATATCCGTGCCTTCCCCGCATCGCGCCGTCTCCCGCACTTCAGCCGCGAATCGCTCGAACTCGATCTCCCCAAAGATGGCATTCAATATGTCTGGATGAAAGAACTTGGCGGCTATCGAAAGAAGATTCTCTCGGAATCACCCAACATCGCCCTTCGTAACTCAAGCTTTCGCAATTACGCCGACTACATGCTCACTGAAGAATTCCAGGCGGCCATGCACCGTCTTCTCGATCTTGCATCACAATCCCGCACCGCTTACATGTGTGCGGAGCGCGTTTACTTCCATTGCCATCGCATGCTCGTTTCCGACTGGCTCGTTGCGCACGGACACGAGGTCCTACACATCGATGCCGAAGGCCCCGCCCGTCCTCACCGACTCACGCGTGAAGCACGTCTGATCAACGGACAACTTCTCTACCGCGCCGACCTCCTCTTCTGAAGTGCGACTTCTATGCTGATCACTGTCCGCCGGTCATTGATTGTTTTGACTGACCACTAGCCACTGACCACCGACCACTGACGACTGACTTGAACCCTGACGCCTGCAGCCTGTAGCCTGACTTTCATGATCCTAGGCACCGGGGTCGACATTGCCGAAGTTCCTCGCATTCGCCAATCCATCGAGCGCTTCGGCGATCGCTTTCTTCATCGTGTCTTCACCGCCGGCGAGATCGCTTATTGCGATGCGAAGGCTTCACGATTCGAAAGCTACGCCGCGCGCTTTGCCGCTAAAGAAGCCGGCATGAAGGCCCTCGGCACCGGATGGAGTCACGGCGTCCGTTGGCGCGACATCGAAGTCGTCCGTCCCAAAGGACAGCGCCCCACCATCAAATTCCACGGCACCGCCGCCGACATCGCCGCACGCCTCGGCACGAAAAATATCGCTCTCTCCCTGACCCATACCGCTGAGCAAGCTCTCGCCAACGTGATTCTGGAAAGTTGATGCCAGAATTTGCATGGCAGCGCGCAACTCCATAAACATTTCACGTTGCATGCTGAGTGCTGAATGCTGACTGCTGATTCTCTGCTATCCTGTCCAATCCATTTCGCCACGCATGACGAATCCAACAGACCGATCTCTCCTTCTCCCCGTCGCACTCACAAGTTTCACGGCTTTGCTACTTGAACTCGCACTCACTCGCCTTTTCTCGGTCGTGCTCTTCTATCACTTCGCCTTTCTGGCCATTTCCATAGCATTGCTCGGCCTGGGCGCCGGCGGCGTCTTTGCTTACATTGCGCGCCAATGGCTCCAGAAATTCGAGACCTTCCGTCTCGCAGCTGAACTCTGCACCATGAACGCGGCCGCGATTGTCTTCGCTCTCATCGTCGTGCTGCGCGTCCCTGTGTCCCTTGAAATTTCTCGATTGAATTTCCTTCGCCTCACCGCGATGTATCTCGCTGCTGCCGTCCCATTCTTCTTTACGGGACTGCTTTTTTCAGTCGTCTTCGCTCGCGAGAGCCGCCACATCACCCGCCTCTATGGTGCCGACCTTGTCGGAGGCGCTGCCGCTTGTCTCACCATCGTTCCAATACTCAATCTCATCGGTGGCCCCAACACCGTGCTCTTTGCGGCCTGTGTCTCCGGCTTCACAGCCATTCTCTGGAAACGAAAGTTCACTCGCTTCCGTCTTCAGCTTCTTGTGCCAGTGATTCTGCTTCTCCTCATCGCCTTCAACCACTCCGGCCGTCTCATGGACATCGTCTACGCTAAAGGACTCGTCCGCAGCCGCGACTGGGTCGAATTCGCGAAATGGAATGCCATTTCGCGCGTCGAAGTCGATCGCCAGGGAGGCGCCAAAGCCATCGTCATCGATGCCGACGCTTCTACCTACATCATGAATGTCGATCCGCACCACTGGCAGGACACCGACTGGCAACGAAATCTGATGTCCGCAGTGCCGTCTCTCGCCAACATTCTTCGTCCGCATGGCTCTTACGCGATCATCGGTCCCGGCGGAGGCGTCGACGTGCTGCGTGCCGTCGCCAATGGCAGTCCGAACGTCACTGGAATCGAAATCAATCCCATCATTGCCAATGACATCATGCGCGGTCGCTACGCCGATTACGCGTACCACCTCTACTCGCAGCCTGAGGTTCACATTCACGTGACCGACGGCCGTTCTTTCGTCCGCAACGCATCTCAGCAATTCGATGTCGTCCAAATGACTCTGGTGGACACCTGGGCTTCGACCGCCGCCGGCGCCTTCGCTCTCAGCGAGAACAGCCTCTACACCGTCGAAGCATTTCGCCAATATTTCGAACATCTGAATCCCGAAGGCATGGTCGCCATCACACGCTGGGAGTTTCGTGAGCCTCGCGAAGCCCTGCGTGTAATTTCAGTCGCGACCGAAGCGCTACATCAGCTCGGAGTTTCCAATCCAGCTCGTCACTTCATCGTCGTTTCAGAGGGCCCGCTCGATGAAGACGGCATCCCCGTTGTCGTGCTCGCCAAGAAATCTCCCTTCACTCGCGAAGAGGAGCAAGTAGTTACCAATCATCTCGGCAGCCACGACAATCTCAACGCTCTCTATCTTCCTTCTTCGCCGACGAACAACCCGTTCTCTGCTCTTATCGCCAGCAATAACCCTTGGGCGTTCGCTCAGTCCTATCCTTATAACGTCGCACCTGTAACCGACAACGATCCCTTCTTCTTCTTCACTCTAAAAACCAGCCAGATCTTGAACGATGAAGGCCTCCAACAAGGCATCGATTGGAAAGTCAATCTCGGCGTCGCCGTTCTCGGCATGGTATTCGTCATCTCCATTGCCGCCGTTCTCGCCTTTCTGATCGTTCCATTGCTGCTCAAGTCCACACGCCGCCGCGGCCACAAATCGCGCCACCTGCTCTACTTCATCGCCGTTGGACTCGCTTACATCCTGGTCGAAATCGCCTTCATCCAGCGCTTCGTTCTCTTCCTCGGACATCCCACGTACGCTCTCACCGTCGTCATCTTTCTTATGCTGCTTTCGAGTGGTGCAGGCAGTCTCCTGTCTCGCCGATGGCTCTCCCACTCATCTTCCGCCTGGCGTCCTCTTTCCTTCGCAATCGCCATCATCATCATTTACGTTTTCGCGTTACCCGCGATTCTGAATGCGCTTGTCGGACTTCCGTTTCTCCTGAAATTGCTCGTCAGCGCCGTTCTTCTCATCCCGCTTGGCGTAGTCATGGGGATGCCATTCCCCACCGGCCTCCGGGCTCTCGCAGATCGATCTGACAACAACTCCATCGAATGGGCCTGGGCCATGAACGCCGCTTCCAGCGTCCTCGGCTCCGTCCTCGCGATGGTCATTGCCATCCACTTCGGACTGAATATCACCCTCGCCTCCGGCGCTCTCGCTTATCTCCTTGCCTTGCTCTTTTCTTTGACCTACTCTCGCGCCGGAAGAGCTTCATCCTTTAAAGTGTTGTCATCCTGAGCGAAGCGAAGGACCTGCTTTCCACCGCTGTCATCCTGAGCGAGCGCTTTCTGCGAGCGAAGGACCTGCTTTTTAAGCTGTCATCCTGAGCGGAGTGAGGCGAAGCCGAACGCAGTCAAAGGACCCCTACCGGTTAGGCACATCCAAGGACCATCCGTGAGTTCGCTACTCCGCCGCCGCAACCACTCGGCCCCTTTGCGAACTTTGCGAACCTTCGCGCTCTTTGCGGTTAAAAGCTTTTCGAACATCGGCAAAAGCGTCACTGCACCAAAATGTTCAGCGCTCTCGTCCCGACCTGCTTCGCCCCATCTCTCGCTTGCACCGTGAAAGAAAAACTTCCCGCCGTCGCCGGAGCCGCCTGCAACACACCGTCCACTGCATGTGTCGCCACATCGATTCCCGCCTGATCGAAGCTGAACGACCCTCCGGTTGTGAAGCTCTTCAGCACAAACGTTCCATTGAACGAATCGTACGGTGCCGCGAATCCCGACACGCTAATGCTCTGTCCGACTACAAAACTCCCTGCATTGATGTCCTCCGGACACGTCAACGTGCTCACTCCGCTATTGCGCGCCACCTGCGTGCACCCGATCCATCCCAGCCGTCCACCTCTCGTCAGCGTCAATCCCGAAGGCAGCGACCCCGAGATCAACGTCCATTCCTTGAATGGTGAATTCCCGTTCGCCCCTAACGTTGTCTGCGGATACGTCACGCCCACCGTACCCGCCGGCAAGGTCGCGTTCGTTACCACCACCGGAACGTACGAGGGAGTGCCGGCCACGCCCGCCGTCTTCGACGCGATCGCATCGAGATCAGCTCCGATATCTCGCCCGTCACTCGCCTGTCCCCTGTAGGGACTCCCCGCAGCTAACCGGTAATCTCCCAAATATCCGCCCGCAAAATTCCGGAACACCGCCGCAAATGCCGCCCCATCCAAAAAACAACTCTCCCCACTAGCCCCGCACGTCTGATTGCTATACGGATAATTCGCCGCATTCTGATTCGTCTGGTTTGGCCATTGGTTCATCCCAAACAGGTTCTTTGTCACCTGCCACGTGCAGTTCGCCTCCAGAGGAGTTCCAACCGGCGTCGGATCCGGCAAACTTCCCGCCGGCACCGTTCCCCCTGCCGTGTACGTGTTCGCATGCGTTTTACAATCGTGCGTATTCAATCCAGCAAGCGGCCCGCTCGCGATGACACTGCCTTGCCCTTGCACTGGCACAATCCCGCCCGAAGCAATGTTGTCGCGATACGTCATGTTCTTCAGATATGCAGCGTTCGTCGCATCGCCTTCCTTTAATAGTCCGGAAACGCTCGACGCTCCGCCATGGAGAATGATCGCGGTGTTGTGCGCAGCCGTGAAATTGGAGAACGTCGACGCTCGCGCGCCATTCCCGATATCAAATGCCCTCGATTGAATATTGGGTCCATTTCCATTCGACATCCTGTCATCGAGTCCATCGAACAGCACATCATGGATCGACACACTGTCCATCCCCGCCGCTTCATCCAGGCAGTGACTCGAGAGCGCCGTCGAGATCTGAAACCCATTCGTCGTGTTTCGGATCTGGTTGTACCTCGCCGTCACATTCCGCACGTAGCAATCCGGACAATCCCCCGGGTGACACGCATATGCGGTCACACCCGTTCCATCTCCTCCGGTCGGCGCCGATGTCAACGTCGCATGCGTCGAATCGATGTAGCTCGCGATCCTGTATCCATCGCCGTTATCGCTTCTCCCAGGCTGGCCGGTGATCTCGAACCGGCATCGCCGCACTCCATCACTCTGGTCCACCGGACACCCAGTCCGATCCGCCATATCCGGTGAGAAACTGCCGCTCGTTGCTGTCAGCGACGTTCCGCTGATCGTCACCGTGACGCTCACTTTGTTGTTCTGATTCTTCGGATTGATCAGGAGCGAATTCCCCGTTTGATCGGTCTGCCAGCCATGCCAGTTGTTCTCCATCACGTTCGATTCCACCAGCACACGTTCGCCATTCTTGAATTCGCCATGATTCTTGTTGATCGGATGCACTCCGTTGGAACTCCCATCGTCGCCGCCCACGGGCAGCATCCATGTCAATGGCTTGAAACTGTGGTTTCTCCTGATCTCGATATCGCGTGAAACCGGCGTTGCTGACGGATAATTCCCTCCCCCACCAAATAACCAGCTCTCTCCTCCCGTGGCCAACAGATTGTTGTAGAGCTTGTGCGGCCCGTCCTGTGTGGTTCCTGTTCCCGCCGCATACACCTGCGAATCTGTGCACGATCCCATGCAGTACGTGTCGTACATCCACGAATTAATTACCGCGATGTATGTGGAGTTGTTCGCCCAAACGCAGCCCAACATCTCATTCGTCGCGTTTCCCGCGAAGTTCTCTCCATGGCACAAGATTCGATCGAAGATGATGTGATCTGCTCCATCGCTCAAATCAACAATCCGCCGATACAGCTTCGGACTTCCCGGCGCCTTCTGCATGTTCAACCCAATCAGCCGATAAAACCTCGCTCCCGTCTCCGCTTTCAGCACCCCGCCTGACGAATCCGCTGGCGCTTCGATCGTCGCCATCCTCTGTCCGGGCGTCGCACACGCATACGCCGGATATCCACTCACTGACGTCAACCCAATCTCACATGGTGTCGCCCGCATTCCTTCTTTCGGAAAGGCCACATCGCCAATCGCACTCGTCCGCAACGTGACCCAGTGATTTCGGTCGCATGTCTTTGCTGGAAGTGTGAATGGCCCGGTGTATTTCGCACCAGCCGTCAACACGATCGTGTCTCCACAACTCACCGACGCGAGCTTCGCCGCAAGATCCGCGCTGTCTGAAGCTGATACCACTGCCCCTGGAGATGGCGATCCGCTCAGCGCGGTATACACGCACCCACTCGGCAACTCCGCAGGACCATCCGTGCCACCGAAGCGGGCTACATCTCCCGGTCCGCAGTATGCATTTTCCAGGGCGGCCAGCACCGCCGCCCCATGCGTCGCTGACCCATGTCCAGTTGAACCGCCCTTCCAGGTCGACTGCGCACGCGCCACCGTTGTCGCGGTCAGCACCACAACCACCCAAACTGTTTTCATTGTTCTGGAATCTCTTCTTCTGGAATCTTTCCCGACCACCAATCAGCGACAACTCGCTCTGCCAACGACCAACGACCAACGACTGTTCTGCGGCTTTGCGGCCTTCGCGACACCTTCGCGTACTTTGCGGTTGTCCTTTTGACTTCGCGCGTAGCTCGAGTCTCGCAGCGCGCAATCAACAATGTTCAATCTGAAATCGCAAATCCCTTCACTGCCCCACCACCACCACAAACCCTCCGCCCTGCTTCACCGCATACGCGCCCATTTCCCAGGAACTCCCGAACGCTGCCTGGTTCACTCCCTCCAAATCCAGCACGTACGCGACTCCCAAATCCAACCCTCCATTCACGATCGGCGACGCCGGTGTCGGCCGGAGGTCAGGCTCCGCTCCGGGCGCCGCCGACGTATAGAACGTCCCGGTCCCCACCTGTGACGTCCCATACAACCAGTCCGCCAGTTGCGTGTTTGTCATGATCGTCGCTCCGTGCGCGATCAACGCGTCCAGCAGATTTCCAATCTCCGTCGGCGTCATTTCATTCGTGTGCCAGAAAATTCCATACGGCGCTCCCCACACCGACGCCTTCCACACCAGCGCTCCGATCCGCTCGTCCATCTGTGCCGCCGTCAGTCCCTGCAGCGGTGTCGCAACACCAAAGCTCGTGATGTTCTGGATGTTCACTCCTCGCGCGTACACATCCTTCACTCCGCTCATCGACAACGCACCGCGCGACCCTCGATATCCTGCCGCCGCCGCATACCCTTCTGTGCTCGTATCCTCCTGCCCGCCCGGATACACATACACCCACGTCGCAGGCAGCCCCGTCAGGTGCGCCGCCATCCACGCCTTCGACGACGCCATCTCATCCGGCATCAGCCGGCTTTCCTGGATCTGTACCGTGTACCCCGCCGTCTTGATATCCTGCGCAGTCACATCCGCCAGCGTGATTGAATGCGCCGCGCCCTTCGCATTCGGATCCGCCACCGCCGTATACCCGCTCTTGTTCGCAATCGTCGACCACAATTCCGACATCGTGTCGTAGGACGCACTCGCCAAGTTCAAACTCAAATTCTCTCCGCCCGGACCACCCGCCACCGTCGTCGTCAGCAAGTTTCCGCTAATCGTCATCGTCGCCGCCGTACCTGTCCCCGTGTAGCGGATCGTGAACGCCGACGGTGATTGAAAATACTGATGCGACCACGAATGCGGATTCAGGTCCCGCCCTGCATTGATCCATTCCTGAAACTTCGGCACCATCGACAGCGTCCCGTCATACCCAGTCACGATCGCGATGCTCGGCTGCACGCCTCTCGAGTCAAACTGCGGCAACCAGCTGTCCACATAATCATTCGTCGCCGCATCCATCAGTCCTGGATCGTCCTCCGTCAGCGTTATCCGTGCCGGGTACTTCCGAAATCCAACGACCGCCGGCTCGGTGTACGCCGCCAGGTTGTGCGTCCCCGCAACTCCGCCGGCCACATCGGTTGATGGCAACACTCCCAGCCCATTCCCATAAAAATGACAGTAGTCATAGCTGACTCCACTGCCCGTCGACGTGTCTTCCAGCCCGTAGTTCCGGTTCCCATACGCTCGGCAGTTCCTCACTACGATCCCATTCGCCGCTCCCGAAAACCGAAACCCGTCATAATTCCGGTGTGCATCAACGTTGTAAAACTTGATATCAACGGGCGCCGCGGACGCATTCACATAAAACCCGTGCGGTGTCGGCCCCGCAGGAATGATCCCGTCCGAATACACGTTCGCCGCCGTGATGTGGTCCGACGCTCCGCCGATCCTCAACCCGTACGTGTCGAAGTACGTCAGCTTGAAATGCTGAATCTGCAGCCAGGTCTTTCCATTCACATAAATAATCTGCCCGTTGGCCATCAACATTGCAGCCACACTGCCGTAATACGCCGCCGGATTCGTCGCCGCCGGCGCATACACGTACAACATGTTTGACGAAAGGTAAAAATCCCGATCGTGCTGCACCGCGCTTTTCGAAGTCTGCTTCTGTCCCCACACTGTCCCGAACAACACATAGCTCATCGTTGTCGCCGTGACTGGCGCTTTCCAGATATTCCCGGAATCGATCGTCCACGCCGAACTCGGAAGATCGAGCGCCCCAGTCAGCGTTGGCGCCTCGCCCGTGCCGTAGGCATCGAACACGATCGGTGCGCCCGACGCCCCACTCGACGGAGGCACCAGGCTTTCTCTCCAAACCTCGCCTCGCTTGAACAGGATCTGGTCCCCCGCTGCGAACGTCGCACCATTCACTTTCGCGATCGTCTTCCACGCCGCATCCACCGACGTGCCACTGTTCGCATCATTTCCGCCCGTTGCATCGACGTAATACGTAGACGCTCCCGCCGCAGTAGCCACGCCAAGCGTTGCACTCACGAACATCGTCCAAAGCGCTGCTCTCACTCGAGCGATTCTTTTCGTCCTTCGCGACGTTTCACGCTCTTTTCGGTTCTGAGCTTCTATGACTGGCTGGGTGCCCCACCCTTGTCGCGTTCTTTGCGACAGGGTGGGCTCTTCTCGTGACATTTCGTCATCGGTGATGCAGTCTTGTCCGCGCCCATCCGTGCCCACAGTGGTTAATTCCTGACTTCGATGGCTAATGACTGACACCCAACGACCGACGCACACCTTCGCCCCCGCGCTGAAACTCATTTCATCGCCGCCTTAACCTGATTTGTTATGGATTTGTTCCGGGTAAAACCATCGCGTCATCCCGACGCCCGGCGTTTTCTTCAGCCGTACTAGTGATATCGCGCGATCTCACCGTTTGTGATGCACAATGTGCGCTTCGCTACCAGAGCCCAATTTCTAAGCTTGTCATCCTGAGCGGAGCGAAGGACCTGCTCTTCCTTTACAACCTTGTCATTCCGAGCAACGCGAGGAATCTGCTCTTCCTGTTCGCGAACTCTGTCGTTAACAGCTTTGGCGGACGACCGACGACGGACGACCGACGACGCTCTCAATCCGCCACGTACTTCACCACCACGTTCATCCGATGTAGCGCTCCCGACGCGCTTACAGTCGCATGCCCTAGCTTCGTTCCCACGGCCACCGCATCTTTCCCTGCAGCCAGCGAAGACGAAACCGCTCCACTCGTCGAGCACGCCAAGTCTGAACTCAGCACATTTCCGCCACCATTCTGCAAATTGATCGTTGCGCTTCCCGCATCGATCTCGCAGTACACCTCGACAATATGGAACGCAGCGGCCCGATTCACATAAATCGACGGCACTTGCAGCGTCGTGGTCAGCAGATTATTCGGATCGAAGAACGTATACGTGAATTCCTGCGGCTGCTTTTTCGCCACTTCCACCACCGCTCCCGCATTTTCTGATACCGCCAGCCTCCCGCCCGCATCGAACCCAAGTTTCGATTTCCCCGTGCCTGCAGGAGTCATCGCTCCATAACTGCCCTCTACATTCCAGGCACCAGCCCCAGTCGACACGAACGAATCCGCCGTCACTTTCCCCGAAACCGTCAAATCCCCGGTCACATTGTTGCCCGTACCGCCGCCACCGCCGCAACCAGTGCACGTTCCGGTCACCGTCAGATTGCCGTTTACCTTCACATCGGTCTTAAATTCCTTCAGCGACAATGTCAGTCGTTCCTTCCAGTTCGTTCCGTCTCCTACGTTGCCGATGTAGTTCGACATCGATTTCGGTGCCCCGAATGCGATCCCGACACTGGGTGCACTCCCATTTCCCTGGTCGTACCCGATGTATGCATCGTCTCCATCGTTTGTCGGACGGTTATTCGCCGTCGCCACCGTCTTCGCAAAATTCGAATCCGACAGCGTCACGACGTGTCCCGGCCCCGTACCCACCGTCGAGAAATTCAGCCTTCCTTTCAGATTCGTCTTCAAACCACCGTCCCCCGTCGGCTTCACGGCCAGCACCATCGCGCCTTGGTCATAGAATCCTGTTGGCGGCGCACTCTGCGCTGCGCACGAAAGCCATGTGGGCGTCCAACTGTTCTGGACATAACACGATTGTGCAAACACGGAAGGCTTCGTCGCTCCTGCCACGCTCGTCACAGGCGCGGATAACCAATCGATCGTTAAGTTCGCAGCAGCATAGGCCGAGTTCGAATCGCCTGTCGCTCCTAGCACGAACGAACCTGGCCAATAACTCAGCAAGGGAAAGTAACTCACCGTGGCCACGGCGTAAGAACTTAACGCAGACTGCGAGTCTGTGAATGTGCAGACTCCGTTTGAGCATGCCGATGCTCTTGCCACATTCGTCGCCACCGCATAATTTCCGGTCCCAAACGGAGCTTGCTCCATGACGTTCCCGGTTGGCGCGTTGACGCGCAGCAGATCGAATTTGTCAGCTCCAGCAATATCCGGTGTCGTCACCGTGATATTTCCAGTGCCATTCGTTAGCGCCTTCCCCGCATACAACGGATTCCCATATCCGTACGTTGCATGATGCGGCACCACGTAGTACCGGTAATCCGTCGTGCCCGTATTCGCAAACTGTGGGATCACAGCCTGCGGGCCTTCTCCCGCAATCCAAACCAGTCTTTGTCCCTGTGCGATTACACCCGCGATCCCGATGTTCCCTGCAGGATTCGAGCAATTCCCGGTCTCCATGTAAACGTTTTCAATCACGGTCGGACCGTAACCACCCCGGGCCGCTCCCGTCCGAATCCCAAACTGCGCCAAGCCCTGAACGACGCTGTCAGAGACTCTTAAAGTGTTGCCGCTCTGCCAATCCACGCCATTTCCATGACATTGCCCGGATATATTCAGGTTCTTCAACCATCCCACGGCCGACCACGTATTAAACGGGCCAGGCGCGGTCACATAACTTCCGCAAAATGTCGCGTCGCATCGCAAACCATACCCAAGCGAACTGTCCAAGCCATCGAGCAGAAACGATTGGTCGTCATCAACCTGCACATATGAGCCAAACGTCCCAAATGTGCTCGACCGCGTGCTGACATTGAGCAACCGCGTCTTCTGCCCGTTCACTTCGAGGAACGCTTTCGTTCCATTTGCCAGCATCGGACGTCCGCGCGGATTGATCAGCGTCACGTCCTGCACCAGGTTTGAACTCGACGGGTCCCCCACGTACAGACAGGCATCATCCATGTAGCACTCAACAATCGAGCCCGTCAGGTCGACCGTCGAGTTCGATCCTCGGATCGAAACTCGCGCATACGCCTTGTACTCGCCCGGTGGCACCACGATCTTGCCCGACTGCGAACTTCCTGTCGGATTCGTCGGCGTGATGCGGCCCGCAATCAATGCTTCCTGCAATCCACTCGATGCGCTCGAAATCATGTAACCCGCCGGATGCGTGTTCGCCGTCGTGAACTGCAGCGTTCCAGCAGCGCCATTTCCCGCGCACGTACCGCCTGTCACCTTCACCGCTTCCGCCGTTCCGGTTCCCGAAACATAGACGTAGTACCAGGGTTCGGTCCCGACTACCCCAGGCGGACATGAGCCCAGCGACACCGTCTTCGCCCCCGCTGTGCTCAAGTCCGCCGCCGGCGCCTGCGTCCATGCAAAGTCCGTGGCGTATTTCACCATCTGCATTCCCAAACTCAATCCCGACCCGCCGCCCACCTTAGGTTTGTACTTTCCACTTGCAGATTCGTACGTAATAACCTGACCATCGGAAGGCACAACCGAATCCATCGGCACACCCTGGATTGACACTGCGTTCGCGCTCGTTCCACATGCGCCCCATGTTGAATTCCCCTTCAGACACATCGTCCCGTCCGTTGCGCCGCTTCCCAACTCGCTGACCGGGATGAATCCACCCGCCAGGTCGGCCTTCCCTGTTACTGTGTTGTCCACGTATCTCCGGGTTGCCGCATGCGTCGGCGCCGTCGGATCGCCGCTCAACACCAGCGGACCCGTCATGCTGTCGCCGTTCTTCTGGACGTAAGACCCACTGCCTACATTCGCCACGGCCGCATCGACATACGCCTTATTCACCGCATCACCGGAATCAAGCGGTGACGGAACACTTGGCGAAAGCGAAAACTGTTTCACGCCGGCGATCGTCTCACTCCCGCTCAGGTGGACTACAGACGTATCACTCGCCTTCCCGCTCACGGCGGTATCCACATACTGCCGCGACACCAACTGCGCCGTAGTGCTCGTTCCCGGTGTAGATCGCACGCCCGCAACCGTCACCGGAGAGTTCGTCGGCACCGACCAATACTCT